>Ga0187784_10000897_pt1 | contig 22917 bp, 16 predicted proteins | sample 1015_SJ02_MP15_2_FD_132964 | JGI IMG/M metagenome (GOLD analysis project Ga0187784, IMG submission 132964) | Tropical peat soil microbial communities from peatlands in Department of Meta, Colombia - 1015_SJ02_MP15_20_MG | ecosystem: Environmental > Terrestrial > Soil > Wetlands > Peat | place... | reverse complement strand
TCGCCGGACCGGGCAACACTCTTGGAAACGTCGTGGTGTACATCTCCTCCGGGGCGGAAGACGCACCCGCGGAAGGGATGAGCGAAGTGAGCTTTGACCAGCAGGGTTGCCGCTACACCACACACGTTTTGGCGGTGCGTGTCGGCCAGCCCATTCGCTTTTCCAATAACGACCCGCTCGCGCACAATATCCATACACTTGCAAAGCTCAATCGCGAATGGAACCGTATCCAGCCGGCACAGACTCCAGCGTTCTCGTACGCTTATGAGAAGGAAGAATTCATCCCTGTCAAGTGCAACATCCATCCGTGGATGCAGGGGTATCTTGTTGTGCTGAAGACCAGCCACTTCGCCGTCACCAGTGAAGATGGCACGTACACCCTGCCGGAGCTTCCCCGGGGGAAGTACACCGTAACCGCTTGGCACGAAGTGTATGGCACGCAGAGCCGCGAGATCACTATCAGCGGCAGCGAAACCCAGATCGTCAATTTCCTCTTTTACGCCAAGCCCTGAATAGCGCCTCGGACAAGGCCTGCGGCAGCCGCTTGTATGGCATAGCCAAGCGGTGGGAATGGCGTAGCCTCTGGTTGCCGCTTGCTTCATGGTTTGCCGCTGGGAACGCCGTTCTCTTGAATGGCGTATCGCCCCTTGCCAATCGGGAGATTGGCGCTCCGGGCGTCGTTGGACGCGCGCGGGGAGTGGGAGGATAATACGCAGTGGAGCGCTACTTCGAGGCAGGTGAGGACGCGAACGCCGTATGAACCGTATCGAATCTCTGGGGTGCTGCGGATAGCCAGCTTGTGTGCACGGCCTGTCCCGCTGGCGGGTCCCAGAAGGAACCCGCCAGCGGGACAGGAAAGCCTAATGGTTGGCTCGTGGCGCCCACTTATTTCAGAGGTTCACGGCCTAGCTTCCCACGGCTGAGCGGTTCGCTCCGTTTTAGTTTACAGTGGTCGGTTCTCAGTTTTAAGTGAAGAACAAGATTGTACGATGAAGGATTCTAGCGGAATGAATGTGGGGTCCGTTTTCGGTTTTCAGTAAGGAATTGGGGCTTCGCCGAGAAGCTTGCGGAAACGTTAATCCTCAGGTTCAAGTAAGAAATTCTGGCTTAGGCAAGGATATTGCGGAGTGAACAGTATTCAGTTTTCAGCCAGGATCAGCGAATTAAACGATTGGGGTTGGTTTGTGGGGGCCAGCGTGCGCTTACGTTTCTTAAACGGGTGACTTAGAACTGGGGACAGATAACTTAACTCATGCGCGTTCTCTTTGTCGGGGACATTGTGGGGGCGCCGGGGCGACAGATCGTCCATGACCGCCTGGCGGACTTGGTCGAGCAACGCCAGATTGACCTGGTGATTGCGAACGGGGAGAACTCCGCCTCGGGATTTGGGATCACGCCGCGCCTCGCTGAGGGCTTGCTCCTGAATGGGATCGAGGTGCTGACCGGCGGAAACCACAGTTGGGACCGCAAGGAAATCCTGGAGTACATACCGCACCAGCCGCGGCTCTTGCGCCCGGCGAATTTCCCGGAAGGGAATCCGGGAACGGGTTTGTATGTGGGCACGGCAAAGAACGGCGTGAAATTCGCGGTGCTGAACCTGCAAGGGCGGATTTTTCTGCCGACGATCGATGACCCCTTCCATAAGGCCGACAGCGAGCTGGGGAAACTCCCTGCGGAGGTCGCTTGCGTACTGGTGGACATGCACGCGGAAACCACCAGCGAGAAAGTAGCGATGGGTTGGTATCTCGACGGGCGTGTCACAGCAGTCATTGGCACGCACACACACGTAGCCACCGCGGACGAGCGCGTCCTGCCAAATGGCACCGCGTACATTACCGACGTCGGCATGACTGGGCCGCACGACGGGGTCATCGGCATGGACCGCAGTGGCATCCTCAAGAAGTTTCTGGACGCCATGCCGGCGCGCTTTGAAGTGGCGGCGGGCGACATCCAGTTGAATGGAGTGTTGATCGAGGCGGATGAAGCAGGGCCGCGCAATGAAGCGGGGCGCTTGCGCGCGAAGTCGATCGAACGCGTGCGCCTGCGCATCGACTAGTGCCGTTCCCAACTTGTTCCAACAAATCCCGTCGAGAATACTCTCTCCGTGTTCGCGTCAGATGCTTGGATTGTCATTTGGCCGACATAGTTGGAACGGTACTAGACGCGGCTTTGTTCACTGGTGGGGCCGCGCGACCGCCGCAAGGAATCGCAGGAGCCATCTTGTGCCAGGGAGAGGCAACCACAGCGGTCTGGCTGTAATCTGAAAGACCATGCGTAGAATTACGGGAAAATTCGTGGTGGCCATCGCGGGTTTGTGCCTCGCCGGTGTCCTGTATGCCGTCGCTTCCCCGGTGGACGACCAACTGACCGCCCGCCGGCGCGTTTTCAAGCCCATCGGGCCGGGCCTGCGTGCCATGAAGCGCGGCCAGGACGGGAAGTACTACGTGCTGGCGTCGCCCAGCGTGGGGGTGGCGGTTTTTGATGATAAGGAGAGGCAATTGACCGTGATCGGCGCGCCGGCCAGAGCGGGCATCGCCTTCGGCGAAGACTGCGACGTGGATGCCCAGGGAAATGTCTATGTCGTAGATCGCGGCGATAACCTGGTCACCGAGTTGGCGCCTGACGGCAAGCTGCTGCGCTCGATTCCTGTAAATGGGCCCGTTTCCGTGGCGGCACTTCCCGAGGGGGAAGTGGCGGTCAGCACGCTGCACGGGGCGCACCTAGTGACCGTCTTCGGGCCGAATGGCAAGCTTGTCCGCGAGTTCGGGGAGCCTGAGGAATTTTCCTCGCGGCAGGAAATTAACTGGCGTCTCAGCGAGGGTCGCCTGAGCGCGGATGCACAAGGGCGGCTGTACTACGGCTATACGTTTCGTCCTGAACCTCTGGTGCGCCAATACGACCGGGCTGGTTACGCCGGAGTGGATTTTGAGTTTACCGGATTGGATGCCTATCCGGAGGCACAAGCGGCGCGCAAGGAGATCGCCAAGCAGGAAAAGAAGCAAACTCCCCCGTACTTCCTTGCGATCCTGACAGCATTCGGCGTGGACCCGGCAAGCGGAGAGGTCTGGATGGCCTTGCACAACACTCTGCTCCATTTTGACAAGGAAGGGAATCGCCGCTCCGAGTATCAGATCTATACGCACGAGGGAGCGCGGCTGGAAGCGAATACCATTTTGGTGGAGGAAAACCGCTTGTTGATCGGCGCGGACCCGCAAGGCGTCTTCGATTTCGAGCGGCCGGACCGAAAACACTGAAAGATAGCTGGAGATTTCCTCAGGGCCGGTTGCACAATTTTAGTGCATTGCAATCTCGCTCGAAAAACTTTTTGCGGAAATGCGCGGGAAAAGCGGGAATTTTTTCGTGCTTGCACAAAACTGGTGCTTGTGGAAAAGTTGTGCATGCCATGTGAACGGCGGTGCCGTCCTTCGCACATTTTTCGCTTGCTCCATCACGGACAGTGCGCGAGAATCCATCCCAGTTTAGAGGCAAGTGGCACAAGGTCGGGGCTACTCTGAAAGGGCCGCGCGGGAACCCACAGGGCAGGTACTAATCGTTCCAGCGTGTGCACGAACTCCAAAGCGTGAAGCTTTAGGGCGCAAGAACGCTTTCCACAGCTTATTCACACCTGTGGAAATAGCTCGGGGATTGGCTTTTCCATCACGATGACTACCGCAACGCAACTCGGACGTGAGCGCGAGACACAACAAAATGTCTGGGACAAGTTTCTGGAGCTCAGCAAGTCCCGGATCAGCATCAATACCTACAACACTTGGTTCCAACCCACCCGGCTGAACCGCATGGAAGGGGAAACCCTTTTCATTCAAATCCCCAGCACGGTCTTCCGCCAGGTGCTCACGCGCACCTACGGCGAGATTGTAAAGGCGGTGTTCCACCAGATGGGCACGCCCAACATGAAGGTGCAATACGTTTGCACAGAAGAGGAGCCCGTGCAGGCGGCGCCGGCAGCTATTGCCGCGAAGCAATCCAAGCTCGATTTCGAGAGTAGCGACCACCAGTTGAACCCGCGCTACACGTTCGACACCTTTGTTGTTGGGAAGTCCAATGAGTTTGCGCATGCCGCTTCCCGCGCGGTCGCGGAGCAGCCTTCCAAGGCCTACAACCCGCTCTTCCTCTATGGCGGCGTGGGTATGGGCAAGACCCACTTGATGCATGCCGTCGGGCACCTGATCAAGAAGCGCAATCCAGCCATGCGCCTGAGTTATGTCAGCGCGGAAAAATTCACCATCGAGGTCATCAATTCGCTGCGCTTTGACCGCATGATCAGCTTCCGAGACAGGTTCCACACCGTTGATGTGCTGCTGGTGGACGATATCCAGTTCATTGCCGGCAAGGAACGCACCCAGGAAGAGTTCTTCCATACCTTCAACGCGCTGTATGAGCAGCAGAAGCAGATCGTGATTTCTTCCGATTGCCTGCCGAAGGACATCAATTCGATCGAAGAACGCCTGCGCTCGCGATTCGAGTGGGGCTTGATTGCCGATATCCAGCCGCCGGACCTAGAAACGAAGATCGCCATCCTGCAGAAAAAAGCGGAGAACGAGCGCTTTAACCTGCCCGATGACGTGGCGGAGTACATCGCCCGCGCGATTAAGTCCAACGTCCGCGAACTCGAAGGGGCGTTGACGCGCCTGATGGCCTACGCTTCGCTGACCGGCACGGTGGTGTCGCTGGCCACTGCCCAGCAGGTGCTGCGCAACATCATCGCTTCGCAGGAGAAGCGTGTCACCATCGACCTGATCCAGAAGCGCGTCAGCGAACACTTTAACCTGCGCGAGCAGGACTTGAAGGTGAGGAGCAATACCCGCGCCATCGCTTTCCCTCGCCAGGTGGCCATGTACATCGTGAAGCAGTTGACCACGGCATCGCTTCCGGAAATTGGCCGGCAGTTTGGCGGCAAGCACCACACCACGGTGCTGCATTCGATCAACAAGATCGAGGAGCTGCGCCGTTCGGACAAGGAATTGAATCGCACCATCACGCGGTTGATGGACGCGCTGCAGTAGTAGTTATTCTTCCCTCTTCGCAGGAAGAAAAGGCCCATGGATACCCATGGGTCTTTTCTTTTTTGGCCTGTGCGCGCGCCGGGATTGGGATGTGCCGCACACCTTGGCAATCTGAGCGGTGTTACCAGGGGCGCAGCATGCCATCGTGCCCCATGAACGTTCCGGAAATTTCCATGGGATTGCCAGCGAGCGCGTTGCGCATCCCGGCGATGCTGTCCTTTGGTGAAAGTGGCGCGTGGGCGCCGTCCATGTCGGTCTTCACCCAGCCCGGGTCAAGCAGCACAACGCTGATGCCGCGTAGCTGCAATTCTTTGGCGAGAATGGATAAGACCATATTCAGGGCCGTCTTGCTGCTGCGGTATTGGTAGGAAGTGCCGGCCTGCGCCACTCTACCCTGTACACCCTGCAGTGAGCTCAATGACGTGGAGATAGCGGCAATCTGCTTGCGCCGACTGGCCGCGACGTTTTCCAGTAGCGCTTCCGTGACACGCATCACCCCGAAAAGATTCGTTTCCATGGCTTCGTGCCAGCCATCGAAATCGATTTCGCCAATATGCTGGCCTTCACGTGGATAAATGCCAGCACTGTGCAGCAGTACGTCAATCGGCTTGCCGTCCAGTTTGGCCGCAAGATCCTGGGCGGACTCATCATCTGTGACATCCAAGCGATGTAGCACAACTGTGGGATGTTGCAGGGCAAGTTGCTCCAACTCAGGACTCTGCTTTGGCTGCCGGGACGTTGCCAGCACGTCCCAGCCAGCGGCGGCATATTGACAGACAAACTCAAGACCTAAACCGCGGTTTGCGCCAGTGATCAGAATTGTAGACATGTTTATGAACTCCTCGACTTCGTCTGAGGGCTGCCCCCTACATTGGAAAAGTTGTGGACAGAATCAGAAAAATGTTTACCGAGCTCTTTCCATTAGACACTAGACACTGAAAATTGTTACGAGAACGCTCTAAGGAGAAACTGTGAACTACGCGTGGGAAAATAGTGGATAAACTGTGATGGGTTATGCAACGAATCTCGATGCTCTGCGGACATCGCGGCCTTTTCCAGTGATCCGTATGAAATTTCACTTCACACCTGCCGAAAAATCTGCAGGCAGGGCTGGACGAACAATGCTTTTCCTCCAATTCACAGCGGTCATCATCACAATAAGCTATCGAACTAACCTTCTCTGTATGGTGGTTGTGGAAGAAGTGGTGGTTGTGAATAAATCACTTCTTGGGAGGGTTTAGACAATAGGTGAACTACGCGTGGAGCCACCGTCAAATCCACTATGTCCATAGAGAATCTGCTACAAGTGGCCTTTATACTTTGTGAAAAAGCGAGTAAAGTACGCTAGTGGGTAAACTGGACAGGGGAAACGAATGACTGCAACAGGAACCGCACGCGAGGAAAGCCAAGCGATGGAATTCAGCGTAACGAAATCGGTGTTGCTCAATGAACTTACGACGACACAAGGTGTAGTGGAGCGTAAGACCACCATTCCCATTCTCTCTAATCTTTTGCTCGAGGCGAAAGGCGACCGCTTGACAGTTACAGCAACGGACCTTGAGCTAAGTGTACGCACCTCCTGTGAGGCCAAGATCAAGAAAGAAGGTGCAGGGACGATCCCAGCTAAGAAACTTCTGGAACTCGTGCGCCTCCTTCCTGAAGGCGAGATCAAGTTTAAGTTGCTAGACAATCATTGGGTCGAAATTATCTGCGACAAGAAAAAATATAAGCTGGTTGGCATGGCCAAGGAGAATTTCCCCGCTCTTCCAGTAATGCCGCATACCTTGGTGAACATTCCTACTGTGGTCCTGGAAAACCTGATCGGTAAGACTAAGTTCGCAATTTCCATGGAAGAGTCCCGCTACACGCTGAACGGCGGCCTGCTAATCCTCAAGCCGGACACGCTGGCGATGGTGGCCACCGATGGTCACCGGCTGGCACTTGCCGAAACAGATCAGAAGCTTGCCGGACTCAATGGCGAAGTGCGGGTCCTGATTCCGAAGAAAGCCATGGATGAAGTGGAGAAACTCTCCAGCGCCGCGGGTTCCGATGCGCAAATGGAGTTTGCCAAGGATGAGAGCCACCTGTTCTTCCAGGTTGGCCATCGTCTGCTGATTTCGCGGATCCTCACCGGGCAGTTCCCGAATTATGAAGCAGTGCTGCCGCGCGAGAACAACAAGACTGTTGCGCTGGAACGCGCGGAATTGAGCGACGCGGTGCGCCGCGTCTCGCAACTTGCCGACCAGCGATCGCACGCCGTGAAACTTTCCATTTCGACGGAAGGCGTGGAAATTTCCGCCTCCAGCCCCGAATATGGCGAAGCGAAAGAGACCATCGAGAAAGAGTACAAAGGCGAACCCATCGCCATCGGATTCAATTCCAGCTACATGCTGGATTTTCTGGGCGCCGCCGCGGACGGGCCGATCAGCATCGAGCTGAAGGATGAGCAGTCCGCCGGGCAGATGCGCCCCCTGGCGGACGACAACTACCGTTATCGCTACGTCATCATGCCCATGCGCATCTGATTTCGCGCACGCTCGCCACCGATTGTTTTCTGAAATTCCAGTCTGGAAAAATGGAAATAGAGTGTTGGATTGCGTCCCGAAGTTTGCGAGTAGCCCCTATCACCCCAAATCAGGATTGACGCTCGATAGACCCACATAAGGAATTGAAAACAATAAAGTTATTTATCCACAACTACCATTCTGCTGCTTGAGAAAACGCTGCATTTCCAGTAAAATTTAAGTGTTGTCGATTTGCGGTTTTTCCTCCTAATCGACACGTCCGCCAGGAGCGTTTGCCACCAATGCCCTGCGCCAGGGGCTGGCCAGCGGTCCTGGAGAATATAAGTCTTCGCCACGTCCCGGAACGCGGGATGGGATGAAGCAGGAGCCCTACGAGTCCCAGTCAGCGATTGGGATCAAAGGGTGAGGCGACGAACGCGGAATTCAAACTTTACGCCTTTCCTAGCTTCACCAAACATGGTTTTGCAGTGTCACCGTCGGACCCGGTTATGCGCCGGGGAGGGTTTCACACGATTGGATTGCCGTAGGCACGCGCCCTTCACCCGCTAGGGGGTTCGGGAGAAGAGCTTCACCCAGTACGGTCGAGGGCAAGCCCTTCAGGAAGATGCGTTCAGGGCAAGGGAGAAGAAATGGGCGACAAAGAAACGATTACGGGCAAGGGCGGCCACCAGTACGACGCCAAGTCGATCAAGGTGCTCGGCGGGCTGGAGGCCGTACGCCTGCGTCCGGCGATGTACATCGGTTCAACTGGCGAGACGGGTTTGCACCACCTGGTGTGGGAAGTGGTGGACAACTCCGTCGACGAAGCGATGGCGGGCTTCGCGGATGAAGTGAACGTCACGGTCCACGCGGACAACTCCGTGACCGTCGTGGACAATGGCCGTGGCATTCCCGTGGAATTGCACGCCACCGAAAAGCGTTCTGCCGCAGAAGTTGTCCTCACCCTTCTTCACGCCGGCGGAAAATTCGATAGCGACACCTACAAAGTTTCCGGCGGGCTCCACGGCGTCGGTGTTTCCGTTGTCAACGCCCTCTCTGACTGGCTTGAACTGGAAATCCAACGCGACGGTGGCGTCTGGGAGCAGACCTACCAAAAGGGCAAGCCCAACGAGAAACTGAAACGGACCGGCAATACCCGCAAGACCGGCACGAAAGTGACGTTCCATCCGGATCCCTCGATTTTCGAGAAGATCAACTTCAGCTATGACACGCTGGCCACACGTTTGCGCGAATACGCCTTCCTGAACAAGGGCCTGAAGATCACGCTGAATGATGAACGCACGGAAAAGAGCACGGAATTCCGTTTCACGGGCGGCATCGCGGAATTCGTGAAACACCTGAATCGCGGCAAGACCACGCTGCACGATTCGCCGATCTACATGGAAGGGAAAAAAGGCAACGTGGAGATGGAAATTGCCCTGCAATACAACGACACCTACGGCGAAAACGTTTTCGCGTTTGCCAACACCATCAACACCGTGGATGGCGGCACGCACCTCTCGGGCTTTCGCTCGGCGCTGACGCGTTCGATCAACAACTTTGCTTCCGCTGCCGGAATGCTGAGAGAGCAGAAAGACGAGGTGAGCATCTCTGGCGACGACGTGCGCGAAGGGCTCGTCGCGGTGGTGAGCGTGCGCCTGCCGCAGCCGCAATTCGAGGGGCAGACCAAGGGCAAGCTGAACAGCGACATCAAAGGCGACGTTGAGCAACTCGTCAACGAAAAGCTGGGCGAGTGGTTTGACAAGCACTCCACCGTGGCCCGCCGCATCATCGGCAAGTGCATTGACGCGGCACGTGCGCGCGAAGCAGCCCGTAAGGCCCGCGAGCTGACGCGCCGTAAGTCGGCGATGGATTCGAGCGGGCTGCCAGGAAAGCTGGCGGATTGCCAGGAACGTGATCCTAGCCGTTGCGAGCTGTTCATCGTCGAGGGCGAATCGGCCGGCGGCTCGGCCAAGCAGGGGCGCGACCGCAAGTATCAAGCGATTCTCCCGCTGAAGGGCAAAATCCTGAACGTGGAAAAGGCGCGCTATGACAAGATGCTCAGCCACGAGGAGATTCGCGCCATCATCACGGCTCTAGGTACCGGTATCGGCAAAGACGATTTTGACGCGGGCAAGCTGCGCTATCACAAGATCATTCTGATGACCGATGCGGACGTGGACGGATCGCACATCCGCACTCTCCTGCTCACTTTCTTCTTCCGCCACATGAAGGAACTGATCGAGCGCGACCACGTGTACATCGCTCAACCGCCGCTTTACCGCGTGAAGCGCGGCAAGAGCGAGCGCTACATCCGGGACGAGCGCGATTTCGCCCGGGAACTGATGAAGCGAGCTACCGAAGACCACGTCGTAAAGGCCAAAGAGGGCGTGACGCTGCAAGGCGCCGGACTTACCTCGTTTCTTTTGAACGTGCAGGAATATGACGCTCTCACTGCGAAATTGGGCCGCCGGTTGAAGCATACCGGGCTTGTCGAAGTGCTGGCGGAACACGGGCTCGACAAGAAGATGGAGTTCGAGGACAAGAAAATCCTGGAAAGGCTATTGAAGGAAGTGGACAAGGCGAAACTCAAGTTGGAAGGTAAGGTGGTCTTCGACGAAGAGCACAGCTTGCACGAGATTCATTTTGGCGCGCCGAACCATCAGAGGATCAATTGGGCGCTGGCGTCCACGGCGGAATACAAGCGCTTGCGCGCGCTGGCCAAGCAAATTGCGGAGTATAACCGGCCGCCGTTCGTCATCAGCCGCAACGGCGACACGGCCACCAAGGAAAAGGCCAGCGATGTTCTCGGCTACGTGCTGGAAGACGCGAAGAAGGATTTCACCATTACACGCTTCAAGGGTCTTGGCGAGATGAATCCCGCGCAACTCTGGGAAACCACGATGAACGCGGAATCCCGGACGTTGCTCAAAGTGAAGCTCGAAGACGTCGTCGAAGCGGAAAAGATCTTCACCACGTTGATGGGCGAAAACGTGGAGGACCGGCGCAAGTTCATCGAGGAGAATGCACTGGAAGTCGTGAACCTCGATATCTAGGATGAGCGAGCATGCTGAGAAGAATCGACGAGAAGGTCAATCTGCTAGTCGCGCAAGCTTACACGATTCTTCTTATGAAAGATCAGATCTTCAGCACCTTGCAGGTTGCTTCCTCCAGAGAGGGTCAAATTACCGCCGAGGAAACAGCGACGTGCTACAAACTGGCTCGGGACATCAATGATCATTACCGGGCTTGGTATTCGGCTTCGTGGCCATTGGTGACTGCGAACCTGCCGGAGAGGGTGCAAGAATTTGAGAATCTCTATGCCGCTTGCTCGATTCACTTGATGGACATAATGGACGCAGAGGGAAGTCTAGCGAGGAAACCTCTTGTGCTATTTGAAAAGTGCTTCAGTGGGCAGACTGGTTTCGTGCGCTCGATACCTTCTGCGATCGATTCGAAAGCCCTGGGGCTGCGTGGCATCCTGGCACGCGACTTGATGGACGACGAACTGACAGTGGCGCGGCATCTTCTTGATAACGGTTACACCAGGGAAGCCGGTGTCGTCGGAGGCGTTGTTCTGGAGCGGCACCTGAAGCTGCTGAGCGACAAGTATGGTGAGACAGTGGGCGATAAGGACACTCTCGGTCAGCTCAATGACAAGCTCAGAAAGCACTATCCAGATGACGCTGAGTATCGACGCGTCCAATTCTTGAATGAGGTTCGTACTAGCTGCGCGCATGACAAAACAAAGGTGGCTCCAGACCCAACCAAAGTCGAGCAGTTGTTAAGCGGGGTTAAGGGGTTCATCGCAACCATCACATGACAACGCGATACCAGTTGGGATGGACGACATTGCCGGGGCTGCGCGGGCTGAGCGTGAGCGAGTTTCGGGCGACGCCGACCGCGACGCCGGACACACAGAACGGCGTGGCTATCGAATTCGCCAGCGAGGCGGATCGCGATGCTTTCTTGCGGCAACTGGAAGCGGAATTTAGTTCGCGGCGATTCAACAACGCTGCCGACGCGTTTGATTCGGTGAAGGCGTATGTCTTGGAGTGGGTCGCCAAAGGATGAAGGTTGCCAAGCAGGGGCGCAGCAAGCTGCGCCCCTAAGACGGGTGAGTTGGGATTCCGGGGGTTGTAGGTCGCGGCTTCAGCCGCGACGTAAGGGACTAGTAGCTCTTGGGCTTTAGCCCCTGAAGGACCGGGATGTCGAGAATCGAGCGGCGTGTTCGTCGAGCGGGAGGCGATTTTGTCACGACGGACACCTGGCAGCGACGACCGATTTTCAGCAAGGCGAACGTGGCGGACATCGTCCTGGATCAGATTCTGAAGTGCCACGAAAGGAGTTTTTACAGGCTTCACGCATTCGTGATTATGCCGGACCATTTGCATCTCCTTCTGACACCGGCTGCTGACGTGACGCTGGAGAAGGCGATGCAGATGATCAAGGGCGGCTCTGCATTCCGGATCAAGAAGGAGCTTTCGTACCAGCTTCCGATTTGGCATGCGGGGTTTCATGACCGGTGGATGCGAGATGAGGGAGAGTACCGGGCGCGACTGGAATTCATTGCGCAGAATCCTGTGGTGGCAAAGCTGGTCACGCAGGGCCGGGAGTATCCGTGGAGTTCGGCAAGTGGGAAATGGCAGATGGATGCGCCACAGTTTGCTGGGTGAGCCTTCAGGGGCTAAAGCCCCTGGAGAACCGGCGGCTGATGTCGCGGCTAAAGCCGCGACCTACAAAGCTTCGAGTTTTCACGGGTCGCTCGCCACGAAATGCGAGTCATGCATCGAGACGGAGTGGGGTCGGAGCGCGGGGAGATTCCTCGCCCGCCGCGGCGAGCTCGAAATGGCGGAATAGAAAAGAACTGAGGACACATGGCTGAAGAACAGAACCAATCGATTCTCCTCCCGGTAGACATCGAAGCCGAAATGCGCAAGTCCTATCTGGACTATGCCATGAGCGTAATCATCGGGCGCGCGCTTCCGGACGTGCGCGACGGGCTGAAGCCGGTGCATCGCCGCATTCTCTTTGGCATGTACGAACTGGGCCTCACATCCACGAAGCCGTACCGCAAATGCGCCAAGATCGTCGGCGAAGTGCTGGGAAAATATCACCCGCACGGCGACGCTCCCGTTTATGACGCGCTGGTGCGCATGGCGCAGGACTTCAACATGCGCTACCCGCTGGTGGATGGCCAGGGCAACTTTGGCTCTGTTGACGGCGACATGCCGGCGGCGATGCGGTACACCGAGGCGCGGCTGGCCAAGATTTCCGAAGAGCTTCTCGCGGACATTGAGAAGGAAACCGTCGATTTCATCCCCAACTTCGACGAGACGGAAAAAGAACCGACGGTTCTTCCCACGCGGGTCCCAAATCTACTCGTCAACGGCGCCAGCGGCATCGCGGTCGGCATGGCCACCAATATTCCCCCGCACAATCTGCGGGAAGTGATTGACGCGACGATCGCCATGATTGAGAAGCCGGACCTCACGCTGAAAGAGGCGATGAAACTCATCCCCGGTCCTGATTTCCCCACTGGGGGGTACATTGCCGGGCGCGAGGGCATCGAGCAGGCTTACAAAACCGGACGCGGCAGCTTCACCATGCGCGCGAAAGCCGCCATCGAAGAGGTCGGCAAGGACCGCGAAAACATCGTCGTCACCGAGATTCCCTATCAGGTGAACAAGGCGCGCCTGATCGAGCGCATCGCCGAACTGGTCACCAACAAGAAGATCGAGGGCATTGCCGACGTGCGTGACGAAAGCGACCGTGACGGCATGCGCATCGTGATCGAGCTGAAGCGCGGCGAAGAGTCCAAGCTCATCCTGAACAACCTCTTCAAACATACCCAGATGCAGGAATCGTTTGGGATGATCCTGCTGGCGATTGTCGGCGGGCAGCCGCGCGAGATGGGCCTGCTGGAATTCATTCGCCTGTTCATCGAGCACCGCAGGGACGTGGTACTGCGGCGGTCACGGTTCGAACTGCGCAAGGCCCGCGAACGCGAGCATATCCTGGTTGGCTACCAGATCGCGCTCGATCACCTTGATACGGTAATCCGCATCATTCGCGGATGCGCCAGCCGCGCCGACGCACGGGAAAACCTGTTCAAGTATTTCAGCGAACAAGACGTGACCATCAGCGAGAACGGCAAGTCCCGGAAGATTGAAGGCGTCAAGCTCGATGGCCGCAAATACCGCTTTCAGGGGGCGCCAGAAGTGGAGGCTGCCGGGCGTGGCGGGTCCGGCCTGAGCCTGAGTTATATCCAGATCGATGCAATCCTTGAGCTGCAACTCCACCGCCTGACACAGCTTTCCATCGAAGAGATCCTGAAGGAATTGAAGTCCATACGCGAAAAGATCGCTGAACTGGAAGAAATCATCGCCAGCGAGAGGAAACTCAAGAGCGTCATCGTTTCCGAGCTGAAAGAGATCCACAGAACTTATGGCGACGACCGGCGCACACAGATCGTCGACAAGGTGGAAGAGATCAAGCTGGAAGACCTGATCGCCGACACCGATATGCTCATTACCGTGAGCCACGCGGGCTACATCAAGCGCACGCCCGTGGAAGTTTACCGGCACCAGTCGCGCGGCGGGAAAGGGCGCATTGGGGCGAAGACCAGGGAAGAGGACTTCGTCGAACATCTCTTCATCGCGTCGGCGCACAGTTACATCCTGTTGTTCACCTCGAAGGGGCGTGTGTACTGGCTTAAGGTGTACGAGCTGCCAGAGGCCGCCGCGGCCACTCGCGGGAAGGCCATCTCGAGCCTGGTGAAATTCCAGGAGGACGAAAAGCTGACGGCGCTGGTGGCGGCCACGAACCTGGAAGAAGAAGGCCGCTTCGTCTTCATGGCCACGAAGAACGGCACGGTGAAAAAATCCGCGCTAACGGAGTTTTCCAACCCGCGCTCCACCGGCATCATCGCCATCAACCTGGAGGACAAGGACGAACTGATTGGCGCGAAGCTGACCGACAGTAAGCAGATGATCTTCCTCGCCAGCCACGATGGCCAGGCCATCCTGTTCCGCGAGACGGAAGTGCGTCCCATGGGCCGCAACGCCGGCGGCGTGAACGGCATGGACCTGGACAAGGACGATTACGTCGTCAGCATGGACGCCGTGCAGCCGGACTTCGAGATCATCGCCAAGGAATACCAGCAGACCACGCAAAACCTGGAAGAGCTCGACAACGAACACATCAGGGACTCGCTCACCACGCTGATGCTTACCGTCGCCGAAAAGGGCTACGGCAAGCGCACCGCTCTGGCCGAATACCGCATCACGTCGCGCGGCGGCAAGGGCGTGGTGAACATGAAGACCACCGACCGCAACGGCTCCGTCGTCGCCACTCTGCAGGTCACGGAAGAGTCCGACGTCATGATCATCACCGAAAACGGCAAGGTCATCCGCGTGCACGCGAACGAAATTCGCGAAGCGGGCCGCTCCACGCAAGGCGTGCGCTTGCTGCGCCTCGATGACGACGACACTGTCGCCGCCGCCGCCGTCCTCCAGGAAGAAGACGCCGAAGAAAAGAAGTAGTGGGATCCAGCGCTGGCTTTGGCGCCAGCGCACGGTTAATGCGTGGCACATTGGCTATAAGTGCAAAAGCGGAAGCAAGCTGCCGCACTCCAAAGAGGCCGCGCAACAGTACTAAGTGTGCGTTACACTTGCGAGCATGAAAATTACACGCCGCCTGTTTACATTCTTTGCGCTGACTGCGTCGCTGGCTGTCCTCGCGCTTGGCAGTGCTGTGAGCAAACCCGCGGCAAGCCACAGCTACCTCGCACTCGTCGGCACCTACACCAGCAAAACCGATAGCAAAGGCATCTACGCTTACGAATTTGACGCGGAGACGGGCCAACTGGCCGCGAAAGGTCTTGCTGCGGAAGCGCGTGATCCTTCCTGGCTGGTCATTCATCCCAATGGAGAATTCGTTTACGCAGCAAACGAGTCCGGCAAACAGAGCGCGATCAGCTCGTTCGCCCTCGACGCGCAAAGCGGAAAGCTCACTTTCCTGAACCAGATTCCGGCGCTCGGCGAGGATCCCTGCTATCTATCGGTAGAGAATACCGGCAAGTATCTCTTTGTAGCCAACTACACGTCGGGCAACATCGTCGTCTTCCCCATTCTTGCGGATGGGAAATTGGGAGAACACACGGCGCTGGTGACGGACGCCGGCACCCTCGGCCCCAACAAACAACGCCAGGAAGCCCCCCACGCCCACTGGATCGGACCTTCCATGGATGGTCGCTCGGTTTACGTTGCCGACCTCGGCCTCGATCTCGTGTTGTGTTACGCATTCGACGTAACGAAAGGCACTCTGTCCGGCCCCGCCGTGCGAAGCGAATGGTCGCACCGTGAGATCAATCCATCCGCCAAGTTGGCTCCCGGCACAGGGCCACGCCATGTCGTGTTCTCCAGCAACGGTGTCCGAATGTATGTTCTGGGCGAGATGCAATCCACAGTCACGGCTTTTGATGCCGTCGGCACCGACGACTTCGTCCCCACTTCCTTCCAGAGAATCTCTGCACTCCCCCAGGGATTTTCCGGCCGCAACGACGCCGCCGAAATCGCCATCCACCCCAATGGCAAATTCCTCTACGCCTCGAATCGCGGCCACGACTCCATCGCCGTCTTCTCCATCGATGCGGCCACAGGTAAACTCAAGCCGGCTGGCGATTTTCCTACCGGCGGCCAGGAGCCGCGCCACTTCGCCATCGATCCCGCCGGCCGTTTCCTGCTCGCCGAAAACCAAATTTCCAATTCCATCGTGGTCTTCCGCATCGATCCCGCGACTGGCGCGCTGATGCAAGTCTCCAAGACCGAAGGCGTGCCGTCTCCGGTGTGCCTCGTTTTCCTGCCAACGTCGTAAAATGGGCCGCGATGTGTAACTGGAGGCGAGTCATCGTGCCCCAAGCTGTGCCCGCCCCCTTCCATTTCCCGAGGAGGACATGCGATTTTGTTCCGATGGCTTTCCTTGTAGACTAGCACTTGTCTCATAAATGGGGCGGCAGGGAGAGAAGAGCTTCCTCAGGGGCTAAAGCCCACGTTGTGACGGCACTTGAAGTCGGAGCTGAAGCTCCGACCCCCTAAGAAGCATTTATGAGATGGCCTGTAGGAAGGTTCGGCGGTTCACAGGCCAAGGGCGTCCTGGTTGGCAGTTTTTTTGAGAGAGCAAGGAGATCACCGCAATGCCAGTCAATGTGGTTATGCCCCAGATGGGCGAAAGCATCTTTGAAGGGACCATCACCAAGTGGCTGAAGAAACCCGGCGACAAGGTCGAGCGGGACGAGCCCCTGTTTGAAATCTCCACCGATAAAGTCGATGCCGAAATTCCCTCCCCTTCGGCGGGCGTGCTGAAAGAGATCAAGGTTCCCGAAGGGCAGACGGTGCCAATCCAGACGATTGTGGCGGTGATTGATGGAGCGGGGTCGGCCGCGGCAACGGCTCCGGTACCCGCGCCAGCTCCTGCCGCACCCGCTGCGAAGCTAGAGCCGCCTGCACCGGCAGCAGTGCCTGCGGCAGCAAAGCCCGCAGCACCTGCCCCATCTCCCGTTCCAGCGGCTGCACCGGCGGCCCCTGCTGCGCCAGCAACTTCCACGGAACGCATTCATTCCTCGCCGTTGGTTCGGCGCATGGCCAAGGAACATGGCGTGGATCTTTCCACCATCGAAGGCAGCGGGACGGGCGGTCGCATCACCAAGCAGGATATAGAAGCGGCCATCGCGGCATCGTCCGGCGCGGCGCCAAAGAGCGCTCCGGCAGCAGCCGCGGCACGGCCCATTCCTCCGCCGGCTCCAGGAGCGGTGGCACACCCCGGGGCTGCGGCAGCACATGGCAGCCAGTTCATTCCGACGCTGCAAGTCGCAGTGCCGCGGGAACGCCTCTATTTTGGGAATTACGAAGTGCATCCGTTGAGCGTGATGCGGCAGAAGATCGCCGAGCACATGGTGGCGTCGAAGCACATTTCAGCGCACGTGTACTCCGTCGACGAAATCGACATGAGCAAGATTGCCGCGCTTCGCGCCAAGTCCAAAGAGGAGTTTGAGAAGCGCTACGAAACGAAGCTGACGTTCATGCCGTTTTTCGTGAAGGCGGCGGTAGCGGGCCTGCGCGCCTATCCCATCGTGAACGCTTCGCTGGACGTCACAAACGTGGTGATGCACAAAGAAATCAACATCGGCATCGCCGTGGCGCTGGATTGGGGTCTGATCGTGCCGGTGGTGAGGAACGCTGACGAAAAGAACCTGCTGGGCATTCAACGCAACCTGAACGATCTGGCGGATCGCGCGCGGTCGAAGAAGCTGAAGCCCGAGGAGGTGCAGGAGGGCACGTTTTCCATCACCAATCCGGGCGTGTTCGGGGGGCTCTTCGGCCTGCCGGTGATCAACCAGCCGAACGTGGGCATCCTGGGGCTGGGGGCGATCGAAAAGCGACCCGTGGTGATCAATGACTCGATCGCCATCCGCTCGATGTGCTACGTGACACTGAGCTACGACCACCGCGTGGTGGATGGAGCGATCGCGCACCAGTTCCTGCGCAAGGTAAAAGAAACGCTGGAGAACTGGGCGGAGCCGCTGTTTTAGCGGGTGGGCAGTTTTAAGCGGCCAGTACTCAGTTGTCAGTAAAGAAGGCAATCCCCATACCAAACCTATCGTTTTTCTCCTGCCTGTATCTGGGGGGCTTGATTGGCCCTACGGAAGGTGCGAAGTAGATAGAATGCCCGCCTGGAAGCGACAGTAAGAGGGTGGGTGCAGTCCTTGTTTTGCCCATGACTGCTTGATCGGCAACCAACCGGCCTTTTCTGACTGAAAACTGATTACTGAGAACTGATTACTGAATCATCGGGCGCAGCTTCGCCGTCCACACCGCGAAGCCTTCCATGGCCACGGCTTCGACGCCGGCGTCGCGCAACGTTTCGCGGACGAAGCGGTGCCGTTCGTTTTCGGCGAGCAAGGCGACGTCGGTGACGGCGGTGAATTCACTGGACGGCACTTTGCCGCGGATGCGGTCCACGGTATAGGCGAGGAGCTTGGCATCGGCGGGCGCGCGCGTAACGCTGAGCGCCTGCACGAAGCCCCGCGTGCCGTTGCGGCGGTAGCCATAGTCGAGGCGCATGGGATCGCCCGGGAAGGTGAACTCCTCCGCGCGCACACCTTTTTGCATGCGTTCCCACAGGCGCGCTTGTTTCAGGACCTGTGCGCAGTAGGAGCGAATCACGCCGCGGCTGCCCGGCGCGCCCACGCGCGTGGCGGCGCGCTCCGGGGCCACATGATCGGCGTAGAGGCGCTCGATTTCCGCATCCAGATCGTCGGCGTACACGCCCTTTTGCGGGGCCAGCTGCAGGGCATTGGAAAGCGTGTCGTCCCACTTACCCAAAAGCCGCAACCAGGCGGCCTGCCCGTTTCCCGCTTGGTCTGTTTCCTGGCCATTGGTGGGGAACAGTTCGCTGGCGCCGGCAAAGCGGTTTTCCAGGTCATCACGCAAGGCCCGCAGGAGTTCCTCATCGGCCTGGGGATGAAGACGGCGCACGCGCGCGTACTCTTCAGGCTCCTCGATGAGGCGCAAGCGGCGCTCGCCGGTATGCGGATCGAAGACCAGCACGCCGATATTGACCCACTCGTCGCGCACCAGATTGGGCGTGTAGCGGAGCACACGGTAGGCACAGGCCCGTTCGTTCGCTCTTGCTTCGTTTGTCTCGGTGATCATCGTCTTCCTCCAAATCGCGCAACTCGTGTTTTGTAATTCGTGGCTCGTGAAAGAGCACCACCGGCATCCAGTCTTGGGTTTCCACGAGTCACGAGTCACCAGTCACGAATCACGCATCGCGGACCCAATACGGAAACGGCTGGCGGTTGCTTTCTTTCGCCGCGAGAAGCAGTTCCGGCACGCGCGTCCTTCTGCGCTGCAGTTGCTCCAGCAGCCGCAGGACGGCGTCATAATCGTCCGCATACCACTCCGGTGGAATTTCCCCGGCCAATTCGGCAAGCACGCGTTCGGTGACGCGATGTTCGAGGCGCTCGAGCCAAGGGGCAAAGGATTCCATGCCGGTTACGCCTTCATAAACGCGGTTGCGCGCATACAAACCGCGCAGGGGGGCATCCGGAAAATTCCACTCCCCGGCGTTGAAGCAGAAGCCCTGGTCGATCATCAGCGTGCGATAAGCAAGCGATTGACTGCCGGCCACGTGGGAAGATTTTCCCGGGGCGTAACCCGGCGTTGCTGCTGATGACGGGTTCTTCTCCTCAAAAAACAGGGTCTGCCGCCCGTTGGTATTGCAGGTCCATTTGTCGAAGACCAGCATGCCGGCAAAATCGTGAAGGTTGGCGACCTCGCGCAGCTTCTCATCGGGGAGAAAATCGTGCAGCACCAATCGGCGGGGATCGCCCGGATAGCGCGAGCCGAATTGCAGCCCCGCGGTGCAGGGGGTACGGGAACGGGCCAACTCGATGCACAGTTCTTGGGTCAACTGGATCAGCTCCCGGCTGACCTCGACGACGGCTACCGGGGTGGTGGGGAGGCCGAGACGAGATGCCAAGCGTGTGCCGAGCAGCTCATTCACCAGAATGCGGGGGTGCTGCGGGTTATTTTGGAATTTGACGACATAGTAGTTTCCGTCCGAGCACCTCATAAGGTGCCCTTGCGCGCCTCCGCGCATCCGCCGTATGTGCTCTATGGCTCGCAACATACGCGTTTATCCTAATGGCACTTAGAGGTTCTAGCAAGGGCACGGGGGCGGCAGCGCCGCATGCTTCCCAATGCGGCGCGAGGAGCGCACCGATTCGGCAAGGGTGCGGCGGGGATGCTATTCCCGGCAGCAGCAAAGTCATGCCAATGTGGCGCCCGCCGCAGCAGTCCGGAACAAAGAAGCCCCGTGATGGCGTCGCGGGGCCTCTGGGAAATCCAGTTTTGCGCGCCAGGAACGCTTAGCGGCGGCGTTTCTTGCCGGCCTTCTTGGGCTTCGCTTTGGCCTTCTTGGCTTTTTTCGGAGCCTTCTTGGCCGCTTTCTTGGGCGTCTTCTTGGCAGGCTTTTTCGCCGCATTCTTGGGCGCAGCCTTGGGTGCGGGCTTCGCCGGGGCTTCTACCCCGGCTTCTTCCGCGGGTTCATCTTCTACCAAGAGGACCTCTTCCTGTTCTTCGATCACGCCCTCGGTATCGCCACCCAGCTCGTCGTCCTCTTCCAGCCGGGACAGCTCATCGTCCTCTTCAAAATGATCCTTCTCGAAATCCATGCTTTCCTCCCCTGGGGGCACTTTCTTACCCGATGTTCTTGGCATGCTGCTCCAGCCGGAGATGAGTCACTCCGTCCTTGCGATTTGTTATCCCACTCCAACGTGGATGTCAAGAGTTCTCGAAGGTATGTAAGGCGGGCGTTTCACGGGGGTCAAGGACAGGCCGAGAAGCTGTGACCCACGGGGCAGGGGGAGCCGCGGTCGGCGGAAGGTCGGGGGAGGCGAGAGACGACCCTAGGCGGCCAGAGGACTACTGCCGAGCCCCGCCGGACGTGCTCGTCGAGGGCTTTTTGGACTTGGCGGAACTATGCACGGTGCGGGTTTCCGGAGCGCCGCCCACGGTGTAGATGCGCAAAACCATGCCCCGGGAGACCTTGGCGGACTTGAGCCCGTTCCATTTGCGGATCTGCTCGGAGGTCACGCTGAACTGGTCGGCGATGCCCGCAACGGTGTCGCCCTTGCGGACGCGGTAGCGCACCAGGCGGCTCTTGGTCTCCTCGGGCGGGCGGGTGGCGGGGATGATGAGTTTCTCTCCTGGCGTCAAGGCTTCGGCACGGTCCAGGTCGTTAGCGTCGGCAATGGCAGCCGGCGTGACGCGATATTTCTTGGCAATGGACGTCAGTGTGTCGCCGGATTCGACGCGATGGCGCCTCCAACTGACCCACTTGGCCGCGGGAATGTCCGCGATCTCCGCCGAGAATTTCTCCGAGGTGCCCTTCGGCAGGTAAAGAACGAAGTTGGGATCCTCCGGGGTGGCCATACGGAGAAGCGAGGGATTCAGAGCGCGAAGCGTGGCCACATCGACATCAATGGTTTCCGCCACCAGGCGCAGATCGATCGCCCGGCCGGGCTTGACGATATCTAATTCCTCCGGCGGATCGGAATCCACCGCGATGCCGTAATGCGCGGCGTCTTTGGCGATCAGGGTGAGCGCAAGGATGATGGGCACGTAATTCTTGGTTTCGCGGGGGAGCACATTGCGTTTGTAGAGCTCCCAGAAATCGGCGTAGCCGGTGCGCTCCACACCTTTCTGGATGTTTCCGGGGCCGCAGTTGTACGCGGCGATGGCAAGATACCAGTCGCCAAAGAGGCCGTAGAGGTCGCGCAGATGCTGGGCCGCGGCGCGTGTGGCTTTTTCGGGGTCCAGGCGCTCGTCCACCCACCAACTACGTTTCAAGCCGTATTCGTTGCCGCGCCACTGCACGAATTGCCAGATGCCGCGCGCCCCGGCCCGCGACAGAGCCAGGGGCTGGAAGGCGCTTTCCGCTTGCGCCAGGTAGATCAGGTCCTGGGGCACACCTTCCTCGCTCAAGACGCGGGAGATCATCTGCTGGTAGCGGCCGGAGCGGCGGAGACCATTTTCGATGATGGCGCGGCCGCGCGGCGTCTGGAAAAAGTTGAGGTAGGAAACCACGGTGTCGTTCACGGTGAGCGGCAAGTCGTGCGAGATGCTCTTGGCGGCGGCCTCGGCGCGCTCCCGCAGCTTGGGGTCGACGGGGAAGGTCATTTCGGCCACTTCGTCGATGGCCGCGGGAACGGCGGGGGCTTCGCTGAAACCATCGCCCGCGCGGAAGGCCTGCAATTCATAGGTGTAGATCGCGTCCGTGACCAGATGGAAGAGCTCGCTGAGGCGCGGATCGCTGTTGGGGTCGTAGCCGCTTTCGAGCATCCAGTCGACGGCGTCGTCAAAATCGCGGCGCGCGGCTTCCAGGTGGCCGGCCCGGTAATTGGCTTCCCCGGAACTGAATTTCTCCTTGACCTTTTCGATTAGGTAGTCAATGCCGCCGGGTATAGGTGCCGGGAGAGAGAGGACTTGCTGGGATGCTAGGTTTCTGAGTGGCAGCGCGCCGACTTCGGGGGCGGCGGGGGCTGGGGCTTGCGCCGGAGCCGGCGCCGGAACATGCGCCTGCACAGGCCTTTTGGTGGCGTCTTCGCAACCTACCAATGCGAACAACAATGCGAAACACGCCACTGCGCCCAGCAAAGGGAGGATGATCGGCTTCTGACTCATTTTTCTATGGTATGTAGGCCTTCGTACGTTGGTCAATGCAATACCGCCCCGTGCAGTAGCCCATGCAGCACCCGCCCGAGGGCCGGAGCGCAGGCCACGGCGATTCGGTGGCTGGTGAGTTTTCTCCGCTCGACATCCTGG
>Ga0187784_10000896_pt1 | contig 22923 bp, 25 predicted proteins | sample 1015_SJ02_MP15_2_FD_132964 | JGI IMG/M metagenome (GOLD analysis project Ga0187784, IMG submission 132964) | Tropical peat soil microbial communities from peatlands in Department of Meta, Colombia - 1015_SJ02_MP15_20_MG | ecosystem: Environmental > Terrestrial > Soil > Wetlands > Peat | place... | reverse complement strand
CGCGCCGCGATCCAGCGCAGATGCAGAAGCAGCGCCTCGGTGCGGCGCACCTGGCCGGAAATATTGCGGTAGCGCACCGCCTGCCGCGCCTGGGTTTTCAGCGCGGCGACCTGCGCCGCGAGCTGGCCGATGACGTCTTCGAGCCGCGCCAAATTGTGCTCGGCAGCTTTCAGCCGCAGCTCCGCCTCGTGGCGGCGCGCATGCAGGCCGGAAATACCGGCCGCCTCTTCGAGCACGCGGCGGCGCTGATCCGGCCGCGCCTGGATGATCTCGCCGATGCGGCCCTGATGCACCAGCGCCGGCGAGCGCGATCCGGTCGAGGCGTCGGCGAACAGCATGGCGACGTCGCGGGCGCGCACCTCGCGGCCGTTGACGCGGAAGATCGAGCCTTGCTCGCGCATGATGCGGCGCGAGACTTCGAGCGTGTCGAATTCGTTGAAGGCGGCCGGCGCCTTGCGGTCGCTGTTGTCGATTGCCACCGCGACTTCGGCGTGGTTGCGCGCCGGACGCTCGGTATTGCCAGAGAAAATGACGTCGTCCATCTCGGCGGCGCGCATGGCCTTGTAGGAGGCCTCGCCCATGACCCAACGCACGGCTTCGACCAGGTTGGACTTGCCGCAGCCGTTCGGGCCGACCACTCCGGTCAATCCGGGTTCGATCGCGAAGTCGGTCGGTTCGACGAAGGATTTGAAGCCGATCAGGCGCAGCCGCGTGAGCTTCATTCGTTTGGTACGTCCATGTTCCTCGCTGCGGCGGCGCGGGGAATCATTAAAAGCTCACGCCAAAAGCTCAAGGCTCGTGGCGCGGGGAGGGCTGCCGCATCGGCGCGGAGAATGAATCGTCGGGACTTTGAGCGCAACACGGGGGACAAACTTATCCAGGCTTCGACGCCAGCCGGCGGGCTCGCGGCGGCGCCGCCGGGCCGCCGGCCGGCGCCGGGCTTAAAGCCAAAAACCCTTATCCTTCCTTGAGATAGGGGTCGATTTCCTTGGCCAATTGGTCGATCGAAAGGTCGCCTATGAATTTCTTGCCGTTGATGAAGAAAGTAGGCGTGGAATTGACCCCGAGCTTCTCCACCGCGTGATCGCGGACCTCCTGGATGGCGTCGAGCACCTTCTGATTCGCCAGGCACTGATTGAACTGGTCTTCGGTGAAGCCGAACTGCTTGGCGATCTCCTTGAGCGGGGGGACCGGCTCCTTGACGATCCATTCGGACTGCTTGGCGAACAGCGTCTCCACGATCGGCATGTATTTGTCCTTGCCGCCGCAGACCGCCAGCATGAAGCCGGCCGCCGCCAAAGGATCGAGCGGGAAGGTCCGCAGCGTGAAGCGGACTTTGCCGGTGTCGATGTAGCGCTTCTGCAGCTCGGGGAACGTGGTCTCCGAGAAATGCGCGCAATGCGGGCAGGTCATCGAGGCATATTCGATAATCGTCACCGGGGCCTTGTCGGAACCGAGCATGACGTCGCCATTGGGACCGGCATCGGCCAAATCGGCCGGCGAGGGGGTGTCGTCGGCCCGCGCCGGGGCGGCGAACCAGGGCACACCGCCGGCCGCGGCGCCGCCGAACAGGGCGACGGCCGTGCCGGTCACGAGGATTTGCCGACGATTAAGCGTCACGGGGAGCTCCGTTTTTGCGCGAAATGGTCAATCAGGGAGTTGGTGCGATTGGAATGTGGCATTAGCGCGCCGCCGCGCCAAGGGCCGTTACAAGTCCCTGCGGCACAACGCTCATCGCGACTTGATCGCCGCGCCAAGCCGCGCCAGCGCCGCTCTCAGCTCCTCGTCGGCGACGTCGGCGAGGTTTTCGGGCGTGCATGCCGCGGCGGCCGGGACGCGGGCGCCCTTGCGCTCGGCGCGCCGCAGCGGCGCCTGGCGCAGCGCCAGCCGGCCGACGGCGCGCCAGCCGAGGAAGCGGTTGACGCGCTCGCAGACGACCGCGGCGAGATGCTGGATCTCGATCGCCGCCGGACCTTCGACGCGGAGCACCAGCGTTCCCGGCTCGCGCTCCTCGCCCTCGGCCGGGCGCGGCCATTGGATCTTGATCGGCTCGCTATGGGCGGCGATTTCCACGCCGACGATCTCCGGCCAGCGCGTTACCAATTCCGCCGAAGCAAATCCTTGCCGGGTAAAAGTATCGCCGACGATCTTGCCGGCAATCTCGCGCAGCGGCCTGGCGAAGGCGGACTTGTTCATGGCGCGGCGCTCTGTCATCCCTGCCGAAGCATGGCGGCAACGCTAGCAGCGAAGACGGCCGGGCGACAGGGCGCGGAACGCGGGGTGGCGATTCTGTCCCCGCAGCCCACCGCTCTGCTCGCCTGGTACGACCGCCACCGTCGCAAACTGCCGTGGCGGGCGCCGCCCGGCCGACGCGCCGATCCATACCGGGTTTGGCTGTCCGAAATCATGTTGCAGCAGACCACCGCCAAGACGGTCGCGCCCTATTACGCGCGGTTTTTGGCGCGCTGGCCCGACGTGACGGCGCTGGCGGCGGTGTCGCTCGACGAAGTGCTCAAGGCCTGGGCCGGGCTCGGCTATTACGCCCGTGCGCGTAATCTGCACGCCTGCGCCCGCGCCGTGGTAGCGCGGCACGGCGGCAAATTTCCGGCCGACGAAGCCGATTTACGCGCTCTGCCCGGCATCGGTCCCTATACCGCCGCGGCCGTCGCCGCGATCGCCTACGACGTGCCGACGGCGCCGGTCGACGGCAATATCGAGCGGGTGATCGCCCGGCTCTATGCGGTGAAGACGCCGCTGCCGGCGGCGAAAGCGGAAATCACTCGGCTAGCCCGCGCGCTCGCGCCGCGCCGCCGTGCCGGAGATTTCGCCCAGGCGCTGATGGACCTCGGCGCCACCGTCTGCACGCCGAAGACGCCGGCCTGTGCGTTCTGCCCGTTCAACCAAAGCTGTGCGGCGCGGTTGCGCGGGGAAGCCGACTTGTTCCCGCGCCGCACGCCCAAGCGCGAAGGCGCGTTGCGGCGCGGCGCCGCGTTTGTCGTATGCCGCGCCGACGGTTGCGTGCTCCTTCGCACGCGGCCGGCCAAGGGTCTGCTCGGCGGCATGACCGAGGTGCCGACGACCGAATGGACGGCGGAGTTCGACGGGGACGCTGGCAAAAGCGCGCCGCGCTTTGTCGTTCCACGCGTGACGCAGAGGTCGAAGAAAAGCGGAGCCGCGTCCTCGGCATGTTCCCCTCCCCCTTGTGGGGAGGGGTTAGGGAAGGGGGTGCGATCCGCGAAAGCAGTGCAACCTCCCCCCCTCCCTGCCCCTCCCCCACAAAGGGGGAGGGAACAAAATATTACTTGGCGCCGGCTGCCGGGCCTGGTGCGCCACGTCTTCACGCATTTTCCGCTGGAACTTATCGTCTATGCGGCGGACGTTCCCCCGCGCACGCCGGCACCCAAGGGCACGCGCTGGGTGGAGCTCGACGAGCTTTCCGGCGAAGCGCTGCCCAGCCTGATGCGCAAGGTCGTCGCGCACGCGTTTCCTGATATTCACCTCTCCCGCACGCGGGGAGAGGAAACATAGAAAGGATCAGCCATGAAAATCGAACGTCACGAAACCGGCCCGCGCATGAGCAAGGCCGTCGTCCACGGCGACACCGTCTATCTCGCCGGCATCGTCGCCGACGCCCCCAAGGGCAAAAGCACGGCCGAGCAGACCAGAAGCGTTTTGTCGCAGATCGACGGCTTTCTCGCCCGGGCCGGCACCGACAAGAGCAAACTCCTCGCCGCCAATATCTGGATCACTGATATGGCGAATTTCGCCGAGATGAACGCGGTATGGGACGCCTGGGTGTCGCCCGGCAACGCGCCGGCGCGCGCCACGGTCGAGGCGCGGCTCGCCTCGCCGGACTATAAGGTCGAGATCATGGTGGTAGCCGCGCGATGACGGCGGGAATCCTTGCCATCTTCCACAATTGCCGCGCCGGGCACGAGGCGGAATTCGAAGCCTGGTACCAGGGCGAGCATCTCATCGAGCGGCTGGCCGTGCCGGGCTTTGTGTTCGGCCGCCGCTATCAGGGCGTCGCGCCCACCCCCGGCTACTTCTGCTTCTATCTCGTCGAGGCGCCTGCGGTGCTGACCTCGAAGCCCTATCTGCAACGGCTCGACAATCCGACGCCGGCAACGCGCAAGATGATGTCGGACGTGTTCGTCGACATGAACCGCACGGTGTGCCGGCGCCTGGCGCGGCGCGGGCATTTCCGCGGCGCCTTCGCCGTGGTCGCCCGCTTCAGCGGTCGAGCAGACGATACGGCACTGGCGGGCGCGCTGGAAAAGCTGGTCGCCGATCCGGCCGTCGCCGGCGGCGAGATCTGGGCCGCGCTCGCGGCCGCCGACATGCCGGTATCGAAGGAAGAAGAATTACGCGGCGGCGACAAGAAGATCGCCGGCGCGCTCATCATCGAGACGCTTTATCAGGAGGCTGCAGAGACCATGGGCGCGCAGTTGGCCAAGCAATTTCCGCACGCCAAAATCGGCGTCTTCCGCGCGCTGTGCGAAATCGGCAGGAGCGACTTATGAAAGCGCTGCTGCCGCTTGCCGAGACCATCGCAAAGCGCCTGATCGCACGCCGCGAGACCATCGCCATCGCCGAATCCTCGACCGGCGGACTTATCGCCGCGGCGCTTCTGGCCGTGCCGGGCGCCTCCGCCTATTTCCTCGGCGGCGCCGTGATCTACACCAAAACCGCGCGCGCGGCGCTGCTTAACATCGGTGAAGCCGACATGGCGGGCTTGCGGCCGGCGACGGAAGCCTATGCGCTTTTGCTGGCGCGGCGCATGCGCGAGCGGCACGGCGCAGCCTGGGGCCTAGGCGAAACCGGCGCCACCGGGCCGACCGGCAACCGTTACGGCGATCCAGCCGGGCATACCTGCATTGCAGTTGCCGGTTCCACCGAGCGCGCGATTACGCTGCGCACCGGCAGCGCCGAGCGGTCTGCCAATATGGAAACCTTCGCCGAGCGCGCGCTGGAACTGCTTATAGAGGTCATTCCCGCGAGGTAGCGGACGCTGCTTAGTCGGAAGCCTGCCCCATTTTCGAGCGGACCATCGTCCGAAACGTGTCGATGGACGTCAGTCCCTGCGGCGTCTCGACATGCCAGAAAGTCCAGCCGTTGCAGGCTTCCAGCCCCTGGGCCAGCGCGCCGATGCGGTGGATCGATCCGACCGCTTCGCCCAAGGACAGCGCACCGTCGGCGCGAACCAGCGCGCGGTGGCGGCGCTTGGCGTCGACCAGTTTGATGCCGGGCGAAACGAGGCCGCGCTCGATCAGCGCCGCAAACGGCACCCGCGGCGCCTCGCGCGCGGTCAGAAACGGCGCCAGCGCCGGCTCGGGCAGCGGTGCCGTCGCGGCGACGCGCTTCTCGGCGGCCGCGGCGTAACTTTTGTCGCGCTCGATGCCGATAAAGCGGCGGTGCAGCCGCCGCGCCACCGCGCCGGTGGTGCCGGTGCCGCAGAACGGATCGAGGATGAGATCGTCGGGCCGCGACGCGGCGAGGATGACGCGGGCGAGCAAGGCTTCCGGCTTCTGCGTCGGATGCAGTTTCTTGCCGTCGCGGCCCTTGAGCCGTTCCTCGCCGGTGCACAGCGGGATGAACCAGTCGGAGCGCATCTGCACGTCGTCGTTGCCGGCTTTGAGCGCCTCGTAATTGAAGGTGTAGTCGCGCTTTTGCGGATCGCGCGCCGCCCAGATCAGCGTCTCATGTGCGTTGGTGAAGCGCCGGCCGCGGAAATTCGGCATCGGGTTCGATTTGCGCCAGACGATGTCGTTGAGAATCCAGAAGCCGAGGTCTTGCAGCACCGCGCCGACGCGGAAAATGTTGTGATACGAGCCGATCACCCACAGCGTGGCGGACGGCTTCATCACCCGGCGGCAGGCGGCGATCCAGGCGCGGCTGAAATCGTCGTAAGCGGCGAAGCTTGCGAACTTGTCCCAGTCGTCGTCGACGGCATCGACGCGCGAATCGTCGGGACGCTTGAGGTCGCCGTTGAGCTGCAGATTGTACGGCGGATCGGCAAAAACGAGGTCGACCGAGTGCGCCGCTAGCTTGCTCAGCTCGGCCACGCAATCGCCGACCAGGACGCGCGCCGATAAAGCGGAGTCAAAACTCACGCGGGGCGCCCTTACGGACGCCCCGCGACGCGACACAACCATGACTCAGAACTCTGACTCAGGCGACGCGATCGGCGACGCGGGACCTACAACCGACGCTGCGGATGATGCCGCGCCAAAGTAAAAATCGGGTTACCCGCGCAAGGCTCGCACTAGGCAATAAATGCCGGGAACAACATGGTTAATGCGCCTTTGCGCGGCGCTGTCGGCAGCCGCTTGGCAGCGAGCCCCAGCGCTCCTAGGCCCTGATCCAATTCCATTGAATCGGATCAGGGCCTAGATTTTCGGTTTGAGCATGATCTTATCCGACCTTGCTTCGCCCGCCGAAGCGGCGTGTAAACGTGGGAGCGACCGGGAATCGGCGGGCTTCGCAAAGGCGGGAAACCGGTTTCCACTTTTCGGGATCATGCTCTAATGTAACGCCGTGAAGGTGTAAGCCATGCCCGGCGTCGATCAATCCAAGCAATTTGTGCCGCTGAAAATCGCGGTGCTGACGATTTCCGATACCCGCTCGCTCAAGGACGACAAATCCGGCGCGCTGTTGGTGCAGCGCATCGTGGCGGCCGGCCATTTCGTCGCCGAGCGCAGCCTGGTGCCCGACGACATCGAGGCGATCCGCGGCCGCGTCAAAGCCTGGATCGCCGATCCCTTGATCGACGTCATCATTACCACCGGCGGCACCGGCTTTACCGGGCGCGACGTTACCCCGGAAGCGATCGAGCCCTTGTTCGAGAAGAAGATGGAGGCGTTCTCGGCGCTGTTCCTGGTGATCAGCTTCCCCAAGATCGGCACCTCGGCGATCCAGTCGCGGGCCACCGCAGGGGTGGCCGGTTCGACCTATATTTTCTGCCTGCCGGGCTCGCCCGGCGCCTGCAAGGATGCCTGGGACGAGATACTGGTGCACCAGCTCGATTATCGCCACGGGCCGTGTAATTTCGTCGAGATCATGCCGCGGCTCGACGAGCACTTGCGCCGCGGCAAGGCACGGACGCAATCAGGCTGAGTGGGAACCGGTCAGCCGCCCGGATTGCGTGCCAACTTATTATTTGCGAGCGCGGCCCAACGCAAAACCGGCGCCCACTTTTGCTGGCCGCGCTCGGTGCGCCACGGTGTAGCTTGTCATGCGCCCGTAGCCCGCATGAGCGAAGCGATATGCGGGAGCGGCAGTTTGGAAGTCAGATCCCGGATTTCGCTTCGCTGATCCGGGCTACAACCGCTCACAATTCCAAATCCCAGAACTCGCTGACCACCGGCTGGCCCCAGCTGTCGTGCGGCTCGCTGCGCATCAGCTTGAAGCCGGCCTTGCGGTAGATGTGCCGCGCCGCAGTCAGCACGCTATGGGTCCATAACGTGATCTTGCGGTAGCCGGCGGCCCGCGCGAAGGCGATAGCTTCGTCGGTGAGCTTGGCGCCAAGGCCGAGCCCGCGCGCCATAGGATCGACCAGAAGCAGGCGAATGCGGGCGACGCTGTCGGTCTCCTTGGCCAGGAAAATGCAGCCCACATTGGCGCCGTCCATCTCGGCGATCCAACAGCGCTCGCGCTTGGCGTCGAGCTTGTTGCCGAAGTCGGCGACGATCTGCGCGCAGAGAGCTTCGAATGGCGCGCCCCAGCCGTATTCTTCGCCATAAAGCTCGGCATGGCGTTTGACGATCCAGCCGAAATCGCCGGGCACCGGCGCACGCAGGATGTAGCTTCGTTCCGGCACCGGCGCGGCTTGCGATTGCCCGCCCAGCAGCCGTTCGATCGTTGCCATTGCCGCGATCAGCCGTTGCTGATCGTCCGCTGCGAGCCTGCCGAGCATCGCGCCGGTGGCGTTTTGCGACCGCCGCTCCAAAGGCGCGAAACTTTGGCGCCCCAGCGCTGACAGCGTCAGATGGCTTTGCCTGGCGTCGCGCGCCGAGGCGTCGCGGCGGATCAGGCCGCGCTTTTCGAAGTTGCGCAACAGGCGGCTCAAATAGCCGGCGTCGAGATCGAGCGCGCGGCCGATCTCGCTTGCAGTCGGCGCGTCGCCATTGGCGATGTCATAAAGCACGCGCGCCTCGGCGAGCGAAAACGGGCTGTCGAGGAAGGTTTTGCGCAAAACGTCGATCTGCCGCGTGTAGAAGCGGTTGAAACGGCGCACCGCGGCGATGCGATCGCCCGCGGCGCGGCGCTGGCGGTTTGCCCTCGGCATCAGGCAAGGCTGATCGAGATAATTGACTTAGTCAAGTAATGGGCCGAAGCGATCCCGGCTTTTCCGGGTGGTGTCTCAGTGAGACACCACCCACCCTTTTCCGCCATCACGAACATTCGTTCTTGTTTTGTTCGCACCGACGCGTTAGCCTGCGGCCATGAGTCGGTCATCCGCGTTGCGACGCCCGCCGGCGCAATTGCCCTCGTCGCCGGCGGGCGAGATGGGGTCCCTGATCGGCCGCGAGCGCCGCCGCGGCCGCGGCACGCTGTCGAACGCCTCCGGCCGCTTCGAACCCTTAGCGCGCGTCGCCTTCGACGACGGCTGGCAGGGCCTGGACGAGCTGCCGCCGTTCAAGACCACGGTGATGGTCGACGCCACGCGCAAAATCATCGCCCGCAACGACTCGCCCGATATCTCCTTCGACCGCTCGATCAATCCCTATCGCGGCTGCGAGCACGGCTGCGTCTATTGCTACGCGCGGCCCAGCCACGCCTATCTCGGCCTCTCCCCGGGGCTCGATTTCGAGTCCAAGCTGTTGATGAAGCCCAATGCCCCGGAATTGCTCGAGCGCGAATTGTCGGCGCCCGGCTATGAGCCGAAAATCATCGCCATCGGCAGCAATACCGATCCCTACCAGCCGATCGAGCGCCGCTATCAGATCATGCGCCGCATCCTGGAAGTGCTGGAGCGCGCCGGTCATCCGGTCGGCATCGTGACCAAATCGGCGCTGGTGTTGCGCGATCTCGACATCCTGGCACGCATGGCCAAGCGCGATCTTCTCAAAGTGGCGATCTCGGTGACGACGCTGGACGGAAAACTCGCCCGCGTGATGGAGCCGCGCGCCACGACGCCGCAGCGGCGGCTCGAAGCGTTGCGGCAATTGGTGGCCGCCGGCGTGCCGACGTCCACTTTGGTGGCGCCGGTCATCCCGGCGATCAACGACGCCGAGATCGAGCGCATTCTCGAAGCGGTGGCGGAAACCGGCGTGCGCCACGCCGGCTATGTCTTGCTGCGCCTGCCGCTGGAATTGCGCGAATTGTTCCGCGAATGGCTGACCGAGCATTTTCCCGACCGCGTCTCCCATGTTTTCAAACTCATTCGCGACATGCGCGGCGGCAAGGACAACGACTCGACGTTCGGCAGGCGCATGACCGGATCAGGACCGGTCGCCTGGATGATCGGGCGGCGCTTCGAAGTCGCCTGCGAGCGGCTCGGCTTCAACTTAACCAGCTTCAAGACCACGACCGCGCATTTCAAGCCGCCGCGGCCGTGCAGCCAGCAGCTCAACCTGTTCGCCTGCTAGCTGCAGACCTCAGCGCTTGGGCAAACGCTCGAACGCCGGCAGACCTTCCGGTATTTGATGGAACGGCTGCCTGTCGACGGTGAAAATCGCCATTTGCGGGCTGCCGAACAATGTCGGGTCGTCGAGCGTGCCTACCTTCAGTATCACCATCGGCAAACCGGGCCGCCGGGTCGTGAGATGCGTCCCGCAATTGCCGCAGAACTCCCGCGTCACCGGCCGCTCCAGGTCGCTGCGGGTGAATTGCTTGGGCGCTCCTTTGGTGTAGCGGAAACCGTCCGGCGGCATCAGCATGAACATGTTGGGCGAGCCGCCGGTGAGATACTGGCATTCCCGGCAGTGGCATTGCGCTTTCAGAGTAGGCTCGCCCTCCGCGACATAGCGCACTTCCCGGCAATAGCACCCGCCTTCAAGCTTCATTGTCGTCTCCCGGCACGGTCGCGTTGCGCGGCGCCATGCGTCGACTTGCACTCCTCGCCAAGACAGTAATCAAGACAGTAATCAAGACAGTAATGCAGATGCGGCCAGGTGCAATCCGGGGCGCCTAGCATTATCACTTTAAGTCATCCCCGCAATTCTTTGCACCTGACGTGTTGCGTTGCGGATCGCGGCCGCCCGTGGTCAAGATGGGCGCATGAGTCGCACTGCCGCCAAGCCTGCGCCGCGCCTGCCGCTCGCCGAAGAGGTTGTCGCGCGACCGACCTTCCGGCGCGAGCGCCTGGCGCTCAAGCGCGGGGTGTGGCCGATTGCCGGATGCGACGAGGCGGGACGCGGCCCGCTCGCCGGCCCGGTTGTCGCCGCCGCCGTCATTCTCGATCCCGACAATATTCCGCGCGGGCTCGACGATTCCAAGCGGTTGACGCCGGAGCGGCGCGAAGTGCTGTACGAGCGCATCTGTGCGCGCGCCCAGGTTGCGGTGGCGCTGGCGCCGCCGGCGCGGATCGACCGCGACAATATTTTGCGCGCGTCGTTGTGGGCGCTGGCCCGCGCGGTCGGCGCGCTGCCGGTCAAACCGCGCCTGGTTTTTGTCGACGGCCGCGACCGCATCGATATCGGCTGCGACTGCCAGGCGGTGATCGGCGGCGACGGGCTCATCGCTTCGATCGCCGCCGCCTCCATCGTCGCCAAGGTTACGCGCGATCGGCTGATGGCCTGCCTCGGCGCCGCTCATCCCGGCTACGGCTTCGAGCGCCATATGGGCTACAGCGTGCCCGAACACTTTGCCGCGCTCGACAAGCTCGGTCCCACCGTTCACCACCGCCGCTCGTTTTCGCCGGTGATGACCGCGCTCGGCGACTTGGGCGCTGACGCCGACGAGGCGGTCGTCGACGTATTGCCTCTGTAGGTGCGGCGCCGTATAGGGCGGCGCCATTCTATTGCAATTTGGCCTCTGCCCGCTGGCGAGGAGAGGGAGCATCGGTCGCGATGTTCTACGTCCCGCTGTATGTCGAAATGTTGCGCGCGCGACCGCGGCTGTTGTTCTGGGCGGCGGCGCTGGCGCAGGCGGCGCTCTGGCTCGCGGTGCCGATGCTGTTTTACTCTGCGCCGCCCGGCGATCTCGCCCAACTGCTCGCCGTCGGCCACGAATTGCGCTTCGACGCCGGCGTCGGCCCGCCGCTCGCCTACTGGCTCGCCGAGATTGCGTTTCGTGTCGCCGGCCTGTTCGGCGTCTATGCGCTGGCACAGATTTGCGTGGTCACGACCTATTGGTGCGTGTTCGCGCTTGGCCGTGCCATCGTCGGACCGACGCATGCCGCCATGGCGGTGCTGCTGATGGTCGGCATTTCACTGTTGACGGTCCCGACGCCGGATTTCGGCCCGCCGATCCTGGCCATGGCGCTGTGGGCGGTCGTACTGTTGCATTATTGGCGCGCCGTGGCGGGCCGAGAGCGGCGATCCTGGTATGTGCTCGGCGGCGCCGCGGCACTGCTCTTGCTCACGACCGACGCGGCGCTGCTGCTGCTCGGCGTGCTCGCCGCGTTCACCGCGGCCACCGCGCGCGGGCGCGGCGCGCTCGAGGCGGTTGAGCCGTGGATCGTGGCGGTCGCGCTGAGCGTTGTTCTGTTCCTGCATCTGGTGTGGCTCGCCGGCATGGCCGGCGGGCCCATATCGACGCTCGCCAGGCTGCGCGAGGCCGCACTTGCCGGCGCCAATACCGCGCTGTGGCTGCGGCTCATCACCGCGCTCATTCTTGCCCATGCCGGACTTGCCATCCTCTTGCTGCTGGCCGGCGGCTGGCCGCCCCTGCGCGCGGGTCCGGCGCCGCCGCTCAGCCGCGCGCCGGTCGACGCCTTGGCGATGGCTTTCGTCAAGGTCTTTGCGCTGGCGCCGGGCCTGCTCGCCACCATCGCCGCCGTCGTGCTCGGACGGCCGTCGCCGGTAGGCGGCGCGGCGGCGCTGGTGGTGCTTTCGGGGCTTGCCGTCGTCGTCGCCGCCGGCGACACCATCGAACTCCATCATCAACGGATTCTCGGCTTCGCCTGGGCCGGGCTGCTGATCGTACCGGCGATCTTCGTGCCGATATTGATCGTGCTGTTGCCGTGGACGACCGGCGTGAATTTACCGGTGGCGCAGCCGGCCGCCGCGATGGGCCGCTTCTTTGCCGACAGTTTCGAGCGCCGGACCGGTCAACCGCTTGCGGTGGTGACCGGCGACCCTCGGCTGGCCGCGCTGGTGGCGCTCGGCGCGCCGAGCCGCCCAAGCGTGCTGTTCGACGCCGATCCGGCGCGCTCGCCCTGGGTCACCGCCGCAGACATTCGCGACAAAGGCGCTGTCGTGGTCTGGCTGTCGGCCGACACCACTCCGGTGCCGCCGCCCGACATCAAGGTCTATTTTCCCGATCTCGTGGCCGAAGTGCCGCGCGCCTTCGACCGGCCGATGCGGGGCCGCGTGGCGGTGTTGTGGGTCGGCTGGGGCGTGATTCGGCCGGGCAGCGTGGCGCCGCCGCCCGCCGCAGCCGCGTCGCATTGATCGCCATGCGCGAGGAAAGGCTAGCCCGGCGTGCCGCCGTTGTCGCGCGGCCGTCCGCTGACGCCGGAGGTGTAATACGGGTCGAGCTCGAGCCACATCGCGTTGAGAACCGCAAAGGCGCAGGCCAGACCGAGACCGAGAACCCACGAGAAGTACCACACGAGCGCCTCCTAATAAGCCTGCCGGTTGGCTTCCAGCGATTGCGGCGTCACCTTGCCGTGCAGCACGCGATAGACCCAGGCGGTATAGGCAAGAACGATCGGCAGGAAGATCAGCGTCCCCACCAGCATGATGAACAGCGTCATCTGGCTCGACGACGCGTCCCAGGCGGTAAGGCTCGCGTTCGGCGCGCTAGAGGACGGCAGAATGAAAGGGAACATGGCAAGCCCCGGCGTCGCGATGATGCCGAACAGCGCGAGCGCGCTGAACAGGAACGCCGCCACCGCCCGCCCCCGCGCCAACAGCGCCGCCGTCAGCAGCGGGGCGATCAGGCCGATCAGCGGCGCAGCGACGGTCCACGGGTAGACATGGTAATTGCCGAACCATGCGCCGGCCGAAACCTCGACGCTCTTGCGCAGCGGATTTGACGGACCGCCGTGATCCATCGGCTGCGCCAGCGCGTAGCCCTTGATCCAGCCATAGACCCACACACCGGCGAGCGCGAACAGGACCACCGTCAAGAGGCTGGTCGTAATGCCGGCGCGCCGCGCCCGCGCGGCGATTTCGCCTTCGGTCTTCATATGGACGTAAGCGGCGCCGTGGGCCGCCAGCATCATGACGCTGACCAGGCCGCACAGCACCGCGAACGGATTGAGCAGGCCGAAGAAGCTTCCGGTGTAGACGGCGCGCAGATCGGCGTCGAACTGAAACGGCACGCCTTGCAGCAAGTTGCCGAACGCCACGCCGAAGATCAGCGACGGCACCGCCCCGCCGATGAACATCGCCCAGTCCCAGATCGTGCGCCACACCGCATTGTCGAGCTTGCTGCGAAACTTGAAGGCGACCGGGCGCAGGATCAGGGCGACCAGCACCAGGAACATCGCCAGATAGAAGCCGGAAAACGACGCCGCATAGAGCGGCGGCCAGGCCGCGAACGAGGCGCCGCCGCCGAGCAGGAGCCACACCTGATTGCCTTCCCAGACCGGGCCCACCGAATTGATCAAGACGCGGCGCTCGCTGTTGGTGCGGCCGACGAACGGCAGCAGCATCGCCATGCCGAGATCGAAGCCATCGAAGATGGCGAAGCCGATGAGCAGAATGCCAAGCAGTGCCCACCAGATCAGCCGCAGCACCTCATAGTCGATCGGTACAGGCATGTTCGGTTACTCCGCTCGAGTGGGCTTTGGGCTGAGTGTCTCGGGCTCCACGATGACGCCGCCGGGCGGCGCTTGGCGCGCGGCGATGTCCGGTATCTCCCAGGTCTCGGTCGGGCCGATGCGCGCGTATTTGACCATGAGATAGAGCTCGATCACCAGCAACGAGGTGTAGAACAGGACGAAGCCGCAGAGGCTGATCCAGACATTGAAGGCGGGAATCGGCGAAGACGCCAAAAACGTCGGCAGCACGCCTTCGATAATCCAGGGCTGCCGCCCGTATTCGGCGACGACCCAGCCGACCTCCGCGGCGATCCACGGCAGCGGCAGCGACCACAAGGCGACGCGCAGAAAAACGCGCCGTACGTCGAGTTGCCGGCGTGCCGCGAAATAGAAGGCGCAGGCGAACAGCGCAATGAAATAGAAACCGAGCAGCACCATGAGCCGGAACGTCCAGAACATGATGTCGACGTTGGGCACCGTATCCCAGGCCGCCTGCTCGATCTGTTGGTCGGTCGCCTTGGTCGGATCGTCGACGTAACGGCGCAGCAGCATGCCATAACCGAGGTCGCCCTGGTCGGCCTCGATCAGCTTGCGCGCGTCGGCGTCTTGCGGATTGGCGCGCAGCCGCTGCACGGCGGCATAGGCCTGCATGCCGTTGCGGATGCGGGCTTTTGCCGCGTCGACCAGATCGTAGATGCCCGGCACCGGAGTCGAGATCGTACGTGTCGCGATCAGTCCCAACAGCCAGGGCACCTGTATTTGATTGCGGGTCTCGCGCTGGGTCTGATCGGGAACGGCGAACACCGTCAACGGCGCCGGCGCCGGCTCGGTGTGCCAGATCGCTTCTATCGCGGCGATCTTGGTCCTTTGATTGAGCGTCGCGGTGTAGCCGCTCTCGTCGCCGAGCACGACGACGGACAGCGCCGAGGCGAGACCGAACGAAGCCGCCACCGTCATCGAGCGCCGGGCGAGTTCGAGATGGCGCCCGCGCAGCAAATAATAGGCGCTGATCGACAGCACGAATATCGCCCCGGTCACATAGCCGGCGCTCACGGTGTGGACGAATTTCGCTTGCGCGACGGGATTGAACAGCACCGCGTAGAAATCGGTGACCTCCATCCGCATGGTGTCGGGATTGAAGCGGCTGCCGACCGGGTGCTGCATGAAGGCGTTGGCGATGAGAATCCACAACGCCGACAAGTTCGAGCCGAGCGCGACGCACCACGTCACCGCGAGATGGCCCGGCCGGCTGAGCCGGTCCCAGCCGAAGAAGAATAACCCGATGAAGGTGGCCTCGAGGAAGAACGCCATCAGGCCTTCGATGGCCAGCGGCGCGCCGAACACGTCGCCGACATATTGCGAGTAATAGGACCAGTTGGTGCCGAACTGGAATTCCATGGTGATGCCGGTGGCCACTCCCATGGCGAAATTGATGCCGAACAGGATGCCCCAGAACATCGTGATGTCGCGCCAGATGCGCCGGCCGGTCATGACGTAGACGCTTTCCATGATCGCCAGCAGCACGGAAAGGCCGAGCGTGAGCGGCACGAACAGGAAGTGATACAGCGCGGTGAGCGCGAACTGCAGCCGGGACAGGTCGACGACGCTGAGATGGCTCATTTTGCGCTCTCGATTTGGAAGACATGAGCCGGCACGTCGGGCGGCTCGGGCGACGGATAAAAAAAGATCAGATAAAGAGCGGTCAGCGCGACGGCTTTCGCCGCCAGCACCGCGGCGATTTCGATCCAGAATCGGCGCGGCGGATGCGCTCTGCGAGCCGACACGTCGCCATCCCTCCTATGCGCCCGCCGTTGCGTATAAGCTGGCGGATATTATGCAGCCCGGGGCTAGAGGGGAGCAACCCATGACCGAAACCGACCAGGCCGCTGCCGGCGGCATACAGCTTGGCATTCTCGACCGCATTTTCGGCCTTAGCAAGGCGGGCTCTAGCCTGCGCACCGAATTCGTCGCCGGTCTGACCACGTTTCTCACCATGGTCTATATCGTATTCGTCAATCCGCAGATCCTCGGCAATGCCGGCATGGACAAGGGCGCGGTGTTCGTCGCCACCTGCATCGCGGCTGCGGTATCGACTTTGGTGATGGCGCTCTACGCCAACTATCCGATCGCGCTGGCGCCGGGCATGGGACTGAACGCGTTTTTTGCCTTCACCGTCGTGCTCACCCTGAAATACAGCTGGCAGCAGGCGCTCGGCGCCGTGTTCTGCTCGGGCGTGATCTTTTTTCTGATCTCGATCTTTCGCATTCGCGAATACATCATCAATTCGATCCCGAAGAACCTGAAACTTGCGATATCGGCCGGCGTCGGCCTGTTCCTCGGCATCATCGCGCTCGAGGAAGCCAAGATCGTGGTGGCAAGCCCGGCGACGCTGGTTACGCTCGGCGATCTGCGCAATCCGGCGGCCGCGCTGTGTCTCGCCGGCCTCGTTCTGATTACGGCGCTGAACTATCGCCGGGTGATCGGCGGCACGCTGATCGGCATCTTCGCCGTCACCGCCGTCGGCGTGCCGCTGGGGCTCGCCAGCTATGGCGGCATCGTCGCGGCGCCGCCGTCACTGCAGCTGACATTGTTGCAGCTCGATTTTTCGCGGCTCGGCGAAGCCTCCTTCCTCATCGTCGTCTTGAGTTTTCTGTTCGTCGACGTGTTCGACAACGCCGGCACGCTGATCGGCGTCACCCATCGCGCCGGCTTGACCGACAAGGACGGCAACCTGCCGCGCATGAAGCAGGCGCTGATCGCCGACAGCTTTGCCGCCATGTTCGGCGCGCTGATCGGCACGTCGACGACCACGAGCTACATCGAAAGCGCAGCCGGCGTCGCCGCCGGCGGCCGCACCGGGCTCACCGCCTGCTTCGTCGCCGTCTTTTTTCTGCTGGCGTTGTTCTTTGCGCCGCTCGCCGGCATGGTACCGGCCTACGCCACGTCGGCGGCGCTGCTTTATGTCGCCTGCATCATGGCGCGCGGCCTTGCCGAGATCGATTGGGACGACATCACCGAAGCGGCACCGGCGGTGGTGGCGGCGGTGACCATGCCGCTGACTTACTCGATTGCCACCGGCATCGGGCTCGGCTTCATCACCTATGCGCTGGCCAAAATCCTGTCCGGCAAATTCGCCGACGCCAAGCCGGCGGTGCTGGTGCTGGCGGCCATTTTCGCGCTTAAATTCGCAATCGGCTGAAACGGCCGGTTTACCGGGAGGAAATTCGCTATGGCCAAACTGTCCGGCTATGCCTCGCTCGCCGCGCTGCCCGAGGAGCGCATCAGCGACAAGATCAGCCGCAAGATCGCCGCCGGCGAGAAGGAAATGATCGTGTGGTGGAGCATGAAAGCGGGCGCGCAAGCCAGCGCGCATAAGCATCCGCACGAGCAGATCGCCTGGATTCTCAAGGGCAGGATGGAATTCCGGCTCGGCAACGAGCGCAAAAGCTGCGGGCCGGGCGACGTCGTGGTGATCCCGGGCGGCGTCGAGCACGAGGCGTACTTTCCCGAGGATACCGAGGTGATCGACGTGTTCGCGCCGCCGCGCGAGGATTTTCTCGCCGGCGGGCCGCCGCCGTACATGAAGGTCAAATGACCGATAGCCGGTCATGACCCGCAGCGACATTCACCCGCGCCACAGCCAGCGGCCAAGCATAACCGCCCCGAACATGCCGAAGAACTGCGCAGCGATAAATGCAGCGACCCCGCCGGGCGCGATTCCGGCGAACGTGTCAGTCAGCGAGCGGGCAATCGTGACGGCGGGATTGGCGAATGAAGTCGAGGCCGTGAACCAATAGGCCGCCGTAATGTAGAGGCCAACGGCATAAGGCACTGCCGATGGGGTCCGCGCGCTGCATCCTAAGATCGTCACCAGTAACCCGAACGTGGCAACAGCCTCTGCGAACCATTGGCCCGGACCCGTCCGCACCGTGCTGGAGACTTGCCAAAGTGGCAGTTCAAACATGAGATGCGCGGCCCAGACGCCGAGAACGGCACCGATTACTTGCGCGCCGATGTAGATTGCAGTCGAGCTTGCCGCCACCTCGCCGCGCAGCGCCATTGCCAGGCTAACAGCCGGATTGAAGTGCGCGCCGGATACCGGACCAAGCGTCAGGATCAGAACAGTCAGTATCGCGCCGGTCGGAAGCGTGTTGCAGAGAAGTGCCAGCGCGCCGTTACCGTCGGAAAGCCTTGCGGCCATGATACCGGAGCCGACCACGGCCACGAGCAGAAAGGCCGTCCCCAGGCATTCAGCAACGCCACGCCGCGCCAGCGAAGGCTTCACGTCGGTTCGGCCACCTTCGCCGTCGCGCCTCCAATGTGGCCAATTTCCCTTAGTTTCTTCTGCAGGCTCAACTTATCGAGTGAGCGCAGCGGCAGCGATGTGAAAATGCCGATGCGCTGATTGAGCATGCGGTAAGTATCCTTGAACGCAAGGGCGATTTCAGCCGGGTTGCCCTTGGCTTCGGCAGGATCGGGCACACCCCAATGCGCCGTCATTGGCTGTCCGGGCCAAACCGGACAGACTTCTCCCGCAGCGTTGTCACAGACCGTAAACACGAAATCGAGTAACGGCGTGCCGGGATCGGCAAATTCGCTCCATGACTTCGACCGGAAGCCCGATGTGTCGTAGCCGAGCGACTGGAGAAGCCACAGTGCTTCGGGATGAATACGGCCCTTCGGCTGGCTACCCGCGCTGAAGGCGCGGAATTTCCTTGCGCCAACCTTGTTCAGGATAGCCTCCGCCATGATCGAGCGCGCGGAATTGCCGGTACAGAGGAACAACACGTTGAAAGCTCGATCGGACATGGGTCGGCTCCCTAGCTGCAGCACGTCGGCGCGCAACTCGTAGTCTCCGTCGCCTGCGGCTTGCTCGCGCAGATAAAAGCACTCATGAACTTGCCGTCGACCAATGCGGCGATCGCATCTACGTCCACGCCTTTGCCGGTTAGGAATTCGCGGGCATCTTCCACGCGATAGACACGCGTCGGCTCGACAGTGATCGCCGCGAAGCCGGCGGCACCGAGCTTGGCGCGGTAGTCGCCTTCGTCGAGTGCGCCGGCGATGCAGCCGACCCACAACAGCATGTCGCGCCGCAGCGCCTCAGGCACGGCCCCGCGCGTTACCACGTCGGAGACGGCAAAGCGGCCGCCGGGCTTCAAGACGCGATACGCTTCGCGCAGCACCGCGTCCTTGTCGCCGGACAGATTGATGACGCAGTTGGAGATGATCACGTCCACTGAATTGTCCGGCAACGGTATCGCCTCGATCTCGCCTTTGAGGAATTCGACGTTCTCGACGCCCGCCTTGCGCTGATTTTCGCGCGCCAGCGCCAGCATCTCGTCGGTCATGTCGAGGCCATAGGCCTTTCCGGCGGGACCGACGCGACGCGCCGACAATAGAACGTCGATACCGCCGCCGGAGCCGAGATCGAGCACCGTCTCGCCCGGCTTTAGTTCGGCGAGCGTTGTCGGATTGCCGCAACCGAGAGACGCCGCGACGGCCGCCTCCGGGAGCGCGCCGGTTTCCTGGTCGCTGTAAAGGTTCGAACTGATCGGATCAGTGCCGACACTCGTCACGCAGCAGCCGTCGCCGACGCGACGCGCCGCTTGTCCGTACTTTTCCCGCACCGCGTCTTTGATGCTGGCATCGGTCACAGCACACTCTCCCAAAAAGCCTCACACCGCCGGCAGAGGCTGATAGCCGATCCGGTTCATCATCGTTTCAAAATAATCTCTGACCTTCTGCGGAAAGCGCAGGCCTTTGACCACGGCTGCCGAGCGGAGCAGAGGCAACACGCGAATATCGTCCAGCGATAATGTCCCGTTGACTGCCGTCGGACTTTCGATCAGCCGGTCTAGTTCTTCGAGATCGGGCATTAACGCGTCGATCAATTCGCGGGTCTTGGCCCGAAGCTCGATAAAATCGCCGAGCTTAGTGCGCTTACGCACGATGTAATGATCGTGCGCCGCGATTGTGCCAAATTCGGGCAAGCCGAGCAGCGGGTAGCGCGGCATGGTCAGCGGCCCGCTCTTGGAGACAAACTTATCGTCCCATGCCGCGATTTCTTTGCGTCGTGGGCCAGTCAAGACGGGATCGCCAATGCCGTCGATGTAGGCCACCATATCCATGCTCTCCAGCATGGGTTTCCCGTCATCCTTCGCGAGGATCGGGATGACCCGTTTGCCGACGAGTCCGATCATCGTATCGGAATCGTCGTCAAGCACGACTGTTTCCTGCAAATGCAGGCGCTTGAGCGCGGCGGCCATACGCACGCGAAAGCAGATCGAGCAATGTTCGAACAGATAGAGCCTCATGCCGCGCGCTCCTTGCGATGAACCTTGGGCAGCGTGGTATTCGCAGGCATGCACTGATCGGCGCGCCCCTGGCAGCAATTCTCCGTCAGGTAGGCGAGCAATTCGTTCATGATGTCGAACCGCGCCGCATAAATCATCGAGCGGCCATTGCGGCGCACCGTAACAAGCCCAGCCTCGCGCAGCCGGTCGAAGTGAAACGTGAGCGTGTTCGGCGCCAGCTTGAGCGCGATGGCAACGCTTCCGGCAGGCATGCCTTGCGGACCGCACTCAACAAGCAACCGGAAAACGTCGAGCCGATTGCGCTGGGCGAGCGCGCCCAGCGCCGCAATAGCTTGAGGCTTTTTCATACTTCAGCAAATATTGAAATATGCTTCAAGTGTCAAGAGATATTTCGAGGAAGGCTGAAATAATTATACGTCCGTTTCTGGCGCATCGCTTGCGCTTGGATACGCTGCTGAATGTCGCCTATTGAGGCAGCAGGGGACGCGCCGCGTCGGTGGCTCGATCGCTATAGCTATTTTGCCAAAGCCTTCTTCAGCGCCAGAAAATCTCGCCAGGCGAAGCGCTTCTGCAACGGGCTGCGTAACAGGAAGGCGGGATGGAAGGTCGCCAGCGCGCGGATTTCGCGCGTCCCGGTGTCATAGCTGAACCAGCGGCCGCGGGCCCGCGTGATGCCGTCCTTGATGCCGAGCAGCGTTTGCATCGCCGGTCCGCCGAGGCAGACCAGGATATCCGGATTGGCGAGCTCGATCTGGCGGCGGATGAAGGGCAGGCAGATCGCGGTTTCCTGCGGCGTCGGCGTGCGGTTGCCCGGCGGGCGCCACGGCACCACGTTGGCGATGTACACGTGGCTGCGATCAAGCCCGATCGCCGCCATCATCAGATCGAGCAATTTGCCGGAGCGGCCGACGAACGGGCGGCCGATCACGTCCTCGTCGTAGCCCGGCGCTTCGCCGACGAACATGACGCGGCTTTGCGGATTGCCGTCGGCGAATACGAGTTGCGTCGCCGTTCCGCGCAGCGCACAGCCGTCGAAGTCTTTGAGCAGCGCGCAGAGTTCATCCAGCGTGGCGGTGCTGCGCGCGGCCTCGCGCGCCGCCATGACCGCCGCCTCCGGCGCGGCGAGCGCGGCGCTGCCGCCTCCTGCCTTGCGCGAAAGGTCCGGCCGCTCCCGCCGCTTCGCCACGGCCTCTGCCGCAACCGGGGAGGCATCCGCTTGGCGCGAAGCGATCGTCTCGGCCAGCCGGTTGACCGGCTCCTCGCCGATCAGCGCGTCGGCGCCGGCATCGAGATAGAAGGCGATCAGCTCGCGCGCTTCTTTGCGTGGAAGATTCATGGCAGCCCTGTTCATAGGCGATGCGCTAACTCTAGGCGAGGGGGTGAAATCATGGGACACTCGCGGCGGCGTCATGTTGTGAGCAAGCCGTGAACGATATTGCCCCGCGGGAAGCGATGGAATTCGACGTCGTGATCGTCGGCGCGGGGCCGGCCGGGCTTGCCGCGGCGATCCGGCTCAAGCAGCTCGCGCCGGAAAAGTCGGTCGTTGTCGTCGAGAAGGGCTCCGAAGTCGGCGCCCATATTCTTTCCGGCGCGGTGATCGATCCGATCGGCCTCGACCGCCTGCTGCCGGATTGGCGCAGCGAAGACACTCCGATCAAAACCGCGGTGAGCGCCGATCGGTTTTACGCGCTCGGCGCCGCGCGCGCGCTGCGGCTGCCGCTGTCGTTGATGCCGCCGCTGATGAGCAATCACGGCTGTTTCATCGTTTCGCTCGGCGACGTCTGTCGCTATCTCGGCCGCAAGGCCGAAGCGCTCGGTGTCGAAATCTACCCGGGCTTCGCCGCGGTCGAAGTTCTGTTCGAGAACGATGCGGTGGCCGGCATCGCCACCGGCGATATGGGGATCGCCAAGGACGGTCACCACAAGCCCGGTTTCGCCCGCGGCATGGAACTGCGCGGCAAATACACGCTGTTCGCGGAAGGCGCGCGCGGCAGTCTGACCAAGGTCCTGATCGAGCGCTTCGAGCTCGCGCGCGGGCGGCAGCCGCAGAAATTCGGCATCGGGCTGAAGGAGCTGTGGCAAGTGGCGCCCGCGCAATTCCGCAAGGGGCTGGTTCAGCACACGCTCGGCTGGCCGCTCGACAACCGCACCGGCGGCGGCTCGTTCATGTATCACTTCGACGACAATCTGGTGGCGGTCGGCTTCGTCCTCCACCTCAATTACCGCAACCCTTATCTGTCGCCGTTCGAGGAATTTCAGCGCTTCAAGACGCATCCGCTGGTGCGCGACACCTTCGACGGCGGCCAGCGGATCTGTTACGGCGCGCGCGCCATCAGCGAAGGCGGTTGGCAATCGGTGCCGAAAGTGGCCTTTCCCGGCGGTGCGCTGATCGGCTGCACCGCCGGTTTCCTCAACGTGCCGCGGATCAAGGGCACCCACAACGCCATGCTGTCCGGGCTATTGGCGGCCGAGCATGTCGCGGCCGCATTGGCGCAGGATCGCGCCAATGACGAGCTTGCGGACTATGAGGCGGCGTGGCGCGGCTCGCCGATCGGACACGATCTGTGGCGGGTGCGCAATGCCAAGCCGTTGTGGTCGCACTTGGGCACCTTCGCCGGTATCCCGCTCGGCGGGTTCGACATGTGGACCAATACGCTCGGTTTCTCGCTGCTCGGCACGCTCAAGCACGGCAAGCCGGATTTCGCCACGCTGCAACCGGCCGCCAAATGCCGG
>Ga0187784_10000895_pt1 | contig 22934 bp, 27 predicted proteins | sample 1015_SJ02_MP15_2_FD_132964 | JGI IMG/M metagenome (GOLD analysis project Ga0187784, IMG submission 132964) | Tropical peat soil microbial communities from peatlands in Department of Meta, Colombia - 1015_SJ02_MP15_20_MG | ecosystem: Environmental > Terrestrial > Soil > Wetlands > Peat | place... | reverse complement strand
CTCCAGTTGCGCATCCACTCCGGCGGCGTACCTGACCGCGTACCTCGCCGGACTGCGGGCGAAGTCGTCCGGCGCCGGGACCGCGGTCCTCGACGCGGGCCTTCGCCACCCGACGGTCGGAGGGAGACTCTCCGCCGCGCTGAAAGGCCTCCTGGACGCCGGAATCGAGATTCCGCACGGCGAGGGGGAGTTCCCCGCCGCCGATCGGCTGAACGGAGCCCACCTTTCGAAGCCTCTTCCCGAGCCGATCGAGGCCTACAAGCTCAAGCTCCCGGGCCTGGTGGCGCCGAAGGGAGGTGCTCCATGAGCTCCGCGGTCTCGGGTCCCTCGCTCCCGGACTCCACCGCGGCGGCCTCCCCCGCGGCCCCGCCTCCGTGGGTCCCGAAGACCGAGCTCGGCCGCCGCGTCGCCTCGGATGAGATCCCCACGATGAGCGCCGCCCTCGAAAGCGGGCTCCCCCTGCGAGAGCCCCAGATTGTCGACAAGCTCCTTCCGAATCTCCACGACGAGGTCCTCGACGTGAACATGGTGCAGCGGATGACCGACTCCGGTCGTCGGTTCAAGTTCGCCGTGACCGTCGTGGTCGGAAACGGAGACGGGTTTGTCGGGCTCGGCCGGGCGAAGGGGCGCGAGGTAGGCCCGACGATCCGCCGCGCGATCGACCGGGCGAAGCTCGAGGTCGTCGAGGTCTTCCGAGGCTGCGGCAGCTGGGAGTGCGGCTGCGGGCGCGCCCACACGCTGCCGTTCCAAATCCAGGGACGCGCCGGCTCCGTCGTCGTCACCGTGAAACCGGCACCACAGGGGGTCGGTCTCGCGGTCGGAGACGTCGCGAAACCGATCTTGCGGTTCGCTGGGATTACGGACGCGTGGGGATTCACGGAGGGTCACACGAAGACGACCGTCAACTACGCCCAAGCAGTGTTCGAGGCGCTGGTCGCGCTCGCGGGTCTCAAGGTCCCTCCGGAGGACGCCCAGCGGTTGAAGATCGTGCGCGGGCCGGTCGGAGTATCGATCCTTCCACCGAAGGAGGAAGGAGCCCGTCCGATGCGCGGGGGAGGCCGGGGCCGGGGCCGCGGTCGGGGGCCCGGCGGTCGCTCGCCGGGCCGCGGCCCACCATCGGGGGGGCGGGGACCGGGAGGGGCTCCTCCCGGCGGCGGGCGGCGAGGTCCACCGCCCGGAGGAAGGTGAAGGAATGGCCTGGATGGTCGTACGAGTCCGAGGAACGATTCATGCCCGCCACGACGTCGTCGAGACGCTCCAATTCCTCCATCTCACCCGTCCGAACCACGCGACGATCATTCCCGAGGCCCCATCGTTCCGGGGAATGATCACCCGGGTCCAGGGCTACGTGACCTGGGGCGAGGCCGACCCGGCGACCGTCGATCTTCTCCTTCGGGAACGGGGCGAGACGGTGGACGGACACCGGGTCACCGACGAAACCGCCGCAGGGGTCCTGAACGCGAAGGACGTCCCCGAAGTCGTCCGTTCGGTCGCCGAACGGGGACTCACCACGATCTCGGGCCTTCAGCCGCGCTTCCGGCTCCGGGCGCCGAAAGGCGGCTGGAGGTCGACGAAGAAGCCGTACTCCATCGGCGGGGCACTCGGCTACCGGGGACGGTCGATCAACGACCTCGTCCGCCGGATGGTGTAGGAGGAACGATGCCAAGCCGAACGAGGAAGTTCCGGGGACTCCGCACGCACGGTCGCGGGATCAAGGCCGGCCGGGGCGCCGGCAAGCAGGGGGGACGCGGGAACGCCGGCCTCCACAAGTACAAGTCGAAGTCGATGCTGATCTACGCGCCGGACCACTTTGGGCGGCACGGGTTCAAGCGACCGAGCGCGATCGTCGCCCGTCCGACCTCTCTGAACGTCGGGGAGCTCGACTCGTTCGTCCCGGTCCTCGAGTCGGCGGGGGCGCTGACGCGCGAGGGAGAGACGTACGTCGCCGATCTTGCGAAAGCGGGGGTCGACCGCCTCCTGGGCGGCGGGAGCGCGGGTCGTCCGTGGAAGGTGTACGTTGCGCACGCGTCCCGTCATGCACGCGAAAAGGTGACCGTACTCGCGCCGGGAACCGGCGCCACGGACGCCCCGTCTCCGTAGACTATATAACGCCCGTACCGGCTCGGCAAGGCTAGTTCATGGCGGAGGAGGAGATCCCCCGGGACCGCCGCTGGGCGATCCCGCTCGCGATCATCGGTGCCCTCGTCCTCGCGGTCGTCTGGTTCTGGGATGCCCCGACCCTTATCGCGTTCGCGGTGATCGGGGTCATCGTCTTCCTCGTCCTCGGGCTCCTCTACCTCGGGCTCTCGTACAGCGGGTCCCGCTCCCGGCTCTACGGGCTGAAGCCGGTCACGAGCCGTCTCCCCGCCGTTGCCCAGCCGAAGGGCCACGTCCATTTCCGGACGAAGATGCTGTGGACGATCGGCATCCTTCTCCTCTACTTCCTCCTCACGAACATCTACCTCTTCGGGGTCAACCAGTCGACCGTCATCGACCTCTTCTCGAGCTACCGCGCGATCCTCGCCGGGGCCGAAGGGACCCTCATGGACCTCGGGATCGGACCGATCGTCACCGGTTCGATCATCATGCAGCTGTTCACCGGGGCGAAGATCATCAATCTCGACCTCACCGACGACGAAGACAAGGGGATGTACCAGGGCTCGCAGAAGGTCGTCGTCATCGCGATGATCTTCATCGAGGCGGTCCCCCAGGTCTACGGGTACATCACGCCCTCGTCCTCGCTGATCTCGTCCCTCGGCGCGGCATCCCCAGGGAACGGCCTCTTCCTCGCGAACACGATCATCGTCGCGCAGCTCGTCTTCGGCAGCTACCTCGTTTTCCTCATGGACGAGGTGGTTTCGAAGTGGGGCATCGGCAGCGGAATCTCCCTCTTCATCGCGGCGGGGGTCTCCCAGCAGATCATCCAGGGAACGTTCAACTGGGTGCCCGAGACGCCGGGCTCGGCGGTCTCCGCCCTGAATCCCCCGAGCGGGACGATCCCGAAGTCCCTCTGGTTCCTCTCCCACTACACCGCGTCGCAGATGGCCGGGGGTGGGTGGGAGGAGATCCTGTTACGTTCGCCGAACCCGATTGTCGCCCTCGTCGGTACCGCAGCGATCTTCTTCCTGGTCGCCTGGACCGAATCGACGCGGATCGAGCTCCCGCTCTCCCACGCCGAGGCGCGGGGAGCCCGGGGCCGCTACCCGTTGCGGCTGATCTACGCGTCGAACATCCCGGTCATCCTCATGAGTGCGCTTCTCGCGAACGTCTCGATGGTCACGATCCTTCTCTGGACGAACCCGACGCTCGTCCACTTCCCGCTCATCGGCCATCAATGGTGGGTCGGAGCGTACCCCACCGCCGCCCAAGCGTCGGCGCTGGGGGTGAGCCAGACGACCCCATTAAGCGGAGGGGCGTACTATCTGTCCACCATCAACGGCCTCGAATCCTGGCTCCTCCCGATCCTGAACTACGGGACGTACGGCGGGTTCCTTGTCGGCCACACGATCTGGCAGGACCTCCTCCACGTCGCGATCTACTTCAGCGCGATGGTCGGGGGGTCGATCCTGTTCGCGAAGTTCTGGATCCAGACGACGAACATGGGCCCCGAGGCGGTCGCCCGCCAGATCGAGGCGTCGGGGATGCAGATCCCGGGGTTCCGTAGAGAGCCTAGGGTGCTGCGACGCGTTCTCGAACGGTACATCCCGGTCATCACGGTGATCTCGGGCGCCGCGGTCGGCGCCCTTGCGGCGGGGGCAGACCTCATCGGGACGCTCGGGAACGCGAGTGGGACCGGGGTGCTGCTGACGGTCGGGATCATCATCAACCTCTACGAGGCGATGGGTCGGGAGCAGCTGATGGAGATGAACCCGCTCCTCCGCCGGTTCCTCGGAGGGGAGGCCTGATGAGCGACCCCGATGCGCCACTCCCCTCGGGGGCGGACGAGGAGACGGAGGGCGAGGAGGAGGAAGCCGAGGGGACCGGGCCGGAGACCCCGGCGGAGACAGCGCCCCCCGCGCGGCCCCGGCCGCCGCCCCCGACGTTCAAGGTCACCACGTTCCTCTACGTCTTCCTCGGGCTCCTGGGCCTGTGGATGCTCATCGACCAACCGCTGCGGAACAGTATCGCATGCGGGATGGGCATGGTCAATGCGTCGCAGTGCCCGACCTCGGGCCCATGGGGCCTCTACTGGCTGATCGGCTTCCACTCGAACTACCTGCTCGCGACGATGCTCTTTGCGGGGGGGATCGAGATGTTCGTGACCGCGCTCGCCTACAACTACACGACCGACTGGATCAAGGCCGCGAAGGTCCAGAAGTGGAGCTCCGCGTTCCGCAAGGTCCAGATGGAAGCGATCCGCTCGGGAAAGAAGGACCGGATCGCCGCGCTAAAACCGCACCAGGAGCGCCTGACCCGTCTCTCGAGCGAGGTGACGATCGCGCAGTTCAAGGGGATGGCGGTCACCTACTTCCTCCTCATCCTCATCTACACCTGGGTCGGTCTGATCATCGGCGGCGCGAACCCGGTCCAGCAGACGGTGAGCCTCGGGGGGACGTCGATCAACCTCTATCACACGCTGTGGGGCCCGATCCCCTGGTGGTTCATCATCTTCAGCCTCTACACCGTCCCGTTCTCCCTGATCTTCCGGCGGGTCCTCAAGCACCTGTGGCTGCGGAAGTACGCGGAGGAGCACAAGCTCGTCCTCGGCGGCGCTTCCCCGGCCGTGACGCTGTCCGGTAGGTCCGCGTGATCCGACGCGTCGTTGCGGTCGGTGGTCCACCGGGAAGTGGCAAATCCACCGCCGGCCACCTCGTCGCCGAGGCCCTCGGCTTGGAGTTCCGATCAGCCGGCGAGGAATTCCGTCGTCAGGGACGGGAACGGGGGATGGATGTCGAGGCGTTCGGTCGGTACGCCGAGTCTCATCCCGAGGTGGACCGGGAGCTCGACCGGGCGATGCAGGCGCTCGCGACGCCCGGGCGGCTCATCGAGGCGCGCCTCGCCGGACCGCTCTGCCGGAGGAACGGGATCCCCGTTCACTCCGTGATCGTCACGGCGAGCGAAGAGGAGCGCACTCGTCGGGTCGCCCGGCGGGATGGCCAGACGGTCGAGGAGGCCCGGGAGCGGATCCGTGCCCGTGAGGCGAGCGAGCGCGGGCGGTATCTCCGTCTGTATGGGATCGACATCGACCGAGAGATTCCGGACCTTTCGGTCGATTCCACCATGCCCCCGCCGAAGGAGGTCGCGGCGGTGATCATCGCGTTCCTGCGCAGTCACACGCCGGGACCCGATCCATGAGCCTACCGCCGGCCGACCCGGTGGCGGAACGGATCCGTGCGGGGGCGTTCCTCCTCATCGACAAGCCGCGAGGCCCGTCCTCCCACCAGGTGACCGCGTGGGCGCGGGACCTTCTGGGCGTCGAGGTCGCCGGCCACGCTGGGACGCTCGACCCGAACGTCTCGGGTCTCCTGTGGGTCGGGGTGGGGCCGGCGCTCAAACTCCTCCCTCTGGTCCTCGAGTTCCCGAAGCGGTACGTCGCCTCGGTCGTCCTTCACGGCGAGGTCCCCGATCGCGAGCTTGCACGGGTGATCGCGGAGTTCACCGGACCCATCTACCAGACCCCGCCCGTCCGTTCGGCGGTCAAACGCGAGCGCCGCGTCCGCACCGTGCATCGACTCTCCCTCGTCGAGCGGGACGGCGCGCGCCTCCTGCTCGACGCGATCACCGACTCGGGGACGTACATCCGAACTCTCGCGGTCGACATCGGCGAGGCGCTCGGAGTCGGCGCGCACCTCGAGGAGCTCCGCCGGACCCAGACCGGTCCGTTTGAGGAGTCCTCCGCGATCCCGCTCACGGCCCTCGCCGACGCCCGCGCCGCGCGGACGGACGGCGACAGCTCCCGGCTTCTCGCGCTTCTCCACCCGATCGAGGAGGTCTGGCGGGAGTTCCCGACCGTGGTCGTCAAGGACTCCGCCGCAAGCGCTCTCGCGCACGGCGCGGGGCTGGCTCGAGGGGGGATCGTGGCGCTTCCCCGGCCGTTCGCTCGGGGCGCGCACGTCGTCCTGGTCACTCGGGGCGGTGAGCTCATCGCCACCGGGGTCGCGCAGCACGACTCCCGTTCGCTCGGGGAGATCGGACACGGCTGGGTCGTTGCGGAGACCCGCGTGTTCGTCGATCCGGCCCGATTCCCTCCCCGGTGGAAGCCCGCGCCGTCCGCTCACGATCCTCGCGACGACCTCGCTCGACGCTAGGGTTATCTGGGACCTTCCTTCGACCGGTTGATGAGCACCTGGCTTCGCAGCCGGGGGGGCAGCGGAGGCGCCCGCCTCCTGGGCCGCCTGGGGGCCTGGATCGTTCGTCACCCGTGGTATCCGATCCTCTTCTGGGTGATCCTCCTCGTCGTCACGATCCCCTTCCTTTCCCTCCTCGGCAGTGTCACGACGAACTCGATCACGACGCTGCCGTCCAATGCCCCAAGCGCGGTCGCGAGCGACGAGCTCGCCCGTCTCTTCCCGAACGGGACCTCGGGCTCGTCGACGGTCCTCCTGTTCTACGGGCCGAACCTCACGGACGCGAACGGTCAGCGGGTTGTGACGAACGTCACGACCGCGCTCGAGAACGACCGCGCGCTCACCGACGTGGCGTCGATCTCGAGCGTCTACACCACCTACACCGCCTATCTGGCCGGACAGGTCGAACTCGCTGGCGGGATTCTTCTTCCGACGCTCGGTGCGGTCAATGAAACGAGCGACCTCCTCTGGGGCCCCCCGGCGCTCTATACCGGCATCTGGTCCAGCCTCGTCGCAAACCACACTTCGCCCGCGTCCGCGAACGAGATCGCCTTCCAGCAGACCAACTCGAGCCTCCACAACGCGACCGCGTCGTACGTCCTCGGGGCGTTCTACGAGGTGTTCAACACCACCGGCAACTGTGCCGCGAATCCGCCGGAGGTCGTCGCGTGCGCGACGGGTGCGGCCCGGGCCGGTGAGGGACCATTGATTCGAATCCTATTCCCCGCGGACGGTCAGCCGATTGCCAACGCGACGCTCGCCGGGCTTGGCGTTGCGAACTCGACCGACTGGCCGGCGGTCCAGTCGGTCGCGGTGGAGCTCACCGCGACCACTGCGGGCCTACCCGCCCCTTTTGTGCTGCAGATCTCGAACGAATTCCCGAACGCGCGAATCGACTCCGCCGCCGCCGGGCTGTGGGCCACGTCGGCCGTCGCCCGCGCGACGCTCGCCGCTGAACCGCTGGCCGTGCCGTATTCGATCTCCTCCCTGTACGTGGCGCCCGGCGGGACGGCATCGGTGATCGACGTCGCCTTCACCGTCAGCGACGATTACACGAACTCGACCGGAGGCTCCCCGGTCTATTCCGACGTGACCACGATCGATTCGCTCGTCCCGCCGATCGTCCGGTCCACCGACACCACGCTCACGATCCGGTACGTGCAGACCGGGACCGCCCCCCTCGACCTCCTGACGAACACGTCGGTCAACGAGTCGATCGCGCTCGTGCTCCCGCTCACGGTGGGTCTCCTCCTCGCGATCGCGATGCTCTACTTCCGGTCGCCGATCACGCCCCTCGTCACCTTCGCCGGACTTGGCATCGCTCTCATCCTGGGCCTCGGAGGAACGGTCCTGATCGGGACGCTGGTCGGCCACGTCGACACCACGTCGATCACGCTCGAGGAGGTCTTCGTCCTCGGGGTCGGCACCGACTACTCGATCTTTCTCGCCTCGCGGTACCGGGAGGAGCTCGTCCACGGGAAGAGCCCGGACGAGGCGATCGTCGACTCGATGTCGTGGGCCGGACAGTCGGTCGCGACCAGTGGCTCGACGGCGATCATCGCGACCCTCGCCCTCGCGCTGAGCGGCGTCGCGCTCCTGAGCGAGTGGGGAAGGGTTCTGTCGATCGCGATTCTGATCACCGTCCTTCTCTCCTTGACGATGATCCCGGCGTTCCTCAAGTTGATCGGACCTCGGATCTTCTGGCCGATGAGCGGGGAGCGGTTCAGCCGTCACGCAATCCGGGCGCGAGAGCGGCTCAAGGCCGAGACGACGTACTTCTTCCGGGCCGGTCGCGCGACCGAGCGCCACCCCTATGCGATCGTCAGCGTGGCCATCCTCGCCAGCATCCCGCTCGTCGCGATCGCATTGACGGCGCCGTTGTCGTACGATTTCTACGGACAGCTTCCGACCGGTCACACGGCGACCGATGGGCTGTCGGAGCTCAACAGCCACTTTGGGGACGGGTACGCCGTTCCGTCCTTCGCCCTTGTGACCTTCCGCTCCCCGCTCCTCGTGAACAACTCGACGAACACGATGGAGTTCGCGGACCTCGCGGCCCTCACTTCGCTCGCGAACGGTACGTCGGGAATCGCCTCCGTGGCGACCTTGATCGGCCCGTACGGGGCTCCTCTCGGCGTCTGGCTGAACTTATCGAGTCAACCGGTCGGGGTCCGGGCCGACCTTCTCGGCACGGCCCAAGGGTTCGTCGGTTCCGATGGTCGGACGGTCCTTCTCGACCTTGTGACGACGTCGACCGGGCTCTCGGCGAACGCGGTCGACGCCATCCACTCCGTGGAGTCCTCGTTCGGCCACTTCGCATCGAGCCATCCCGAGGTCACAGCGACCGCCTTTGGCGGAGGTGCCCCGGTGATCAGCGATCTCGCCGGGCAATCGAACGCGGCGACCCAGGTCCTCATCGTTGCCGTCACGGTCGGTCTCATCGTCGTGCTGCTCGCCGTGTTGCGTTCGTGGATCATTGCGGTCCTTGCGGTCGCGACGATCGGCCTCTCGATCACCTGGGCATGGGCGCTGACGTACCTCGTCTTCCAGGGGATTCTCGGCTTCCCTCTCTTCTTCTACGTTCGGACGCTCCTCATCATGCTGGTCCTCGGCCTCGGCATCGACTACACCATCTTCCTGCTCACACGCGTCCGGGAAGAAAGGCTGCGCGGACGGACCGCTGAGCAGTCCGCGGTCGAAGCGGTCGCGCGGACCGGCGGCATCATCACCGCCGCCGCGCTCATCCTCGCGTGCGCGTTCGGCGCCCTGCTCGTCGGCTCGTTCACGCTCATCCGCGCAATCGGATTCTCGGTCGCCGTCGCGGTCATCCTGGACGCGATGGTCGTGCGGACGTACCTCGTGCCGGCGAGCCTTCGGTTGCTCGGAGAACGGGCGTGGTCGGCGCTCGGGCGGCGGCCGCGTTCGGCGACGGAAACTCAGCCCCCGGGGTAGGTTGTGGGAAGTGGCCTTCCGCCCCCGACGATCTGCAGGGGTCGGAGGAAGACTCGAGGGATTTCATTCGGCCGATCTCATGGACGAGCCGGGACCGAAGCCGCCCGGGAGACGGTACGAACGATCGTCCGGCGGATCCAGTAGGAACAACGGCTGACCCGTGGGTCGAGTTCGCCGACCGTCACTCCCGACCGAGGTCGAGAGCGTACTCCCGAAGGGGCATGCCGAAATAGTCCGTGACGCGACCCGTGGGCCGGTAACCGTTCCTCTCGTAGAAACGGATCGCACGCTGCAGCGGAAGAGTGGTATCGAGTGTGACTCGAGACAGGTGCGCGTCGCGGATTTGCTGGTGAGCGAGGTCCAACAACGCCTTCGCGACGCCCGACCCCTGCCAGTCCGGGTCCACCGCCATCCCCCTCAAGTGGGCGGAGGTCGCCGACTCCACCTTCCACGAGATCGTGCCTCGAACCTCCCCGCGGTCGTCGTGCGCGACGAGGACCGACATCGTTCCGAGCCTTTGCCGGGCCAATTCCGGTGTCAGCGTGGTGTCGGCGAAGGCCTCGGCCGAATACTGCGCGTGGTACGGCTCAAACGCCCGTTGAAGGCACCGAAGCAGCCGCGGCACGTCCTCCTCCGACGCCTGGCGGAGTCGGAAGGTTCGAGGTCTGTTCACACGCCGCCGCTCCTGGCCCCCGTCGGTGGTGTCCCTCGGTCGGGGCGACGGAATCGAATCGATCCCGCCCTTCGATCCCAGGGGGCGACGCTTACCCCTTCAGGAATCTCGCCCGCGCGCGAGCCACGTGCGTGTCGGGAGAACCGTCCACGACTTCGAGGACCTTCCCGGAGCCATCGAGGAAGAATGAGACGCGACGGGCGTGACCGCTGGGGCCGAGCACCCCGTACTTTCCCGCGACCTCCTTCGACTGGTCGGCGATGAGGGGGAATCCAAGGCCGTACTTCTTCGCGAACGCCTTCTGGTCCGGACAGTCGTCGGTACTGACCCCGACCACATGGACGTTCTTCGCACGGAATTCGGCAAAGTGTTCCTGGAACCCCTTCGCCTCGATCGTACAGCCGGGGGTGTCGGCCTTCGGATAGAAGTACAGCACCACCGGTGCCCCGCGGAGCGAAGAGAGCTTGATTGGCGTTCCATCCTGATTCGGCGCCTCGAAGTCCGGGGCGGTCTCACCTACGGCGACCATCGGCCGTGGAGAACGAACGGCCTATTTGAGTATTCGAGGCGGCCCGTCCGGGACTCACCCGGTGGCGACGGTGACGAGCGTCTCGGTGGATTTGATCCCCGGAATCTTGCGGATGCGATGAACGACGATGTCGAGGGCCGCGTTGATGTGCTGGGCCTGGACCTTGACGATCAGGTCGAACGGTCCCGTGACGGCCTGGACTTCGGTCACGCTCGGCACCGACCGAATCCGCTTCAGAACCTCTTCCAAGCGGCCGACGTCGGTCTCCACCAGGAGGTACAGGGTCTCCATCGGGCTCTTGCCCCCTACGGTAGACCCGGCACATCAACCTAACGACCAGGGCCGGTCGAGGGACGGAAGCCGTATATCGGGGGTCCGAGCGCGATCTCCCCTGGAGGGTGCCCAAGCGTTATGCGGGGGCGAACGACAGCTCCACCGGTCATGGCCCTTCGGATTCGGGACACTCTCTCCGGGCAGCTGACTCCACTGCGACGTCGGGCCGGCCGGCCCTTCAGCATGTACGTCTGCGGCCCGACGGTGTACGCCCCGGCGCATGTGGGGCACGCACGGACCTACCTCTACTTCGACGTGTTACGACGCTGCCTTGCCGCGGAAGGCGTGCCCGTGCGGCACGTGATGAACATCACCGATTTCGAGGAGAAGATCGACCGACGGGCGGCCTCGCTCGGGATGACGTGGAGGGCCCTCGCACGACGGGAGGAAGCCGCCTTCCTTCGGGACATGGACATGCTCGGGATTCTCCGCCCGACCTACCGCCCGCGGGCGAGCGACTTCATCCCCCGGATGGTCCGCGTCGCAGCTCGCCTCGCCAAAACCGGACGGATCGAACGTCAGGGGGACGCGTACTACTACTATCCGCCCGATCGGCCCCGGGAGGCGAACTTCCCTCTCAGCGCAGAGCTCGCCGAACATGCGGTCCCCGAACCCGGTCATCCCTTCCCCGAGCGAGAGTCGATGGCCGCCGCGTTCATGGTTTGGCAGCGCCAGGAGCCCCCGCTCCCGTCCTGGCAGGGCCCGTGGGGGCGGGGCATGCCGGGCTGGCACCTCGAGTGCTATGCGATGGCCGACCGATATCTGGGAGTTCCCGTCGACCTTCACGGAGGCGGTCTCGACCTGCTCTTTCCCCACCACCATGCCGAGAACGAGATCGCCCTCGCGCTCGATCGTCGGCCGTTCTCGCGGGCGTTCCTGCACACCGCGTTCGTCCTCCAAAACGGGGCGAAGATGTCGAAATCCGTCGGGAACCTCGTTCTCCTGCGCGAGGCGCTCACCGAGGGAGGCCCGGGCGGGTTGCGCTGGTACGTCCTCCGCCCCCCCTACTCGCAGCGACTCGAATGGAACGAGGGTCTGTTCGCCCGCGCGATCGCGGAGCATCTGCGCGTTTGCCGCTCGATCGGCGAGTGGCTCGTGGGGGGCTCGGGTGGACGGGTCGGTTCGGCGGCCGCCCGCGCGCTTGCCCGGGGGGTCCGCGCCGATCTCCTCGACAATCTCGGCACGGATCGCGCCATCGCTCGCATCCGGGCGTTCGTGGACCAGATCGAGGCAGATCCCGCCGGTGGCATCCCTCGAGGGGAGCGACCGGTGGCGCGCGCCTCGCTCCTGTCGATCGAGGAGCGGCTCGGGATCCCGCTCGGCTAGGCATCCATCCGCTCGAGGATCAGGCTGAGCCCGTTCCCGCCTCCCATGCAGAGAGTGGCCAGCCCGCGGTGGCCCCGAGCGCGGGCCAGCTCGTGCGCAAGCGTGACCACGATCCGCGCCCCGCTCGCCCCGATCGGGTGACCGAGGGCCACCGCGCCCCCGTGGACGTTGAACTGCTCTTCCGTGAAACCGAACGTCCGTTGGACCGCGATGGACGCCGTGGAGTACGCCTCGTTGTGCTCGACCCGGTCGAAATCGGCCGGCGAGAAGCCCGTACGGCGCAGATGTTCGCGAACGGTGGGGATCGGCGCCTCCATCACATCCCGGGGATGCACCCCGCCCTCTCCCGTGGAGCGGATCCATGCGATCGGGATCGCCCCGGTACGCTCGACCTCACGGGCGCTGGCGAGGACGAGCGCGGCCGCGCCGTCGGAGAGGCGGGAGGAGTTCCCCGCCGTCAAGACCCCATCCGGCGCGAACGCCAGCGGGAGCCGGGCCAGCGCCTCGAGCGTCGTGTCGGCCCGCGGGACCTCGTCGTGATCGAGCCCCGCTCGATCGGGAGTTCCCCCAGGGGGAACCGCGGCGATCTCGGCGGCGAAGGTGCCGTCGGCGGTCGCCTTCACCGCGCGCTGGTTGCTGCGGAGCGCGAACCGGTCCGCCTCGGCTCGGGTGATCCCGAACTTCTTGGCGATCCGTTCGCCGGTGAACCCCATCAGCTCGTGCTCGTCGTATGCATCGATGAGGGAGTCGAGCTGCATCGCATCGTCCATCGTGTGGGAGCCGGGTCGGCTTCCCCACCGGAGGGAACCCGGGAGGAGGTAGGGGGCGTTCGACATGCTCTCGATCCCCGCGACGAGCACGCGGTCGAACTCGCCGGCCCGGATCGCTTGGAACCCGCAGTGGACCGCCTTCATGCCGGACCCGCAAACCATGTTGATCGTCGCGGCCCCGACGGAGTCCGGGACGCCGGCCCCGCGCAGGACCTGGCGGGCCGGGTTCTGGCCGACGCCGGCCTGGATCCCATGTCCGACCAGTACCTCCTGGATGTCCGATGGGCTCCGGCCGGCTCGTTCGATGGCCGCACGCGCTGCAACCGCGCCGAGCTCCGGGGCCCGGAACCCGCGCAAGGATCCGCCATACTTGCCGAACGGGGTGCGCACTGCCGAAAGTATCGCCACGCTGTTCTCGTTGGTTGTCGTCACGGACCCTCCTCGAACGGGTCGGGAGGCGCTCGACCCTTCAGTCCTCTTCGACCCGGGGTGCCAGGAGATAGCGGCCTTCGCCGCGTCCAGCCCCCATCGCGAACTCAATCTTGAGGGGATACTCGTTGCCGACGAAGAGCGTCGCCTCGTCGGCGCCGATGGATTTGACCATCGCCGAGAAGAAGTCGAGAGGGTACATGCTCTTGACCGGTTCCTTCACGTCGAGCCGGGAGAGACTCTCCTTGGGAAGGCGCAGGTCGAGCCGGTCGGTGTCGCCCTCCGAGTGCATCGTGAATGCCTCGGGTTCGAGGGAGAGCGTCACGTGGTCCGTGAAGCTCTCGCTCCCTCGGATTCCCTGGCGCATTTCCTCCGTCTTGACCGTCACGCTCGCAGGAGGGCTCACGTTCGGGACCTTCGGATCGGTGATCCCGGCCGGATCGACGACCGCCATCTGGCGCGTGAGGCGGCCCACGCTCGCCACGAGACGGTTCTTTCCATCAAACTGGAGGTCGATGATGTCCCCGGGTTTCGAGAGCCGGAGGACCTCCTTCAGTTTCTCCACGTCGACCCCGATCTCGGTGGGTTCTCCGGTGAACTCCTCGAAGATCCCCTTCTGGAGCTTGAGGACCAGCATCGCCACGTGCGACGGGTCGACGGCCTTGGCCTCGAGCCCGTCCTTGGAAATCGCGAACTTGACTTCGCTGACCAGGGTGGAGACGACCTCGACGACCTCGCGGAGATTCTCCATCTTGATGCGGAGCTTGAACATCGACCGTCCCGGGGCGCGACACGCCGACCCCCTGTTAAAAGGATTGCGCGAACTTCCCCCCGGCGGAAGCCGTTTCTTACCGAAGAGCTACGCCGGACGATGACCGAGCTCGCTTACTTACCGGACATCGAGAGTGCATACGTCCGCACGTTCCGGGCGCACCTCGTGGCGCGCCCTCCGGGGGCCGTGGTGCTGGACCGAACGTACTTCTATCCGGCCGGGGGAGGCCAGCCGGCCGACCGCGGTCTTCTGCGCCTGGGGGACGGGTCCGAAGTCCGCGTGGTCGACGTCGTGAAATCCGGTCCCTCGGTGGTCCACCGGCTGAAGTCCGTTCCGGCCTCCCCGTATCTGGCGACGGGGGCCGAGGTCGAGGGGGCGATCGACTGGCCCCGGCGTCATCGGCACATGCGCCTCCACACCGCGCAGCACTTCCTCAGCGCCCGGGTGTTCGCAATGACCCGTCTCCGCACTCGCAAGGCAGTGCTCGGGGGCACGCGCGCGACGATTGACCTGGAGGGTCCGCTCCCCGACGGCGCCCTCCCCGACCTCGTTCAGTCCCTCCAGGATGCCGTAGATCGTCCACGTGCCGTCACGGTTCGATTCGTCCCGCGGTCGAATTGGGATCGGAACCCCGACTCCGAGCGCTCCGGGCTCGTCCCCCTGCCTCCCCAGGTCGATCCGGTGCGAGTCGTCGAGATCACCGGTTGGGACGTCTGCCCCTGTGGGGGCACCCACCTTCGTACGACCGGCGAAATCGGACGGACCGTGCTTGAGCCCCTCCGGCCTCTCCCGGACGGTGCGAGCCAGCTGGCCTTCACTTTGGAGGACGCCGGGTCGCCCACTCCGGCCGCGTAATCCCGTAGATCCGGACGTCGTGCCACTGTCCGTGGTGGAAGAGGGACGACCGGAGGGTTCCCTCCACGCGGAACCCGAGGCCTTCCATCAGGCGGTTCGACGGCACGTTGCCGACGTCCACGGTCGCCCCGACCCGCTCGATCGATCGGGTCCGGAACAGGTGATCGACGAGCAGAAAGACCGCCTCGCGGCCATACCCGCGACCGCGGGCTGCCGGGTCCCCGAGAAGGTACCACACATCGAGGTACTCGAGCACCGGATGGGCGACATAGTGGCCCACGGTGCCGACGAGACGTCCGGACCTTGCCTCGTCCACCGAGAATCGCGGCGCGAGGGACGCAGGGTCGTCGCCTGCGCCCTCTACGGACCGTACGAACTCGTCGTACGTCTCGGGTGCGTACCGATCGAACGGGGAGACCAGCTCGGGATCCTCGTACCAACCGTAGAACGCCGGATAGTCCGACGGAGCGACAGGTCGGAGTCGGACGCCGGTCCCCTCGAGTACCGTCATCCCCCGTCAGGAGCTGCTCGACGAACGACGCAGAGGGGTATCGGAGGCCCCGGTCGAACCCGCGGATTCGGCGTCCGCGTCCTCGGCCTCGGACGGCTCGTCCTCGTCCACGCCCGACCCGTTCTCCTCCCGCTGGAACTCCAGCGCCTTTCGGTGACCGCTCGGGGTCAACGAATAGACGTGCTTCGGCTCGGAGTATCCGACGACGTATTGGGTCCGTAGGTAGATCATCCGGCTCATCTCGAGAGTCCGGAGGGCCTGTTTCAGGAGTCCCGGGTCCTCGGTCGAAAACTTCCGCGTGATGCCGAACTCGGTGGTCCACTGGGACGCCTCGAACCGGATCTGCTGGCCCCGGTGCTCCAGGAGATGGAGCAAGAGCAGCCGCTCGAGCCGTTCGTTCTCCGGCTCGGGCATGGTCGCGCCGGCAGCCGGCTCAGGAGATGGTGGTGATTTCGTAGTTGACATCCAACCCTTTGAGCCGATCGTGCATCTCCGTCATCAAACGGAGAACGTCAGCGATCTCGGCCTTCTCCTTCCATCGATAGACGAAATCGTGCATCCCCATCGACTCTTCGAAGCCGAGGGTCCGCATCGCCTCCAGGACCTTGAGAGGGCTCGCACCCTCGGAGTGAAACGTCATCCGGACGTAGGTACGCATCGACGCCCCTCACCGGCGATACGGCGCGATGAGTTTAGGCGACCCTGCATTTATATATGCTTCTCCGACGGGTGCGAATCGTATGGACGCGAAGGGCACCGACGGTCCGGTGATCGTCACCGGAGGCGCGGGAGCGGTCGGCTCGGTGCTCGTCCGGGCGCTTCTCGGGCGAGGAGCGACCGTACGAGTGATCGACAACCTGTCGAGCGGTCGTCGGGAACATTTGCCGCCGCCGGAGCCCGGTCGCCTATCGCTCACCGTGGCTGACGTCAACGCACCCTCGTCGTACGCCTCCGAGTTTCAGGGAGCTCGAGAGGTTTGGCACCTGGCCGCCAGCGCCGATATCCGTCGGGGGGTCACCGACCCCCGGGTCGACCTTGAGCAGGGAACCCTCGCGACGTTTCACGTCCTCGAAGCCGCCCGGCAACACGACGTTCCTCGCTTCCTGTTCTCCTCTTCGAGCGTCGTCTACGGCTGGCCGAAGGTCCTCCCGACTCCCGAGGACTACGGGCCGCTCGAGCCGGAATCTCTCTATGCGGCGGCAAAGCTCGCGGGCGAGGGTCTCTGTGCCGCGTATGCGCATCTGTATGGGATTCGGATGTACGTGTTCCGGTTCGCGAATATCGTGGGTCCTGCCATGACCCGCGGGATCCTCTACGACTTTTTCGAGAAACTGAAGCGTGATCCGACGCGCCTCGAAGTGCTCGGGGATGGGCGTCAATCGAAGAGCTACCTCCGGACGGAGGACTGTGTCGACGGAATGCTGCTCGCGGGCGAACGCGCCACGGAACTGGTGAACACCTACAACCTCGGTTCACGCGACCGGATTTCGGCGCGAGAAATCGCGGAGAAGGTGGTCGCCGCGCATGGGGGACAAGCACGCATTGAATGCACTGGCGGCACCCGCGGGTGGAAAGGGGACGTCCCTGAGCAGTTCCTCGCGATCGACCGGATCGAGAAGTTGGGCTGGCGGCCCCGCTGGACCAGCGCTCAGGCGATCGACCGCACGATTTCGGAGATGGCGACCGACCAAGGGATCCGGCACTAGGCCGCGCTTACCGCGCCTCGGAGGTCCTTGCCGCCAGCTGTCGATAGACGTCGAGATGCCGGGCCGCGATTGCGGCCCATCCGTACGTCCGCAACGCTTCGGCACGCGCCTCTTCCCCCACTGTCCGTCGGAGCGAGTCGTCGCCGACGAGGGCCTGGATCCGGCCCCGCAGCCCGAGGACAAACGTCTCCGGGTCGCGGTCGTCCAGCCTCCAGCCGGTGCGGCCGGTCTCGACAACCCCTTCGACCCCCGCTCCCCCCACCACGGGGAGCGCCGCAGCGAGGGCTTCCAGGACCGTCGCAGAAAGGATTTCGACCTCGCTCGGGTGGAGAAGGAAGTCGCTCTCCGCGAAGAGCGTGCGCATCTCTTCGTTCGGGACCTCGCCCAAGAGGCGAACGTGGGGCCCCTCCCGCCGGAGGACGTCCGCGTACGCCGGCGAGACGATCGGTCCCGCGATCGACAGAGTGGCACCGGTTCCCTCGATTGCACGCGCGGCGAGATGCCATCGCTTGAACGGCGCGACTACCCCGACGCCAAGGGCGTTGCGCCCGGTCCGTCGGTCCCACGTCGGCCGGAAGCGCTCGGCGTCGACCCCGAACGGAACCACCGAGATCGGAGGCAGCGGAGGGCGCACGACGGAGCGCATCGTGCGAGCGAGTGGGGCGGTCAGGGCGATCACAGCGCCGGCACGCCGTACCGAACGTCTCTCGAGCCAGTACCCCCAACGATGCGTCCACTTCGTCCGGTAGTACCAGTGCCGCGAATGCGAAGTGTACACGAATGGTCGCCCGGCGAACGCGAGACGGTTTGCCACCACGGGGGTATGGGCATGCAGGACATCGTACCGCTCGCCCCGCAGGAGCCGGGGGAGCGAAAGAGCAAAGGGAATCTCGTCGCGAGTCCGGCCGTGCCGGACCTGATTCACGATCTCTACGTCCTCTCCCGCCGCGCGGAGCGCGACCGCGAGGTCTGCGAGGATCCGCTCGACCGCTCCGTACCCCGTCGGAGGGATCGGCTGGACCCCCCCTCCGATGAGGAGAATCCGCACGAGGGGTCCACCCCCCAGTCGATAAAGGGCTATGGGGCGTGCCAAGGGTCGCCGGACAGACCCCGAGAACCGGTAGGCGCGGCGCGACGGTGGGCACGATCTGTGTAGAGCTGGCGGTCTTCGACGACCCGCGACTCCTGAACGCCCTGGCCTCCCTCGACCGCCAGTCCCGACGGCCGGATCTCGTGCTCGTCGCCGGGTCGCCAGCGAGTCCTCAGGAGCTCTTCGCCGAGGCGCAGAGACGGTTCCCGGGCCTCCCGATCCGTCTCGAGCGGTTTCCCGGCCGGGCCGTCGATGCACGGGAAGGATCCCTCTCGACGATCCCGTCCGATACGACGGTCTTCCTCGATTCGGACGAGGTCGCTCCGCCCGAATGGCTGGCCCGCTTGGTCGCACCGCTCGAGGCGGGCCGCGCGGACTTCTCCGGAGGCCCGACGCGGCCGTTGCGCCCTCCCGTGGGCGCGATCGAGGAGTACGTCGCCCTTCTCGAGAGGTCGATCTACGAGGACTTGGTCGGACGGAGCGTCACCTACCTCCCGCTTCAGAACACTGCGTGGCGGACGGCCCTTCTGCAGACTTTACACTTTGACCCCTCGATCCCCGGGGCCGAGGATTACGATCTCGAGGTTCGCGCGGTCCACGCCGGGCATCGGGGCGAGTTCGTGCCGGACGCCTGGGTCTATCATGACAAGAGCGATGAGACGGATCTCTTCCGGTGGGCGTCCCGTCGGTACCGTCTCTACCACGTGCCCATGGCAATGTCGCTGTTGAAGAATGGCGAGTTGTCCGGACGTCTTCGGGAGCGTCGACGACCGGTCCGGCATCCACTACGCTATCTGGACGCGCTTCTGAAGCCCCCAGCCCTCGTCTCTGCCCTGATCCGGGAGAGGCGCCGTCGGGACCGGGCGCCGGGACTTCGTCCTGCTGCGTAGACTCGGGGCCGATTTCGAGCGCTGGGACCCCGCCGTATCGCTCCCGGGCCTCGGAAGTCCTCACCGACAAACGTTATTCGACCGTCCGGTTCGGCGGGGCCATGACCGCCGAGACCCCCTCAGGTCCCTCCTCTCCCTCCGTTACCCAGGCGGGGGACCTCGTTCGACTCGATTTCGACCTCTGGTCCGAGATGGGTGGAAAGACCGAGCTCCTCGACACCACCCATGAGGAGGTGGCCCAAAACGCCAAGGTTCCTCCGGCGGAGGGTCAGGTCTGGGGTCCCCGACCCCATCAGATTGGGGGAGAATACTTCCCGACCGGCGTTGAAAATTCATTGGTCGGCATCCCGGTGGGGGAGGAGGTGGCCCGCGAGTTCGCGCCGGCGGAGGCGTTCGGCGAGCGGGACCCGAAGCTGATCGAACTGTTCTCGATGCACGAAGTGGAGCGTCTCCCCGAGATGCGTCGGGAGAACGCTCATCTCGACATCGGCACGGTCCTGACGATCGAAGGGCGCCGGGGACGAGTGATCTCGATGACCGCGGCTCGGGTCCGGGTCGACTTCAATCCGCCGTTCGCCGGCCGCCGCATCAAAGGGACGTTCAGGGTGACCGAGAGGATCGCCGACCCGGTCGCCCAGATCCGAGCGATTCTCGAGCTCCAGTACGGCCGGTCGGCAGAGTTCCACGTCGAGCACCGGGAGAAAACGATCTCCCTTCGGGTTCCCGAACGATCGAAATTCGACATCGCGTGGATGGCGGCGAAACCACGGGTGATTGACCGACTTCGGACCTACCTGCACCCGGAAACGATCCGGGTCGTGGAGGAATACGTGACCCCGGCCCCGGAGAAGAAACCCGAGGCCGCGGCGCCGAAGCCGTCGGTCCCCGAGCAGAAACCGGCCGAAACGGCAGCCCCCCCGACCGAGAGTGTGCCCTCGAAGCCCACCGTGACGGAGAGCCCTTCGAAGCCCTCGAAGAAAGCGACCGGGTCATCGAAGGCAGCCGCGAAAGCGGACTAACGCCGGTCCGTGGATCGGACGAAAGAGATCGGTCAATCCGAACCGCGGCTACTTGAACTGGGCGGGCGTGGAGTTCACGACATGGCCGCCGACGAGTCTCCTCCGGTCCCGCGGACGTTCCTCATCGTCGTGTTCGGAGCGGCCATCGCGGTCGGGGCGATCGTCGCGTACCTCGGGTTCACCGGCGCTCTCGGTGCGGGAATTCCTTGATTCCGGCCCCTGAGGTTCGTATCACACCTTGATAAACCGCGTCGAACCTGCTCGGGGTGTGTCGGAAGCCGTCAGAACGATGCCGGACGACCGGCGGGGGCTGTACACGGGCTGGTTCGTGGGCGGACTCGTGATCCTCGCGGTCTTCGTCGCGGGGGCAGCGTTCTGGTTCATGTACCATCCATAGATCGGGACGACCGGTCGGCCGATTTTCGGGCGACGGGCCAGCGGTACAGGTACACCTGGGTCTCGGGGTCGTACTTTTCAGGCGTCCAGCCCGGTACCTCGTGGTAGTAGCTCACGACCCGAGCGCCGGGGGTAAGCTCGGACTCGAATTTGGGTCGCAGCCGTGCCATCGCCCCCGGCCAGAGGAACGCCGTCACTACGGTGGCGGGTCGGAAGTTGAGGCCGAAGAGATTCCCCCATCGGATCGTGACCCGGTCCCCGGCGGGCCCAAATCGGCGCCGCGCATGGAGCACCAAGACCCGGATCGGCTCGACCTCGGTCCCCACCACTCGCGCCCGATAGATTCGAGCGGCGCGGAACACGATCGCCCCCGTTCCCGCGCCGAGGTCGTACACCGTGTCCTGGGGGCCAACCTCCGCGTATCGGAGCATGGTTTCGACCGACCGGCGGGGGGTCGGCTGGTAGCCGGCACCGAAGGCGAACGTCGCGAAGACAAAGTAGGCCGCGATCAGAGCGAGAACGATCATCGCGATCGCGAGGTCGACGAAGAGGCTCATCATGGATCTACGAGGAGCGATGAGGACCTGGCCGCAACCGCTCTGCGGCCGTGCGGGGGTCGAGGTCCCGGGCGACCACCTGGTCTAGGAGTCGACGCAGATCCGGGTCGTGCTCGAGCTGGTCGGTGAGCTCCCGTCCGACCCGATCCCGGACCAGACCGACGATCTCCATCGCGAGGCGGTGACGTTCTCCGGCCCGGCGCGTCCCGGACGTGTCCAAGAACGCCTCATGGGCATCGATTGCGTCCCAGAGCTCCGAGATCCCGCTCGGCGCGGTGGTCGAGGTCCCCACGATTCTCGGCTTCCACCCCGACGACTCGGGCCCCATCGCGACCAGATCCGCGAGGTCCCGCTGGGCGTGCTCGGCCCCGGGAAGGTCGGTCTTGTTCACACAGAAGACGTCCGCGATTTCGAACAGCCCGGCCTTGAGGGTCTGCACTTCGTCCCCGAGATGGGGGACGAGCACGACCACCCGAGTGCTCGCAATCTCTCGGATGGCCACATCCACCTGGCCACTTCCTACGGTCTCGACGAAGACCACGTCGAACCCGGCGGCATCGAGGAGCCGCGCGGCCTCGAGGGTGGCCGCCGCAACCCCGCCGGCCGCTCCTCGGCTCGCCATGGAGCGGAAGAAGACGCCGGGGTCGTCCGCGCGCCCTTCGAATCGGATCCGATCGCCGAGCACCGACCCGCCCGAGAACGGGCTTGACGGGTCCACGGCAACGACCGCGACGGTACGCCCCCGCGCCCGAAGGTGGCCCACGAGAAGATTGAGCAGGCTCGACTTTCCGACCCCGAGGGGTCCCGCAACCCCGACGATCGGGACCTGGCGGGTCCGGGGGAAAAGCGCCTTCAGGATCGGAGCGGCGGATGCATCGCCGTTCTCGATCAGCGTGATCGCCCGCGCGAGCGCCCGGCGATCGCCGGCCACGATCGCTCGGGCCACCGACGGGAGCTGTCGCGCTCCCGTCATGCGGCGGAACGGGCCAGCTTCTGGGCGGTCGACACGATCTCCTCGAGCGTGGCGCCCGGGCCAAAGATCGCGCGGACCCCCGCCGTCCGGAGCCGCCGCGCGTCTTCGTCCGGGATGATCCCCCCGGCGAAGACCGGAATCGATGCCGCCTTGTTTTTCTTCAGAAGGGTGAGAACGCGGGGGATGAGCGCCATGTGCGCTCCGGACAGAATCGAAAGGCCAATGAGATCCACATCTTCCTCCAGCGCTGCGCGCACGATCTCCTCCGGGGTCTGCCGAAGACCGGCGTAGATGACCTCCATGCCGGCGTCGCGAAGTGCCCGGGCGACGACCTTGGCTCCTCGGTCATGCCCGTCGAGTCCGGGCTTCGCGATCAGCACCCGGATCGGGACCGCCTTCGATCCGGCGGTGGTTTTCGTCACTGATTCCTAGCGACGAGCATTGTGGAGAAAAGCTTTCTGAGAAGCCGCTCAGAAGAGCGAGATCAGGTCGATTACGAGGTTGCCGGCGAGCAAGGCCGCCAGAGCTCCGACCGCGAGCAGCACCAGATACGGGATCTGGGGGGTGACCCAAACACGGTCGACCCCTTGGCCCGTGAGTTCCTTCGCAATGCGCACGCGCCGCTGGCGATCCTGCTCGGAGGTCTCGATCTCGTCCTCCTCGGCGCGCCCCTCGCTCGACATCGGGTTCCGGACCCATACGAACCGGACGGGAAGCTCGCGCACCGGGATCGTGTACCCTGTGAACGTCGCCCAGCCCCGGAGCTCGCCCCGCGATGCGTTGCGGACGGCCAGACCTAACGGGATTACGACCGACAGGAGGGCCGCATCCATGAGGAGGTTCAGCGCGAAGGGGAGAACGGCGGT
>Ga0187784_10000894_pt1 | contig 22943 bp, 16 predicted proteins | sample 1015_SJ02_MP15_2_FD_132964 | JGI IMG/M metagenome (GOLD analysis project Ga0187784, IMG submission 132964) | Tropical peat soil microbial communities from peatlands in Department of Meta, Colombia - 1015_SJ02_MP15_20_MG | ecosystem: Environmental > Terrestrial > Soil > Wetlands > Peat | place... | reverse complement strand
CTTCGACGACTACGCCTCCAGCATCTTCGCCATCACGCAGAAAAAGGCCGGATGGGACTGCCTCCGCCACTACGAAATCCTGGCCAGCGGATGCATCCCCGTCTTCGCCAGTCTCGAATCCTGCCCCTCGCACACCCTCATCACGCTTCCCAAGCGCTTCCTCCGCGGCGCTCGCCGCTGGTATCCGGACAACGCCGCTTCCCTCCCTCCCGAGACCTTCGAACTCTGCCGCGCCTTCGCCGCCGAGCGCCTCACCACCGAGACCCTGGCCGCCGACTTCCTCGACGCCGTCCGCCTCGGCAAACGCTCGCTCCCGCCTCGGCGCTCAGCGCTCGACTCCCTGCTCCGCTGACTCTCTGAGTTGCTGACTCGCCGACCTGCTGGCTCGCTGGCTTGCTGACTCGCTCCCTCGCTCCCTTCTTCCCTGCCCTCAGGTGTTACGCTCATTCCTGACGGCTCAACTCAGCCGTCGGCATGAACCGGCGCACGCGCAGAACGCTCCTGATCGTGGCCGCGGTCCTGCTTCTGCTGGCCGTGGCCGTCTTTCTTCGCTCCAAGGCGCCGCCCGAGGCTGCGCGTCTGCTGCCCGAGTCCGACGGCATCATCTACATCAACTTTGCGCCCCTTCGCGCTTTCGCTCACCTCAAGCATCTGCCGCCGCCGCATCGCGTGCCCGACTACCAGGAGTTCGTCGACGCCACCGGCATCGACTGGGAGCGCGACGTGGACCAGGCCGCCATCGCGCTGCATCGTATGCCCGATCCCAACGGCCCCAACGGCCCCGTCGCCTACTCCATGGTGCTGGCCGGCAGAATCACCGGCAAGCGGCTCAACGCCTGGCTCGACGCCCACGCCGCCTCGCGCGAGTCTTACCTGGGCCACACCATTTACAGCATTTTTTCCGAAGGCCGCACCGTCCGCGTCGTGCAGATTGGCTACGACATGGTGGCCGTCAGCAATACGCCCACCACCGAGCAGATCCACTCCATCCTCGACCGCCATCGCACCGCAGCGCTGCCTTTTTCCGGCTCGTCCCTGCTGGGGCAGCATTTCCACGAGGTGCCCCTGCTCTCGCTGGCCTGGGGCGTCGGCCAAATCGGCCTTCCTTTCTCCGAGAGCGGCACGATCCATGTGTTGGGCTTTGCGCTGCCCCTCGCCTCCGACTCGACCATCGTCGCCAGCGCCGCGCCCGCGTTTCCCGTCCCGGGCTCGCTTGAAGCGATCCATCTCCGTGTCGAGGAGATCGCGCCCAACGCCGATACCGCCGCCAGCCAGGACGCCGCTTTGGGCACGCTAATCACCGTGGCTCGCGGAGTCTCCGGCCCGCCCGGCAAGAGCAAAGCCGACGAGTTCCTGGCCGATCTGCTCAAAACTGCCGAGGTCACCCAGCACGGCGAGCGCGTGGTTGTCACCGCCACGCTGCCTGCCAACTTTTTGACCGGGCACTAATCGACGATCGAATTCTCCTGGAGCGTGTTTCACAACTGGCGCCTTGAAAGGGCGCTTCGCCGGCGAGGATGCCGATTCTTTCTGCCGAGGTTCGACAGACCTGTTAGGATGTTTCGCAATCCCCAGTAAGCAGGTGCACACATGACGATTCTGACGAAGACCGCGTTGGTCTTGACCGCGTCACTCATCGGAGCGGTCTCGGCCTACGGCAAAACCAACATTCCCGATCTTGCGCGCCAGTGCAACTCGCTCGGCAAAGCCGGCGCGTGCCGTGAACTTGTAAAGATCGCTACTACCAACAAAGATCCGAACATCCGCCAGCAGGCCACCGAACAATTGAACGATCAAGCCGCGTTGGCGAACATTGCCGCGACCGACACTAGCGCCGACGTCCGGTTGGCGGCTATTGGGAGGATCACAGACCAACCGCTGCTCGGAAAATTTGCGTTGGAGGACAAGAATCCGGCCATCCGCCAGGCAGCTGCGCAGCGCGTGACTGACCAAAATCTCCTGGCGAAGATCGCACAAGCCCGCGCATTGGAGGAGCAGAGAACTGCTGCCGTGCGGGAAACACTGTCGGCCTATCTCGCAGCCGCCGCCAAACTGGACCCCTCGGCGACGCAGGCTTACCTTTCTCCCGGATGCGGCTGCGATTTAGTTGTGGAATTCCAGGCGAACCACAGGGCAGGCTGGGGTTTCTCGGAGTCTGAAACAGCGCAGTTCCTAACGCCTGACAATGTCACGATGGCCGGAGAGAATGCAACGGTGGAAACGAGCGTTGTTTTTCACGGGGGCGGCACCTACATGGCAAGACAGACGAGGTTCTTTCTCAAACGGGAAAATGGCAACTGGAGGATCTTCAAAATCGATCCGCCGCCAAACGCTGCCGGACCAGGCGTCAGTCCGCTCTAACCGGCAAAAGCCGAATGCCCCACCCTCGGCGGGTTCTTGCTCTTGCGCCTAAGGTGGGGGCGCTGACTCGCTAACTTGCCGGTTCCTCCATCGGCGCGCTACTCGCCTATCACAGTACCATGGACCGCGGAGGGATTTGCACGTGAAGAACCTCGCCTTCGCGTTCCTGCTTTCCAGTCTTGCCCTTGCGTCCGCACATCGCGTCTACGCCGCCGACGCTAAGAACGATCCCAGCCTATACACGCTTACGGTTCATGTCTCCGCGTCTGAGTACGCTCCCCCTGACGATGTTACCAATGAAATTCTTACTGTAACGATCGACGCCAAGCACTACCGGTTGCGGGGTGGCACGACGAGCGCGAAGAACAAGTTCGCCCTCATCAATCCAGGCGACTACCAAGCCAGGCTCACGCAGGACGAGCACAAGACCGGCTATGAGTCCCGGCAGAAGTACGAGTTTCTCTTCCCTGATGGCACCACGCGCAGCTTCCAAGTGATCGGACAATCGGAATAGCTCAGTCCACCCGCCGCTCAGAAACCAATCGTCTCGAAGTTGCCGCTCGAGTCCACTCCATACAGATAGCGTCCCGAAGCAGCAACGAAGTTGAACACCGTTCCGCTGAGCGCGGTTCCAAGGTAGGAGGGGTGATCGGCTGTCGCCAGACTCACCTCGGCCACGCTGCCCGGCGAGTCGCAAGTCGCAAGGGCCAGGTTCTCCTGGTACAGCGCCACTTTCATCGGGTGGCACGATCCCAGGCTCACACCATACGTCCGCGGAGACGACGGGCTGGAGAAGTCGACGACCTGCAACTCCGTGCCATCGTAGATCGGGACCAAGGCTGTTGTTCCCTGCGCCGCTACCCACTGCGGGGAGTGCGGGACAGATTCCGTAGCCAGAAGCGAAGGAGAGATTGGATCTTCAATCGAATACAGCAGAACATAATCGCTCGTAGAACCGCCCTGCGTCGCCGCCACGTAGAGATTCTGTTCCCAAATGGCAAACGAGATCGGCTGGTAGCTGGCGGTGACGGAAACCGAACCGGCCACCGTCGGAGCCGCCGGGTTCGTTACATCGACAATCGCGAACGCGCCGGTGGCGGTGACCTCGCTTTCCCAGCACGAAACATAGACATAGTTTCCGTAAATGGCGGGGTTTTGGAATGGAAACATCCCGGCAGGACAGGCAATGCTCGTGCTGCCCGCGACAGCCGGGCCTCGCGGATTGCTCACATCCCACACTTGAAAGTTGGTCCCCGACGCCGACTCATAAGGCACATAGGCATAACTGCCGCTGACGACGATGCCGCCCATGTCGCTTTTGAGGCCCGATGAAGTCGCGCTCAGAATGGTCGGAGCCGTCGGCGTCTCCAGACTGACAATCACCAGGCTTCTCGTCCCGCTCTGGCTGCCGATCGCCGCCATCGAAACATACGCCAGCGATCCCTCGACACCGATTCCGCTGCCTTGGTAGCCGGCCGGCAGACTGAGGGTCTTGAGGATCGAGAATTGAACATAATGGCCAGTCAATCCGGAACCGCCGCATCCTGCAACTGCGCAGATCGCAGACAGAAACGTTAGAAGTGAGCGCCGCCCTACGGAAATCATGTTAGCTGGTATGAGGAACGATACGGCTGGAGTATAGCACCGGAATTCCCGGCGGCAAGGCGTCGCAATCGTGTGTGCCGTGATCGTGCAGGAGAATTGCGCTGACGGGGAACACCGGGCGCTTGTGCTTCGCGACTACGGTCTCACACCGCAAGTCCACTCCGCCGATAACCGGCTGACTTGCCCACTCGCTGACTCGCTGACTCGCTTTCTTCGCTCCCTCGCTCCTTTGCTCCCTCGTTCCCCTGGTCCCTGTTACCCTCATTCCGTGGGCTTTCAAGACTTCCTCGGCAACACCGTCACGGTCGCGCACCTGCGCGAAAGCATCCGCGCCGGCCGCTTTCCGCACTCGCTGATCCTCGCCGGGCCGCGCGGCGCCGGCAAATACACGCTCGCGCTGATGCTCGCCCAGGCCGTCAATTGCCTCGATCCCGCCGAATCCGGCGGCCTGCCCGATTTCTGCGGCCGTTGCGCGAATTGCGTGCGCATCGCCGCCGCCGTCGACCTGGAGGCGCTCGTGGCCGAGGCCGTCGCTGCCCGCGAAGACCTGCGCGAAAGCGACAAGCGCGAAACGCGCATCCTCATTCAGACCCACCCCGACGTCCTCATCGTCCCGCCTGACCCGCCGCAGCTCCTAATCAAGGTCGGCCAGGTCCGCCAAGCGATTCACGCGGCCTACTACCGGCCGCCCGTCGAAGCCGCGCGCGCCTTCACGATTTTCACCTCGTCGGCGTTCATGAAGGAAGCCGCCAACAGCCTGCTCAAGCTGCTCGAAGAGCCTCCCGATCACACCAGCATCCTTCTCCTCACCGAGAATCCGCAGGAGTTCCTGCCCACGATTCGTTCGCGCGCCGTCGTACATCGTCTCGGCGCGTTGCCGGCTGCCGAGCTCGAATCGCTTCTCGCTGCGCGCCGGCCCGAGCTCAAGCCGCAGGAGCGCGCGCTCGCGGCCCGTCTCGCCCAAGGCGCCGTCGGCCGCGCCCTCTCCTTCGACCTCGACACCTATCTCTTGAGCCGCCAGGATGCGCTGGTCATTCTTCGTACCGCTCTTCGCGAACCGGACTACTCCCAGCTCTTCCGCGCCACCGAAACCTACCGCGCCGGCGCCGACGGCCAGGAGAAGACGGTAAACCTACTCCGCGCTCTCGGCAGCCTGGTGGAAGACCTACTGCTCATCGTGGCGGGAACTCCGGCCCTCATCCGCAACATCGACCTCGCCGCCGAGCTTATCCGCCTCGCCGAAGGCCTCACAGTCGAGTGGATCGATGGGGCCGCGCGGGCTTTGGTGCAAGCCGAGCAAGGCATGCGGCGCAACCTGCTGCGCTCGCTTTCGCTCGATGCTATGGCGGTGGGAATGGGACAGGAACTCGGGATCGATCACTGACCACCGACCACTGCCTTTCCCTGCCCTTGACGCCGTTCTCGCCGCGCCGCAGAATGAAAGTGCAACCTCCAGTTGTTCCAAAGCATCTTTTCGGATACAGGGAATCCGAAGCAGCGCAGCGCACCGAGGGAATCTTCCCTCCCGCAGAACTATTTGTGTCGTCTGCTTCGCCGAAGTTCGGTAGGGAACGCTTGCGTTTGCCGGTGCTAGCCCTCGGCGTCGTCTAAACAGGTCTTTTCCCTGGATGAGTTGCTGAATCGGGCTTGACTGGGCTTTGAACCACCGATCGAAGGGGGGTCGGCACCTATGAACATCTCATCCATTCCGTCGCCGCAAGGTGCACCGCAGACTGTGCGCATACCCTTCCACAACAGAAAACACTTTCCGCAACTGGTTCCCTTCCGATTTTCCGCGCACAACATGGAGCTGGAAGCCCGGGATCGGCACGCTGAGCTCTTCTACCTGCAAAAGCAGATTCAATCACAGACGCCGATGGTGATTGTGCTCGAAGATGGCGAGCGGGTGGAAGGCCGCATTGAATGGTACGACCGACACTCGCTCAAGGTGCGTGGCCGCGCGAAGACACTCGTCTACAAGTCCGCGATCAAATACATGTACAAGCTGGGCGACAACGGGTGAGGTCGATATTTCACCGAAATAGGCTGATCCATAGTGTTCCCGGACGCTGCAGTTGTCGGGGTCAACGCTGAGCAACGTCCGGGAACGACAGCGTTTTTAATAGCATGCCCTCGTCATCAGTGGCTATAACAATCGTTCTCGCAGCTGCTCATGTCTGCGGAACAATCGTCGTAACACTGCGGATCGTTTTCACCGCCCATGCATCCCATCAAGCATCCCTCCATTTCCTCGGCACAGACGGCCATGCAGCTCTGGCATGCCTGATCGCAAGACGGGTGCGCGCTTGCCCTGTTGACTCCGGCGAAGAGCACGACTGCAACGACAAGCAGGACATAGACGAATTTTGCAACGATTTTCATAGCTCTCCTTTGTGATCCCGAGGGACCTTGGTTGTTCGTGCGTTGAAAATTAGGTGCGGCTCTTAGAGTTGGGACTGCACCTGCTTCTGGCCCGAATCGTCGAGTTTGCCCAACCAGGCATTCTTCACCTTTCCGTCGGCGTCCACGAGCAGCAACGTGGGTGTGCTGTTGACGCCAATCGAATTCAGGGGCGCAGAAATGGTCTGAATTGAAGTCGCGATGGAGTTACGCACGTAGCTTTGGGCCACAGCCTGCGGCTGCGGAAGCACTGCCACCAGATGAGTTTGTACGTTAGTATTCTCGGCCAGCTTCCGGTAAAAAGGTACGCTATCCTCGCAAAAACGACAGGATGTAGAGATCGCGATCACCAGGGTCTTGCGGCGGGACGCAAAATCCACACCAGGCAGGTGAAGCGTCGTTCCGATCAGCCTCTTCGCGGGGCCGCCAGCGGCCTTATGCCGTTCCCACGTCTGATAGCCAAGAAATATAACTAAGACTACCGAGGCAACGATCACCGAAATATTTGCGATAACTTCCAGACGCTTCATAACATACCCCCCCTCCAGCTTGTTGAGAAAGCCGAACTTCGCAAAGCCGATGCACCTAAGCATTCGAGTTGCGGTCGCTCTTGCGACAAAATGTGTACGTCATGCGACAGCGCAGGTCAACCGGACCGGTGCGGGCGGGGGAGCCTGCGCGTTCGAGGGTTTACCGATCGAAGCAGATACGATGAAACGCAACCAGAGTTTATCGGTAGTGCGGAGCATAGCGCCGATCGACTGCTCTGTCAACCGGAATTTTCGGCTGTGTCATAGTGCACAGAAAAATTCTTCAGCGCAAGGATTTATGGTGTCTCCGCTCGGGCCAGACGAGACGGTGATTCGGTGCTGCGTCCGCAACCAGGAAGTCGAGAACAAGCGCTCGGATGAGATAGAGCTTTGGAAATAACTCGCCACCGGAACAGCGGCCAACATCTACCTGGACCGCATTAGCGACCCCGAACAAGCCGTTTTGAGCGGCTCACGCAAAGAGGGCTCCCGCCTCTGCCGAGGGTATTTACTTGGAAAACCTACGGATCACGCAAACCGGCCGCATTTCACGAATCGAATTCGAGCATATTCCTCTTGCGTCCAGTTTCCGTTTCCATTGAGCCGCCACTCCCTGTTCCTTGGTCCCTTGGTCCCTGCCTTATCGCGCCGCCTTATGTAACCGGTCCCGAATCGCTGCGCCGAGTCCTTCGGCGCGCGGCAGCGGGCATAGAATCACGGTGCAACCTGCGGCGTCGAGCGCGCGCAAGCCCGCATAGAGCCTTTTGGCAAGCTCCTCGGGCGCATCCCACGCTCCCCACGCAAACACCCGCGCAGCGTCGATTTCCGCCGGAGCGGCAACGCCGTCTGGCAACATTACGCCGAGGACTTCCCGCTTGCGATCGCGCGCGGCGTCGGCTAGGCGGGCGCCAAGCTGGCGCTCTGGCGCGCCAATCAGCACCAGTTTCGCCTTTGGCGCGTAGTGGCGCAATCCGGCGCCGGGCGATGGCAGCGGCTCGATCGGCTCCCCGCTCGCGCCTTCCTGCTCTTCGAACATCTCGACCGGTCCGGCCGCTTCGCGAATCTGTTCCGCGGTTACGGCGCCGGGGCGGTAGATCGTCATCGGGCTCGTCGAGGGATCGAGCACCGTGGACTCGACGCCGCGCGGAGTCGGGCCGGCATCGAGCACGGCTTCGATACGTCCCTTGAGATCGTGGAGAACATGCGCCGCCGTCGTGGGACTGATGTGCGCGAAGCGATTGGCGCTAGGCGCCGCGATGGGAACCGCCGCGCGCCGGATCAGCTCGAGCGCCACCGCGTGCGCCGGCATGCGTATGCCCACCAGCCGCCGGCCGGCCGTCACGGCGTCCGGCACGGCGGAGGTGCGCGGCAGGAGAAGTGTCAGAGGGCCGGGCCAGAATCTCTGCATCAGCCGGAGCGCCGCGTCGGGAATCTCCTCTGCGAGCTCATCGAGCGTCGCGGTGTCGGCGATGTGCACAATGATCGGATCCCAGGCAGGGCGTTGCTTCGCGGCAAAGATTCGCCTCACCGCTTCCGGGTCGAGCGCGTTTGCGCCAAGCCCATAAACCGTTTCGGTAGGCAGCGCAACCAAACCGCCGTGGCGCAGAATCGTCGCCGCCCGATCCAGCGCCTCGATTGCGCTCGGCGTCTCAAGGTGCGCTGGGTCCACAGGGAGATGCAGGGTCTTCACCACCCCATTGTCGCCTTTGCGAGCGTCACGCTGCCACCTCCCGGTATACTCAAAGGCGCCGATGGCCATTGAAACCGAAATCAAGATCCGCGTAGCCGAAGTGGCATCGTTTGAGCGACGGCTTGAGGCCGCCGGCTTCCGACTGACAACCGTACGCAGCTTCGAGAGCAACGTGCTCTATGACACGCCGGACCGGCAGCTGCGCGCGCGAACCGAGATTCTGCGCATCCGCAATTACGCGGGCAAATGGACGCTGACGCACAAACGCCTGCCTGCCGACGGTCCCGGCGACAGCCACCACAAGCACCGCATCGAAACCGAGACGGAGATTGCCGACGGCGATGCGCTGGCTGAGCTCTTTCGTTCTCTCGGGCTTGTGGCGGCGTTTCGCTATGAGAAGTGGCGGACGGAATGGCAAGACGGCGAAGGGCATTGCGTGCTCGACGAAACGCCGATTGGCGACTACGCAGAACTGGAAGGCTCGCCCGAGTGGATCGACCGCACCGCCGCACGCCTTGGCGTGAACCATGCGGATTATCTGACGCTCAGCTACGGTCGGCTCTTCGATCTCTGGCGCGAGCAGCACCACAGCAGCGCGGAGGAGCTTACATTTGCGGCTGTGGTCAAGGCCGCCAAGCCGCGCTAGGCCGCGTTCAGCGGCTGGAGTGTTGGCTGGTCCCTAGCCCCTACGTCCCTAGTCCCTGATCCAATGTCCTCTCCTGTACATTCCTTTCGTAATCGCACCCTGCAAATCCATTCAGGAAACTCCGGTCCAGGTCGATAAAACAGATGAGCTTCTCGAATCTTGCAGGAGACCCCCATGCAGAAAATTCGCGCTGTGGGCAGATCGAGCCGGATTGGGTACAGGTGGGTGCAGGCAGCGGCATTGGCGCTGCTTCTGACTTTCGCGGCTCCGGGTTGGGCAGGCGACGAGCGCGCAGTCAAGACGCGTGTGCCTCCTGTCTACCCAGAGCTTGCCAAACGCATGAGAGTCAGCGGCGAAGTCAAGCTTGAGGTCACCGTAGATGCCGACGGAAAGGTGAAAGCGGCGAAAGCGGTGAGCGGGAATCACATTCTGGGCGAGGCTGCCGAAGAGGCCGTGCGCAAGTGGAAGTTTGAGTCGGGCAGCGGCGATGCAACGGTGGTTGTGGCGGTCAATTTCGCGCTGAGCGAATAGCGGCGTCTCGCCCGATTCCCTGGCTTGAATCGATCGAAGAACGCTGGTGAATCCAGCGCGAGCCGGGTCCAGTCGAAGCGCGGAGAAGCCGAGAGGTACGGAATCGCAACGGCTCTCGCCAGGTCAGCGCGTTGACTTTCTTTGCGGCGGCAGCACTGCTTGGTATGAAGGTTCGGCAATCGGCGCTGCAAAGCCCATCGTAGGAATCGGTTGAACTATGATGGGCATCGGGGAGAATTCTGCTCGCTATGCCGGATGTTTCGAAGGCTCCAACCGGACCCGATGGAGACGTGTTAAACGTTGCCATCCTAGGGCCCGACGAGCACCGCCGCGGAGTTGTTGCCGGCGCTTTAAAGGGACACAGGGGAATCCAATTCAAGGAGTTCGCCTCTTACCCGCCAAGGCTTGGCGATCTGTCACAGGCGCTGATCCAGCAATATCAAATCGTCATTGTCGACATCGACAACGACCCCGAGTACGCATTCAAATTGATCGTCAGCCTCTGCGCCAGCGGCCGCACTTACGTCATGGCCTATTCCGCGCAGGCTGAAACCAAGACTGCGGTGCGCTTTATGCGCGCCGGCGTGCGCGAGTTCTTCACTTTCCCGCTGGACCCGGCCGAGATCAGCGGCGCGTTGGAGCGGGCCACAACTCACCGCACGGAGCCCGAGAATACGGCCAAGCTGCCCGGCAAGCTGATGGTCTTCATGGGAGCCAAAGGTGGCTGCGGCGTTACCACTCTGGGAGCCAATTTTGCGCTGGCGCTGGCCCAGGAGTCTGCCAGAGACACTCTCCTCATCGATCTTGGCCTTCCCCTCGGCGACGTCGCAATCAACCTCGGGCTGGCGACTGAGTTCTCGCTCGGTCCTGCTTTGCTGAACCCCGAGCGGCTTGATGCCAACATGTTGTCCACGCTGGTGACCAAGCACGACTCCGGTCTCTGGGTTTTGGCCGCTCCAACCGAACTGCCCGACAACCCAACCACACTGGAAGCCGTCGACAAGCTCATGGTGGTAGCCCGCGAAGCCTACGACTATGTGGTTGTGGACGCGGGATCGAGGCTGGACCTGATGGAATCGGCCTTGTTCCAGCCGTCCTCCATTGTCTACCTGGTCACCCAGGTAGGCATTTCTGAGATGCGCAATACCAATCGGCTCATGCTGAAATACTTCTCGAGGCGCGGAGCGAATCTGCAACTGGTCGTCAACCGCTACAAATCGAGCGATCTGGTCTTTGAAGAGGCGCAGATTGCCAGAGCCCTGACACGGCCTCCCGATTGGAAAATTCCCGACGACTACGCGGCTGCGCGCAGAACCAGGAATACGCCGACGCCGCTGGCGCTCGCCGACTCGTCCATTGCGCACATTCTCCGCGAAATGTCCAGAGCCGCCGCCGGCATCGTCGCCGAGAAGGGAAGGCGGGGCATCTTCCGCATCTTCGGTTGAGCGGCGCACCCGCGCCCGCCTCGGCGGTTCCGGCCGGCGATTACTGCCGGCGACTACGCGCTGCGCGGGCGCCCGCAATCAAAGCGCCCGCGCCAGCCACCAGCGCCAGAAAAATCGTCGGATCCTCCGGCGAATCCACGCAGCCGTTCTGCGCGCACAGTGGAAATGCGCAGCAAAACGACACAATCGCAAGAAGTACTAAGAGTCTGAGCTTCATCAATCCCCCTGAATCACCGCTGCTCCCGACTGCGACGCCGTCCCGGTGATGGATGCGTCGGGTTTGCTGAAACACCGCACATTGCCGCGCATCTCACTGCTGCAATATGGAGAGATAAGGCGTCGTATCTCCCGGGTTGGCATCGAGGACAAGGCCCCTTGTCGGCGTAATGACCAAGATGGTTTCGTTGTTGCCCGCGGAGTCGGTATCCGGGCTGATTACGCCGCTGCTGTCCGTGCCGACGTCGGTCGTCCCCGCGCCCGATTCCAGCAGGCCGCCGGAGCCGCTTTCATCCCAGGTCGAAGAGTAAGCCGACGTTGGGCATGAAGTGGACGATAGATAGCCGACATTGACCGTCATCGGCACCGGCGGAGGCAGAGTACCGTAGGACATGTCGCAACTGGAACTGGTGAACGCGGTCGCCGTCTGCAACTCGGTGCGGAGCAAGCCCGGGCTGTCGCCGGCGCTTTTCACCTGCTGGCTAAGAAAGGCGAAACTGCTGCCGGCAGTGCCGCTGCCGGTAACATAGCCGACCGGTGCATTGGCGCCGGCGCCGGTAAACGTCAAACGCCCATTGCTGGCAACGCTGACGCACAACGTCCCTTGCGACTGCGCCGCTTGATAATTTCCGCCATCGTTTTTGTAAATGGTTATGTTGAAGGATGGCGCGCCGGAGCAGCTTCCGCCCGGATTCGTTACACCGACGATGACAATCTGAGCAGTGGATTGCGTTGGGTAGATGGAGGCTCCATCGCCATTCCTCGCACCCAGCATGTATGGAATCAGGGTTGTGTCGTTGGCGAGGGTGCCGTTGCCGATTGCGCCCTGCTGGAGAACCACATCGCCGCCCAGCATCGAGTACGTCGCGTGGCTGTTGGAGGAGATCATGACGATCTCCGTAGAGCTGACGACGTAATAGACGAAGTGCGTAGGCGCATCCGGATAGAGCGTGCCTCCCGGCGTCAACGTAATCGTGCCCCGGCCGCTGCCGTCGGGGGAGCCATAACTGCCCGACAGCGAAACCGCGTTGTAGTTGTAGGCCGAGCAACTGGAAGCGGTTTGCGGGCACACAGCCGAGGCATCCTCTTCGCCCGTGGTCACCGTGCCCGAGCCGTTCAGCGTGAAGACACCAGCGGCGCCGAGCGGCCCGTAGGGCGACGGCGTGCCGGCAGAACAAGTTCCGGTGTTGATGGTGCCGCCGAGCGTGGTGCAGGGCGTCTCGCCCTGGAAGCCAAACACCCAGCTTCCTGTCGCCAGCGTCGCCGAGGTTTGCAGTTCGGCAAAACCCGCACCAATATCGTTGGCTCCCGTTCCGCTGACGGGTACATCGGTGTCGTCGTAGCGGATGAATTGCAGTTTCTGGTAAGTCGTCGAGCCCTCTGCAGAAAAGGCAAAGCTGAATGCCGCCTGCTCGTTTACCTGCGGCACGATCGCGAGGAAGCCGATATTGCTCGAACTGACGGTGTAGTAGCCGGTAAATGAGATCGGACCCGAGGAACCGCTATCGAATCCTTTGCTGTTGTTGGAATCGAATTCCCCCGTCAGGTTCCCCGCGCCATCGGCGGTCATCGAGCCGGCGTAAACGACCATCGGGGCCGAGCCGGCTTGCGATGCGTCGTTCTTGATGCCGCTGGCGAAGAAGGTATAGGTTCCGGTCAGCTGGCTGTCGTTGGCGCCTGGAGACGACGCCATTTCATCGGCAGAGTACAGCGTGAGCGTTGTGGACGCGGAGTTGCTGAGATTGGTCGAATCCGTCACAGTGACGTTGATCGCGAGTGGTCCGGACTCCGTCGGAGTTCCGCTGATCAGGCCGCCGGAACTCAGCGAGAGGCCGGCGCCGGTCAGCGTTGCGCCGCTGGTGGTGGACCAGGAGTAGCTGCCGGAGCCGCCGCTGGCCAGCAACTGGGCGTTGTAGGGATGGGAGTAACCGCCGGCCGATTTCGCATAATACGGCAGTGTCGTGGTCAAAATCGACACCGGAGTGGGCGTGCCGGGAGTTACGCCCAACTGGCCGTTGGCCAATCCTTGAGCGAGCGGCGTGACCACCGGCGCGGCCGCGCCGACAAACTCCGTGATGGCGCCGTAGTCGCTGGTTCCGGCTATCGCCGTCGGAGTGGAGCTCGATACCCAGACGTTGCCGGATTGGTCGATCGCCTGCCCTGAGGTCCCGTTCAGTCCGCTGCTCTTGTACCCCGTCGACGGGCTGATGGCGGTTCCGCCGTTGCTGAACTCGCTGATGGAGTTGTTGCCGCCGTTCGCAGTCCAGATTCGATTGGCGCCATCCACCACAACCACCGTCGGATCGTTGATGCCTCCGCCGGAAAACCCGCTGCCGCCGGAGAGGACCGAACCGCCGCTGCTGTACTCGGTCAGCACCGAGCCGCTCTTGTTTCCCACCCAGATATTTCCGGAGCGATCGACCGCAACGTCTTCCGGATCGGACAGGCCGCTACCGGTCTCTTTTGCCAGGGTGACGCCATGGGCGCTCAACTCCTCTACCGCATCCGCGCCGCTCTTGCCGCTTCCATAGTCGGCCACCCACGCGTTGCCGGAAAGGTCAATGGCTAGAAACTCCGGGTTGGTTACCGACGACGGGGTGTAGATGGCAAAGTTGTTATTGGTGCTGGGGCCATTGCCGACGTCGAACAACTCCGTCAGGGACGGGGTTCCATTGTTGACCACCCACAGGTTCGCGTTGCCGTCGAAGGCAAGCGAGTAAGGACTGTCTATACCGCAAGGACTGCTGTTATTGCAGGCGGTGGTGTTGTTATAGGTTTGGGAACATACGCCGCCGCCGTTTGAACACAATGCGAATACCGTGTTGTTTCCCTCGTTCGCTACCCAGACATTTCCAACCAGATCGACGGCCAGCCCGGTGGGCGTACTGATGTTGCTGGTTTGCGGGCTGAAAAGCGGCACGCCCTGGTTGTCGATCGTCTCAACGTTGCTTTCGTTCAGGTTGGCAATCCACACGTTGCCGCTTGCGTCCACCGCCAGAGATACGCGGGGGTTGACGGTCGTGTCCGACCCATTCGCCGCATACTGCACCGCCACGGTCCAGTCGTTGGGCGCGCCGCCGAGCCCCACGAAGGGCGGCGTGCCCGATACCAGGCCATACAACGTGCCGACGTTATTGCCGGGATAGGCCGCGATCTGCTGCGCCGCCATCAGCGTATTTGTAGGCGTAGTGAAGCTTGTGCCCAGCGTGCTGCCCGATGTGTTGAACGCATCGCTTTCCAATGTGGCGCAGGTTCCCGAGTTGCCGTTCACGCAGTAGGCCAGGATGTCGGCCAGGGTATTGATCTCCGCTTGCGGCACGCTGCCGTTGCCGTTCGGGGTTAACGTGTTGGCCACGCCCGTAGTGGAATTCGCCAGATTGCCCGCCGTGGCGAAGGCATTCAGGATGCCCGTCTGGCTCGACCCTACGGAACCGATCTGCGTTGGATTGGAGGGGTTCATGAAGGGCCCGAGAGCATAGGCCGCGGCCACCGTGGTGACCTCATTGATAAAGGCAAAGGTCGAGGCGTTGATGCCGTTGCACGGTCCCAGCGCCGCCATCAGCACAATGGCGCTGTTTGTGCCGCCGCCCGCGTTGCCGCCGCTCGATGTGATGTAGACCGGGATGGGGCTGTTGGAGCCGCTGCTGACGTTGGTGCAATTCGAGTTCCAACTCGCGATGGGAAAGCTGAAGTTGCCGTTCGAATCGGTCTGTGTGGTATAGAGCAGCGTGGGCGCGGAGCCGTAGCCGGTGGTTCCCACCTCATATAGATTGATCGTTGCCGAGGCGATCGGCTGCTGGCCCCCGTACACCTTACCTTTCAGTGTCGCGCCTTGGCCAGAGTTTGTTTGGGTGGTGGTAATAACCGGCGCGGTGGAGCAGCCGGAGAGGAGAAGAGCGCAGCAAATTGCCGCAACACACAACGAGGTACGCACGCAGAAACTCCTTCCGTTCGCACGAGTCCCTAAGTTGGGAGCCCGCACAATTGTTGTTGGGAAGCCGGGGAATGGTATAGCACTTCACAAGCGGCAAATCAATCCCCCGGATTGCCGTGCTCCGATTTCTCGCCCGTTGAGTACCGGATTGGGTTAGGAATTCTAGGTAGGGCCATCTTGGGCGATGAAGACTTTAGCGCCCGCAAGCGGCAGCCCTGGGAGCACGCGCTTCTTCGTGTCAACTCCCGTGTTAACCCTCGAACATGGGCCATGGAACTTGCCCGTTGCTAGTCAGGTCGATCCAAAGTCATTGATTTCTTTGCTTTTCTGTCCATTGCGCTCCGGCAAGAGTATTCACCGAGAAGGTTGCAGATCGGTTTCTCGTTTTGTCGCACAATGTCATCGTCATTGTGCAATCCGGAGAAATGGCGAGATGAAACTATACTCTCTCCTTGCGAAGATTGGTGGCGTTAGAAGGGAGCGGCTCCAGCACTGATATTGGTGCAAAACCGCGCGGAAATCGGAGCGTAACTCCTCGAAATCGACCACTTTTCGAAATAATCCCTTCAGATTCAAAGATATGGAGCAGAAACTCGGGAGTCAATGCCCTGAAAACAAACCGCTTAGCCAGAAAGGGGAGTGGGGGTACAAAAGTACTCCACCGGTAATACCGGTGCTTCACGAACCACCATTCGCGGCGCCGTCCCAGGGAGGCCCCCAGCCGACGAGCCGCATTCGGCATCTCTGTTCCCTATAGCGATTCCAACGAAGCTTTACCCATGACCCGCCAACTTGTGCGACCTTGCCAACGTGCGCACAAGCGCACGCCAAATTGCTGTTTTTGTCACAACGGATCAGTTGCATGTCCCGGGCATAGCATCTCTGGAACCGCTCGATTCCCTGTTCCCTGTTTCTACGCCCCGTGGCACTTCTTGTACTTCTTGCCGCTCCCGCAGGGGCAGGGATCGTTGCGGCCGACCTTTTCTCCGGTCCGTCGCTGCGTAGGCTGGCTCGCATCGCCGCCGGAGCGGGCGGCCACCGCAAGCTCGCGCTCTTTCTTGCGCGCGAACTCCTTTTCCAACGCGTCGATCGTCGTTGCCGGCTGGCGTCTGGGGATCGCGATCTCACGCGGCATCCCGTCGCCCGGCACAGCGGGCCGCGCGGCACTCGCCACGGGCGGCGCCTGCGGAACCGGTCCACGAGGCCGCGGTGTGAATTCTGGCCCGCCGCTCTGCGATTCGCCCGTGATCGGTTGACCATCCGGCCCAATGATCTGCATGCGGAAGAGGAAACGCACCGTGTCTTCCTGGAATTTCTGCATCATCGCCTCGAACATGTCGTAGGACTCGCGCTTGTAGGCGACAAGCGGGTCCTGTTGCGCGTAGCCGCGCAGCCCAATGCCCTCTTTCAAGTGATCCATCGAGAGCAGGTGATCCTTCCATAGGCCGTCAATCACGGTCAGCATCACCATCCGCTCGTGATAGCGCATGGTGCCTGCGCCAAGAATCTTCTCCTTCGTCTCGTAGGCCTTCGTCAGTTTGCCGAAAAGCTCGTCGCCCAGCTCATGGCGGCTCAACTGCAGCGGATTGATCGGAGACTCCTCCATCTTAAAACCGAAATGGTCGACCATCTTTGCCCCGAGCCCTTTGAAATCCCACTGATCGGGCCGCGTGCGCTCGTTGCAGAATTCATCGAGCAGGTTGCTCAAGATACCCCCGACGTAATCCTCCAAAATCAGCTCGCGCTGATCGACTCCTTCGAGCAGTTGCCGCCGCAGGCCATAGACCGCCTCGCGCTGCTTGTTCATCACGTCGTCGTATTCGAGCAGGTGTTTGCGCGCCTCGAAGTTCTGCGCCTCCACGGCCTTCTGCGCGCCTTCGATGCGCTTGGAGATCATGCGCGACTCGATGGGGATGCCCTCTTCCATGCCCAGCCGCTCCAGCAGAGTGCTCACCCACTGCTTGGCGAAGATGCGCATCAGATCGTCTTCGAGCGAAAGATAGAACCGCGACTCGCCGGGATCGCCCTGCCGCCCGGCGCGGCCGCGAAGCTGGTTGTCGATGCGCCGCGATTCGTGCCGCTCTGTGCCCAGGATGAACAGCCCGCCCGAGCCGACCACGTTTTCGTGGTTCTGCTGCGCCGATTCTGCGTGGCCCTTGTATGTCTCATGCCAGTGCGGCTCGGCGACCTCGTACTCCTGCCCCTGGTAGTAAAAGCGCAGGAATCCCGCCGGCGCCATCGGATTGATCGCGCCCTCGGCCACGCTGATCGCGCGCGCCTTCGAGTTGCCGTTGCCGTCCTTGGTCTTCACCAGCTCCTGGCGCGCCATGAACTCGGGGTTGCCGCCCAACAGAATGTCGGTGCCGCGCCCCGCCATGTTGGTCGCGATCGTCACCATCGCCAGCCGCCCCGCCTGCGCCACGATCTCCGCTTCGCGCTCGTGGAACTTGGCGTTCAGCACCACGTGCTTAATGGCCTTCTTCTGCAAAATCGCCGACAAGCGTTCCGATTTCTCGATCGAAGTCGTGCCCACCAGCACCGGCTGGCCTTTCTCGTTGAGCTCCGCGATGTTTTCGGCGACCGCCTTGTACTTCTCTTTCTCGGTGCGGAAGACGACGTCGGGATTCTCGACGCGCAGCAGCGGTTTGTTCGTCGGAATCACGACGATCTCGAGCTTGTAGATCTTTTCGAACTCGGCGGCTTCGGTTTCCGCCGTGCCCGTCATGCCACTCAGCTTTTGATACAGCCGGAAATAATTCTGGAACGTGATCGTGGCCAGCGTCTGGTCTTCCTTGCGGATCTGGACGTTCTCCTTGGCCTCGATCGACTGGTGCAGCCCGTCGCTCCAGCGGCGGCCCGGCATCAGGCGCCCGGTGAACGTGTCGACGATGATGACCTCGCCGTCTTTTACCACGTAATCCACGTCGCGCTTGTACAGCGCATGGGCCTTGATGGCGGTTTCGACGTAGTGCTTGAGCTCCCAGTTTTCGGCGTCGGCGATGTTGCCGATCCCCAGCGCCTTCTCGATCGTCTCCCATCCCTGATCCGTCACGCCGATGGTCCGCTGCTTCTCGTCCACCACGTAATCGCCGCTCAGGTACTTCTCGCCCTCGGCGAGCCGGATTCCCAGCTCCTGCTGGCGCCGGGTGTCATGCCACTCCACCTCTTCGCCCTTTTCGAGACGCGGAATGATCACGCGCACGCGCTGATACTTGTCCGTCGTCTGATCGGTGGGGCCGGAGATGATGAGCGGCGTCCGCGCTTCGTCGATCAGAATCGAATCCACCTCGTCGACGATTGCGTAGTAGTGCCCGCGCTGCACGCAGTCCTTCAGCTCGAACTTCATGTTGTCGCGCAGGTAGTCGAAGCCGAACTCGTTGTTGGTGCCGTAGGTGATGTCGGCGCCGTAGGCCGCGCGCCGCTCGTCGTCGGACAAATCATGCACGATGACACCTACCGTCAGCCCGAGGAATTCGTAGATCTTGCCCATCCACTCGGCGTCGCGCTTGGCCAGGTAGTCGTTCACCGTCACCACGTGCACGCCGCGTCCGGCCAGCGCATTCAAGTAGCACGCCAGCGTCGCCACCAGCGTCTTGCCTTCGCCGGTCTTCATCTCGGCGATCTTGCCCTGGTGCAGCACCATGCCGCCGATCAACTGCACGTCGAAGTGGCGCATCTTGACGGTGCGCCAGCCGGCCTCGCGCACCACCGCGAACGCCTCGGGCAGAATCTCGTCGAGCGCTTCCTTCTCCGCCTTCTTCTGCTCGGCGGCCTTCTCATCCTCAACGCGCCTCAGATCGGTCCTGGCGCTCTCTCCGCCTTCTCTGTCGTGGGCCTCTTCCGCATCCTTCATCCGCTGGCGGATTTCGTCGAGCTGCCGATCATAGACATTGACGCGCTCGCCCACCTGGGCGGCCACGCGCGCCTTGAAATCGGCAGTCTTGGCCTTCAGCTCCTCGTCAGTGAGCTTCTGAATCTCCGGCTCCATGGCGCTGATCTGCTTCACCACGGGCATCAGCTTCTTGATCAGCCGCTCGTTCGCGGTACCAAAGATTTTGGTAAGAATGGGATCGAAAAACACGGGCTTGCTCCGTTTATCAGTGTAAATGGCAGGCCATTGGACCAATCGCGTGTCACGGGAATCCACATGGGCAACCGCAAACGCGCTGCCCGCTGCAATAATTACAATCTATTGAGAATTCTCGGGGGATTCGGAGGCGAGAACTGCCGTAGGACCGGATCAGATCGAAAGGCATTCCAGGATGGCGCCGCAAAGAAACCGCGAAGAAGTCATCAACACCCAACTCGCGCTCGTCATCTCTCAAATGGGCGTTGCTGCGGAGGCCGAAACGATTCATGTTCATGGGAAGGAACGGCCAGACGTCCTTTTTGAATTGCGGGGACTTCGCGTAATCCTCGAAGGCAAGATTGCGGACCATCCCAATGCAGAAGCCGTAGTTCTCGAGGATGCGCGCAAACGCGTCCGCAGCGGCATTGCGCACATTGCGGCAGCCGTTATCTACCCCGTCGCGCTCCGTACGGCATCTACTTCAAGAATTCAGGATAAGCTCCGCGCGTCGCAACTGAAATATCGCATTATTTCAGAAACACACCAGACCGAGTCCTGGTTCGAGGGCGATCCGGCATCGCTGATGGACTCTCTCCGTCATGCTCAGGAGTATTTGACCAAAGACGATATCGTTGAGGAGACTGCGAAGTCCCTTTCAGGCCGGCTCGTGGGAGTGGCAAAGCTCTGGATGGGGCAGAAGGGGGCCTGCGATCGCCTCTCGTCGATCCTTGGCATTTTTCCGCCGAAGGGCGAAGCGTCGGGAAAGGCACAACTCCGGAGAGAGACGGCGGCCAAGGTGTCCGCACTTGTCCTGGCCAACGCTTACATTTTTCAGGAACAACTGGCAAGCACCGACGGCCGCATCACATCTCTCCGCCGCCTGGAGAGAGATGAGGACACAATCGCGGCGACGGCAAAGCACTGGCGCTGGGTTTGGGAGAACATTGACTACGTCCCCATTTTCCAACTGGGCGAGCGAATCCTGAACGAGCTTCCAGCGAGCGCCAATTCCAATATCGCCACTCGTGCCCTGCTTGCTGAGGCTATCTCGATTTGCTCGCAGCAAGCCGCCCTACGTCATGACCTCATGGGTCGCATTTTTCATTGGCTGCTGCACGAAGCAAAGTATCTCGGAACCTATTACACCTCTGTCTCCGCCGCTACGCTCCTTTTGAAACTATCCTTTGCCGCGAGGTGGGAGCAGGATTTCACTGCGCCTGCAGAATTGGCATCGTTCAAGGTTGCCGATCTTGCCTGTGGCACGGGAACGCTCCTGATGGCAACCGCTCAAGCTCTGTCGGACGCCTATATTCGCGCACGCGCGGAACAGGGGCTTTCACTCGATGTCAAGGACATGACCACCCTGCACAGAGCCCTAATGGAAAATGTTCTTCACGGCTACGACGTGCTTCCCTCGGCGGTTCATCTGACGGCTTCGACGCTCGCCATGCTTGCGCCCGAGGTTGCGTTTGTGCGCATGAATCTGTTTGTGATGCCCATGGGAGTGGACCATGGTGACCCAAAGCTTGGCAGTCTAGACTTCCTTGGTTCGCCGGAGATTCGGACGCAGATGGCGCTCGATTATTCCCATACCGAAACCATCCGCGCCGGTGCTTCCTTTGCCTACGCAGCAAAAGCCTCGGTCCCGAAGCTCGACCTCTGTGTGATGAACCCTCCGTTCGTTCGCAGCGTAGGCGGGAACCTTCTGTTCGGCTCCTTGCCTGACGAGCGCGGCCGTTTGCAAACCGAACTCAAGCGCCGCGTAAAGGAAATCGGGGCGAGCGCAACCGCCGGACTAGGGAGCGTATTCGTTGCACTCGGCGACAAGTGTCTCAAACCAGGTGGCAGGTTGGCCTTCGTCCTTCCCGCCGCACTTGCCTCTGGCGAGGCTTGGGCCAGGACGCGCGAACTGATCGCGGAACGATATCATCTCGAAACCGTAATTGCCAGCCACGATGCAGAACGGCCAAATTTCTCGGAAAACACGGAACTGTCCGAATTGCTTTTCATTGCCCGCAAGCTTCGCGAAAAAGAAAAGCCGGCGCGGACAACCTACATCAATCTGTGGCGAAACCCGCGGTCCATCCACGAAGCGATCGACTTGGCGCACCGATTGACGCGCTTGGGGAAGCCTGCTCCGATCGAAGGGGCCGGTATTTCGGCCGTCGTCGGAATAAGCAACAAGCTTGGCGAAGTCATTACTGCGCAGGCTCCCGCAGGTGCGCAAAACTGGGATGGGGCTCTGTTCGCCCAAACTCAACTACTGAGAACCTTCTGGCTTCTGGAGAACGGGCGACTATGGAATCCTCTCGGCCCGAGTGTGAAGGTGCCCTTGGTCAGACTCGATTCACTTGGCGCCATTGGCCCCGATCGCAAGCGCATCCACGAAGGATTTAAGCTGGCTGCGAATGAATGGACCCCGTACCCTGCCTTTTGGAATAACGAATCGGAGAAGGTCCTAACCATCGCCCAAACGCCCAACGCGCAGTTAACAGCATGGCTGGAATCTCCGCGAGGACCGAATTACGGAGCTCACCTGTGGGAGAGAGCCGGCGACATTCAGGTAGTCGAGCGCCTTCGGCTAAACACGCATCGAGTTCTCGCAATCGGCCTCGATAAGGAGGTCCTCGGAAACACATGGTGGGCGCTAAAACTCGAAGCTCTCGAGTTGCAACGCAGGAAGGCCCTCATTCTCTGGCTCAATTGCTCACTTTCTGTCCTGCTCGTTTATGGGCGGCGAGTTATTACTCAGGGACCGTTTGTGCAAATGAAGCAACCAGCATGGGAATCCATGCCGGTTCTGGATGCTCGCTCGCTTTCGTCTTCCCGCGTCGCGCGGCTCGCAAAGCTCTATGACACGCTTTCGATACAAGGGCTTGAAGCCTTGGCGAAACTGAGCTCCGATCCTGTGCGTCGTGCCATCGATGACGCAGTTGCGAAGGCATTACGACTACCTGATCTCTCATACGTCCGCGAATTGCTAGATCGCGAACCAGGGATGAATGCGCGCGAAATCGCCCCTTGGCCCGAAGAAGAGCCCGTGATGCAAGAGGAGAATGGCGAGGAGACACAAGATTCCTTGCCCATCTGACGTTCACGCAATCGCCCCGGAAAGCAATGCCCTGGCAGACGCGCCAGGGCAGGCTTGTTGTAGGGTGGCGACGTCAGTTGCTGAACAGCAGCACTCCCGCGGCCTTCTCCTCGCCGCCTTCTTCGCTGCTTACCGGGCGATAGAAGAGCTGGTTCTGGTCGAGGTAGACCTCGAGGAACGCCGGCCGCTCGGGGATTTGCCCCGCGATCAGCGCCTCCGAAAGCGGGTCTTCGACGTAGCGCTGCAAGGCGCGGCGCAGCGGGCGCGCCCCGTAACTGCGGTCGGTGAGCGTCTTGTCGAGAATCCACTTCTTGGCTTCCTCGGTCACCGAGATCGTGATCGACTTCTGCGCCAGATTGCCGTTCAACTGCTGCACCAGCAGCTCGACGATCTGGCGCAGCTCCGCCTCGGAGAGCGACTGGAAG
>Ga0187784_10000893_pt1 | contig 22946 bp, 36 predicted proteins | sample 1015_SJ02_MP15_2_FD_132964 | JGI IMG/M metagenome (GOLD analysis project Ga0187784, IMG submission 132964) | Tropical peat soil microbial communities from peatlands in Department of Meta, Colombia - 1015_SJ02_MP15_20_MG | ecosystem: Environmental > Terrestrial > Soil > Wetlands > Peat | place... | reverse complement strand
TCTCCGCTTCTTCGATCTGCTTCAGATAGGCGTCGAGTTCGTCCTGCCTGGCGAAGGCGGTGCCGTAGATGCGCGAAAGCATCTCGCGGCTGGAATCGCCGCGCCAATAGGCGCCGGCGACCTTCATCAGCTTGAACGCGTTGCCGACCTTGCCGGTCGAGGTCATGTGCGGGCCGCGGCAGAGGTCGAACCAGTCGCCCTGCTTGTAGATCTTGATCTCCTGGTCTTGCGGGATGGCGTCGATCAGCTCGACCTTGAACGTCTCGCCCTTGTCGCGAAAGACCTTCTTCGCTTGCTCGCGCGACCAGACTTCCTTGGTGAACGGTTTGTCGCGCGCGACGATCTCGCGCATCTTCTTTTCGATGGCGTCGAAGTCTTCCGGCGTGAACGGCTGGTTGCGGAAGAAATCGTAATAGAAGCCGTTCTCGATCACCGGCCCGATGGTGACCTGCGTGCCCGGCCACAAGGTTTGCACGGCTTCGGCGAGCACATGCGCGGCGTCGTGGCGGATGAGCCCCAGCGCGCGCGGATCGTCGCGGCTGACGAACTCGATCTTCGCGTCGCGCTCGATCGGGTCGGTGAGGTCGGTAAGCTTGCCGTCGAGCGCCATCGCCACCGTGCGCTTGGCGAGCGACGGCGAGATGCCCTTGGCGACATCGAGGCCTGTCGTGTTTTGCGTATATTCCCGACGCGCGCCGTCGGGAAAGGTCAACGCGACCATTTCTTGCTCCTTTTGCTCACTCGCTGCCTACGAACGCAGGTAAGCGTGACCGGGCCTTGCCGTCTGTCGTTTAGCCGCTCCCCGCCGCGTCCGGTTCGGCAGGGGCCTGCCCGGGCGGCGGGTTCGGATTCGTCCCCCGCCAGCGCCCGAAGCGCCAGGGCATATACCAGTGCGATTTTTCCGGCAACGCCGTCGGCACGAAATCGAGGCCGGCGGTGCCGAACGGATGACAGCGCAAAAGCCGCGCCAGCGTCATCCAGCCGCCCGCCCACAGGCCGAACCGATCGATCGCCTCATCGGCATAGTCCGAGCAGGTCGGCAGATGCCGGCATTCGAAGCCGACCAGGGGAGAAAGCGTGTAGCGATAGGCTTTGATCAGGCCGCGGCCGGCGAGGCGAGGGGCCTTACGCGAGGCGTCGAACAAGGTGTCGAGTGCATTCATTTTTCGTCATGCGCGGGCATAGCCGTTCGAAGAACGGCGTCGCTTCGCCCGCCTATGCCTCGCGCATCCATGCGGCGCCGGCGTCCTATGGATTGCCGGTCAAGCCCGGCCATGACGAACGACACGTTACGCACCGCTGACGCTTCACTCCGCGGCGGCTTTGGCCGCGCGCTTGGCCTCGATCTGGCCGATGGCGTCGACAACCGCATCGAAGGTCAAGAGCGTCGAGGCGTGCCGCGCCTTGTAGTCGCGCACCGGCTCCAGCACCGCGATATCGGCCCACTTGCCGCTCGTCGGCGGAGCGCCGTTCTCCTTGAGCATCTTGCGCACGGTCTCCCGCAGCGCGCGCAGCTCCTCGGCGTTCGATCCGATGACGTTGCGCGCCATGATCGAGGACGACGCCTGACCGAGCGCGCAGGCCTTCACCTCATGAGCGAAGTCGGTCACCGTATCGCCGTCCATCCTCAGGTCGACGGTAACGGTCGAGCCGCACAGCCGCGAATGGGCGGTCGCAGTCGCGTCCGGATCGGAAAGCCGCCCGATCCGCGGAATCGTTCCCGCCAGTTCGATGATGCGGCGATTATAGACCTCGTTGAGCATGGCCGGGGCGCGGCTTAAGGCTGACTGTGTTGATTGGCCAAGAAACGGTACAAGAAACTATATAGGTACTGGTCGGCTGCGACGAGAGTCCTCCTCAGCAGCCGACCACCGAGCAACCGAGCCGCCGACGAACCGTCCATGTCCGAAAAACCGCTATTTCCGCCGCCCGGCAGCGATACCGAACTCGAGGAGGGCCGCGCGCTCACGCCGAAGTTCGATGCCGACGGGCTCGTCACCTGCGTCGTCACCGACGCCCGCTCGGGCGAGGTGCTGATGCTCGCGCATATGAACGCCGAAGCGCTGGCGCGGACGATCGCGAGCGGCGAAGCCTGGTATTTCAGCCGCTCGCGCGGTGCCCTATGGAAGAAGGGCGAGACGTCCGGCCACATCCAGCGCGTCGTCGAGATGCGCGTCGACTGCGACCAGGACGCCGTGTGGATCAAGGTCGAGCAGACCGGCGGCGCCTGCCACACCGGCCGCCGCTCGTGTTTTTATCGCGCGGTGCCGCTCGGCAAAGGCGGCGCTGTCACGCTGCAATTCCGCGACGAGCGGGTTTTTGATCCAAAGACGGTGTATCCAGGCAAAGATTAGAGCATGATCCGAAAAAAGCCCGCCCCCGGACTTGATCCGGGGGTGGAAACCGGTTTTTCCGAAAAGATCATGCTCCGCCAAAATGTTAGAGCGACAATCGATTCAACTTGAAACGATTGCGCTCTAGGCTGTCGCTTCCTTGCCCCGCAGGCGCGCCAAGAGCCGCTTGGCGCGGGTGAGATGCGGTCGATCGATCATGACGCCGTGAAGGCCGACCACGCCGGCGCCCGGATTGGCCGCAAAGGCGTCGACGATCGCCTGTGCCTGCCGCAACGCATCGGGAGTCGGCGTAAACAGCTCGTTGATGATCGGCACCTGTGAGGGATGGATAGCGAGCTTCGCGGAAAAGCCGTCGCGGCGCGCTTCCTCGCATTCGCGGCGGAAGCCGTCGGTGTTGCGAAAGTCGATATAGACGGTGTCGAGGGCCGGCACTTCAGCCGCTGCTGCGCCGGCAAGACACAGTGAGCGCGCCAACCGATAGGGATCGAGGAAACGGCCTTGCCCGTCGCGGTTGGCCTCGGCGCCAAGCTCGGCAGAGAGGTCTTCCGCCCCCCAGGTCAGCGCGGTGAGCCGCGCGCTGGCGCCGGCATAGGTTCCGGTGCGGAACAACGCCGCCGCCGTTTCGGTGGCGATGGCGACGATCTTGATGTGACCGTCGGGCACTGCGCTCGTCGCCTCGCGCACCGCGAGCTTGGCGTCGAGATGAATGACGGAGGCGCCGCCCTCGGCCTTCGGCAGCATCACGGCGTCAGGCATTGCCGGCGCGACCGCATCGAGATCGGCATCGGTGAGGCCGCTCTGCAAGCTGTTCACGCGCACGAACAGATAGGGCCGCGACGCGGCAGCCGTCGTCTCCTTGAGAAAGGCGGCCGCGCTTTGCCGCGCGCTCACCTTGCCGTCGAGCGCGACCGAATCTTCGAGGTCGACGATCAAGGCGTCGGCGCCGCTCGTCATCGCTTTGTCGAGCTTCTTGGCGCTGTCGGCAGGAACAAAGAGAAGCGAGCGCATCAGACTTCGATCGTACCTTCGGTGATGATGATAGCCGGTCCGCCCACGCTTGCGGAAGCGAGCGCGCCGCCGTGCATGGTCAAACTCAATTCGATCAGGCTCGGACGGCCCATCTCGAATCCCTGCTCGATCATAAAGCGATGCTCGCCGTCGTCGAGCTTCAGAGCATGCGCGCAGAAGCCGGCGAAGGCGGCCGCCGCCGAACCGGTGGCGGGATCTTCCGACACCCCGGCGCGCGGTGCAAACATGCGGGCATGAAAATTGTGGGCCTGGTCTTCGGTTTCGCCTGAGAAGACGAAGGCGAAACTTCGCCCGCCGGTCTCGAAGGCGGCGTCCCAGCGCGCATCGTCGATGCGGCAGCGGCGAACGGCGTCGATATCGCGCAGCGGAACGAACGTAAAAGTGTTTCCGAGCGACCACTTCGATGGCGCATGGCCGTCAAACCCGATATCCTGGTGCGCAAGCCCGAGCGCCGCCGCGATCGCCGCGCGGTCGGCCGGACGCCCCGACTGCTCCGGCAGCGCCGGCAAGACGAAGCTGGCACGGCCGCGCCCGCCGCCTTCGGGAACGACGCGGCATTTCAGCAGCCCGACTTTCTCCTCGAGCACGATGTCGTTGCCGCCGCCGCGCTTGAGCGACAGCGCCAGCGCGGTGCCGACGGTCGGATGGCCGGCAAACGGCACTTCCAGCGCGGGCGTGAAGATGCGCAGCCGCGCCGTGCCGCCGGCCGTTTCGGGCTTGAGCACGAACACCGTCTCGGGGTGGCAGAACTCGTGGGCGACGGCCTGCATGGTCGCGCCGTCGATGCCTTCCGCATCGAGGACCACCGCGAGCGGGTTGCCGGAAAAACGTTTGCTGGTGAACACGTCGAGCGTCACGAACGGAAATTTCATGTCGTCTACTTGGTCTGCCTGCTCGTACCTGATCTGCCCGCCGCCGCATGGTCGGCCGAAGAACGCAGGACACTTCAGTCGGCGCGCACTGTCAATGGCAATGGCGCGCATGCGAGATGATTTCCGCATGGCCGACGGACGCGGTCACACCGAGCACGGCGACGATGGCAATAACGACGACACCGAGCAGGACCTCGATCGCGGCGTTACGCCGTGACCGCCATAACGGCATGACAGCGGCTTTCGCTCGCCCGGCGAAAGTCTTCACATCAGCCGCACGTCAATGGCGACGATCAAAGAATGGATCAGCGCATCTGCTCAGTGCTTATCCATTTGCATCATGCCGCCGTGGCCGTCCATCATGCCGCCGCCCGCCGGAGCCCCCGGTGCGGCGGCGCCGATGGCCATGACGGGAAACTCGATCTTGACCGTTCCGGCTTTCTCGAATTGCAGCGTCGCGGCGACCGTTTTTCCCGCTTCGAGCGGATGTTTGAGGTCGACGAGCATCACATGCAGACCGGAGGGCTTGAGTTGGACGGTTTCGCCGGGCTTGATTTCGAGGCCGCCCTCCACCGGGCGCATTTTCATCACGCCGCCTTCCATCGTCATGGCGTGGATCTGGCATTGGGCGCTGACGTCGCTTGAAGCACAGCTCAAACGATCAGGCGCGCTGCCCTTGTTGGTGACGGTCAGATAGGCGGCGCCGGAGGAAGCGCCCTTCGGGGTCGCGCGCGCCCAAGGTTGAGCGATGTGGATCGGGCCGACGTTGTAATCGGCAGGGTACGCCGTCACCGCGCCATTCGTCAGAGCCAGGGCGACGATGGCGGCGCCGGCTTGCCAAAGCTTTATCGAACGTGTGTTTGTCATGGTTTCACCTCACTGTAATGGCAATCATTGGCCGTGCGATAATTGATAGTCTCCACTGAGAGATGCCGCTCGCCTATTCGGTCGACGTTTGCCGCGGTCGGGCTAGCGGCAGACCTTCACCCACGTGCAAATCTTCTTGAAGTTCTCCCAGTGGCACTGCTGCTCCATGCGGCAGTTCTTGCCTTTGACATCCTGCGCCGATGCGTGCGTGGAATTGCCGGTCAGGAGCAGAGCCACAATTGCGCAGCCGGTAAACAAAGATCGTCGCATGATCTCCTCCGTCAGCGGCAGGCCGAGAGGGGAACGCCGATTGAGGCCTTCCGCGGTCCCTGCAAGCATCCGTCCTTCCAGGTGCCCCGCACGATGTCGTTCCCGGCGGTGAGCGTGCCAAATCCGTTCGGCTTGCCGTTGCGAAACTCCCCTTCATATCGCAGTTTCTGCACCGTCAATACGCCGTGACCATTTGGCTCACCGTCCGTCAGTTCGCCGTCGTAACGGCCGGTGGTCCAGGATTGCCGACCCTTGTTGACTTGGCGGCCTTCGTGCCATTCGCCTTCGTCGGTCTCGTACGGAACATCTTTCTTGGAGCATTGCGCAACACCGCTGCCTTCCGCACGGCCTTGCGCGCACGATCCCGACCAGCTCACCGATTCCTCCAATTGCGGATTGGGATCCCACAACTGACAACCGGATTTGGCATCGGCGATCCAGGCGCCGGCATGGGCCTGCGCGGTCACGATGCCGGCCAGCACCGCCGCCGCGAGCGTGCGCCAGGTTCTTGACCCTTTGAGCGAGCACACGATGGTCGCCACTCCGGCCTTTGTCAGTGCGGCAACAGCGGCACGACGATTCCGTTAAGCAGTTCGTCACGCACGTCGATCAATCGATCGCGCACCTTTCCGTCGACGTCGATAATCCAGGTGATCGGCACATCCTTAGGGATACCGAAACCGTCATCGATAATGGATTTCGCCACCGCCGTCGGATAGCTTACCGCTTGCGCCGCCTTGCGGGCCTTGTCGAGGTCGCGGTCAAAATCGATGCTGATGCCGACAATCTCCAAGCCGCGGCCGTGATAGCGCCGGTAGAAGCTGTCGAGCTTGGGCATCTCCTTGCGGCACGGCGCGCACCAGGTGGCCCAGTAGTTCACCAGCACGACCTTGCCCCGTAGCTTGGCGAGGTCGAAAGTCTGTCCGTCGAGGGCGGTGAGGACGAGGGTCGGCGCCGCCTTGTCGATTTCCGGGGCGGCATGTGACGGCTCGGGCGCGCAAGCGAGCCAAAACGAACTCGCGGCAGCGGCTAAAATGACGCAATGCAACAGGGCGCGCCGGTAAAATCGGATCGTATCGGAGGCTTGCGGCGTTATCATGGGAGCCAGGAGAGCGCGAGATGATGAAGGTCTTCGTTGTCGTTCTGCTGGCCATCTCCGCAGGCGCCGGAGCGGCGTATGCCCGCGGCGGCGGTGCGGCGGAGCCGATGCCGCAAACGAGCTTCACTGATTTGCCGAGTTATCATCCGTTTGACCCGAGCCAGCCGCTCCGGCGGCATGCGCGCCGACATGCCCGCTGGCACCACAGTCCCGCGCACGCCGATTGACATTATTGCGCCTTCCGCGATTGCGCTTTCCGCAGGCTGGCGCGCCAAGTCTGCTCGGCGCGCCGTTTTTTGCTCGATCAAAAATTGTAGCTCGCCACCGCCTTGATCAAGTAGGGAGCCACCAGCTGGCCGTCGGTTCCCGCGTTGTTGGCGGCGTTGGCGCGGTAATAAACCGGGACCTCGATGTCGAAATAGAGCTTGACGACCCGGTTGTTGGCTTCGTCCACCACCTTGGTGAACTCGATACCCGGCGACAGCATCACGCGGTCGAACCCGCTGTTGTAGGGATCGGCGCCAGTGCCGGTGTCGTGATCGCGGTGCGAGACGACGACCTGCGCCAGCGGCGTGATCTTGTCGAGGCCGAGCACGTGGTACCAGTTGTTGTAAAGCACGCCGCCCGCGGCATCGATCTGCATTCCCGGAAAGTAGGTCTGCACGACGCCGGGATTGCCGTCGAAGAAACCCTGCGGATCGGCGGCGGACTGATAGAGGAACGGCTGCCGCCACATGATCTGTCCGAAATACTGCCAGGCATTGTCGCCGCTGAGCAGTCCGCGATGGAAGGCGCCGAGCAGAAGATCGGTGCTGCCGGATCCGATTTGCGAGTCACGGTCGAGCCCGGGAGCGCTGAACGTGCCGGTCGGAAGCTTGATGCCGAAGATGACGCCGGTCGACATGTCCTGGAAGAAGCCGGTGTACGTGCCCATGATCTCGATGTCGCCGATATCCTTGGAGTTATAGGATTGGATACCGGCGTACGCCCCGGTGTCGGTGGTCAGCGTGCGGTTCGTCGTCGGAATCCGCACCATCACCCCCCAATCGCGATTGAAGTTGTAGCTGAAGCCGACATTGACCCACTGGGTGTTGATCTCCTTGTCGGAGTTGAGAGCCGGCGGCGCTTTGGAGCTGCCGATATAGTTCTGCGTCTGATCGCCGCTCCAGTATTCAAGAAAAACGCGGCCGCCGTGGTCCTGTTCTTGCGGCGTTTCCAGGCCGCCGACATCGAAAACGCTGCAGCCGCAGGCGCACGCCTGCGCGGCGGTGGTTGTAAGGCCGAGGAGCGGCACGACGGACAGCGCGGTCGCGACAAGGAGCGCGAAAGCCACCGCAGCGCTCCGCGTTCTGCTGCGGCAGCCGGCGAGCGATGGCGTGGCTTCATGGGTCATCTCGATCGTCGACATGGTGTTCTCATTTCGAGGGTTGCGCCGCGGCGCAGCCGGATGTCGGCGCGCAAGCAGGCGGCGGATGAAGGTTGAGACGAAAGCGGGTTCGCGCATGACGCTCTCCGGCGATCAGAATTTGAAGTTCACGCCGGCGCGGATGAGCTGGACGACGAGGTCCGTGGAGCCGTGGAGCGTATTGGTTGCGCCGGGAGCGACGACGATGCCGAGCGCGTTCGTGGTCGGAAAGCTTGCGAACAGATATTCGGCGCGGAACGTCCAGTGGTCGGCGAGGGCATATTCCCAGCCGGCGCCCGCGGTCCAACCGACCAGCGACCGCGCAGCGGTCGCGGTGCCGCCGCCCGGTCCCGGCCCGGGCGGTCCGTTGGCGTCCGTATACGTCTCGGTGTAGCTCACATGGGTGAACGCCGCGCCACCGGTGAGGTAGGCGAAATTGCGGTCGGCGGCGATGCCGATGCGCGGACGGACGGTCGCCAGGTAGTTGGTCGTCAGCGACTGCGCGATGGAATATGCGGCGCCCGTGCTCGGCAGCGTGTTGGTGTTGTTGTTGAAGTTGGGATTGCTGTGGAATGAATCGAAATCGCCCTCGAAACCCAGCACCAACGTTCCGACTTGCCAGTTGCAGCCGAGCTGCCCGCCGCCAAGAAGACCGTCGGCGTTGGCGCCGCCGTTGCCGCTTACATTGATCGAAGCGGCATCGCCCACGGCGAGGTAGGTTCCCGGATCGACCGTCGTGCCGAAATTCGTTCCGCCGGTGCCGCCGCCGATGTTGGCCCCGATATAACATCCGCTCCATTGATAGACGGACGGTTCGGGCGCTTTCGTCGGCATCGGCATGTCGGCGGCCGTGGCGACCGTCGAACTGCAGGCGAGCATCAGATTCGCGGCGGCGAGATAGGCGACCGCGATCCGTCGATAGGCGGATGACCGCACATGAATAAACGGAGTGGACATTGGTATCCCCGTGAGCACGAGTGATGTTTGCGCCTCGGCGCGTCACCGATCCCTCGGCGCACGCCGGCGCTGGGGATTCGGTTCGTCAGCGGAGCGGAATGGCCTTAGCCAAAGGCCGCGCGATGGGGTCGCGGATCGGACCGCAGGCTGTCACGCGCCGAGCGGAGGGCCTCGGGCGTTGGCGATCGAATATCGAGAAAAGCGAGGAAGCGAGCTTTTATCGGCGGCCCACAGGAGATCCGTAGCCGCAACGATTGCACGCGCGAACACCGCAGGCGGCGATCCGATCGCCGCCTGATGCGAGCCGGCGAAGCAGAAGATGCAATGACTACAGCCGTGATCGCTCGGCGTTCCCGCCGGCAGGGCCGGCGCATCCTGATTGTCGTGCAGACAAAGCTCGAATGCCGGTGCGGTCTGGTCGGCATGGGCGAGGACGGCGAATCCGCCAAGCGCGATCAGCAGGCTTTGCGCGGCGACCGCATAGGCGGCGACGATGCCGATCAACGGCCGCCACAAGCGCTTGGACGCCGTGCCAAATCTCATCATTTGCCGCCCAATAGCCCTGAGGGCATCATTAAAACGGCCTTCCCGAAAGTCAACGTTCAAGTCGCGCAAGGCACGCAAGTAAGCCGGGCGGCGTCGCCGGCGCGCCGGAGCGGACGCCGGCGCGCGGGCGGGCGCGCCGTCATTTCGGTCGCATGCGCATAAAGCCCTGCCGGCGGCATTCGGCGACCAATTTGTTGTCCTGATTGTAGGCGCGGTGGTGAAACTCGACGATGCCGGCGCCGGGCCGTGTTTTCGATTCGCGCTTGCCGACGATCTCGGTCGTCGCACGCAAGGTGTCGCCCTCGAACACCGGATGCGGGAATTTCACATCGGTCATGCCGAGATTGGCGATGGTGGTGCCGACGGTGAGGTCGTTCACCGATATGCCGATCATCAGCCCGAGCGTGAACAGCGAGTTCATCAGCGGCTGTCCCCACTCGGTTTCCTGCTCGCAGAAATGCCGGTCGATATGCAGCGGTTGCGGGTTGAGGGTCATGTTGGAAAACAACATGTTGTCCATCTGCGTCACCGTTCGGGTCAGCCGGTGTTCGATCACCTCCCCGGGAATGAAGTCCTCGAAATAGAGCCCGCCGCGCTTGTGCCGTGTCGCCGCTTCTTGCGTCATCGCTGCCTCCCGATTGTTAAGTCCCTGTTTACCATAATGGTTAATCATTCCTAACGCCCGCAAGGGAGCCGGTGGGAGCCGGCAGGGGAGCTTTCGATGCTGGTCGATTCCAGCAATTCCGCCGCGGGCTCGACGGTGACCGGCGCCATTCAGCAGGCGTCGCAAGCCACCGGCACGAGCTTTAATTACCTGTTGGCGACGGCTCAAGTCGAATCGGGTCTCAACCCGCAGGCCGGCGCTTCGACGTCGTCGGCGCGCGGGTTGTTCCAGTTCATCGAGCAGACCTGGCTTGCCACCATCAAGCAAGCGGGTCCTGCGCTCGGCTACGGGCGCTACGCCGCCGCCATCAGTAAAAACGCCTCCGGCCGCTACGAGGTGCGCGATCCGGCCTTGCGCAGCGAAATCCTCAAGCTGCGCAGCGATCCGACGGCGAACGCCGTGATGGCCGGCGCCTTCACCCAGTCCAATGCGGCGGCGTTGAGCGAGCTGCTCGGCCGCGCGCCGAGCGAGGGCGAGCTCTATATCGCGCATTTTCTCGGCGCTGGCGGCGCGGCGCGCCTGATTGCGCTCGCCGCGAGCGATCCGAACGCCAAAGCCGCCAATTTCTTCCCGAACGCCGCGCAGGCGAACTCTCCGATCTTCTATGACCGCGCCACCGGCGCCGCCCGCAGCGTGGCGCAAGTGCGCAACATCCTCACCGCTCGCTACGACGTGGCGCGAGGCAGCCAGGATCGTTCCGCCGTCGCCGCCGTCGCCGCGCTCGCCGCGCCCGCGCCCGCTGTCACCACGGCAGCGCCCGCCGCCGCTACGCCGGATACCGCCGGCATGACCAGCGCCTTCGCCGCCGCCGTTCCGGCGCAGACGGCGGCAAACGCGCAGGTGTTCCACGGCCTGTTCGCCGACGCCAGCAGCGGCGGCCGTCGCACGGCGCCGCTTGCGCCCGTGGTCAGCGCGCTGTGGGGGGTGCCGGAGGCGAACGCCAACGGCGGCTCCGCACGCAATTCGGCTGCGGCCGGCATGCTCGACCTGTTTAAAGACCCGGCGAAAAAATCGTGAGGCGGCATGCGGCAACCTTTGCAAAGATTTATGGTGAACGATTTGTTAAGGCCGCGTCCCTAGGATCGATGTCGCAGCAAACGCGCGTGGCGTGAACGTAAAAGCCATGATCGTCCGCCATTTTCTCGACTGGGTGCGCACGGCGCCCGCCGGCAAGCGAGCCGAAGCGACAAGCGCGCTCGCCCGCGCTTACCTTTATTCCGACCTCTCGCCCGACGATGCGGCGGCCGCCGAGGGCGCAATGTTGATGTTGCTCGACGACGCTTCTCCCCTGGTGCGCCGCGCGCTCGCCGATGCGCTTGCGGCAAGCCCAAGCGCGCCGCCGGCCGTCGTGCTCGCCTTGGCCGCCGACCAGCCGCACATCGCCGCACCGGTGCTGGCGCTGTCGCCGCTGTTCGTCGACGCCGACCTCGTCGATGCGGTGGCGACCGGCGGCGGCGTGGTGCAAGCGGCAATCGCCAGCCGCGCCGGCCTGCCGCGCTCCGTCGCCGCCGCCGTCGCCGAAGTCGGCACCGCAGAATCCTGCCTCGTGCTGTTGGAAAACCCCGAAACCGATATCGCGCCGTTCTCGATCGACCGCATCGTCGAACGCTACGGCCATCTGGCCGCCATTCGCGAGCCGCTGCTCGAACGTGAGGATATCGCGGCGGCGACGCGGCTGACGCTGGTCGCCAAACTGTCGGAGACGCTTGCGGGTTTCGTCACCGCGCGCCAATGGCTCGCCATCGACCACGCGCAGCGCGTCGCGCGCGAGGCTTACGAGAAGGCGACGCTCGTGCTGGCGGCGGACGCGCCGACGACGCAGATGCGGCCGCTGATCCACCATTTGCGGGTCAGCGGGCAGCTCACGGCGGGGCTCATTTTGCGGGCGCTGTTGTCCGGCAACGTCGTTCTCTTCGAGGAGGCTTTGGCGGAACTTACGGATCTGCCGATCGAGCGCGTCGCCAGCCTCGTCCACGACAGCGGCAATGCGGGTTTAAAGGCGCTGTTCGATCAAGCCGGCTTGCCGCCGTCGACCTATCCCGCCTTCAAGGAGGCGATCGAGGCGATGCGCGAGGGCGGTTTCGTCGGCGAGCCGGGCGGCACCGCGCGGCTCAAGCGGCGCGTGATCGAACGCGTGCTGACCCGCTGCGAGAATGCGGCGTTGGGCGATGTCGAGCCGCTGCTCACGCTGTTGCGCCGCTTCGCGACCGAAGCGGCGCGCGAGGAAGCGCGGCTGTTCTGCGACGAGCTTGTGGCCGAAGCTTTCGAAGACGAGCAGCGGTCCGAAGCCGCTTAATTCGCCGGCAGCCATCGCCGCACAAGCGAAGAATCCGCGCCGTCGGGGCCCTATTCGCCGGCGTTTCCCGGCGCCAGCGGCGGCGCAAATATGCTTTCCAGATAATCCGGCCGCTCGATGTTCTCGGCGCGGAGGAACTCGTCGGTGACCTCGCGCAGTCGCCGCGTAAGGATTTCGGCAACGCCGGAACGGTCCGGACCCGGATTTTCACGGGTGATGGCGCGTACCGCATCGACATGCTGATCCACCAGCACGAGCGGAATGCGCGTCATCTCCGGCGTGTGCTCCATGAGCCGGCACAAGCTCTCGGCGACGGGACCGACCGCGGGATAGCCGAAGGTCGCGGCTTCCCCTTTGATGTCGTGGGCGGCACGAAACAGCACGTCATGCGTCGCCTTGGTGAAGCCTGTACGCCTGACCTCCTGCCGTGCCGCCTCCAAGCGCTCGCATTCGGAGTGCATCCAATCGGCGAACTCGCTTGAAAGCTGCGCCAACGCCGCTTCGGCGCGCTCAACCGGATCGTCATCGCCGTCGGCCGCCAGCGTGACGGCCTTGCGCAGCTCGTGCGGCGGCGTGATCACTTCATGGTCGGCGAAGGTTGCGACCGCGACATTGTTGTCTTTGCGCAGTGTCATGCTCGGCGATTGCTCCTGATGGTCAGTTCAAGACCTTTTCGATCTGCGACGGCTGGTGGATGACGTCGGCCTTGCCGCCTTTGCGCCGTTCCGGCCCGATATAGTTCGTATTGACGGCGCGGCGCCGATCCGGCCCGAAATAGGTCTTGGTCTTGATGAAAGGACGCGGATTGGCGACGACATTGAGGATGCGCTCATACAGCGCCTTGGCCGAAATCGGCTTGGCGAGGAACTCGGTGATGCCGGCATCGCGCGCTCCGACGATGCGCTTCTTCTCCGAATGGCCGGTGAGCATGATGATCGGCACGTAAGGATTGGCGTTGCCGCCGGGCTGGCGGATCATCTGCGTCAATTCGAGGCCGTCGATCACCGGCATCAGCCAATCGGTCAGTACGATGTCCGGCATGTAATGCGTGAAGGCTTCCAGCGCCGCGGCGCCGTCCTCGGCTTCGTAGACGTCGCGCGTGCCGAAGCCGTGCAGCAGCGTGCGCAGCGTCCGCCGCATATGGGCGTTGTCGTCGACGACAAGAAAACGCAAGCGATGAAAATTGATGCAGACCATGCAACCTTCCGCAGCGGGCGCCGCATCGCGCTACCGTGAAGGGTACGATTTTGCCCGTTAACGATCGGTTAAGCATGCGCAACGGCTCGGCGGCCGCGGCGATCCGCGATCTCAGTAACCGAATTGCTCGCGCAGGATGCGCTCGTCGAGGCTGTGGCCGGGATCAAACAGCATGTGCATGGCGATCGAGTGGTCCATGCTGATCTCGACGGCACGCACCGAGCGCACTTCGTCATGATCGGCGACGGCGGCGACCGGGCGCTTGGCCGCTTCGCGCACCTCGACCGTGACGCGCGCGCGGTCGGGCAACAGCGCGCCGTGCCAACGGCGCGGCCGGAACGGGCTGATCGGCGTCAGCGCCAGCAACGGCGCGCCGATCGGGATGATCGGCCCCTGCACGGAAAGATTATAGGCGGTCGAACCGGCGGGCGTCGCCAGCAGCACGCCGTCGGCGACGAGCTCGGCGAGCCGCTCCTTGCCGTCGACCAGGATGCGCAGCCGCGCCGCTTGATAGCTCTGGCGGAACAGCGAAACCTCATTGATGGCGTGGTGGCGGTGCACGCGTCCGGCGGCGTCGCGCGCGCGCATCAGCAGCGGGTGGATGACCGTGACCTGCGCGGCGGCGAGCCGTTCCGCCAGGCGCCGGTCGGAGAACTCGTTCATGAGGAAGCCGACGGTGCCGCGATGCATGCCGTAGATCGGCTTGCCGGAATTCATGAACCGTTGCAGGGTCGCCAGCATCAGGCCGTCGCCGCCGAGCGCAACAATCACGTCGGCGGTTTCCGGCAGCGCGTCGCCGTAGCGGCCGACGAGCTGCCGCCGCGCCTTTTGCGCCGACGGCGTATCGCTGGCGACAAAGGCGATGCGCTTGAAACGGGACGCGGTGCGGCGCTGCGGCATGGGTGGTTCGGGCAACGGCGGCCGTACTGCGGCCAGGGCTAGGTCGACGGCGGCGCGGCGCCGCGGGAGGAAAACATGGAACGCGCAGTTTTCGTCTATACGACCTATCCAGCCGTTGTCGAGGCCGAGCGGGCCGGGCGGGCGCTGGTCGAGCGGCGGCTCTGTGCTTGCGTCAACATCCTGCCCGGCATGGTCTCGTATTACTGGTGGCAGGGCGCCGTCGAACGCGGCGACGAGGTGGTGATGATCATCAAGACCCGGGCCGGCCTTGCCGAGGCGGTGCGGGCTGCGGTGCGGCAGATGCACTCCTACGCCACGCCGGCCATCCTCGTTATTCCGATCGAGAGCGTCGATCCGGACTATCACGCCTGGATCGTGGCGGAGACGAAGGGAGAAGAATAGCGGCGTGCGAGCGCTAAACGGCAGCGCCGGTCTTTATTATTTAGTACGTCGCCGTTCCGTCGATCGCGTCCTTGAGCATCTTGTAGGCGCGGCAATCGGTGCCGCAGATCAGGCGCACTTTTTCCAGATCGTCCTTGGCCTTGAGCACGTTGCCTTGCTCGGCCTGCCACATGCCGTAATACGACCAGGTCACCGCGTGGTTGGGATCGGCGGCGAGCGCGCGCTCGTACCAAACCTTGGCATCGTCGTAGCGGCCGAGCTTGCGGCTCGCATAGCCGATCAGCGTCGCCACGTCCGGGTGATCGTCATGCCCGATCGCGCGCAAGGCGGCGATGCCGCCGATATAGTCGCCCTGGTCGTAAATCAGTGCGTAGGCCGCGTGATAGCCGGCCAAGAAATCTTCCGCCGAGCTGCTTTTTTCCTTCTTCATCTTCTTGGAATGGGCTTTGTCTTTGGACGACCCCTGGTCTGTTTCCGGCGGCGGCACGGGGCTCGACTCGCCGGCCGCAACCGCGACGTCGGGCGCGACAAGGATCGCTGACAGAAGCAGCGCGGCGGCGAATGCAAGCGATGACCTCATGGCGTTTCTCCGGAAATTCATGCCGCAATCCTACAACGGCGGGTCCGCGGCGGCGTGACGTTTCGGTGTCATCGAGAAAATGTGATCCGGGATCATGCTCCCCCAAAAATTGAGCGACGGTCGATTCAACTGAAACGGCCGTGCTCTAAAGGTTCGGCTGCCACTCGACCGGGACGTGTTCATAGCCGGTCGCGGTCTTGATCAGGTGACCGCAGGCCGGGAAGGGGAAGTGGTATCCGGTCACCAACATGCGGTCGGCGGCCGCGCGGTCGAACAGCTTCTTGCGGGTCGCCACCGCCGCATCGCCGTCGATATCGAAGGCGGCCTGCCAGTCCGGGTGGCGCGCGAACACCGCCGGATGCTGCGCGGTATCGCCGAGCACCAACAGCGATTGCTGGCCCGAATGGATGGCGAAAACGGTGTGCCCCGGCGTGTGGCCCGGCGCCGCAAGCGTAACCACGCCCGGCGCCACCTCCGCTCCCGGAGCAAAGCGCGTGATCCGCCGCGCAATGTCGGCAAACACGCGGCGCTGATTGCGGAACGTCAATTTCAAATCCGCCGGCGCCGCATTCAAATTGGCGTCGTCCATCCAAAATTTCCACTCCGCATCGGGCACCATGATCTCGGCATTGGGAAAGACGAGATCGTTGTCCTTGTCCTTGATGCCGTTGATGTGGTCGGGGTGGAAATGCGAGATGACGACGAGATCGATTGCTTTCGGATCGATGCCGGCGGCGACGAGATTGGCGCGCAAGGCGCCGGCCGAGGGTGCGATCTGCCCGCCGGTGCCGGTGTCGATGAGCACAAGCTTCTTGCCGGTATTGACGATCAGCGTGGTGAACGGCGTCGCGAGCTTGTCGGCCGGCATGAAGGCGTCGGCGAGCGCGCTCTCGACGTCGGCGAACGGCGCGTTGCGGATGAAGGTGTCGGTGATCGGGCGATACCAGATGCCGTCGTAAAGCGCGGTCAGCTCGAACGTGCCGATCCGGTAGCGATAAACGCCGGAGGCCGCTTTGCCGGCGGGCGCTGCTGCGGCCGATGCAAGATCGGCGCGCGCCGACACCGCGGCAAATGCCGCGCCGGCGAGCAGCGTGCGACGCGTCAGTGCCGGCATGCGTTTTGATCCCTCGCGGTTCACGCGCCTCGCTTCAAGCCGTTCCGGCGCTGCGACTTTTAGAATATACGCAATCGCTTGACCGGCTAAAGACGGCCGCAAAGGCATTGTTCCACCCGGCATCGGGCGCACGTTCACCCGTCCATTTTCAGGCCGCCGATCGCTGGCGAATGTTTCGCAGCCGGGGTGGCGGAGGCTTCGCCTTAGCGTAAAAAGCGCTTTCGGCGGATACGGCCTCGCGCGAGGCTTCAGAAACTCTCGGCATCGAGAAAAGATTGATTTTGCTGTGGTGCCGGGTGAGAGGATCGAACTCCCGACCAACGGTTTACAAAACCGAGCGTCGGTCGAATGGACATTCCGACATTTTCGTTGCCATTCAACATCTTCAAGCCGTTTTTGTCTCTGCAAACCGCTCGATCTGTTCCGGCTTTTGTGCCGACTCGCCCTTGACGATGCGTTGCTCATCGGGCGTGAGGAAGTCGAGATAAATTTCCGTCGTCTTGATGCTGGTATGGCCAAGCCGCTTTTGCAGGTCGTATAGCGAACGGCCACTTTTGAGCCAATCGACGGCATGGCGGTGTCGCAGATGATGGAAAGTAAAGCGTCGGAAGTCCGAACCTTTTAGCCCGGCGTCCTGTGCCGCTTTCTGTGCCGCCTTCTGTTCGGCCTTGACGATGTTGCGGAAGGTCGTGGCGGGGTCAAGAAACCGCTCTCCATCGCCATGCCAGAACAGCCAACGCGAGCCAAGGCAGACCGGCAGCTTCCGCAGGATCGTATTTGTATCGGGATCAAGCTCGATTGTGCGCAGTTTATTGCGCTTGCCCCGAACGGTCAGTTGCGCGCGTCCCGCGTCGTAGTTACGGCGTTCCGCGCGGGCAAGCTCGTCTTGGCGGCAGCCCGCAGTCAGCGCAGCGTGTATCATGGCGCCGAACATCTGGCCGGCGCGGGCCTCAACGCGCGCAATATGGACGTGCTCAGGTAGCACGATCGGATCGCGCCGCTCTTTGAGCTTGCGCAGCCGCGCGAGCGCCGGGTTGCCTTCCCGGTAGTCCTGATCCTCGGCATATTCCAATACATTCGAGAGTGCGGTGAGATCGCGGCGGATCGTGGCGACGGAAACGCCGTCCTCGCGGCGCCGCTTAACGACGGCATTGACAGTGCTCTTGCCAATTTCGTCGATAAAGAGCGGCAGAAGTTCCGGCTCAAGTTGCGCGAGCGAGACAGCGTATCGTTCTGCAGTCTGTGGAGAAACTTGTGTGGCAATATGAACGCTCCATTCCGCGACAACATCTTCGTATCGGTGCCGTTGTTCTCCGAAATGCGCTTCCGCTATGAGGCGCTCGCGCTCCGCTTTGACGCGCCGCCGCGCAGTCGCAATATCGCTCGTGCGTAGGCTCCACTTGTATTCCTTGCCGGCGACCTGGGTTCGGCCCCAAATGACCGGACCCCGCCAGTAGCAGTTTTTCGGAAGCCTTGGTCGTTTTGACATTGCGCTTGCTCCCGCGCCTTTACCCAGGCGCGCAATTTCGTTTCGTCGAATGACCAACACCGGCTCAACTTGGCGGCGCCTGGAATGACGCCGGCGGCCGCTAATGCCTGCAACGTCCGCCCGTTCTCGCCGGTGATGGCGATGGCCTTGGCCATCTTCACCCGTTCGGCCTTGAAGGGAATAGACTTGATCACGGCTGCCCACTGTTTTTTGAGGGCCTTATCGTTTCGGCGGCAAAACGCATCATGGCGCGATGGTTTGGTTTGCGAGATACTGCTGCCGGGCCAGATTGGAAAGAAGGCCCGCGTCAACGAACATAGAGCAACGTCCATTGCCGCCATTTTCGCGCGGGATCAGCTCATGCAACATGCTCTCTTTGTTGTTGCATTCGGCGTAATTGTGCCAAAGGTGCAAGTTCCAAATCGGGCACATCGGACCTTCGCCATCGCCGTTGTGGAGGCATTTCGCACAATAGCGCTCGAAATAGGCTTCGCCTTCGCTGCCGTTGCTGAAATAACCCATCGGTTCCCGCCTTTTTCAGATCATGCCGCAAGCGCCGCCGGATTACGTAACCCGAATAGATATACGCGGATCGCACTCGACAGATTTTGTGTCTGCCGCACTTGATCGATTTCTTCGATCAATGCGCCAAGCGTCATCTGGCGCCGTTCGGCTTCGCGTTTGAGCGCAGCGAAAAATTCGCCCTCCAACGAGATCGAAGTCTTGCGGTTGCCGATGACGATGGAATGTTTGGTAATCGATGATTGCATTGTCTGATCCCCCGTTAACGGTTTCATCGCCTCACTACTTCTCCGGTAACCTTGCGCTTGAACGGTCCGTCGCGATTGGTCGGGAACGGGCGTCCGCGCCGCCGTTTGATCCCTCGCGCGCGATCGCGCATATGGTTGGATTTGGCGATGACCTTGCGGTCATAGATGTCTGTTTTTTCGCGCCAGCATCCGAGCGATAGGACGGCGCAGTTATCGAGCGAGTTGTCGGGCCGGATGTTGTCGGGGATGATGTGCTCGTAGCGAATGCGGCCTTCGGCGAGCTTTTGTCCGCAGCCGTGAGGACGATTGAGCATCGCAACAAGATGGCATTCGCAGATGCCGCGGCTTCTTTCAAACGCAGCACGCTTGGTTTTGGCTGTGAATTCGAGGCGGCTCATCCAGAAACCGCCCTTCCCACACGCTGTCGGATATCGACTTCCGCTTCCTCCGGCGTGCCGAGCGGCAGGCCGCGCCGGCGCTTCATCGCCATACAAGCGAGCTGTCGCAGCGTGATCGGCCGCGCGCCGGCGAGGATCGCGAGTTTCTTCTTGCTCTGCGCGATGTCGTAATGATCCCCCTGATACCATTTGCGGTCGACGCCGATCTTGTCGGCCATGGCATGTAGTTCGTCTTCGCTGTCGGCGATCATGTGCGAAAAGACGTAGCGTCGGCCGGGCGCGTGGCCGGGCATCAATTCCGCCTTCATGTCATCGGCATAGACAGTCATGCTGCTTACTCCTTGGGCATCGCGTCGATATTGCAGCGATTGCCGATTGCCATCCGATGTCGACGGTCCAGTGCAGTTCGCTGCGCATCATGATGCGTAAAACTGTTTCCATGAGCGGCGTAAGAAGCGGTTTCATTCTGCGGTCTCGCGTTGGCGCTCGCGCGGCTGGGCGGCCGCAATCGATGGCGATACTTGGCGAATTAATGAACCGGGCGCGACGCCAAGTAGATTGTCAAGGACGGCAAAAATCTTGTCTTTGATTTCCTGAAATTCTCGTCGCTTTAATTCGCGATGAGATAACGATTTTGCCGTGTAATGCGCGACAATGTTGTCGCGCACTAAGACGACTGCGTATTCGTCAATCTGACCGATGAAGGCGGAAACGCGCAACGCATCCGCCTTTGACGCCACGACAATGGTTTTTTCGACGCGATGGCCGGCTTGGATAGTGGCCCATTTGCGCAGATGAAGAGGACTCGGCCAACGACCAGCGTTAATTTCGGGAATGTTGTGCCAAGCTTCGTTGATCGCGGCGAATAGCTGGTTGTGCGAGGCACGCGAGCGTTCTTCTTGAACGACAAGCGGATATTCCTGATGCACGACGAATTGCCGGTCACACAGCAGTTTAAACCGTGCGAGCGGCCGCATTACGTCGCCATCCCACGTGAAAACAACGGGCGCTGTCATGCCGCTTCTTTCTGGCCGAAGCGCCTATTGAGGGCCGCGATTTTTTGATCTAATTCAACCAGAAAATCCGGTATCAGCTTTTCAAGATCAGCGATCATCGCGTCGTCGCGGTTTACGCGTTGCACAAACAACCGCATCGAGGCAGGCAGGCGCGGATCGTAAGATACCCAATCGCACCAAGTGCGTGTCGTACATGCCATTTGCCATTGCATCTGAGCGAGGTATTTACTTGCGATCGGCTCACCCAAAAGTGTATCGATGTGTGTCGCAGTATTCGGACATTTAAACTCGACCAGTCCATCGTCTCCGACAAAACCGTCAGGACTGGCACCTGTCATTGCGATAGTCGGGTGTTCGACGAAACCGATTTCAACAACATCAACGTCCACGTAAAAGGCATAGGCAGCCCGTGCTTCCGCCTCCGTTTCGATCCCCCATTTCATCGCCGCATTGACGTATTGGTCACCAGGAACGCCTGTCATCCGTTCGGCAATCAGTTCGGCCATATAGTTTGCGCGTGACGAACCCCAGCCTGTTTTTGTTCTGGCGATTACGTCGGCTACGCGCGACGCAGTAACTTTACCGATCCGCGCGGCGATCCACTCCGATGAGCCTTGTTCGCTCATTTGTTCGCTCCGCGCTGTTGCTTCGCTTCGAGCATGGCAACGCAATCGTTGAATTGAGAAGTCTTGATATCGCTGATGCTTGGAACGCCAGCCCAAAAAAGGAAGCGAGTGATATCAGATTTCGTCTTATCAATGAGGGTGGTGATTTCCGCCGCTTGTTTATCGTTAATCGGGCCATCATCGGCCGTCGCGGCGCTCCCGTCGTCGTCATTCGACGCAGCCAAGCCGAGCGCAGCCTTGAGCGTGTACCGTTGCAGATAGGTGATGGTCGAACCGATTTGCTGGATACTGTTTTTGCTGCCACTATCATCGCGACCAGCAGATAGCGTATTTTCTTCTGAATGGCCCAGCCGATGAGAAACGATGCATGTTACGGTCACAGGCTCATTCGGCGCCGATGATGTACGCCAACGATAAGATAGGCCGTATTTGGCAAGCGTCGCATCGACAGTGCGCGCAATTTCGGCCAAATCCTCATGGCGATAATCGGTACGTTCGGAGCCAGCCTTTTTGCTCTGAAAACCGACTTGGCGGTTTTTGGTGATGGGCTTGAATTCGGCGCGGGCCAGCGCGATTGCTTCGTCAAAAGCCTTTTTCGCTTGGTTCTTTTCCCAGCGTTCTTGCAGCCCCATTAATTTTTCGATCACCGCCACGTCGCGGCCTTCGGCGACAGCGCGACTGATAATGTCCATTGGTGTCGATGCGGTGCCGTTTTCCGGCGCGACAATGACGACACGCGCTTCGCTTGGCTCGATCACTTGGGCCTTACTCATGATGCCAGTTTCCTTTGCTGTCTCTCGAAACGAACCTCCGCGCGCAACTGCTGCGTCGTCAGATCACGCAACAGCCTGAGCAATCGCTTGCGCTTGCGGTGACGGTGGCGAAGAATTGAGATTTGATCCTTCACTTCTTGCCGCTTGAAAGAGAGGGCGAGCACGTTGGCCGGGAGAATTTGGCCGTTGTGCTCGCCGCGCGCGCCAAGTCCCGCCATGGACTTCTGCGGCGCGCGATCGGAGACGGAATGCGTGAGAGCAGAAGGACGCATTCTAGCCTCCGAACAAAATGGCGACGTGCGGCGCGAGCGCCTGGATCGCGACCGCGATGACGCAGATCAACACGAAGATGACGAAATCGCGGATGGGGGTCATGGGCGCCACACAAAAAATCTACCGTTCGGCCGCGCATCGATGCAGATGCCGATATCGTCGCGCGTTCGAAATTGCGAGGCTTCGGCGATTTGTCGCCATTGCTCCGCTGTCGCAACGGCAACGTCGAAATCGGCACGCAGCTTGCCAATGATGAAATGCTGATAGACGACGAGGGCCGCCAAGAACAGAACGGCGATCGCCTGTAGGATGCGTGTTGCCGTCATGGCTGCGGCCCCCATAAAATGCCGATCGTGTAAAGCGACATCGCGATCAGCGCGATGATGGCACCGACAATCACATCGGCCTTCCTGATAGAGCGGCGGCGCGCCAACGACAGGACGACAATGGCCAGGATTGTGAGATAGGCAGCCGCAATCGGCAGCGCAGGGATTATCAAAGCGCCCTCCGCTGTGTTTTGAACTCCTCCGCTTCGCGAGCAATCATCGCATCGTATTGTTCGCGAGTGACGCACGGGAAGGTTTTGCACTCCTTCTCGCATTCCGGCTCACTCATGCCGGCGGCAAGACCGCGGGCGAAGTAGCCAATGACGAAACCGGCGAAATAGGCGGCAGCGATGGCGACGATCAGCGTGGTCACGGCGCGCCCCCGATCGCTATGGCGGCAACGCGTTCGGCGATTTTTTCGACGAGCGCTAGACAATCCGGCCGGTCGCTAGGACCTCCTTTTCTCCAATGTTTTTTGGCATCTATGAGTGACAGATTTCGACAACCAGCGATCACGCGCCACTGGCCGCTGACTGTGATAGCTTCAAACGTGTAGCCACGAGAATCGACGCCAGCGAAAAAATATTGTTCGGCTGGACCGCTGGTAATTAATTTCACATTCGGCAGGTCCGGCAGCGCGGTGAGGCCGGTGCAGCCGCTCGCGTACACATACTCGGCATTCGGCAGGTCCGGCAGCGCGGTGAGGCCGGTGCAGCCGCTCGC
>Ga0187784_10000892_pt1 | contig 22965 bp, 19 predicted proteins | sample 1015_SJ02_MP15_2_FD_132964 | JGI IMG/M metagenome (GOLD analysis project Ga0187784, IMG submission 132964) | Tropical peat soil microbial communities from peatlands in Department of Meta, Colombia - 1015_SJ02_MP15_20_MG | ecosystem: Environmental > Terrestrial > Soil > Wetlands > Peat | place... | reverse complement strand
TCGTTCGGCGAACAGCCGCAGCGCAATGCGCGCGGCGCGATGCGCAAGCTCGGTCGTGCGTTCGGCGCAAGCCGGCGTAAGCCGCGAGCGCCAATGCGCCAGCGGCTGATGCGGTCCGGTGAAGCGCTTGAGGATCTCCAGATCCTGGCAGCGCCCGAGCCGGTCGCGCAGGCGCTCGGCCTCCTCGGTCCACATGCGGCCGTGGCGCGGCCACAGCGGTTCGACCAGCTCCATCTGATAGCGGTGATCGACCACGCGCTGGCGCAGGTGATGCAGATCTTCGGCGCTCGCCTGTCCCCAATCGCGCGGGATCGCCCGCCGCGCGCTGCGGTAGCCGGCGGCGAGCCGCCCCGCGATCGAACGGAAATCGAAGGGGTCGAGCGGCCATTGCTCGATCGCCGCTGCGGTGGCGTCGAGCCAGGCGACGATGGCGTCGCGCAGCTCCGGCGTGAGCACGGCCTGCTCCTCGCTGCCGCGGATCGCCTCGATGCGGCCGCGGATGGTGGCGGTCGAGCGCTCCGACAGCGCCATTCCCTTCTTGACGAGATCGTCGAAGGCGTTGAGCGCCGATTGGCCGTCGCGCGCCCGCGACAGCGAACGCGCGTGGTCGCGCGCCTCCTGCCGCAGCCGCACGGCGTCGGGGATGAACGGCTCGAGCAGCCGCATCAGCGCCCGCCACTTCTTCAGGGCGCGCCGAAACTCGTGCACGGCGTCCGCGCCCGAACGCTCCGGATCGGTGATCACCGCGCGCGCGTCGGCCAGGATGCTTCCCGCGATCGCCCGCACCGCGGGTCCGATCGCTGCTTTCGGACGCAGCGCCGGCTTGTCGCCCATATCCGCTTCTAGAAAGGCGTGCATGACGATCCGTTGGGGTTCCCGATGACAGTATGACGAAAAAATGGGCTCGCTGCACTTCCCTTGTGGAGGTCCGCTTGCTACATGATTTTTGCGAACGGCGGGCCCCAAAAACGGGGCCGCAATGCACTTTGGCGCGGGGTGGAGCAGCCCGGTAGCTCGTCAGGCTCATAACCTGAAGGTCGTAGGTTCAAATCCTACCCCCGCAACCAAAATTCAAATGTCCGGCCCGGAAACATGGGTGACGGATTGTACCTAAGACATAGGTGACAATCTCGTACCGAACGGATTGTCGATGGTCCGAACGCTATGGTTTCGTCCGTAACATCGAAACGCATTCGCCCGATCAGCTTTATCGCCAAATCGCCTTTATCGCCAAGTCGCCTTTATCGCCATGCGCCCCTTGCGTCTTGCGGGGGCGGCCGACAATCTTACCGAACGAACAGGAATGGCCGTGGACTCCAACGCATCGATATCCGCTTCGCGCATCTTCTACGGATGGTTCGTCGTCGCCGGCACCTTTGCCGTGACTTTCGTGGGTTTTGGCTGCGCCTATTCGTTCAGCGCCTTCCTGATGTCCTTGCAGCACGATTTTGCCGCCTCGCGCGGCTCGGTGTCGCTGGTCTTCTCGCTCGCCGGCTTTTTCTACTTCGGCATCGGCTTCATGACCGGCCCGCTGGCCGACCGCTTCGGCTCGAGGCCGCTTGCCGTCGCCGGCATGATTCTGATCGGGATCGGGCTCGCCGCCGCGAGCGTCGCGCGCAGTCTCGTCGAGGTTTATGCGGCTTACGGGCTCGGCGTCGGGCTGGGCATCGGCTGCTCCTACGTGCCGGCCGTCGGCGCGGTGCAACGCTGGTTCGTCCGCCGCCGCGGTTTTGCGTCGGGCCTCGCCGTGAGCGGCATCGGGGTCGGCACGCTCATCGTGCCGCCGCTCGCGGCATGGCTGATCGATGCCGTGGGGTGGCGGGAGACCTATCTCATCCTCGGCATTTTTGCGCTCGTCGTCGGCGTGGGATTGGCGCTGCTGATCGAGGACGATCCGCGCGCTCGCGGCATCGGCGCCGACGGCGATGCGTTGTCGGCGGGCGCGCAGCTAAGCGCAACCGCGGCAGTGTCGATCGTCAAAGCGATCCGCTCGCCGCGATTCATCGGGCTCTATGCGGGCTGCTTCATCTGTTCGTTCGGATTGTTCGTTCCGTTCGCTCACCTCGTCCCCTACGCGCTCGATCACGGCGTTGCGCAATCCTCGGCCGTGCTGCTGGTGGGGGTGATCGGCGTCGGCAGCACCGCGGGACGTTTCCTCCTCGGCGGTGTCGCCGATCGGCTCGGCCGGCCGTTTTCGTTCGTGATGATGTTCGTCGGCATGGGGCTCGCATTCGTAGTCTGGCTGTTTTCGACGAGTTTTTGGATGCTCGCCGTCTTTGCGCTCGCCTACGGCGTGTTCTACGGCGGCTTCGTCGCGCTCGCTCCGGCGATCACCGGCGATTATTTCGGCGGCCGCAATGCTCCCGGCATCATCGGTATTCTTTACACCAGCGTCGCCTTCGGCACGCTGATCGGCCCCACCGCCGCGGGCTTCGCCTTCGATATCAGTCACAGCTATACGCTGCCGATCCTGGTCAGCGCCGCCGCCTATGCGGTTGCGACAGCCGTCCTCGCGGCAACCGCGAAAATGCCGGTATCGGCGTGACGCCTTTGGCGGCAGTCGCGCGCAGGCGCCGCCGCGCCGCCATTACCGCGCTTTGGCGTGAAACCTTTCCAAAAAAACCTTCAGCGCGCTCGACACGCGCTGATCGCGCCGGCGGATAAAGACCGTATCGACCATCGCATCGCGCGCATGCAGCTTGTGGACCGAAACCCGGTTGCGCTGCCAAATGGGACCGATCAATTCGCGCGGCAGCAACGTGACCCCGAGCCCGGCCGATACGCAGCCGATGCAGGCTTCGAGAGTGCCGAACTCCAACAGCCGCATGCCGACGACGCCGCGCCGGGCCAAGATCTCCTCGAGGCGCTGACGGTAGGAGCAGCTCGCGCGCAGCACCACGACCTTGATTTCCGGTTTGCTGAGCGCCTCGTCGAGATCGGTCACGCTCGGCGGTGCCAGCACCACCAATTCTTCCCGGAATATTTTTTCTTCGGCGAGCTCGGGGTGGTGAATCGGCCCGCAGACGAAGGCGCCTTCCAGCCGCCGCTCGAGAACGTCCTTGACGAGCTCTCCCGTTGCGGAGGTGCGCAGCACCAATTCGACATCCGGGTAAGCGGCGAGGTAGTCGGCGATGAACGGCGTCAAGCGCAGCGCCGCCGTCGTTTCCATGGAGCCGACCGTGAGCTGGCCGCGCGGCACGCCGTTGTCCTCGACCGCACGGCGCGCTTCGTCGAGGAGGTCGCGCACTTCGTGCGCATAGGGCAGCAGGCGCCGTCCCGCCGCCGTCAGCGCGACGCCGCGGCTCAAACGCTCGAACAGGCGTGTCCCCAGCTTTTCTTCCAGCAGCCGAATACGGTTGGTGACGTTCGACTGCACCGTATTCAACTCTGCCGCGGCACGATTGATGCCGCCGAGGCGCGCGACTGCTTCGAAGACGCGCAGGTCGGAAGCGTCCATTTCACACCGTCCGCAGTTACCGCTCCCGCGGCCACGCGAGGGCCGAAGCCAATATCCCTAAAACAGAACGGTTACATCGTATAATCTCATTATTCAAGATAGGATGTGCCGCCTAAGCTCGCGACGGACCTGTCATGATGGAAGGTTTCACGCTCCACGGCAGCCCGCATTCGCAATTCACCTACAAGGTGGCGTTGATGCTGCGGCTTTCCGATCGGTCCTTTGCTTTCCGTTATGTGAGCTTCCAAAAAGGCATGCATCGCACGGCGCAATTCCGCGCCTTGTCGCCGTGGGGGCAGGTTCCGGTGCTGCAACATGACGGCCTTGTTCTCTGCCAGTCCGCCGCCATTCTGGAGTATCTCGCGGAGACGTTGGGGACCTTCATGCCGGCAGATCGCCGGCAAAAGCTGGCGGTCCGCGAGTGGTTGTACTGGGGTGCCGATCGCCTGGCGCCGCCGGTCTATGCCTGCTACGGCGCGGCGCTTGGACGGCGGCGGCTGTTGCCGATCGAGACGGAGCCGGCCGTCGAGGCCGATGCCGGCAGGCGCCTCGAATCGGCGCTCACCGCGCTCGACGCGCAGCTTGCCGACCGCCGCTTTGCGGTAAGTGACGACGCGACGATCGCGGACGTCGCGTGTTACGGCGACGTGTGTTTCGCCACGCTGAGCGACATCGATCTTCGTCCCTGGGCCAATGTCGAACGCTGGAGCGAACGGATCGCCGCGCTGCCACGCTTTGCGCGGCCGTTCGAGTTGCTGGCCATGGAGGACATGCCGTGAGCCGGCCGCGCGCGCACGCCGAGCACGCCGTTGCTTGGCAGTGGACGGCATTTGCCGGATGGACGGCCTTTGTCGTCGGGCTCGGTCTTGCGCGTTTTGCCTATGCGCCGCTGTTCCCGGCGCTGGTCGCCGCCGGTTGGTTCTCGCCGTCGCAGGCCGCCTATATCGGCGCCGCCAATCTGATCGGATATCTCGCCGGCGCCTGGCTCGCCGGAAAGCTTCGAACGTCGATTCGGCCCAATGTCATCTTGCCGGCCGTGATGGCGGCAATCACGCTCTCCTTCTTCGCCGGCGCGGTGCCGCTTTCCTTCGCCTGGTTCTTCTTTTGGCGTTTCGTGTCGGGTGTTTCAGGCGCGGCGCTGGTCGTGATCGCGGCGCCGACCGTGCTGACGCGCGTGCCGCCGGCGCGCGCGGGAATGGTCGGCGGCATCATGTTCGGGGGGCTCGGCATCGGCGTTGTCGCTTCCAGCACCATCATCCCGGCTCTGATGCGCGCCGGTCTGTCGGTGACCTGGATCGGGCTCGGCTGCGCGGCTTTGGTGCTGACGATCGCCGCGTGGCCCGGGTGGCCGCGCCACAACATTGCGGCCAGCGGCGCCGCGGCGGAATCCCGGCCCTCGGTCACGCGCAAGCGTCCGGGACTGCTGCTTCTTTATGTCGCTTACGGTCTCAGCGCCGTCGCCTGCGTGCCGCACACCATATTCCTCGTCGACCTCATTTCGCGCGATCTCGGCCGCGGCGAGGGGGCCGGCGCGCTGTATTGGCTATTGTTCGGCTTGAGCGCGGGGCTCGGACCGATCGTGCTTGGACGCGTCGCCGATACGCTGCGGTTTGGCTTCACCGTGACGCTGGCGTTTCTGATCCAGGGGGTTTCGGTCGCCGCGGTTGCGCTCGACATCGACATGATCTCGCTGGCGGTGGCGACGATCGTGGCGGGCGCATTCAACGCCAGCCTGCCGTTGCTCGTTTTGGGACGCATACGCGAGGTGATCGGCCACGACGCGTCCGCGCAAAAATCGGCTTGGAGCATCGCCACGTTGTCTTTCGCGCTCGGCCAGGCGGCGGGCGCCTACGGCTTGGCCGCGCTCTTTACCGTCCTTGGCGGCGACCGTTTGTTGTTCGCCGTGGGTGGCAGCGCCGCGCTTCTTGCTTTCGCCATCGATCTCGCTTCCACGGCCGTGCGCCGCCCGGCCCTCGGCCGCTTCGCGGATCGCTCTCCTTCCATCCTCGCCAACGGAGTTGAAGATGTCGCCTCCTCAAGCACGCAGTGAGTCTTTCTGCCGCCGGTTTGGATTGAAGCTGCCGATCCTGCTCGGGCCGATGGCGGGGGCGAGCGCGTCCTCGCTGTCGATCGCAGTGATGAATGTCGGCGGTCTCGGCGCGTGCGGCGCGCTGATCATGCAGCCCGAGGAAATCGCGGCGTGGGCGGACGAAGTGCGCAGCAAGGGCAACGGTCCCTATCAGCTCAACGTCTGGATTCCCGATCCGCCGCCGCGCCGCGATCCGGCGCATGAACGTCGCGTTCGCGCCTTCCTTGAAAACTGGGGACCGCCGGTGCCGCCGAACGCGGGCGACGCCACGCCGCCGAATTTTGCGGCGCAATGCGAAGCGTTCCTGGCGGCCAAGCCGCCGATCGTCTCCTCGGTGATGGGGCTTTATCCTCCCGAATTCGTCGCCAGGCTCAAACGGGCCGGCATCGCCTGGTTTGCCAACATCTCCACGGTCGCGGAGGCGCGCGCCGCCGAAGCGGCCGGCGCCGACGTCATCGTCGCGCAGGGCATGGAGGCCGGCGGACATCGCGGCTGCTTCGATGCCGCGGAGGCCGAGCGGCGGCTGGTGGGATTGTTTGCGCTCGTGCCCGCCGTGGTCGATGCGGTCAAGCTTCCCGTGGTGGCGACCGGCGGCATCGCCGACGCGCGCGGCGTCGCGGCGGCCTTGATGCTCGGCGCGAGCGCCGTGCAGGTCGGCACGGCCTTGCTGCGAAGTCCCGAGGCGAAGATCCATCCCGCCTGGGCCGACGCGCTGTCGCGTGTCGCGCCGGAGGATACGATGCTCAGCCGTGTGTTCACCGGCCGCGCCGGCCGCAGCATCGCTACCCACTATGTGCGCGCCGCCACGGCGGCGGACGCGCCGCCGCCCGCGCCATACCCGGTCCAGCGCGGCCTGACCGCCGTCATGCGCAGCGAGGGCCAGAAAGCCGGCGACGCCAACCGCATGCAGGTCTGGGCCGGACAGTCGGCCGGCCTCGCCCGTGCAGAGCCTGCCGGTCAAATCGTACGTGAAATGTGGAAGGGCGCGCGCGAACTGCTCGGCTGGAGCACGGCCGCTTAAGTCAGCGCGGCATAAACGAGATTGCGGAACAGCTGGCGATAATACTCACGCTGGCCCGGCGCCTGGATCATCATCATCGCGATCAGGTCCTCTCTGGGCGCGACCCAAAACACCGTGCCGGCGAGGCCGCCCCAATAAAACTCGCCCGGCGTGCCCGCCGTCGCCGCCATGCCGACCTCGCGCCGCACGGCGAAGCCTAGGCCGAAGCCGTATCCGGGATGCAGGAGCGAGGGCGTGCCGTTGCGCACATTCGGCCCGAGGTGATCGGCGGTCATGTAGGCCAGCGTCTTGCGTCCGATGATGCGCATGGCGCCGAACGTGCCGCCGCGATAGAGCATTTGCGCAAACTGCGCATAGTCGGCCATGGTCGAGTAAAGCCCGCCGCCGCCGGATTCGAAACGCGGAGGCGCGTGCATTTCGATGAGCGCAACCGGCTTGCCGGTGTCCGGATCGTGGTCGAACGGCGCAGCGAGACGCTCGCGTTTTTCGTCGGGCAGGAAGAAGGCGGTATCGTTCATGCCGAGCGGCGCGAAGATGCGCTCGTGCAGAAAGGCGCCCAAAACCTGCCCGGAGACAATCTCGACGATGCGGCCGATGACGTCGGTGGAATGGCTGTAGTTCCAAGCCGCGCCCGGCTGATCGATCAGCGGCAGCTTGGCGAGCGCGGCGGCGAATTCCGCCGTGGTGAGATCGCACGCCAGGAATGTTCTGGCGTTGGTGGGGTCGGGAGCGAACAATTGCGATTTGCCGTAGAGCTGCTGCACCTGTGAATTGCCGGTGAACGCATAGGTCAGTCCCGACGTGTGCCGCAGCAGATCCTGGACGGTGATGGCGCGTTCGGCCGCCACTAGTTCGAGCTTGCCGTTTCTTTCGACGCCGACCTGCAATGCCGCGAATTCGGGTATGAATTTCGCGACCGGGTCGGAAATGAAAAGCCGCCCCTCCTCGACCAGCATCATGAGCGCGACCGAAACGATCGGCTTGGTCATCGAATAGATGCGGAAGATGGCGTCGCTCGACAGCGCCGGTCCGCCCGGACGCAACGCGCCGACGTCGCGCCGATACGCCAATTTGCCGCCGCGGGCGATCATCATGGCGACGCCCGGCACGCGCCGCGAATCGACCTCCCGCTGCATGAGGGCGCTCAGTCGGGCAAGCACGGCGGGGGAAAACCCGGCCTCCTCGGGAGGCACCTCGGCTACGGGGCGCGGGACGCTGGCGCGATGCTCGTTCATGGCCGCTCTCGCGAGTTCACGGCGAGCTGAAACACTGCCTCGGTCCGCGAGTTCGCGCAATGTCCGGCGCAATGTCATCGGCGCCGATGCCATTTTGGGATCGGCTGGGCCGCCGCCCGACTCGCACGGCGAACCGGTTCGCGCGGAACGAGCCGACGACAAACTCTTCGCCGCGCACCGAGACGTCGGACGGGCTTGGGCGGCAGCCTTTCGAATCGTGGTCTTTTGGGTGGCGGTTGGGGGACGACATCGTTTTTCGCTCGCTTTTTTGCAGCTCGGTCCGCCCAGTTTATCGATCATGTTGCGCTGCAAAAAGCTTATGCAATGCCCAAGCGATTCTGTCGCAAAAAGTTCATGCAAGCCATTCTAAAGCTTTTTAATTATCTGTCTTTTTTATCGCGCCGATCGATCTTCGTGATCTGCTGCTAAAAATGTCACACCTGTAGGATTTCGTATTGAGTCGTCCACCGAAAGCCTGACTTCGGCTTGTCATGGATAATTGGTGCCCTCATAGTGCCCAGCGGCTGTGCACTGAAAAACGCAACAGCTGTATCGGTCGGCAGGGGTTGCCGCCGATAGTGGATCCGGTAAGGGGGCTCCTTATGAAGAAATTTGTTCTCTCCGCGGCCGTTTCCGCGGCTCTGGTTTGCGCCGCAGCCGGCCCGGCGTCCGCGGCGGATATCATTCCGACCAAGGCTCCGCCCGCACCGGATGCAGGTCCGACCTCCTGCACGAGCGTGTGGGACTTCTTCGCCACGACGTGCCAGCTCAGCTATTACGGCGTCAGGTTCTACGGCACCATCGATATCGGCGGCGGGTGGGATTCGCACGGCGCGCCGTACAATCCGAATGCCTTCTTCACCTTTAACCTGATCCAGAAGGCCGGCAACAACCCGCTGTGGCTGATCTCGCCGGACAACATCGCCCAGTCGAACGTCGGCGTTCAGGGCAAGGAGCAAATCTTCAAAGACTGGTTCCTGGTCTTCGACCTGGAGGCCGGCTTCAATCCATACTCCTTCCAGCTCGCGAACGGACCCGGGACGGTTGCCGCGAATGTCGGCGTGCCGCTCACCAATCAGAACTCGAACGGTGATTCGGCGCGTGCCGGCCAGTTCTACAACGCGTTGGGTTTTGTCGGCATCAGCTCGCCGACCTACGGCACGCTGACAGTCTTCCGCCAGACCTCGCTGTTGTTCGACGGCGTTATCGCCTACGACCCGATGGGCGGCGCCTACGCCTTCTCGCCGATCGGCTTCTCCGGCGTGGCAGCCGGTGGCGGCGATACGGAAGACACCCGCTATACGACGTCGCTGAAATATCGCGTCAATGTCGGCCAGATGCGGTTTGGCGCGCTGTGGCAGTTCGGCGGTTACGGGCAGGGTAACGGCTCGCAGGGGGCCTATCAGGCGACCATGGGCGGCGACATCGCCAATGTCGCCGGCGGCGTAGTTTCGTTCGACGCCGTCGGCAGCTATGTGCAAAACGCCGTATCGATTGGGCTGGCCGGCAATCCGCTGAATGGGCAAGGGCAGCCGGTCGCGCCGTTCCTGCCGCAGAACCTCACGGCGACGATCACCAATAATGCCGCCGCCATGGCGCTTGCCAAATACACGGTGGGACCGCTGAAGCTTTATGGCGGGTACGAGTTTATTCAGTATAACCCGCCGACCGGCACCATCAGTCCCTTCACCGACATCGCCGGAACGCCCATTTCTACGATCAGCACGACCGCCGTCGGGGCTGCCGGCGCCAGCGACAAGGTGCTGGAGATCATGTGGACGGGTGCAAAATACACCGTCATCAAGAACCTCGACGTGATCGGCGCCTACTACCACTACACGCAGAACAGCTTCATCGCCGGCGCCTCCTGCAACACGTCGGCAAGCAGCAAGTGCTTCGGCACCCTCGACGCCGTCTCGGTTGCCCTCGACTGGCAGTTCGCGGCGAAGGCTGACGCCTATATCGGTGCCATGTTCTCGCAGGTGAACGGCGGCCTGTCGAACGGCTATCTCAGTCGCAATAACCTCGACCCGACGGCCGGCCTTCGCTTCCGCTTCTAAGAACTAAAGAAGCAGAAGCGCGCTGGCGCTGACTGCAACACCGCCTCCGGTTCAGACCGGAGGCGGTTTTCGTTTTTGCATGGGCATCAAGGGTAGCGCTGCGCAGGGGCAGCGCGTGTGCCGTCGGCAGCTTGTGGAGGGTGTCCCATGGATTCGTGACCCTTGCCGATTAGCTCTTCGCTTCCGCGGTCAGCGGAGCACCGCCGTCCGGCGATCACCTTTAAGGACAGCCGGGGAGAGCGGCTGCAGTTGTTGTGCTCTGCACGAACAACCCGGCCGGCAATTGCGCAAAAATCGCAGGCTGTGCCGTGGGCGTTTGCCCCTCGATGCGCGGCGAATATAGTCCGATGACGGGGCGCCCTCTTGATCTTTGTCAAAGCGGGTCAAGCCTGCGAGCGACAGATTTAATCTCTGCAAAATGGCGTAGCGCCCGTGCGATGCCGTCTAGGCGGGCGCCGGGCGCGAGCAGGTCTTAGGGTCGCAAGCGGGTCTTAGGATCGTACATTCGTTTGTCGGCATGCACTGCGGTCATCGATCGAGGAGGGAGCGGAGCCATGAACAGCCTTTGGATCGTCGTCCTCAGCGTATTGACCGTTTATCTGACATACAACCTGTACGCCAAACGCATCGATCGCAATGTCGTGCAGTCCGACGCCAAACGGGCGACGCCGGCCCGGATGTATATGGACGGCGTCGACTTCATGCCGACCAGCCGCAACGTGCTGTTCGGCTATCACTTCAAGGCGATCGCGGCCGCCGGGCCGATCGTCGGACCAATCACCGCCGCCAATCTCTGGGGCTGGTTCCCGGCGCTGGTTTGGCTCATTCTCGGCGTCGTGTTCATCGGCTGGGCGAGCGACTATTCCGCCATCATGGTGGCCGTGCGAAACGACGGCAACAGCCTGTCGGCGATCGCGCACCGGCTCATCGCCCCGCGCACGCGCACGATCCTGTTCATATTCATCTTTTTCTACCTGATGCTGCTGGGCGGCGCGTTCGTCGGCATTCTGGCGGCCACCTTGTCCGCGCGTCCGGATGTCCCGCTCGGCATCGTGACGCTTGCGCTGATGGGGCTCCTCGCCGGCCAGATGATGTACCGCTGGAGGATGGGGATAACCGCCGTCACCGTGCTCGTCGTCGCCATCACGCTCGGCGCTATGGCGATCGGGCCGATGGGGCAACACCAGGACGCGCGTGGCGCGCTGGTCAACGGCCCCGTGGCGGCTGCCGTCACCTGGGTGAACGACAAGGTGGACAGCATCACCGGCCGCCAGCCGCTGTTCTCGGTCGTGGACCCGACGATGGCCGATCCGAGGGTTCCGGCGCCGCGGGCCGACGGCACGCGCCCGACCACGCCCGCATATGACGCGGCCAGCGGCCAGCTCAAGACGCTGCCGAATTACCTCTTCTGGATGGTGTTCCTGTTCGCCTTCAGCTACCTGGGCGCAAATCTGCCGATCTGGCGGTTCGCGCAGCCGGTGAACTACATCGGCTTCTGGATCACGCTGATAACCATTGTTCTGAGCGCGATCGGAATGGTCGTCGCCCCGATCTTCGGGACGACGGACGCGGCCGGCAACCTGATTGGCACGTTTGCGCTGCCGGCCGTCAAGGACCTCGGCTTCGGCATCGCGCCGGGTAAGGCGTGGCAGCCGCTGTGGCCGATGTTGTTCGTCACCATTGCCTGCGGCGCCATCTCCGGCTGGCATGCGCTTGTCGGCTCGGTGGGCACCGCGCGGCAGCTTGAATACGAGACCGACGGTTTGCCGGTCGGCGCCGGTGCGATGTTCGGCGAGAATACGCTGGCGTTGCTGTCGCTCACCGCCGTCTCCATCGCCGGCGTCGGCGGCGGTGGCGGTCGGTTTGCGCTGGGCGTGGGCAAGCTGGTGTACGCGGGGACCTTCGGGCTCATCCCCGAGATCTTCGGCACCGCGCTCGGGTTCGGCACGTTCGTGATGATCGTGCTCACCGTGACCATACTGGTCTTCCGCGTGATGCGCGTGACGCTCACCGAATGGGTCGGCGACGCCATGCCGCCGGTGCGCAACACGCACGTATCGAGCATCATCTCCATGGTGCTGACGCTTGCGCTCGTGCTCACCGGCACATGGGTCTATCTCTGGCAGATGTTCGGCGCGTCCAATCAGCTGATGGCGGCCTTAAGCCTGCTGGTGGTGGCGGTGTGGCTGAAGTCGGAGAACCGCAACCCGAGCTACGCGCTCTACCCGATGATCTTCATGTACATCACCACGCTGGCCGCTACCGTGGTCACGGCGCGCAATCTCTATGTGACGATCGCGGCGAACCCGACGATGACATGGCTGCCGGTAGCCGGCGCGTGGGCCATGATCGGGGTTTCAGCGCTGCTGTTGGTGGCGGCGATCCTCATCGGCTGGGACGGATATCGCGCTTACCTGCGTCACCACGCGACCCACGCCGCGAAGGCCGGGCGCGCGGCTGCCATGCCGCCCGCGGAATAGGCGCCGGGGGTCGGATCGTGTCAGTCAAGCGCGCGCTCGGCGAGGGTGCGCACGGCTTCGAAGAAGTCGCGCGCGGGGTGCCGACGATCGGGGAGAGAGACGTGAAGCTGGAAGTTCGGTTCGGCACGGCGCACGGACAGCCGCTGCACCGTAAGCCCGGCGCGTTGCGCCAGCGCCAGCAACATGTCGGCGCGGGCGAAACCTGCGGCGTTCGCGTGATGCACGGCGACGCCAACGGGCGCCGAAGCCTGGCATACCGGCCACTCCGCCGGCACCCGTCGAAGCGCGTCGCGACCGGACCAACTCGCGGGTACGAGCGCTTCGAACTCGACGTCCGGGGCCCGGCGCAGCGCGCCGCGGACGATGAGCGCATCGCGGCGGCCGCGGCTGCGGCCGAGCGCCCACATCCAGGGCATATCGCGCGGCTCGAGGAAGATGAGAACGGTCACGCTGGCGAACGGCGCCTTGCCGTTTTCGATCACCATCTCGACTGCGGTGGAGCCCAGCCAGCGCACGGTGGCGCGCGCACCGAGCGCGGGCAAGCCGCCCTGCATCCAATGCATGAGTTCGCGGCCCTTGCGGACGTTCCAGATCGTGCCGCCGGCGAACCAGGCGACCACCGCAACCGCGGCGACAGCCACGAGCTGCATCATCGTATCGGTCATGGTGGAGGCGATGATAGCACGTTCGCCGCGCGCGGACGGTGGCGGGCGCTGCGCGAGTTCTTGTACGGGATGTTAGGTCATGAATTCGCGCAGCAGGCGCTGGAAATGCGCGCTGCCATGGAAACATTGTTCATCCTCGGCATATTCGGCGACATGCTCGGCGTGCCGATCCTGCCGCCCTACTACGGGTTGCGCTTGCTGCCCTGGGTGGTGCCGCAGATCGAGACGTGGAAGCGCCACGTCCTGCGCGAACGCGAGTTCGGCACCGATCATGTGCATCACCTGCACGGCCTGTGAAAAAGGAGACGGCATGACTGAGCAGAAAAAAGCGTCGACGGCAAAGAGCGTGTGGCAGGCCGTCAGCGAGACGATCTACGGAATGGCCGCCCATGACATGAGCCGCGCGGCGCTGCGCACGCGTGCGTCGATGGAGCACCTTTTCATCCTCATCACCATGGGTGACCTGTTGGGCGTCCCGATCCTGCCGCCGTATTACAGCCTCCGTCTTCTCCCCTACGTCGTGCCGCAGATCGCGACCTGGAAGCGGCGCATGTTGCGCGAGAAAGATGTCGCGGACGCGATGTTCTAGGGGGCGGCAGTGGCACTCAAAGACGTATTTCTGCAGCATCCCGAGCGCCGCTACATCATGTTCGGCGGCAAGGGCGGGCTCGGCAAGACCACCTTCTCGGCAGCGGCCGCCTACTGGCTCGCGAGCCAGGGCAAGAAGGTGCTGGTGTTCTCCGTGGACCCGCAGGCCTCGCTTACCGACATCTTCAAGCGCGACATCTTCGGCAAGGGGCCCGTGCGCATCATGGACAACCTCTGGGCCCAGGAGATCGACGCCGACAGCCACATCCGCGCCTATCAGCAGGAAATCCGGCAGAAGATCCTGGACATGTACGGGTTGCCAGCCGTGCCCGACGAAATCGAGAATTACATTCAGGCGGCGAGCGCCGAACCGGCGATGGAGGAGAGCGCAATTTTCGACGCCGTGGTGGACGTGGTCGTGAAGGGCGACTACGACTACTACATCTACGATCTCGTCCCCCTCGGCCACGCGCTGTACTACCTGTCGATGGCCAAGGTCTACGACGAGTGGATCAACAAGATCACCAAGCTGCGCGAGGAAATGCGCGAGTATGAAGAGATGGTGAGCCGGCTCCGGCGCGAGAAGAAGACCGAGCAGGACCAGATCCTTCAGGAGCTGCTCTACATCAAGGGCCGCATCAACACGTCGGCCGGAATTCTCACGGACAAGACCAAGACGGGCTTCTTCTTCGTGGTGATCCCGGAGGCCATGGTTATCGACGACACGCAGAAGGCGGCCGCCATGTTCGCGCGGTTCGACGTGCCGCTCGCCGGGTACGTGGTGAACCGGGTGATCCCGCACGAGCTGCTGGGGCAGAACATCCCGGAATACCTGCGCCGCCGCATCACCATGCAGGACCGGCATATGCGCGACTTGCGCACGGCGTTCGGCGATCAGGTGCTGGCGCAGGTGCCGGAGCTGGAGCGCGACGTCACCGGGCTGCCGATGATCGAGAAGCTGGCCGCCATCATGTTCGCTTGAGCGAGGAGACGCCGTGGCAGAGATCAAGATGTCGATGAGCCGGTACCTGCGCGAGCATGCTTCGCTGAAATACTTTTTCTTCGGCGGCAAGGGTGGCGTGGGCAAGACCGTCTTTGCCGGCGCCGCCGCCATCGGGCTCGCCCGCCAGGGACGCCGGACGCTGCTGGTGTCCACCAATCCGGTGCACAGCCTGACCAGCCTGTTCGAGCGCGACATGCTCGGCAAGCACGTCCCCGTCGAGGGCGTGCCCAACCTGTGGGCTTACGAGATCGACACGCGGGAAAGCATCGAACGCAGCAAGGTGGAAATCCGCGAGAAGATCCGCTGGTTCCTCAAGTTTGCCGATATCACCACCAAGGCCGACGATTTCGTGGAGTCGGCGACGATGAATCCTGCGTTCGAAGAGTCGGCCATGTTCGAGAACATGATCGACGTGATGTTCAAGAACGAGTACGACGTCTACGTCTTCGATACCGCGCCCACCGCCAACGCGCGACGCCTGCTCGGCATGTCGACGGTCTATTCGCTGTGGGTCAACAAGATGCTCAAGAGCCGCGAGGAGGCGCGGACGCTGCGCGAGATGCTCTCCTTTACGAAGAAGAAGGAGGTAGACCCGCTGATGGACTACCTGGTGTCGTTCCGCGACCGCATGGCGCGCGCGCGCGTGCTGCTCACCGACCCGGCGCTTACGGCGTTCTTCTTCGTGACGCTGCCGGAGGCGCTGCCCATCGCAGTGGTCACGCGCTTCATCCAATGGTTCAAGGATTTCAGGATCCCCGTGGGCGGCGTCTTCGTCAACATGGTCATCGACCCCGCGCTGGTCGGACCGGACGCCGCCGACTTCGTCAAGAACCGCGTGGCCATGCAGCAGGAGCACATGCAGACGATCTGGCGGGAGTTCGACGACAGCGTGCGCGCCATCGTGCCGCTGTTCGAGAACGAGGTCCGCGGCGTAGCCATGCTTCAGCGGCTGTGCGATGCCATTTTTGCCGACGACGGCGCGGGCAGTCCGCAACTGATCCAAGTTGGAGCGCAAGCGTGATCACGGCCGACGCCGCGACGGGCCGGTGCCAGTGGGCCCGCGCTTTGCGGTCGGGCGGTCGGCGCATCGCCGAATTGACCCACGTCAAAGCTGTAGCGACGCCCGTCATGCATTTTGCCGGCATGGATTAGCCCGAAGGCCGGCCATGGAATGGGAACGAATCCGAAAATGTCCCGAGGATTATGTCGGCGCCAACCTTCAGGGGTACGAAGGATTTGCCAAGAGCTTTTCCTGGGCGCAGGCGCGGGCTTTGCTGGACGGGCTACCCGGCGGCGGCCTCAACATCGCGCATGAGGCCGTCGACCGCCACGTGCTGGCCGGCCGCGGCGACAAGCTGGCATTGCGGTGGATCGGGCGCGACGACCGGATTCGCGATTTCAGCTATGCGGCGTTGCGGGCGCAGACGAATCGCTTCGCCAATGTGCTGGCGCAGAACGGCGTCACAAAGGGCGATCGGGTCTATTTGCTCCTCGGCCGCAGCGTCGAGCTCTACATCGCCGCGCTCGGCACGCTGAAAAACGGCAGCGTGCTGTCGCCGATGTTCTCGGCATTCGGGCCGGAGCCGGCCAAGGCGCGGATGACGATCGGCGACGCCAAGGCGCTTGTCACCACCGAGGCGTTCTACCGGCGCAAGGTCGAGCCCTGGCGCAAGGAGCTCGCAAGCCTGCGGCACGTCTTCCTGACGGAATGTTCGGCCAACCCTCAGCCCGGCACGATCGACCTCAATGCGGCGCTGGCGCAGGCGTCGGATGCGTTTGAAACGGTGTGGACCAGCCCCGAAGACATGGCGCTGCTGCACTTTACCAGCGGCACCACCGGAAAGCCGAAGGGCGCCGTGCACGTGCACGAAGCCGTGGTTGCGCATCACATCACCGGGCAGCTCGCGCTCGACCTGCATCCCGATGACATTTTCTGGTGCACGGCCGACCCCGGATGGATAACCGGGACGTCCTACGGCATCATCTCGCCGCTGACGAACGGCGTGACGATGATCGTCGATCAGGCCGAGTTCGATGCCGAACGGTGGTGCCGCATTCTGCAAGACCAGAAGGTTACGGTCTGGTACACGGCGCCGACGGCCATCCGGATGCTGATGAAAACCGGCGCCGACTTTCCCAAGCGGTTCGACCTGTCGAAATTGCGTCTGATGGCGAGCGTCGGCGAGCCGCTCAATCCCGAAGCCGTGGTGTGGGGCGTCGAAGCGTTCGGCAAACCCTTCCACGACAACTGGTGGCAGACCGAGACCGGCGGCATCATGATCTCGAACTATCTGTCGATGGACGTGAAGCCGGGGTCGATGGGCCGGCCGCTGCCGGGAGTTACTGCCGGCATCGTCGAGCACCTTGAAGGCGGCGCGGTGCGCGAAATCACCAAGCCGATGGCCATGGGCGAACTCGCCTTGCGGCCGGGTTGGCCGTCCATGATGCGCGCATATCTCAACGAGGAGGAACGCTATCGAAAGTGTTTCGTGAGCGGCTGGTATCTCACCGGCGACCTCGCTATGCGCGACAACGACGGCTATTTTTGGTTCGTCGGCCGCGGCGACGACGTCATCAAGAGCGCCGGCCATCTCATCGGTCCGTTCGAAGTCGAAAGCGCGCTGATGGAGCACCCGGCTGTTGCCGAGGCCGGCGTGATCGGCATTCCCGAGCCGACCGCCGGCGAGGTGGTCAAGGCCTATGTCGCGCTCAAGGGCGGTTTTGAACCGAGCGAGGCGCTGCGCAAGGAATTGCTCGGCCATGCGCGGCAGCGTCTGGGGCCGGCGGTGGCGCCCAAGGATATCGCGTTCCGGCAGAATCTGCCGAAGACGCGCAGCGGGAAAATCATGCGACGCTTGCTCAAGGCCCGCGAGCTCGGCCTGCCGGAGGGCGACATCTCGACGCTCGAAAGCGAGGAGCGATGACTGCAGCAGCCGACAAGCCGCGCCTGTCGCGCGAACATATGCTGGATCTCCTCAAGCAGATGATCCGCATCCGCCGCTTCGAAGACAAGTGCGCCGAACTCTACACGCAGGAAAAAATCCGCGGTTTCCTGCACCTCTATGACGGCGAGGAAGCGATCGCGGTCGGCGTCATTCCGGTGCTGGAAAAGCGCGACCGGATCGTGGCGACCTATCGCGAGCACGGACATGCGCTGGTGCGCGGCGTGCCGATGACGACGGTCATGGCGGAGATGTACGGCAAGCAGGAAGGCTGCAGTCGCGGACGCGGCGGCTCCATGCATTTGTTCGACCGCACCGCCAATTTCCACGGCGGCAACGCCATCGTCGGCGGCGGCCTGCCGCTGTCGATCGGGTTTGCGCTCGCCGAGCGCATGCGGGGAAGCGATGTCGTCACGGCTTGCTTCTTCGGCGACGGCGCGGTGGCCGAGGGAGAATTCCACGAAGCCATGAATCTCGCCGCGCTCTGGGAAATGCCGGTGCTGTTCGTGTGCGAAAACAATCTGTATGCCATGGGCACGGCGTTGGCGCTTTCGGAATCGGAAACCGACATCCAGCGCAAGGCGGCGTGCTACCGGATGGCGTCCGAAGCCGTCGACGGCATGGACGTGATTGCCGTCGAGGCCGCCGCCCGCCGGGCGATTCACGCAGTGAGAGAAAGCCGCAAGCCGTATTTTCTGGAATGCCGCACTTACCGGCTGCGCGCGCATTCGATGTACGACGCCCAGCTTTATCGCGACAGGGCCGAGGTCGACGCTTGGCGCCACAAGGAGCCGATCGTGCGCTTCCAGGGATGGCTCGAGGCCAATCACATGATTCATCCGGATGATGTGCCGCGCATGGAAGCGGACGTGGATGCCGAGATCGCGGAAGCGGTCGCCTTCGCCGAAGCAGGGACGTGGGAGCCGGTGGAGCAGCTCACCCGCTTTACTTATGCAGAGAGCGCCATTCCGGCCGATCGGTGAGACGCCATGCAGCAAGACATGACGCAGCAGGGGACGGTGCGAACGATCGAGACCACTTATCGCGAAGCGGTGCGCGAGGCCATTCGCGATGCGATCAAGCGCGACGAACGCGTTTTTCTGATGGGTGAGGACATCGGCCGCTACGGCGGCTCCTATGCGGTGACCAAGGGGCTGCTCGCCGAATTGGGCCCTGAGCGTATTCGCGATACGCCGCTTTCGGAGTCGGGATTTACCGGCGCCGGCATCGGCGCGGCGATGGCCGGCATGCGCCCCATCGTCGAATTGATGACGGTGAACTTCAGCCTGCTCGCGCTCGATCAGATCCTCAACACGGCGGCGACGGTGCGTCACATGTCGGGAAACCAGTTCGGCGTGCCGCTGGTCATTCGCATGGCGACCGGCGCCGGCCGCCAAGTCGCCGCCCAGCATTCGCACAGCCTCGAAGGCTGGTATGCGCATATACCCGGCATCAAGGTGCTGGCGCCGGCGACTCTTGAGGACGCGCGCGGCATGCTGTGGACCGCTTTGGAGGACCCCGACCCGGTACTGATCTTCGAAAACGTCATGCTCTACAACATGACCGGCAAACTCGCCGCCGATGCCGGTCCGGTCGATATTGATAAAGCAGCCGTTCGTCGTGCCGGCCGCGACATTTCGCTCATCACCTACGGCGGCTCGCTCTGGAAGACGCTCGAGGCGGCGGCCTCGCTTGCCGCCGACAACATCGACGCCGAAGTGATTGATCTGCGCAGCCTGCGGCCACTCGACGATGCGACGATCATGGCCTCGGTCGCCAAGACCCGGTACGCGCTCATTATCGATGAAGGCTGGCGTAGCGGCAGCCTCGCCGCGGAAGTCGGCATGCGCATCGTCGAGCAATCGTTCTGGACGCTCGACGCGCCGATCGGGCGTGTCTGCAGCGCAGAGGTGCCGATTCCGTATCCTCGTCATCTCGAAACCGCGGCAATCCCGCAGGCTCCGAAGATCGTCGCTGCCGCGAAGGCGGCTCTCGGCCGAGCGTAAGGGAGCGCCCGTGGTCGACTTTCGCATGCCCTCGCTTGGTGCCGATATGGAGGCCGGCACGCTGGTGGAATGGCTGGTCAAGCCCGGCGATTGGGTCAAGCGCGGCGATGTCGTCGCCGTGGTCGAGACGCAGAAGGGCGCCATCGAGATTGAAACATACCAAGCCGGTCAGATCGAAAAGATCCTGGTCGACCTCCACACCAAGGTTCCGGTCGGCACTGCGCTGGCGCAAATCCGAACCGAAGCGGAAGCCAAGCCCGGTGTTGCCGCCGCGCCCGCGGCGCCCGCCGTTGCACCGGCGCCCGTGGCGCCGCCGTCACCGCCGCCGGTCGCGCCGAGCACCGCCGCCGGCGCGCATGTCTCGCCGGCCGCGCGGCGGCTTGCCGAACAACGCGGCGTCGATCTTGCCACCGTAACGGGAAGCGGTCCCGGCGGAGCGATCACCTATGCCGATGTCGAGCGCCGTCTCGCGGCGGCCGTCGCCGCTCCGCCGCCGGAAAAAAAGCGAGCGCCTTCGCTCGATCTCGATGCGATGCGGACCGCTATCGCCGCCGCGATGGCGCGCTCGAAGCGGGAAATCCCGCATTACTATCTCGAGCATCAGGTCGACGTGACGGCTTGCGAGCAATGGCTGACGCAGAAGAACGCGACGCTGCCGCCCGACAGCCGCGTGTTGATCGGGGCGCTCGCCATCAAGGCGGTCGCGCTCGCGGCGCGCCGCTTTCCCGCCTTCAACGGATTTTATCGCGATAACAAATTCGAGCCGTCGCAGGCCGTCCATGTCGGCGTGGCGATCGCCATTCGCGGCGGCGGGTTGACGGCGCCGGCCCTGCATGACGCCGATCAACTGCCGATCGACGAGCTGATGAGCGGCATGCGCGACCTGGTGCAACGCACGCGCGCCGGCCGCATCCGCAGTTCGGAGATGGCAGATCCGACCATCACGGTGTCGAGCCTCGGCGAACGCGGTGTCGAGGCGCTCTACGGTATCATCTATCCGCCGCAAGTGGCGATCGTCGGCTTCGGCAAGGTCGTCCTGCGGCCATGGATCGTCGACGGCGGCGCCGTCGGGCCGCGGTCGGTGGTCAGCCTTACGCTCTCAGGCGACCATCGGGTGAGCGACGGACACGCGGGAGCATTGTTCTTGGCCGAGATCGGCAAGCTCATGCAGGAGCCAGGCAAGCTATGAGCGATATCGACATTCGCAAAGTGCTGCAGGAAGAGCTCAACAACATCGCGCCGGAAATCGATCTGGCCGGCCTCGATCCGGCTGCGGACCTGCGCGAGGCAATGGATATCGATTCGATGGACTTTTTGAACTTTATCACCGCCGTTCACCACCGACTCAATATCGATATTCCCGAGATCGATTATCCAAAGCTCATTACGCTTGACGGAGCGATCACCTATATCGCGGCGAAACTCGGATCAAGAAAGACATGACGCACCGCATGACGCACCGCGGCAGCCGGGCGGCTGACGGCGGGCTTATCAGGCGTTGGCCTCATCAGACGCCGGCCTTTTCAGACTTGCGCCGTGTGCCTATACCAAGCAGAATAGCTGCAAAGTTGCCCGCAGGAGCAAACAACAAACAGCAGATCCGGCGAACAAAAAACCTGTGGGGGGACGGAAACGATGGCAGTCGTATCGCCAGTCGTGCGTTCGGACGCCGCGGCCTCGCCGCCAAACCGCTGGGCCCAGCTCGCCTGCGGCGTTGTCTGCATGGTGATGATCGCCAACCTGCAATACGGTTGGACGCTATTCGTCAATCCAATCGATCAGAAATATCACTGGGGTACCGCCGCGATACAGGTGGCGTTCAGTGTCTTTATCGCCACCGAGACCTGGCTCGTTCCGATTGAAGGCTGGATTGTCGACCACTTCGGCCCGCGCATCGTTGTCGCATGCGGCGGCGTTATTGTCGCTCTGGCGTGGGCCTTGGATTCGGTCGCGGACTCGCTGGCGCTCCTCTATGTCGCCGCAGCGTTGTCGGGGATCGGTGCGGGCGCGGTTTACGGCACCTGCGTTGGCAACGCGCTCAAGTGGTTTTCCGATCGGCGCGGACTGGCCGCGGGCCTGACCGCTGCGGGCTTCGGCGCCGGTGCTGCCGCAACCGTCATACCTATTCGCGACGTGATTCTCGGCTATGGCTACGAATCCGCGTTTTTGTGGTTCGGGCTGGCGCAGGGTCTGGTCGTCCTGATCCTGTCGCAGTTTTTACGCGCACCGGGACCCGGCCAAGCGCCGAAGCCCGCGGCGCGGTTGACGCAGGCGCTGCACGATACCGCGCCGCTGGAAATGCTGCGGTCGCCGCTCTTCTGGCTGCTCTACGTCATGTTCGTGATGGTCTCGGCGTCGGGCCTGATGGCGACCGCGCAAATCGCGCCCATCGCCAGGGACTTCGAGCTCGCCAACCACGAGATGACGATCCTGTTTCTCACCGCCAGCACGCTGAGCGTGGCGCTTGTCGTCGACAACATCCTCAACGGCCTGGCGCGGCCCTTCTTCGGCTGGATCTCCGACTTTATCGGCCGCGAGAACACGATGGCGATCGTGTTCTCGCTCGGGGCGTTGGCCTATTGGAGCCTCGGCGAATTGGGGCATACGCCCGCGATGTTCATCATCATGGCAGGCCTGATCTTCTTCACCTGGGGCGAGATATTCAGTCTGTTCCCGGCCACCTGCACCGACACCTATGGCGTGAAATACGCCACCACCAATGCGGGGCTTCTTTATACCGCCAAAGGCACCTCGGCCTGGGTGGTGCCGTTGGCCAGTCTTCTCAAAGACTACAGCGGCCACTGGCATTGGGTCTTCACGATCGCCACCATCATGAATCTGACGGTGGCGGCGCTGGCGTTCTTCGTGCTCAAGCCGGCGCGACGGCGTCTCACGGAGCAAAAATCGACTCGGTCGCACTAACCCGAAACCGCGCAGGTCCGGTGTAAAAATCAGATCGGCCGGGGGAACGGCTCGGGGCAGTATCAAGCTTGCCATGGTCTACCGCCCAATCGTCCCCCCGGGCGGGAATGCCACGACCCATTTGCCGGCGCGCCGCAACAGTCGCGCATTACACTTACTTGTTTTTATTAACGAAATTTCCGCAGCCGCGGATGTCGAATGTCGTGGACGGCGAGCGACCCGCTCTTTAATATCAAGGTCCTGGAATAATGTATGCCAGAAAGATGGTATCGTCTTCTTTCGTAGTGCGAGCCGCTGCGCGGCCGCCATCGCTCCACGGGGCGGCGGGGCAGCCTGCCGTTGTGCCGCTCGCCACCGCGGACAACCTCAAGCGACAGGCCTATGTCGCGCTCAAGAACGCGATTGCCGCGATGGACGTCTATCGCAACCGCGCCGAGATCAGGCTCGACGAGCGCCGCCTGGCGCAGGATTTCGGCGTCAGCCGCACGCCGGTGCGC
>Ga0187784_10000891_pt1 | contig 22968 bp, 18 predicted proteins | sample 1015_SJ02_MP15_2_FD_132964 | JGI IMG/M metagenome (GOLD analysis project Ga0187784, IMG submission 132964) | Tropical peat soil microbial communities from peatlands in Department of Meta, Colombia - 1015_SJ02_MP15_20_MG | ecosystem: Environmental > Terrestrial > Soil > Wetlands > Peat | place... | reverse complement strand
GCTAGGGCCGATATCAGTCCGTCGGCGTAGCCGCCGACCTGCGTTGACCAGATGCCGCTCCTGGCAGGGCTGGGGTGCGCACGGAGAGAGTGTAACGGCCCTGCGAAGACTTGACTGGGCACCACAACTTTGCTTGGCGACGGAAGCAACCCCTCACCCGGCCCGCGCCGGCTGGTGAAAGCGCCGGACGCGGTCCACCCTCTCCCCCTGGGAGAGGGATGGTTCTTGACTCCCGGCCCCCGTGTCCAGCTAAAGATGTGGGACACGCCCAGCCCTTGGGGAGAGGGCAAAGCCCCAACTCCGTGCGTCTGTGGTAGAGTTTCATTATGCGCTCTGACGCGGTCACTATTTCACGGCGGGGAGTGGACCGAATCCTCTCAGGCCAGTAGTGGATTTACCGCGCTGACGTGGTGGAGGCGCGTGAGGCAAGCCCTGGGGCGGTAGTTCGCGTGCACGACCGGAGCCGGCGTTTCTGGGGGCAAGCGCTTTACAGCAGCAAGTCTCAAATCGCCTTGCGCCTGCTCACGCGCGAAGAGCGCCCCTTCGACCGCGCCTTTCTAGCGGAGCGCATAGCCGCGGCGGCGAGTCTCAGGCAGCAAGTGGTCGACTGCGCTCAAGCCTACCGCCTTGTTTCCGCCGAAGGCGACCTGCTTCCTTCTCTCATTATCGATCGCTACGGCCCTTGCTTTGTCATCCAGACCCTCAGCCAGGGCATGGACCGGCTGAAGGCGCAGGTTGTGGAGATTCTCCAGGAGGCCTTCTCGCCGCACGCGATTCTGGAGCGCAACGATATGGCGGTTCGGGAATTGGAGGGACTGCCGGAACAGAAAGGGACACTGGCCGGGGAAAGCATCAGCGAAGTCGAGTTGGAAGAGAATGGATTGAGATTTATCTTCGATCTGATGGGTGGCCAGAAGACCGGCGGCTTTCTCGACCAGCGCGAGAATCGCCTGGCGGTCCGCCCCTACGCGCGCGGCCGCGCGCTCGACTGCTTTACCTATGCGGGCGGGTTCGCGCTCAACATGGCGCGGCAGTGCGATTCCGTGCTGGGGATTGACACCTCGCCGGAAGCCCTCAACCTCGCGCGCCGCAATCAGCAATTGAACGGCTTGACCAACCTGCAATGGCAGGAAGCCAATGGCTTCGACTTCTTGAAGGCCGCCGACCATGAAAAACAACGCTATGACACCATCGTGCTCGATCCCCCGGCTTTTGCGCGGCAGAAGTCCAACCTCGAAGCGGCGCTGCGCGGCTACAAGGAGCTGAACCTGCGCGCGCTCAAAATACTGAATCCGGGCGGATTCCTCCTCACCTGTTCATGCTCGCATCATGTGAGCGAGGCGGACCTCCTGGAAGTCATCGCTGCGGCCGCGCTCGACGCTCGCCGCACTGTGACCGTGGTCGAGCGGCGCACGCAGTCGCGCGACCACCCGATACTGTTGACCGTGCCCGAAACACATTATTTGAAGTGTTTGATTTTGCGGGCGCTTTGAATCGCTTGATGCCCCGCGAAGGGGCGCCACATGAGCAGTCCCGCAACTGCGGGATGAAACGCGCGGTCTGGAGAGCCCTCCGTGGGCGGCGGGCACAAAAACCGTGCCCTTGCCCACGGCTACTCATTTTCAACCCCTTCGGGGTTGGGACGCGCCGGCCCCGCAGAAGCAGATGTAACACCTTCAGGGCCGGAAAGCCGGAGGCTTTCCACAAGTCGGAGCGGCAGAGCCGCGCTCAGCACTGGCATGTGCTGCGGATGTGGATAGCTCTGAATGCCGTTCGATCCTACAAGACACCTTAGGCTGCGGCCGGCAACCGCATTATGACTCTGGGTGAGAAGGAGAAATATGCCTCATCGCAAAACGCCATGCACGAACCTGCGTCGAATGACTCCGAGTTCTTTCGTTAGGGCTGCTTGGCTCTTCGCTGCGGTGTCGTTCCTTGCGCCGTTCGCAGCACCATCGGCTGCAAACGCGCCGGAGACGCAGTTCACTTCCAAAGAGTTCCTGGAGCCCATCAAGTATCTTGCGAGTGACAAATTGAAAGGGCGCGGAGACGGTACAAAGGAACTCGATGAAGCCGCACAATACATCGCCAAGCACTTCAAGAAGTTCGGACTGAAGCCTGCGGGGGACAACGGCACTTATCTCCAACGGTTCAAGATCACGGTGGGGGCGCAAATGGGCCCCAACAACTCCGTGACCTATCAAAGCGGCGTCACCCGCAGCGCTCTCTCCGCTCAGGATTTTGTTCCCTTCAGCTTTTCGGAGGCGGTGACGGTGCAAGCGCCTCTGCTCTTCGCGGGATATGGAATCACCGCTCCGGAATTCAATTACGACGATTACAAGGGCGTAGACGCCAAAGGGAAGATCGTGTTAGTGCTCCGGCATGAGCCGCAGGAAAACGATGAGAAGAGTGTTTCGGCGGGCAAACAACTCACCACGCACGCCGAGATTGTGAACAAGGCCATCAATGCAAGGAACCACGGCGCGGTGGGGATGATCCTGGTGAATGACCTGGGGAATCACCCCGGCGAGGCCGATGAGCTGCTCAGGTTTGGCACGCTCACGGGACCGGAAGAGATGCAAGTCGCCGCCCTTCAGGTGAAGGCGGCGGTCGTAGATGAGTGGCTCAAGCCTGCGGGGAAGAGCCTGGAAGAGCTTCGCCATGCCATCGACAAGGACCTCTCGAACCACTCCTTCGCGCTGCCGCCCTCAGCGCAGGTGGCCTTGTCGGTGGACATCAAGCGAGTGCGCAAGGAGGTGTCGAACGTGATCGGCGCTGTGGCAGGCGAGGACGAGAAGCTGGCCGGACAGTGCATTGTCGTCGGCGCCCACTACGACCATCTTGGGCTCGGCGATCAACATTCGCTCGCCCCCAGCCAGATCGGTCAGATCCACCACGGCGCGGACGACAACGCTTCCGGAACCAGCGCGGTGCTCGAGCTCGCCGACGGGTTGGGGCATGGCCGCGCCCGCCCCGCGCACACGCTGCTCTTCATCACCTTCGCGGGAGAGGAAACCGGCTTGCTGGGCTCCAACTACTACACCAATCATCCCGCCTGTAGCCTCGACAAGACGCTGGCTATGCTCAACATGGATATGATCGGCCGCGTCTCCAAAAACAAGCTCTACGTGGGTGGAACCGGAACCTCGCCGGGGTTCAAGAAGCTGGTGGAAGATGCTGACCGCAACGTGGGATTCGATTTGAGCTATTCGGGCTCGGGGTATGGCGCCAGCGATCACATGTCCTTTACGGTCCGAAGCTTGCCGGTGCTCTTCTTCTTCTCCGGCCTTCACTCCGACTATCACAAGCCGTCCGACACCTGGGAGAAAATCAATGCCGAGGATGGGGCGAAGGTGGTGCGATTGGTGGCGCAGGTGGTCGAAGGGCTCGACCAATTGAAAGAGAAGCCGCAATTCGTTCGCGTGGCAGAGCCCACCGCTCCGGCCATGGGTGGCGGCGGCGGATACGGGCCTTACTTCGGCTCCATCCCCGATTTCGGCGAAGCGGAGCACGGTGGGGTGAAATTCGCCGATGTGCGCGACGGCAGCCCTGCCGCCAAAGCCGGGTTCAAGGCCGGAGACATCTTGATTGATTTCGGCGGCAAGCAAATCGACAACCTCTACGATTTTACCTACGCCCTCCGCGCCCATAAGCCGGGCGATAAGGTCTCGGTAACCGTGCTGCGAAATGGCGAGAAGGTAACGCGCGAGGTGACGTTGGAAGTAAGAAAGTAGGACAGCGCGGCGGAGCCGCAATGCCAAATTCCAGATTCAAGATTCAAGACCTGAGCTTCCAGAAATCTTCACGGCACAACAACGTCCCAGCAACTCGTGCTACAGACCTCTGCCGCTCCTGTGGTTGCCCTGCGAGTCACTGGGGAAGTTGGCGTCTGGTGAACGAGCGCAGATGTGTCATGGTATGATTGATGCTATGAAAGCTGTTCAGCCCCGTCTGACTTACCCTGAGCTTCGGCTCATGCCGGATGATGGCAAGCGGCATGAGTTGTCGGATTCTCAGTGCTGAAGCATCGTAGAAATACGGGCGCGATGAAAATGGGAAGATCTCAAACGCCTGGAGCTGGTTTGATCGCCACGCTCGTGTTACTCATGCCTCTCACTTTAGCGGGTGAAGGAGCGGCGGTTGACACCTCTCTCAAGTTCCTTATTTCTATCGAGCAGCAGAGCATCCCCGCCCCTTTCCCAGCGCGCGTTACTCTACATCTCCACAACGCCGGCAACGAGACCGTCTGGCTTTACCGGCACGCGCGGAGCAAGCTGCCAATCCCAAGGCAGGCGCTGGAAGAGGACGCCAGCCCTGTGTCTACGGGCGGCTCGATGCTCACGGTCAAACTCGAGCCCGTGGGCGCGGGACCGGCAGCCATCTCGAATCCGGCTCAAGGGGAAGTTTTTGAACCCGTCGGCCTGCCCAAGCCGAAGCTGGTCAGGTTAGCGCCCGGCGAGGATTACGAAGAGAAGAGCACGATTCGGCTGACGCCCGCGCTTTCCGACGTGCAGAAACCGATCTGGGGAACATATCGGCTATCCGTCACCTATACGGCCCAGTATTCCAACGCGGAACAAATGCAGCGCAGTCTGAAGCTAACGGCCTGGCAAGGCGAAGTTACGAGCGACGCGATTGAGATTCAGCTTCAGCCACCCAGCCCCGACTCGCTTGGACGAGTCTCGGGCACAGTCGATACCCCCGAATCAGTTCCACTTCGCGATGCCGTTGTTTCGTTAACCGATCACGCCGAACGCCTCGTGGACCAGACGACGAGCGACCCCGATGGCCAGTATTCGTTCTCCGGCCTCCCACCCGGTCTTTACTGGATAACCGCGCGTCGCGGCGGGGCCACGGAGGATACGACCGTATTCCGGCACGTCCAGCTCACGCCCCCGGAAACGACAGCGACTCAGGATATGGTCCTGATTCCGCCGGAAGTCTACCAGCCCCAAAAGATACTCCACAAACCTGTGCTTTTTCTTATTACCGATAGCGCCGGGCGGCCAGCGGAACATGTCGGCCTCGAGGTAACCTGGTCGAATGGCTCCGTCGTGGACAACGAGAAGGGAGAAACCGGGAGCGATGGCGTCGCAGCATTGGAGCTCATCCCCGGCCGCAATTTTGTGACTCTCAAGCGTCGCGGCTGCCCCAAGCAGGACGAGCGGGCGGACGTGGCAGACGGCGAGGGCATCGACGGGTTTGAGTTCACACTCGAATGCACGAAGAAATGATGATGCAGCGGGATGCCAACAAAGGACACGGGGAGGTCGAACTGAATGAGCGCCCCTCCCCCTTGGCAGACGGGGTTAGAAATGAATGAACAGCCCTCTCCCTTGGGGAGAGGGTGTCCCGCTGGCGGCGCTTTCACCAGCCGCAGCGGGACGGGTGAGGGGTGTCTTACTCAGTTTGGCGAATCATCCTGTTCCGCCGCTGCCGTGTCGTGCATCGCTATGCCAACCAACCGTACCCCGCAATCAGGTTTCGCACGGCGGGACTGATGGCGGAACTTTGCCTTGAACCCTTGGCCGCGCAACGAGCGCATTGTCGGGTTTTGGTGTTCGGTTTGGTTGCGAGGCCATGGGCGGACCTTACGGGCAGGGGGAACTATTACTGATGCGAAGCGTTAACTGCACCACGTGGCTTGCGAAGGGAAATAACCCCTCACCCGTCCCGCTCCGGCTGGAGAAAACGCCGGAGCGGGACACCCTCTCCCCAAGGGAGAGGGCTGCGTTTCCCACTCGGGGCTCCTGCTGTCCAGCCGAATGTACGGCTAAGGATCAGCTCGAGGGCAGAGGGCGCGCCAGAATCCTGCGCATGCGGGACGCAGGCCAGGTCGCTCTGGCAGGGTTACTCCTCATTGGCGTCTTTGGGTTGGAGCTTGCCGGCCAACAGAGATCCGGGCTTTCCGCCGCCGGCCCGGTCGTCCAGGGCACTGCCGACGACCCTTTGCGCGACCCGCGGGAAACGCACCTGCGACACGTCAAACAACTTACTTTTGGCGGACAGAACGCGGAAGCATACTTCAGTTATGACGGCCGACGTCTGACATTCCAGAGCACGCGCGAGCCTTACAAGTGTGACCAGATCTTCATCATGAATGCTGACGGCTCGGACCAGCACCTTGTTTCCACCGGTCAGGGCAAAACCACTTGTAGCTATTTCTATCCGGACGGGATGCATATCCTCTACTCCTCGACTCACCTCTCGAGTCCCGAGTGCCCACCGCATCCCGATTATTCCCAAGGCTACGTTTGGGGAGTCTATTCAAGCTTCAAGATTTTCTACGCGACGGACAGCGGCAAGATCTTGAAGCAGCTCACCAAAGAGCCTGGCTACAACGCCGAAGCCACGCTTTCCGCCGATGGAAAGAAGATCGTCTTCACGTCATCGCGCGACGGCGACTTGGAAATCTATACCATGAACCCTGACGGCGGCGGGATAAAACGCCTGACTCACCAACTGGGTTATGACGGCGGGCCTTTCTTTTCGCCCGATGGGAAATGGATCGTCTATCGAGCGCGCCATCCTACGGCTGCGGACGAGGTGGCTCGCTACAAGTCGCTTCTGAGCAAAGACCTTGTCGAACCGATGCAGATGGACCTTTATGTGATGCGCGCCGATGGTTCCGAGCAGCGGCAGATCTCGAACCTCGGCGGCGCCAGCTTTGCGCCTTTCTTTTTTCCGGACAGCCAGCGCATCATCTTCGCTTCCAATTACGAATACCCCGGCAGCAGTGAGTTTGAACTTTATGCGGTGGAGCGCGACGGCTCGAAGCTCGAACGCATTACCTTCACGGGCGGCTTCAATATCTTCCCGCAATTCTCGCCGGATGGCAAGCGCTTGGTTTTTGCATCCAACCGCAACGCCAGGCAGCCGCATGAGATCAATATTTTCCTGGCAGATTGGGAGAATTAGAGGACCGGGTTAAAACAACTTGAGAGCCGGAGGCTGAGGGGGTATTTCCAGCCGGGGGTCTTTGAAGGCGATGCATGCGCAGTGAAGTGGCTTGTCTCGCCGTCGGCTGGACATGCTATTCGGAGGGTGACCATTCTGGCGGGTGCAGCATCGCAGGCCCCGTAGGGGCCTCCCGTGAGTAGCCGTAGGTTTCAACCTACGGACAACGAGCCGGCCAGCAACCTCAACCCCGAAGGGGGTTGACGGGTGTAGAATCGGCCCATGTCAACTCATGCGCAGATTTGTTATCACATCGTCTTCTCGACGAAAGACCGCCAACCGACCCTGCGGGCGGACCGTCGCGAAGACCTCTTGCACTATATTTGGGGCATCATCAAAAACCGCCACGGCCATCTTTACCGCATCAATGCTGTTGAAGACCACCTCCACATCCTTAGCAGCCTCCATCCCACCGTCTGCCTGGCGGATTTCGTCAAGGACATCAAAACTGGCTCCACGCTCTGGATCAAGGATAACTCGGTGTTCAAAAGCTTTTCGCACTGGCAAGAGGGATACGGCGCGTTTACGTGCTCTAGGCGCGAGATCGATGACCTGATCGAATACATCAAGAGACAAGAGGAGCATCACCGCCGGACGAGCTTTGTGGAGGAATACCGGAAGCTCCTGGAAGAGGCTGGGATTGAATTCGACGAGCGGTACATACTTTAGGCCCGTAGTCCGGCCCCTAGCAGGGCCGTGAACTCTTTTGCGAACTCCTTTCCGTAGGTTGAAACCTACGGCTACTCACGGTTTGCCCCTTCGGGGCAGACGGCTGCGGCAAGCGATTTAGAGGGCTAATCCGATGGCAAAACAGCATTCACCCGCATTCCTGGCGCTTGTCAATGAGTCGAAGAGCCGCATCCGCCAGACTACTATGCCGGAATTGAAGAAAAGGCTGGATGCGAAAGAAGAATTTCATCTCATCGACGTCCGCGAGGATCATGAATGGGTTGCTGGGCACATCCCCGGCGCAGTCCACCTTTCGAGGGGCATCATCGAGCGCGACATTGAAGAGAAGGTCCCGAACCGGGAGGCGGAGATTCTCCTTTATTGCGGCGGTGGATATCGCTCCGCGCTGGTCGCCGACAATCTTCAGAAAATGGGCTACAAAAACGTTGTCTCGGTGGACGGCGGCTGGCGGGGCTGGATCGCCGCCGGGTTCCCGGTGGAGAAAGAAGGCGGGTAGGGGAGGCTCTATGTCGCGACGGGCACCTGCGCAACCAAACATTCGCGAGGTTTTGCTGGAAACGTACGCGGCGAATGGCCGAATGAACCAGATCCTCCTCGAGTTTCTCGATCCGGCCGCCTGGCGAGCCCGGGTGCCTGGGCTGAAGCGAAGCGGAGGCCGTACCATCGCCGCCATCTTTGCGCATATGCACAACTGTCGCTTGCGTTGGTTGAAGCGTTCGGCGTCTCACCTTAAAAGCCCTGCGCCGCTTGATCCCCATCGCTGCACGCTGAGGCAAGCCGCCATCGCTCACCGGAAAAGCGCCTCGCGCTGCCTTGAAATGCTCGCGGACGCACTTTCGGAGAATCCCCATCGGCGCGTCACGAAATTCTCGCGCGACAGTTGGATGCCGGTTTGGCCCGCAGGCGCGACAATGTTCGCCTACATGTTCGCCCACGAAGCGCATCACCGGGGTCAGGTGATCGCATTCGCTCACCAACTCGGCTATCCCCTGCCCGCTTACGCCGCCTCCATCTGGCGCTGGGATAAGTTTTGGAAAGAGCTAGGTTTCACCCACGGCCCCCGATAGTATCCTAAGGAGTGCCCCAATGACGCAAAAAATCACACCTTGCCTATGGTTTGAGAAAGATGCCGAGGAGCTAAGCAAGTTCTACACTTCGATTTTCAAGGACTCGGAGGTCAGGAATACAACAACGCTTCATAACACGCCCTCAGGAACGGTGGACATCGTCAACCTGCAACTTGCAGGTCAGGAATTTACCCTCCTCGTCGCCGGCCCGTTTTTCAAGTTCACTCCTGCGGTCTCATTTCTTGTCGCCTGCGATACGAAAGAAGAGGCGGAGGCGTTGTGGACAAAGCTATCGGAGGGTGGCAGGCCGCTCATGGAGTTCGGTGAATACCCGTTCAGCGAAAAATACGGATGGACGGAGGACAGGTACGGCCTGTCGTGGCAGGTGATGTTCATGGGCGGCCGCACAATAAAACAGAAAATCACCCCAACTCTCCTGTTCGTCGGCAAGCAGAGCGGAAAAGCGGAAGAAGCAATCGAGTTTTACGGAACGGTATTCAACAATGCGCGAGTTGACGACATTCTCCGCTACGGCGAAGGTGAACAGCCGGAGGTAAAAGGAACGGTAAAGCACGCCGACTTCACGCTCGAGGGCCAGGGGTTTGCGGCCATAGACAGCGCATTCGAGCACCAATTTACCCTTAACGAGGCAATCTCGTTTGAGGTGCACTGCGAGACTCAGCGAGAGATCGATCATTACTGGGAAAAGCTCTCCGCAGACCCAAGGGCCGAGCAGTGCGGCTGGCTGAAAGATAAGTACGGGCTCTCCTGGCAGATTGTGCCTACTGCGTTGGACGAGATGCTCAGGGACAAAGACGAGAAGAAATTGGCGCGAGTGACCGCGGCTTTTCTCAAAATGAAGAAATTCGATATTGAAAGTCTCAAGCGGGCATACATGGAAGAAGGGTAATGCGCAAGGCGTAACCAGGGCCACGCTCTCCACGGACGGGCCGCGAACGGCGCGATCACCAGCCAGTGCGAGGCTTACTCGCCACATTCCAACCGGATCCAGTCTGTCATCCTGAGCGAAGCGAAGGATCACCGCAGTTTGTTACGTTGTCATACACCAGTAGCCTAGTGCGCATGCGGTGCTTGGGGCAACTGCGGTGATCCTTCGCTTCGCTCAGGATGACAGGTGTGCTACATGAGCGACTGCATGACCTCGTCGAGGACCTCTTTGGGTGGCCGCACTTTCGACTCCGGCAATGTCGCCAGCGGCTCGTCGACAACATTCAGCAAGGTGAGGAAGTTCTCCAGCTTGGTGTTCACGTAGAAGAGGCCGGTGATGACCTCGCCCTTGTCGTGGGATTCTGTGAGCAACCGAAGGGCGTCTACCTTATTGGTGGGGTCGTAAGATTCCTCGATTTTGCGAAGCAGGATGTGCGAGCCGTCGTGCATGGTGATGTCCATGGTTGAGCCGGGGTCGTAATCCACCGAGATATCTTCGAAATAGGGAACAAAGCTCATGTCGGCCAACGGCTCGTCATGGTCTTTGACATAGCTGTAACTCTTCGTGGATCCCTCATGATCGTTAAAGGTCACACAGGGCGAGATCACGTCCAGCATACAAGTGCCGTGGTGGGCCAGTGCGCCTTTCAGTAAGGCGGACAACTGCCGCTTGTCGCCCGAGAATGAACGCCCCACATAGGTGGCGCCGAGCTGGATGGCGAGCGCGCAGGTGTCGATAGGCGGCAGGTCATTGACCACCCCCGTCTTGAGCTTGGAACCAATGTCGGCGGTGGCGGAGAACTGGCCTTTGGTCAACCCATAAACGCCGTTGTCCTCGATGATATAAATGAGCGGCAGGTTGCGGCGCATCAGGTGTACGAACTGGCCAACCCCGATGGAAGCAGTGTCGCCGTCGCCGCTTACCCCCAGGGCAATCAGATTCCGGTTCGCCAGCATGGCGCCCGTGGCGATGGAGGGCATGCGCCCGTGCACGGCATTCAAACCATAAGCGGTGCGCATGAAATAGGCGGGGCTCTTGGAGGAGCAGCCAATACCCGAAAGCTTGACCACACGATGCGGCTCAACACCCATCTCGTAGCAGGCCTCGATGATGCGCTCGGAGATGGCGTTATGGCCGCACCCGGCGCAGAGCGTGCTCTTGTTGCCCTTGTAATTGGCCATCTCGAGGCCGATGCGGTTTAATTTGGCCGGCGATGCCGGAGGAAGGGTTGTGGTGGCCATTTCAGTTCTGTGCCTCCTGGGAAACAATCTGGTCCGTGATGCTGCGCGCGTCAATGGGCAAGCCGTCGTAATGCCGCACGCTGCGCAGCTTCTTGATGTCTTCCGCTTCCAATGCCAGCCGCAAGAGGCCCAGCATCTGGGCGTCGCGGTTCTGGTCCACGACATAAACTCGAGCATGCCGGCGGATGAAGTCGCGGACTTCCGAGGCGAACGGATAAGCACGCAGGCGGCAATAGCCGGCATCAATATCCTGCTCCACCTTTAGTTGATCGAGAGCTTCCAGCACCGCCCAGTGGCTTGTGCCATAAGCGATGATGCCCACCTCACACCTGCCCTTTTCCCGGATCACGGGCTTGGGGAGCTTCGCGGCGGCCGTCTCGAATTTCCGAGCCAGGCGGTCCATGTTGTTGACGTAATCGTTCGGGCGCTCGCTATAGATGGCCTTTTCGTTGTGGCCGCTGCCCCGAGCGAAGTAACCCGCCAAAGGTTCGGGGGTGCCGGGGAGAGTACGATATCCGATTCCGTCGCCGTCCACATCCTTGTAACGCGCGAACCCGCCCAGGCGGCGGACCTCTTCGGCGCTGAGCACTTTGCCACGCACCATGGGCTTCTCAGGGTAAGTGAAGGGATCGGCCATCCAGCTATTCATGCCGAGGTCGAGGTCGCTCATGACGAACACCGGCGTCTGAAGCTCTTCCGCCAAATCGAAGGCCTCGATCGACAAGCTGAAGCACTCTTCGACCGAGCAAGGAATCACCATAATGTGCTTCGTGTCACCATGGGAGAGGACGGCATTCTTCAGCATATCGCCCTGCGCCGTCCGGGTCGGCAGACCCGTCGACGGTCCGACCCGCTGGATGTCGAATATGACGGCAGGGATTTCTGCGTAGTAGCCGAAGCCCGTGAATTCCGCCATGAGGGAAATGCCGGGCCCGGAGGTGGCCGTCATGGCGCGCGCCCCCGCCCAGCCAGCACCCATCACCATGCCGATGGCCGCCAATTCGTCCTCCGCCTGGACGATAGCGAAGGTGGCCTTCCCCCTTTCCTTGTCCACGCGGTATCGCTTCATATATTCGATCAAGGTTTCACAGAGGGACGAAGAAGGAGTGATGGGGTACCAAGTGACCACGGTGACGCCGGCGAACATCGCCCCTAGCGCGCAAGCCGAGTTGCCGTCAATGATGATCTTCCCGCGCGTCGCATCCATGCGTTCGAGAAAGTAGGGATCTTGCTTCTGGAGGTTGCGTGCGGCGTAGTCGTAGCCGACCCGAGTGGCATTGAAATTCAGGTCCACCGCCTTGGCCTTTTTCTTGAATTGCTGGCGCAGGCCGATCTGGATCTCTTCCATTTCGATGCCCAGCAACCTGGCGAGCACGCCGTCGTAAACCATGTTGCGCACTAACTTGCGCAGCCGGGCGTCGGGGCAGACGGGCGCCACGAGTTGGTCAATAGGCACGGGATAGAACACCACATCCTCGCGCAGCCGCGCCAGGTTCAAGCGCTCGTCGTAAACACAGGCGGCGCCCGGCTTCAAGGCAAGTACATCCTCGTCGGCGCTCTCCGGGTTCATCGCCACCAAAAACTCGCTGTCGCTCCGGCGGGCGATGTAGCCGTCCTTGGAAGCACGAATGGTGAACCAGGTGGGCAGGCCGGCGATGTTGGATGGGAAGAGGTTTTTGCCGGAGACGGGAATCCCCATTTGGAAAATGGCCCTCAAAAGGACGGTGTTGGCCGTTTGGCTGCCTGAACCGTTTACGGTTGCGACCTGAATGCTGAGATCATTCACAACCCTCTTCTGCTCTGTAGGCGATTCCCTTTCTTTCAACTCGACTTGAGTGGTTGCCATAGAATTACCCCCAGATTGAAACGTAAAACAGCTCCCCAGCCTTCGCGGTTACCTAAGCCTGGACGCTGGGTTTCCCAGTCTAGTCCCAGGAACGCGAAGCTTCGGCCGGCCTCGCAACACGCAAGGCTTCGAGGCCAACGCCCGTGCCGACGCGTGGCCATACCGATTTCACGCGAGACGGATCGCCCCTCCACTATAGTCCCATTATACCATTGAACGCCGGCGGGAGCGGCATGCGCCCGTCGCAGCGGGCGAGACGCCCGCCCTCCAGCATGCGCCTAGGTCCGAGGGGCGAAGGGCCAGCCACGCTTTTGCGCGGCCAAGGCGAGATACGCTGCTAATCCCGCCATGATGGTCCCGAAGGCATAGACCATATACCTCCATCCTCCGGGCTGGCCTAAAGGACTGACGAACACGTACAGCCAGCCGATCAAGGCCAGAATCGCGGGAAGAGGATAGAGCCACATCTTGAAGGGCAGCTTGATTTCATGACGGAACCTGCGCGTGATCAACAACCCGGTGATCTGGCCCACGAAAACCACCAGGACTCGCGCCAGAATCAAAGCCGTGATGATCTGCACCAACCCAAAGAAACTGGCGACGACACACAGCAGCCCGACCAGCACAAGCGAGCGATGGGGGAACTCTCCTTGGGGGTGGAGCACTCCGAAATAGCGGAAGAACGCGCCGTCCTGCGCGGCCGCGTAAGGCACCCTGGAATACCCCAGCATGAGGGCAAATACGGAGGCGAAGGCAGTGAACAGGATCATCGCCGAAATCACCCAGGCCGCCCACGAACCGTAGATTCGGCTCATGAAAACCGATGCCACGGCGTTGTAAGCCAGCGAACCCTCCTTCACCATCTCCCGCCACGGAACCACTGATACAAAGCTGAATGATAGAAGAAAATCAATCACCGTAACGCCTAATATGGAAAGAATTACGGCGTAAGGAATGGTTCGCTCCGGACGTTTCACCTCCCCGCCCAGGTAACAGACCTGGTTGTATCCGAGATAGTTGTAGATCACCAGCACGGTTCCATTTCCCAGCCCGAGTAGAAATGCCCAATTCAGGGTGAAGGCATGAGGAGGGAAATTGAATGCCAGGTGCATGTTCATGTTCATCAGGCCGGAGACAATCACCCAGCCGGTGGTCGCGAGGGTAGTGATCCACAGAATCATCATGAGCCGGGCGATATCCTGTATCTTTCGGTATAAGGAGATCATGACCAAGGCCGAAATGCCGGCCGCCAGGAACTTGATGCGCCAGGGATGCAGAGCGAGATCTTTCCAGAGGAAACTCAGGTACTGCACCATGCCGATGCTTCCTGAAGCAATTTCCAGCGTGCCCGAAAAGAGAAACTGCCAGATGAACATCCAGGCCATCAGTTTGCCCCAGCGCTCGCGGCCGAAGGTGTCGCGCAGGAATACATAAGGCCCACCCGCGCCCGGCAAAGCGGCGCCCAGTTCGGAAACCACGAGCCCATCACAAATGGCGAGAAGCGCGCCTACAAACCAACTTATAAGCGCCTGCGGACCGCCCATCGTCGCGAGGATGGGCGGCATCGTAATGAAGGGCCCGATGCCGATCATGTTCGACATGTTGATGGAAGTGGCGTTCAGGATGCCCAGCCGCCGCTGCAATTGCGGCTGGGGCGCGCCGGCGGGCGCCGAATTCGAGGCCTGCGAAACGGGTTCGGTCATGACTCTCCTTCAAGGGCTATGGGCAACCAAAGCCCCATAGCATACTTCACCCCGCGCTCTTTGACAAAACATCGTGAATATCGCTCTATGGTCAGACACTGGCAGGGGATTCCCGCTTTCGCGGGAATGACGATGCCGGGACGCCTGTCGTGAGTATCGTCATTCCCGCGAAAGCGGGAATCCCCTGCCCACGTTCGTGTGAGTGTCGGAATCACGGAAAATTGCTGCCTTGGCGCGCTTCTACCAAGGCCTGCCCTTCCATGTTGTTGCCGCCGGAGAATTGTGTTGATATTACATTCATACTTGGTTTAGAATGTAGCTGGCGACCAAGCTCGCGTCGCGAGGGAAGGCGTGTGCGGATGCCCGCTCCGTCGAAAATCGAACTTAGGGTGGCCGATGAGGTCTGGATTGGCGCCGCGCTGCTGCACCGCGAGCACCCAGGCCAGCCCGACTTTGCCGTCGAGGAAATTGTGTCGCGCGCGGAAAAAGAGGGCTTGACCGGGTCCTTGCGGTCCAGCGTGTACGTGCATGTGGTGCAGCACTGCGTGGCCAATCGCCCGCCTAATCCGGGGCGCTACCGCATGCTTTTCGAGACCAGCCCGGGGAGGCGTCGCCTGTTCCGCCAAGGGGACGCCTACCATCCGGCGCGCGAGGGCGCAAAACTCACTCCCCACATGGAGCATCTGCCTGACGGCTATCATGGCCTCTTGACCTGGTATCGGGACTGGTCCTCTGGGGCAGCGCGAGCCGGACCGCGCGTGGACCTGCTTCTTTCCCTGCTCGGTTCGGGGCGACGGCTGTGGGCCGACGAGCACGCCGACGAGTACGTCCGGCGGCTGCGCAAAGGCTGGGAATGAGCCGCGTCTTCTGGGACACCAACCTGTTCATATACCTGTTTGAAGGGACTGGCATGCTCGCCAAGCGCGTGCGGGATCTGCGACGGGCGATGCTCGAGCGAGGCGATCAACTGCTGACCTCCACACTCACTCTGGGCGAGATCCTCGTCAAGCCCCTCGAGCGGGGGGATCAGGAACTTGCCCGGAAATACGAGGAAGCTATCACCACAACCTCGGTCGTGCTTCCCCTCGACGTGAAGGCGGCAAGAATCTACGCAGCGCTGCGTTCGGACCGCTCGCTTCGAGCCCCGGATGCGATTCAATTGGCCTGCGCCGCAGCCGCCGGAGTCGACCTCTTCATCACCAACGATGCCCGCCTCCACTCGATACACGTGGCAGGTATTCAGTTCATCGTTTCCCTGGACCGCGCACCTTTCTGAAGGCGCTTGGAAAGGGAACACAACGCAAATGACGCCACCATCCCGGGGTTGAAATGCCACTTTTTTCGCCCTCATTGCCACCTTTTCGACGCAAAAATGAGTTCGTTTTGACATGGTTGTTTGAATTAACTCCATTGCCCTCAATAAATTCCCCAGTTCGTTCCCTCGATTTAGTATCTTTTTCAGATTTGAGGTATGCCGACTATCACACGGCCTGTGGGAAGGATTCCGTCGCAAGGCGCCGGTGGCGCAGCCGTGCGTACGTTGCCGGTCTGCGGCTCTTAGAGGTTCATCGCGACGAGCGCAATCCCGACGGTCCGGCGAAGCGGTTGGCATGCGGGGTTCAAGGCAGCAGCTCCGCAAGCTCCGCGACCGCACTCCACGCCGGCGGCGGGGAGAACCCGCCGACTTCGAAGAGCGCGAAGTGTGAGTTACCCCCTGCCGACCGCCCCGCGGCCCATGGGAAGGACTTCGTGGTAAAGAGGTTCCGGGCTTATCCGGAAAACGCTCTTCTTTTTTCTTCCGCTTCTCCTGCATCTCCTCCAGCAAGCGAATCTTATGTTCCAGGTGTCGGTGCAGCGCATTCTGCTGGCGGATGATGGCCGCCCACTGCGCGTGGGAAGGGGCCGTGGCGGCGACCCGTGCCGCCCGCGTGCTCTCGACGTGCTCGTGCAGGAAAAGTTCGTATTCCCGCCCTACATCCGCGATCTCTTCCGCCAGTCGCGCCGTCATGCTGGTCTTGGCATCTTCGAAGTCCTTGTCGCTGGGCTTCATCTTGGACAACTTGAAGTAGAAGTTGTAGAGTCCGGCGCCGCGCAGGGTGGGATCGGTGCCGTAGAGGGCGCGCAGAGCTTCCTGCATGGAGTAGGAGAACTCGTTCTTCTCCACCATCTCCATCAGGCTCTGGAGAAAAGAAAGAACCTGCTCGAATTTGCCCGGAGCATCGAGCGTGCGGCGCAGGCCCTTTTCGCGCACCTCGGACTCCAAGGTGTCGGTGATCTCTCGCCCTACCTGGATGATGTGCTTGCGGCGCTCCAGATCGTGTTTGTGCAGGTTACACACCTGCACGGCGGCCTCCGCCCGGTCCAGGCGGGCTTTCTTCCAGACCAACAGGGCGATGTCCTCCACCAGCACCATCTCGAGGGCGTCAGCGGGTTGACGCGCCAGCATCAGGCCCTTTAACAAACGCTCGAACTCGCGCGGGTCTTCACCCAATGCGATGGCCGCGTCGCAGAAGAAGCCGGCGTTGGAATAGAGGCCGTGCTTGTAGGCGTTCTGGCTCGAGCGCCTCTTGCCCGCCCCCGTGCGCGGGCCGGTGGACCCCTTGGCGATTGGTGATTTCTGATTGGTGATGGACGATTGCACGCCCATCACGTCTTGGCTTTGGCTTTCCATAAGTGTTCTCCTTTAACCTTCTCTCGTTTGGAGGGTGCTGCCCTCTCCCCCTTGGGGGAGAGGGTGTCGCGCGACGGCGCTTTCTCCAGCCGTCGCGCGACGGGTGAGGGGGTCGGCCCCTCAGGGCCCTCGTTGGCGGACGGGGCAGGGGCTGGTGGGCACGGAACCAACCACCCCCTGAGCCCCCTCCTTAGCCAAGGAGGGGGATTACTTCAAGGGCGTCACAGATCAGCTCCGAGGCCCCGCGCCACAGCCCGGCTTTCGGTTTCCGCCGGCCCCGCGCGGGCTCCGCACGGAAGCTCAATCTTCTAGCCTATCAGATTAAAATGGGAAGGTGGGAAAAGTTGAGAAACTCGTGAAAATTTATTTTTGCCCAATGGAATCAAGGGGCTGCGAGGCACGACGCGGACATATTGTCATGGGCGCGCCAAAATCTGTGGCATTTTGGCCCATATATGCGAAAAACCGTATGTGGAGCGAGAGTCCCTGGAATGCAGGTGCGGGCGGCGCTGGCCCCCGGGCCGAACGCCGTTCGGCCCTACATATTTGGCTGCGCCCCTGAAACACGAATTCACGGTCACCACAGGCAGCGAATTCGGCTCAGCTTCAGCCTCGAGGCGAGACCCATTTTGGCCTGAGAGCAGAGGCCCAGACCTTGACCAGACCTGCGCTTGCTATCGAGTATTCGGGTATACTGAGGTTGGGGGTACCCAATGAAGGTCAAGGTTGTGCTCTACCCGTCGGAAGAAGGCTATGCCGTCTCTGCGCCGAGTTTGCCCGGCTGCTGGTCACAGGGGCCGACACGCGAGGAAGCGCTGGCAAATATTGCCGATGCCGTCCGGGAATACTTGGCGGCGGAGGTGGAGCAACCCGAAGGTGCAGAGGTTCGAGAAGTCGAGGTGGCTATTTAGTCGTGGGGAAGTTGCCCGGTGTGAATCATCTCCACGCAGTTCGGGCCTTGGAGAAGGTCGGCTTTCGTATCCTGCGCCAAGGCAAGCACGTCGTTATGACCGACGGAATTCGTAAAATCACGATTCCACGGCACAACCCGGTCAATGCCATCACCATGGCTGGTATCGTCAAAGACGCTGGCCTGAGTATCGACGAATTCCGCAAACTGCTCTGATCCAGGACTGCACGGAGAGTTCAGGCTGACCCAGCGATCTCCGGCAGGTCCCTGGGGGAGACCGCAGACACCAAACTGCGGGTGTCTGCGCCGGCCCGCCAACAGCGGGCGGCCCCGCGGACCGCGCTACTTGCTTGGGTGGAAATGGTGACTTGGCGCCAACGCTGGTGCAAGGCCAGTGGTAGCGCAGACCTGGTTTTTGGGTCTGCGGCTCTTTCCTCGCGGTCGCTGGAACAATCGGAAGAACCGCAGACCTAAGAAGCAGGTCTGCGCTACCGCTACCGCTACCGCTCCCGGCGATTCGGCGGTGTACCCACACCCGGCGCCCGCTGCGAACGGGGGAGTTCGTGGAGAAGCTGGAGCACCGCACGCATCGTGGCTTGGCCCCACAAAAGGGAGGCTGAAAACCCAAATCGAAGGTAAGCCAGGAAGAAGGGACGTTGCAGAACTGGAAGCACAGAGGCCTTGGCTTCTCAGAACCACAAAAACGTTCCGTCAGTCCCTGGTTTTCGTCCGCGGTTTTCCGCCGAGGTCGTACCCCTCGTTGCCAAAATTCTAAATGCTAAGTGGCCGTCTGTCGATTAAAATAAGTGCATTGGAGGCGCGAAGTAACAGGTATGGTGCGTCGGCGGGTTCAATCTCAGGGAGGAAGAAAATGCTGAACACGGAAGTGTCCTACGCTGAGAAATCCCTCAGAGGAAGAACTTCATATTCCGAGGACAGATTCACTGGCGTAGTGAAGGAACTCTTTCCACCCACCCACATCTTGCTCCCCCAGATCAACCAAATCTACGAGCTCGACCTCGCCTGGGGCGAGTACAACAACCTTGACGTCCCTGGGATTGTCTCACAGGGCGCGTACTTTCGCTCGGTGGAAGGGACTGCCACTAACCACTATAGAATCTGCATGCGAACCCCGGACCAGGTAAATGCTTCAGCCCGCCAGTCCAGGAAGAATTTCTTCGCTGCCAACGTCTTCGCTGTGGGATACGCGACGCACGGGCTCTTCCCGTACCGTGGAAAGTTCCACCCTCAAATGGTCAAGGCCATCCTGAACATCATGGGTGTCAAACCCGGAAAGACCGTGCTTGACCCGATGGCAGGCTGCGGCACTGCGGGAATTGAGGCAAGCATTATGGGAGTCGATAGCTTCATGAACGAGCTTAGTCCGTTCGCTTGTCTCATGACGCGAGCCAAGGTTGGCGTGCTCGACATCGACTGCCAATCGTTCGGCCGCCTCCGGAGCGCCGCCCCACGCGTCTGCGACGAGTTGGCGAAGTTGCTGGGTCAATCCCGAAGAGCACCAGGGGAGTTCAACCCCGGCGGTGGACAGGCGTCGCTCGGGTTCCCGGAGGCCGTCCAGGAAAGCAGACCTTTCTCAGCCGTGCCTCCGGCTTTACGCGACCTGCTAGTGCTCTGCTTCCTTGACTGTGTCGGGTACGCAGAGAGGCGCGCCAACAAAACTGCCAGGGACCTGTTTCCGGACGTGCTTGGGAGGTACCTGGACGCCGTGCAAGCATTCAACGAGTCGCGGCAGGAGTTGGCCTTGAGGATCGGGAAATGTACTGTACTTGAGGGTGACGCAAGGAGTCTGAAGTTGGGCGACGGCTGCGTGGATGGAATACTGTTCTCCCCTCCGTATTCATTCGCCATCGATTACCTGAACAATGACCGCCCGCAATTGGAATTATTGGGCGTCGACATCGACCATCTGAGGGCCGGAATGGTCGGGCTGCGCGGGGAAGGCAGAAACGAAGAGCAGCGTATTGAAGCACGCTTGAGGGAGTACTTTAACGATATGCGCCTCGTTCTCCGTGAGTGTAGCCGTACCCTGCGTCCGGCGTCCTACTGCACTGTGATCGTCGGCTCGAACACAAATCAGACCCGTGGCGTCACACTCGAGGACAGGCTCATCGAACTGGCGGAGGGTGAAGGTCTGAAACTCGACTTCCAAATCATGCGCGAGATCGAAGGAATTCGAAACACGATGCGGGAAGAGTACCTGTTGTTCTTCAGGAAAACTTAGCGCGCCTGGTACCGAAAGCGAAATATCAGTCGTTACCCTTCAGCGCGGCTATTTCGGGCAGGGCCAGGAGTCTTTCGAGCGTTCTGAGTGTATAGGTTTCCCCTCGTGTATTTTTCAGGATCGGAGCCGTCACGTCATTTAGTCGGTAGAACCCCTTCCCGTCAATGACAGCGACCGGCAACACGCGCTTCCTCCGAGCTTCGATACAAAAGCGTTCTACCCTTGCCGCCTTGTCCCTTGCAGTTCCCCCATCTTCAGCCAGCTTTGCCTCGAGGGCCACAGACGGTTTTTCGCGGTTCGGCAGCAGGAAGTCAGGAGCCTGCCCCCAGGATGGGATCTTCTCACGGGGCCTCGTCCGGTAAAACGGTATATTGTGCCTGCTAAAAAGCTGTACTACCGCTACCTCCAGGATGTCACCCTTGATCGAGGAGCTGGCGTCCATTGCCTGGCGGAAAAATCCCCCCACGTACCTCTGGTACAGTAACTCCCAATACGCCACGCCATGTTCCGCAGTAGCCCGGACGGTAGTCCACCCTTCTCTGGTGTCCGTCTTGTCCTTCCTGTCCTTGAAAAGCTCCTTTGGGGCAGTTGGAGGAAGCTCCAAGAGGCTGCCGCCAATCGCGTCACAAATTATCCGTGCAAGGTGAGGCGAGGCTCCATGCCACCTCAGCGCCTCGGCCCTTCCCGCTTGCCGAGCTAGTTCGAATTCGCGCATCTGGTCCTTTGACAACTCAAGTCGCTCGGTTTCCTTCAGCAGCAACGAGAGCTCATCCAGAGACAAGGCAGCGATTGAGCGAAAAACAAGGAGGGACGGTGGATAGTCGGCGAGTACTCCTGCAACAGTTCCCTCATCGACTCTTGAGAAGCCCTGTGTGCGCTCAAAAACTTTTTCATAAATCTCCCGGAACGAACCGGCGTCGTAAAGAACGTCTTTGTTCCATGCCACGGCCTGGAAGGTCATTGAGAGTAGCCGCGTGAAGCTCTTGGCTGATGCTATTAACAGCGCTTTAGCTGCATCCCTCCTGATAGGATCGCCCTCACCGTCTGCCGCGACTGCGAACAGGCAGACTTCCCGGATGGTCGCCTGCTCGGTACTGTCGACGGCGGCTAACAGTCTCTGGTAGTCTGCGGAGAGTTGCTTGTCCATAGTTTTAAGCAACGAACACCGCGTGCTGCCCTCCAAGCCGATCTCGACACACCACGAACCTACCAGGGCATTTGATAATGCCAAGGTGAGGGCCACAGCGCAAGGGAAAAGTCTCAGCGGACGGGAGGGGAAAACCGGGGACAGGCGGGGAGTTTTCCTGGCATTATTCCGCCTGTGGCTTGGTTACCTCGAGTGGTGGTTGTGGAGGTTGCGCACCCTGTGACGCAGCGGGGAAATGGTGGGCAGTCCATCCTGGCCACCGACTCCGAGCGGAGGGTTTACCTGCGTGCGGGACGGTATCCGGTGCGAGCGGGGCTGGTGGTGGTGGCGGCGCATTGGCCCTGGTCCCGCCGCGGGGGCGAGATGCTACTACCTTGACGACGGCTCAGTTCTGGCGACGGACCGGCTACCCTCAACACGGGGCATGAGTAGTCCGAATGCGAGGGAATGGGCGGCCTGGGGCAGACGTTCTTTTCAATGTCTGCGTTTCCGGATCGCTCCAGATGGCCGGGCTGGCGCGGACCCCGTCTTGTGGGGTCTGCGATGTCCCGAAGGGACAACTGCGGTCTGCCAAAGCTACGGGTCTGATTGTGGACGACTGAAACCAGAAAACGGCTGCGCGAGGTCAAACGGCGGCAGTGTCGGTTGACTGCACGGACAGTTCAGGCTGACCCGGCGATCTCCGACAGGTTCCTGGGGGAGATCGCAGACACCAAACTGCGGGTGTCTGCGCCAGCTCGACTAGGACACCGAGCCAGCGGTCGAGGGCTCAGCGCCGCAGGGGCCAGAGGTGAGTAGCCGGGACCGGCGCCCCAAAGGTTCAACTTAGGCTGCGGGTGTCGCCGCAAAGCCCGCGTAGCGGGCGTCATCCTTTAGCCCACGGCGCAAGAAGGTGTGAAAAAATCAACCGGCTGTCATCCTGAGCGTAGCGAAGGATCTCCGCAGTTGCTTTTGGTTCAAGCGCTTGCGAAGAACTGCAGAGATGCTTCGCTACGCTCAGCATGACAGGTTCACGATTTTTTCACACCTTCCAAGCCGTGGGAGCAGGAGCGTCCAACATAAGTCTCGGAGGCCCAGGGGCGACATCAGCCCGTCGGCGTATTCGCCGCAGACCTGCGTTGTCCCGATGCCGCCCCTTACGGGGCTCAGGAACTTCCAGGGGGGCCTGTCCAATCCCACGGTTTGCGCCGTGGGCGAAAGGACGTCGCCGCTTACGCGGCTTGGCGCGGACCGGGCCCACTTAAGTTGTGAGCTTTCGGTAAGCGTGCGTAAGCGCTGAATCTCCAAATCGGCGGGGCCTTACCCCGCTTCAGGTTTTTGCCCACCAATGTTGGTTAGGTGAGAGTCGGCGGTTGACATCCTCCGCGGAGAATGCGTCGGGATTGAATTCGCCCCCCGACCCAATCCAACCCACATTTCCATTTTGACCTTGACTTGCGAATCTTCGGATGGGCTTCATCATCAATATCCATAGGGGTGTGAAGGTGATGAACCCGCTCCGAAGGACGACACCCAATGCGTAAAAAACAGAACCAGCCCTTTCAT
>Ga0187784_10000890_pt1 | contig 23017 bp, 21 predicted proteins | sample 1015_SJ02_MP15_2_FD_132964 | JGI IMG/M metagenome (GOLD analysis project Ga0187784, IMG submission 132964) | Tropical peat soil microbial communities from peatlands in Department of Meta, Colombia - 1015_SJ02_MP15_20_MG | ecosystem: Environmental > Terrestrial > Soil > Wetlands > Peat | place... | reverse complement strand
GTAACCACTTGGAAGGAAGAAGAGGCTTGGTTTTTGAGGTTTGTAATTTTGATCGCACTGCCCGGCTTGAGGAGATGCGAGACGATGATCAACCCTCCGGACCGATTGACCACCAGGGTCGAGGTAACCTCCACGAAAGGAATGCCACGGGCATCCTCACCCTCGACTCGGATGGGGATTCTCAGCAGCGCGCGTTCGCTTCTTCGGGCTAATGCGCCCAAACTGTGAGTTGCCATGCTGCCTCCTTCCTGGCCCGGCTTTTCGGCTTAACCTGCCGTGCGCCGAGCCGCAAGTGGACAACGCCTAGGCCCACGCGGGTTTGACGTGTGCGCCAATTGCGGGAGGGTGTGGCCAGTAACGGGCCTCCAGGTTATTGCATCGGAAAATTTGGGCATGGGTGCGGGCCGCGCGCGTCGATAATGAACATATTCGGCTCTTTTCCCCCGACCCTCAGTTGATCCGGTTCAACTAAGTCCACTCAGTCCTGAGAAGCCGACGCCATCATCCCATGATCGTTGCCATCCCAGTTCTCCACCATTATACACCCGGAAACCTTGCCTGCCATGGCGCGTGGCGGCGCCTTCACCGGCTTCATTGACGTCGCGCCACCATTTCGATAAAATGTGGAGTCAGAAATGAGGAAATGCTGAGAGACCGGATTTGAAGTCCGTGCACCTCAATCTCCGTTTCCGCACGCGTTTGGCGCTGGTGATGTTCATTACCATGACCTGCACGGGCGCCATTCTGACCTGGAATTATGTCAAGCACCGCCGCGAGATTCTGAATTACGTGTCTGGGGAGGCATCGCGCTTATTAACCGTCAGCCAGCTTGCTCAGACTGAGATTCCCCCGAAAACCAGCGTAGAGGACGCACTGAAAATCTATCAGAAGAAACTCCAGGATCTGGGGCTCTCCAGTGTTTCCACCACCTCCACCGAAGGTAAGGTAGTCGCGAGCTCGAATCCCGGGCAAGTGGGAAAGAAGATCCCCCTCAAGAGGAGGCATCTGGAAACCAAGAAGGACCCGGTGCGGCTGGCCGCAGAGTTTCCGGAACTTGACCCGTCACCCCCGACCGACCAAACCGCCTTCACGATTCAGTATCCCCTGGTGCTCGGCGATCAGTTGATTGGGTTCGCCGTGATCAAGGGTGAAAGCGACCAGGTGACCACTCTGTCTCGCATCTGGTACCGGCAGCGCCTCTCCTGGATTCTGGGAACGATGCTGGCGGCCTTGTGTGTGGTGCTTTACCTGGCCTTTCGTTTCACCAAGCCGGTGGACCAACTGGTGCAGGGCGCGCAGCAGGTGGCGGCGGGAAACTTGTATGTCTCGCTGCCTTACAGCGGCCCGGACGAAATCGGCCGCTTGGCACAGACGTTTAACCAGATGGTGGAACGGTTGCGGGAGAACCGGGCGCTCCAGGAACGCTTGAATGAGGCCGAGAAACTCTCCTTGTTGGGCCGGTTCGCGGCCACGGTGGCACACGAGGTGCGCAACTCACTGAACTTCATCAACCTCAGCATCGACCAGATTCGCGCCAAGCATTTGAACGGTGACGACCGCACGGGGCGTGACCTCCAGCGGAATCTGCTTAAGATCAAGGATGAAATCAGCCGCCTGAATCATCTCGTGAATGACGTGCTGGCAGCCGGACGCCAGGCCCCGCCCGCGCTCGTACCTTGCGACCTGAGGGCCACCCTCACGGAAGCGCTGGCCTTGGTGGAGCGGCAAGCGCACCAGCAGGGCATCGAGATTGAATTGGACTTGGCGTCTCCCCTGCCGATTTTCCGCTTGGATCCGGCCCAAATCAAGACCTGTTTCTTGAATATCCTGACCAATGCGATCCAGGCCATGCCTGGGGGAGGCCAGTTGCGCATTTTTGCAGCTTCCAGCAAGGCGCCCGACGGCGCTGAGGAACTCCAATTGCACTTTGCCGACACCGGACCCGGCATCCCCCCCGCTGAACGGGAGAAGGTTTTTGCGCCTTTTTACTCGACCAAAGCCACCGGCTTCGGCCTGGGGTTGGCCATCGCCAAGAAAATCATTGAGGACCATGCGGGGCGGGTCTTCGTTGACAGCGGAGATAAGCCCGGCACAGACCTGGTGGTCCAGCTTCCGTTTCCTCGACCCCAGCTTCCCGAGCCCGCAGCCCTGGCTGCCTCCCCCGCCGCCTGAGGACAGTCCACGATGCCTTCCGGAAGTATCCTGGTAGTCGACGACGAGCAGCGGCAACGCGAAATCTATCGCGACATTCTACAGGATGAGGGTTACGCCACCGACACCGCAGCCAGTGGCGAAGCGGCTCTCCGCTTGCTCGCGCATCGTCGCTTCGATCTGGTCATCACAGATTTGAACCTTACCGGCATGACGGGAATTCAATTGCTGAGTGAGATCGTGGCCGAAGACCCCACCGTCGCCGTCATCCTCATCACGGGTTACCCTTCCATCCAGTCGGCGGTGGAAGCCACCCGGCGAGGCGTTTACCAGTATCTTGAAAAACCCGTTGACCGGGCCGAACTGCTGCAAGTGGTGGGCGAGGTTTTCGAACGCCTGGCCACGCTCAAGCGCACCATCCTGGGCGACTCGCCGGCGACGAAGGCCATGATGCGCATGATTGTGAAGGTTGCTCCCACGGCTCACACGGTGCTGATCCTGGGGGAGAGCGGCACGGGTAAGGAACTGGTGGCGCGGGAGATTCACCGCAACAGCCCGCGCGCCGATCGCCCATTCCTGGCCATCAACTGCGCCGCCCTCACTGAAACCCTGCTGGAAAGCGAACTCTTCGGTCACGAGAAAGGCGCCTTCACGGACGCCTATCAGCAAAAAAAGGGCTTGTTCGAAAGAGCTCACCAGTCCACTTTATTCCTGGACGAAATCGGAGACACCAGCCTGGCCATGCAGGCCAAGATACTGCGCGTGCTTCAGGAACGTGAGTTCATGCGTGTGGGCGGCAGCGAAGCCCTGCGAACGGACGTGCGCATCATCGCCGCCACCAACCGGAACCTCGAGCAAGCGGTCAAAGAAGGCAAGTTCCGTGAGGACCTCTACTACCGATTGAACGTCATCCCCATCCTCTGTCCACCCCTGCGGGAACGGGGAGAGGATATCGACACCCTGGCCGGCCATTTCATGAGGAAGGCAGCCTTCGTCTCAGGGCGAAGAGTGGAAAGGATCTCGCCGGAAGCTCTTCAGGCGCTGAGGGACTACGCGTGGCCCGGGAATATTCGACAGCTTGAATGGGCCATGGAGCGCGCCGTGGTACTGGGTGAGACGGAATGTGTGGAACTCCGGGACCTTCCGCCGGAAGTCCTCCAGCGCGCCCCGGCACTGACGGGCGCTCCGTCCCAAGCTACCGACGAGGCAGCCGCTCCGATCATCCCCGAGGGCTCCTGGGAAGAACACGAGAAGGCCAAGATCCTGGAGGCACTTCAGCGCTCCAACTGGAACATCACCCGCGCCGCCCAACTGCTAGGCATGACCTTCCGCACGCTCCAATATCGCCTGGAAAAATTCGGCGTCAAACGCCCGAGTGCGCAGACAGCTTACGGGCCAAGCAATTCTGCACACTAAGCCAGCGTCGTCGTTGTGGGTCGGACACACCCTAGCGCCACACGAGAATTGAATTATTCAGTTGTTACAGGCTGAACAAATGCCGCGGCGTCAATGCGCCCTGGGGTTTGCGTCGCCTCTCTGGTCACGCGAGTCTGCCGGATCGAAAGAAACTCCCCGCCCCCGCTCTACCACTCCTAGGCCTTCTGGAAACTGGCGATGGCCTTGACTTCGTCATCGTGGATGTCGAAAACGGTGTAGAGCTTGGTAATCTGGAGAAGGTCGTGAACCTTTTTGGTGAGATTCAGGAGCTTCAACTGTCCTCCCTGGTTTGAAACCGCCGTGAAGGCGCTGACTAGCTCACCGATGCCGGAACTGTCGATGTAGCTGACATCCGCAAGGTTAATCAAAAGCTGCTTGTTCCCCTTGGCTAATTGGTCCCGGACAAGCTCGCGCAATTGCGCGCAGCCTTCCCCCAGGGTGATTCTGCCGCTGATGTCAACGACGATCACCGAATCAACTTGTCGAATTGTGGCTTTCATGCTCAAAGTCGGTTCCTCCTTATTTTGATTGGTGTGCCGGATCGATTCGCTTCACCATAGTTACTTCAGTCCCCGAGCCAGGAAGGCACTTCACGTGGAATTCGTCCATAAAAGTGCGGATCAAGAATATCCCCCTTCCGGAAACCTTCAGAAGGTTGTCGGCAGAGCAAGGATCGGGAACCTCCCCGATATTGAAACCATTACCCTGGTCACGAATGCGAATTTCCAGCCGGTCTTTGTGAATCTCAAACCTCAGCCACACGCTCTTGCTCGCGTCGTTCTTGTTTCCATGCCAGATGGCATTGATCATCGATTCATGCACGGCCATTTCAATCTGGTGCTCGGACTCCTCGCTAAAACCTGCGGTTGCGGAGACTCTTCGCACGATCTCTTCCGCCACCTCGAGGTTCTTGAGATCGCTCTCGAAGGTCACTTCCACAACGCTGGGTTCAGAAGTCATAGGCGACGCGCGGAGCTGTTTATCCCGTCCATGAAATTACCTTAGGGGTCAAAGAAAGTCAATGAAACAGCAGCCCCTTGAATTCATCGTGTCACCAGGCGCCCGCGCTATGCTCCGCCGGCGGTCTACACCGGGCGTGCGCATTCCTTCCCCGGCTCGCCTGGCGGGGCGTTCACGGCTCTCTTGCCGGTTCGACCCCAGCCGAAAAATCCATTTCCGGGAAAACTACAGAATAATCAAAGGTTTCACGTTCGTCAATATTAGAAGCAGAAAAAGAATTTCCGCCCGCCTCGACTCGATGCTTGAACCGGACCTGTAACTCCTGCTTTCCGTAGCCCGCGACCTAATCAAGCCGGAGGGAGCGTTTTTCTCGCCTCGCCGGTTGCCAAAGCGCCTAAGAATAGAACCACTGCCATTATTGCGCCGGCGCGGTCCGTAACGCCTAGCGAGTAACCCAGCATCGCCAGCACCTTCAACACGATAGTGGCCAGCGCGCAAATGATGCCAAGTCCCCAGCACACCTCAAGCACTCTACGGTAAACGTTGGACATCGAACACCTCCTGTGGCATTAATGCGCGTGGCAGTATAGCAATGTGGGGCCGCTGATTCAATGCAATTGCAGGTCCCGTTCTGAAGCGTTCAAATAGCATTCATAGGTGTGTCTACCGAAGCACACAAAAACCACCTTCTCGAGGGCGGGATTCTTTTCCAAGAACCTTCCGACCTCGCTCACCGCGATCGCCGTGGCGCGCTCGAGAGGAAAGCCGTACACACCGGTGCTGATCGCGGGGAAGGCAATGGTGCCTATGCCCATTTCAACCGCCAATTGCAACGAGGTCCGGTAACAACTCGCCAGCAGCGCATCTTCACGCCGGGCGCCACCGCGCCATACCGGCCCCACGGTGTGAATCACCCATTTTGCCGGCAAGTTGTAACCTTGAGTGATCTTTGCCTCGCCGGTGGGGCAGCCTCCCAGCTTCCTGCATTCCTCAAGTAGCCTCGGCCCGGCAGCCCGATGGATGGCGCCGTCCACCCCGCCGCCTCCCAGCAGGGTTGAATTAGCCGCATTCACAATCGCCTCCACTTGCTGTTTTGTGATGTCGCCCTCGACCACCATAATCCTCTCGGAAATCATGCGCTCTCCTCCGGCAATTGATAGGTGTAGAAGGATCTTGGGGGTTTGCGGGGTCGAATACGGCGAAGCTACACGCCCACGCCTCTCCTCGGCCGCTCTTTGAACACCCACTCAATATCCTGCACGGGTTCGCCCTCGCACTCCACGGCGATGCTGGTAATCGGCTCCTCAGGCGCTTTTTCGGACAGGCCCGTGAACTGCACCCGGAATTTTTCCTGCTTCAACTCCACCTTCTGGCCGGTTGTGAACAGCTTGGCCGAGTTTACCTTGGTCTTGATGGCTCCGACCGCCACCCTACTCCCCGGCCAGTTGTAGACCTGCACGTAGAGCGTGTTTCCTTTGCGGGTGAAACCCGCCAGCACGGAATCCGTGACCTGCGAGCGCTCCGTTTCATAAATCGTCGGGCCATGCTTGTCCATCCACTTGCCGACTTCCGTCAGCCTTTGCACGGATTCAAGAGGAATTGACCCGTCTGCCTTGGGACCGATGTTGAGCAGGTAATTGCCGCCCCCTTGCGCGCATTCCACCAAGTTGCGGAGAAGGGTCTTGGAGCTCTTCCAATTATCATCCGCCCGCTGGTAACCCCAACTGTCGTTCATGGTCATGCAGCTTTCCCAGGCTCGACCCGTTTTGGCAGCGCGAATCTCCTGCTCGGGAGTGGAAAAATCACCCTCCAGTCCGTTGCGATTATTGACGATGATGTCCGGCTGGAGTTTGAAGACCATCTCATTCATCTTCTCCGATTCCCAACCCTTTTTATCCAGTGGCCAATCTACGTCGTACCACAAAACGTCAATCTTACCGTAATTAGTTAGCAGTTCGTGGATCAGGCCGTGAGTGTATTCCACGAAGCGCTGGCGCGCCGCCTCGTCGGCGGCGCAGCGCGCGCCGTCAGGATGATGCCAGTCCATTAAGGAGTAATAGAACCCTACGCGTAGGCCCTCGGCGCGGGCCGCTTCCACGTACTCGGCCACCAAGTCACGTCCCGGACCTTGTTTCGAGGCACAGTAGTTGGTGAGCTTCGTATCGAAATTGCAGAAACCCTCGTGGTGCTTGGTCGTCATCACCATGTATTTCTGCCCGGCTTGCTTGGCCAGCTTGGCCCAGGCGCGGGCGGCGTTCGGCTGGGGCTTGAACTGTTTGGCCAGTTGCTCGTACTCTGCCACCGGAATGCCTTCCTCCGCCATCGCCCATTCATGGTGACCATAAACGCTATAAAGCCCCCAGTGGATAAACATGCCGAACTTGGCGGCGTGCCACCACTCCATGCGGCGCTGCCGGTCGGCAATAATCGCGGGGCTCTCGGCCGGCGGGGCTGCTTCCCCGGCGGGCTTCAGTTGTTCCTTTTGCTGGCAGCCGGTGGTTAGGGCGCCTGCGGCCAGAGTTGTGGCTCCGATCCCGAGCCACTGTAGGGACTCTCGTCTCGACATACCAACGTTTGTCTTCATGTCTCCTCCTTTCAAATGGCTGGGCTCCTGCTAAACAATCTCCTCATTGACGGGATCCCATCGAACCTTGCGGCCTTGCTTGAAAGCCTCCACGGACATAAGGATCGCAACGGCTTCCTCGAAGGCCCGGTCGACTCCGCAACGAGGCACGGCGCGGGAACGTGCGCAATCCAAAAAATCCTGCATGTGCGAGGTGACCTGAATCTCCCCAGGCCGGAAAGAGTAATCCGGCGGCACAATCGCGTCCTGGGGGTTGAGGCCGAGTTGCCAGGCCGTGGCGCGGGCTCGGCTGGCTTTCTCCTCATACTCGGGCTTCCATTCGGGGCTGTAAGTTCGGCAGACCGTGTGGTTGACCTCCAGGGTCATTTCCCGGCCCAGAAGCTGCGTGATCTCGCCTACGTGGCTATTATGGAAATTGCAGGCGAAACTCAGTCCCATGTTGAGCTTGGGATAATCAAACATCACGCTCCACTGGTCAGGGACCTCGCGGTCCGTCGTCCAGAAATAGGTGCCGCCGTGGGTTACCGCGCTTTCCGGGGTTCCCATTCCCACGATCATGTTGACGCCATCCCAGAGGTGGCTGAGCAGGTCACCCGCAATGCCGGTCCCGTAATCCCAATAGCATCGCCAGGTGAAGAAGCGCTCAGCGTCGAAGGGCCGTTTGGGGGCATTGGCGATGAAACGGTCCCAATCGATGGTGTTGGGCCCTGCGTCACGCGGCATTTCGGTAATGGCGTAATCGGTGTAGAACTTCCACATGGAATGAGTTCCGGCACGGTCGATGTAGGTCCGCACCAGGGGCAGCCTTCCCAGAGCCCCCGAGCGGAAGATCTCCTGCGCCTTGTGGTAGGCGGGAGCACTATTGTAGTGGTGACCCAACTGCATCACCACTTTGTTTTCCTTGACCGCCTGGCGCATGCGCTTGGCGTCGGGGAGTTTGGTACACCAGCCTTTTTCAACGTAGACGTCCTTCTTGGCCTGGGCCGCAGCAACCACCATGGGCGCGTGCCAGAAATCCGGAGTGGCAATGATCACCGCATCAATGTCCGGATCCTGTACTGCCTTCTCCCATTCGTGCACCACGCGAACCTTCCGGTTCTTGCAGAGGGTCTGCGCGCGTGCGACATTGCCCGTATACAGGTCGCAGATAATTCGGACTTCGGCATTGGGGACCGCCTGAGCGAGTTGCAGGAGATTATGCCCCTGCGTTCCTACGCCAATGCTGGCGACTCCAATGACTTCGTTCGGTGACTTCTCAGCAAGTAACGCCGGTCCTGCGCGCAGTCCGGCAGCCACACTGGCTCCGGCTGCGGCGGCGCCCTTCAAAAAGGTTCGTCTCGCCAGGCTCTGGTTTCCGCTCATGTGTCCTCCTTTGGAAAAACGCTGCGCAAGTACCGCCCGTTGTACCCAATATCCTGTTCCTTGGCGCCGCTTTCGATGTGCATCCATCCCCGATAGTGGATGTCGTCCAAAGCTCGGCGGACTTCCGGGAAATTGATCGTCCCCTTCCCGAAGAGGCCGTCATAGTCCTTAGCGTGAAACTCGCAGATATGCTTGCCGAGGAAGCGAATCTCCTTGTAGATGTCATAACCCATCTTGTGGGAGTTCCCCATATCGTAGTAGACCTGGACGGCGCTGGAGCCCACCTTATCCACTATGGCCATGTGCTCTTCGGCGCTGAGCCAACTCTCAATCCCCAAAACCACGCCGGCTTTTTCCGCTTGGGGAGCAATCTCCTTGAACCGTTGAATCACCGCTTCGGTGCCAATCTTATCTTTCTTCAAATCGCCCTTACCGAAAAAAGCAATCAGCACAACGCGCGTCCCGAAGGCGCGCGAGACCTCGAGGCTGTCCGCCACCCACTGCTGCGCGCGCGGGTCGCTCTTGTAAGGGAATTGGTTCAAGATACCTAAGGCCAGGGATGCAATTCCCACCTCGAGTGCCTTTGCCGTGTTCAAATAACTTCTCTGTAGTTCCGGCTTAAGCAGTGGAAAGCTGTTTTGGGGATCTCCCATGTCCACCATAATTCCGTCGAGCCCCAAGCGCTTGGCGATGCCCAGTGCTGCCGGGTCGGTCCTCTTTCCCAATGTCCAGTCACACGCTCCGATCTTGAAACGTTGTGCGGACTGTGGGCTCGATGCGGACCAGAGGGACGAAGAAGCCAGAAATCCTCCGCCCATCGAGAGTCCCGCGAGACCGAGGCGGGCGCCGGACTTCATCATCTCGCGCCGGGTCTGTCTTGTAAGGTTCATTGTAATTATTCCTTTAGACCATGAAGCTTCGGGTCCAACCTTTCCTTGGATTTCATCAACTGCTCCCAGGTAACTTCAGTATGTTTATAGGCTGCCGTGCGACCCAGGATGGTGGTCAGGTTGCTCCTCACGCTGGGCGCCGTGGTGGGGTTCGAGAAGCGACTTTGTGTGACGTTGTCGTAAAATGTGGCAATGTTGCTTGCCGCTCCCTCCTTGTACAATTGCTCTGACCGTCCGCCTTCGTAAGGGACTTCGCCTCGGATGGCCACGCTTCCCGCGTAATGCGTGTCGATCGTGCCCTTGGCGCCATACATGCGGCAGACGATGTCATCGTAACCTTTTCCAAATTGCTTGGAGGCGAAGGTCACGATGACTTCTTCTGGGAAGGTGAAGATGACGGAGAAATGGTCCCAGCAGTTACCCTCGCTGCGCGACTTCAAGCCACCCTTTCCCCTGGCGCGAATAGGATGGTTGTCCATTATCCAGCAGGCGACATCGATGGAGTGAATGTTCTGTTCAGTGATGATATCCCCGGAAAGTACCCGGTCCACCCCCCAGGCGCGCAAGCGACGCTCCGGGTCCGTAGGATTGGCCCGCAACTGCTCAACTTGGCGCGTAAACGGCGACCCCGCCCAATAAGCGGCTTCGCCGCAGAGAATGGGGCCGATATCGCCGTTGTGCACGCGCTTGATCGCTTCTTGATAAAAAGGGTCGGTGCGGGTTTGAAAATCCACCAGGAAGCAGCGGTTCTTGGCCGAAGCCTTGGCGCTGCTTTCTTCGATGCTTCGGCAGCCGGGCACGTCCACGGCGACCGGCTTGGCCAAGAACACGTGAGCCCCAGCCTCCACGGCAGCGGTTGCTTGTTCGGGATGGAAATAGGGCGGGCTTTCGATGGCCACGGCATCGACTTTTCCTTCCAGCATTCTGCGATACCCCAGCAGCCCGGAATAACAGTGCTCGGCGGCCACCTTATACTTCGTGCCAAAGGCGTTCACTCGATCTGGAAAGTAATCCATCGCGGCCACGATTTCATATCCGCCGTGCTGCTGAAACAGGTCGGCAATCCAGGTCCCGCGGCCGCCGCAGCCAATCATGCCCAGCGCGATTTTCGAATTGGCCTGCGAGCCGCGCACAAGTTCGGGTCTCAGGATGGAGAATGAGATTACTGCGGCTCCGGTGCGCGCCATGAACTCTCGACGGTCCAGCGCTCTCCTTCGCCTGCCATGGGTCGATGGCTCTGATTCTTCTGCCATTGGGTTGTACTCCTCAGGATAGAATCCCGCGCAAATACGAATCTCCTGGCGAACCATAGCAGATTGCTTTCGAGGACACAACAGTGGATTGGTAGTGGAACTGAACATCACACCCTTTTGAGTGGGCGACCGGAAGGGCGGGCTCAAGAGCCCGTGTGAAAACCTCGTATATTGAGGCAATCGATCCGGGTTGCGACCCCCTCACCCGTCCCGCGCCGGCTGATGAGGACGCCGCCGCGGGCCACCCTCTACCCCAATGGGGCGAGGGCTGGGTTTTCACACAAGCTCTGAAGCCCCGGCCTTCAGGATGTGATGGGAAATCCAGGGAGTGCGAAAACAGTATCTGTGCCGAAATATCGGCGAGTGCCGAAATGTCGGCTGAGCCGGCTTCTCCCCGAAACCAGCCACGTCGCTCCACTTCGATTAAATCCTTTGTCGATAAGCAGTTAACCACGGTGAAGAAGAAACACACTTTGGAGGCCGCCTTGCCCTTACCCCCTGTGGGCGAGGTGAATCGCAATCATGCTCCGAGTTACCACAAATGTCGAAGAAGAACGCAGCAGAGTCACTCTAAAGCTGGAAGGCAAGCTGGCGGGCCCTTGGGTGGATGAGTTCGAGCGTTGCTGGTGCTTAGCGCACGAGAAATGCAAGAACCTTGTTGTGGAGCTCGAGGGAGTGACGTTCATCGATTCCAAGGGTAAGTGTTTACTCGCTAAGATCCACGACCAGGGGGCGAAGTTGATCGGAGCCGGGCTGATGACCAAATCTATCATCGAGGAAATTGCGCGCTGTGGCGGGCAACCGAGAGAAGACGCGAATGGATCGCGCGGCTCCAAACAGGCCATCCTTAAGACGTTCGTCCTCCTGCTCTTCCCTCTGTTCTTCTGCTTGGGGAGCGCAAGAGGCCAAGATCGTAATCCCCTGAAGCTGACGCTGAAAGAGGCAGTTCGATTGGCGGTGAAGCAGAACCCCCAGGTGCAAATCGCCAACTTGAATCTGGCGCAGAGTGTTCAGGATCGGAACATGGCGCGGGCTGGCCTCCTGCCACAGGCTGACTTCGAGACTGTGGACAGAGCATTGCGCTACAACATCTATGCGCTGTTCGGCAGCAGGTTCCCCGGCATCCCGGAGCATGGCGGGCCCTTTCAATTCTTTCAGGGAGGCCCGAACTTCTCGATGCCGATATTCGATCTCACCCTCTGGCGGCGTTGGCAATCTGCCCACCAGGGTATCCGTGCAAGTGAGGCCCAGGAAACGACCGTCCGGGAACAGACCGTGCTGCTGGTGGTTTCACAATATCTGGGAGGCTTGCGGGCGGGGGCGGCGGTGGTGGCGGCGCAGTCGCGGGTCGATCTAGCGCAGGCCCTCTACGATCAGGCGTTCGACCTGCAAAAAAACGGCGTGGGCACAGGGCTGGACGCGCTACGGGCCAACGTTGAGCTGCAAAATGAAAAGCAGCGCCTCATCGAGGCACAGACGCAGGAGGAGGTCGCCCTTTACGGATTGGTGCGACTGCTCAATCTCGACCCACACCAGAAAGTGGAGCTGGCTGACAAACCCAGCTTCTTCCAAACCCCGGAATTCGAGGCCAGCCAGAGCCTGGAGCAAGCGCTCGTAACTCGGCCGGAGATGAAAGCCCTGGAGGCACGGGAGGGGATAGCCATGCTCGGAAAAAAGACGGCCAGCGAATCCCGGTTCCCCAGTATCAACGTCGGCGGAGACTGGGCTTACCAGGGCCTTTCATTGCCGAGAGCTATTCCCACATATGCATTCCAAGTTTCTCTGGACGTGCCGATAATCACCGGCGGCCGGATCCACGCCCAGATTGCACGGTCGGACCTCGAATTGAGGAAAGTCGCGCAGGAGCGAGCGGATTTACGCGACCAAATCGCGTTGGAAGTAAAGACTGCCGTGGCGCGGCTCGAGTCTGCGCGCCATGAAGTGGATGTTGCCAACCTAGGTGTCAAGCTGTCTCAGGAAGAGGTGACCCAGGCCCGTGACCGTTTTCAGGCCGGAGTAGCTAACAACATCGAAGTGATCACCGCGCAGGACGCTCTGGCGCGCGCCAACGACAATCAGATCGGAGCTTTGTACGGCTATAACCAGTCACGCGCCGATCTGGCACATGCCATCGGCCAAACCGAAGGCCTTTACGCAAAGTGAGGTGGAAAGACCATGGAATCGAACGTCGCTGAGCTCGAAAAAGATACGAACCGGGAGCCGTCAACCCCGGCCCCGCAAGAGCCGGAAAAACAAGGGATGGCAAGCCGGTGGGCAGAACCGAGATTCCGTCGGGCCCTGGTGTGGGCGCTGGCCGTGGTCGGCATTCTGAGCATCGCTTTGATCCACTACTACTACAACCGGGTGAGCACGGACGACGCCGAGGTGGACGGGCACCTCGTTCCGATGGCTTCCAAGATTTACGGTGATATCGCCGAAGTACGCGTGGATGACAACCAACCCGTCAAAGCCGGCCAAGTTCTGGTCCGCATCGATCCGCGCGATTACCAGGCAAGAGTGGATCAAGCTAAAGCGGCGCTTGCGCTCGCAGAAAGCCAGGCACAAGCAGCTCAAGTGGGCGTGCCGATGACTCGCGAAACGACCGAAAGCTATACCTCCTCAGCCGATGCGCAGCTCGCCAATGCGGAGGCGGAATACGATCGAGCTAAAACAGCTTACGAAAAGGATTCGACTGCGGAGCTGGCTTTCGCGCGTGCCAACGTCGACGCGCGGCAAGCCGATAACGACCGCGCCCAGGCTGACCTTGGGCGCATGAAGCCCCTGGTGCAAAAGGCGGAAATCTCCCAGCAACAGTTCGACGCCTACTTGGCGGGCGCGCGTGTGGCGGAAAGCGAGCTGAAAGCAGCCAAGAATCGACTGGCGGCCGCAGAAAGAGGGGCTGATATCTCCAAGGCGGCGATGTTTGCTGCCAAGGCCAAGGTAGACCAGGCACGCGCCGGGGTCGAGCAGGCGCGAGCCAACCACAAACAGATCCCCATCAAAGAGGCTGATGCTGCTGCCGCTGTCGCCGCCGTCGCACAGGCCAAAGCCAACCTCGAGGCCGCCAAGCTCGAGTTGAGCTACACAACCGTGGTGGCGCCGGTGGATAGCGTGGTGACCAAGAAGTCGGTTGAGGTCGGCCAGATCGTTCAGCCTGGCCAAAGCTTGCTCGTCCTGATTCCCCTTCAGGACATTTGGGTAACCGCCAACTTCAAAGAGACCCAGTTAGCTAAAGTCCGACCGGGACAGAAGGCGGAAATCCACGTGGATATGTACGGCGAAACATTCACTGGGCACGTGGATTCGATCGCCGGAGCTACAGGCGCCAGGCTCAGCCTCTTGCCTCCGGAAAACGCCACGGGCAACTTCGTCAAAGTGGTGCAGAGGATTCCGGTGAAAATTCTTGTCGATCCCATCCCGCCGGACAAGGCCATTCTGCGCCCCGGCATGAATGTGGATGCGACGATCATCACAAAGTGAAGGAGTCAGGAGCGTTTATGTTTCGCATTGTCACAGTGGCGAGGGAATACGGCAGCGGTGGTGCCCGCATCGCGCAACTGCTGGCAGACAAGCTGGATTGGAAGTTGCTTGACCGCTGCTTGGTCGAGAAGATCGCGCAGCTCGCCCGGGTGGAACCCCAGTTGGCGGAACAATATGACGAGCGTCCCGATCCCTGGGTCAATCGTATCGTCCATGCCCTTTGGCGAGCGGGACTCATGCGGGGCACCCTGGCCAGCCCTATCCCCGAATTGTTCGATGCTGATACGATGGCTTCGCTCTCCCAGCGCGTGATTGAAGAAGCAGCGGACATCGGGAACTGCGTGATCGTGGGGCGCGCCAGCCAATGCGTCCTCCAGGAGCGAAGCGACGCCTTTCATGTCTTCATTTACGCTCCCCGCGCCGAACGTTTGCGGCGGGTCCGAAGCCGGCATGCCAGTTGCGCGGAAGCTGAACTGGCCTTGGATGCGAAGGATCAAGAACGCGCAGCGCTCATCCGCCGGTATTTCAACCAGGACTGGTCCAACCGCCATCTGTACGACCTGATGATCACCTCCAAGTTGGGAGAGGAAGTTGTGCTGACCACCATTCTGAGTGCCCTGGGAGTCGGGCGTGTGAGTTCCGCCGCGGTCCGCGGGGAGCGCGAGTTTAACGTGGCAGGACGGTAAAGGGAAGCGGTTCGCGTCGGCTACGACATATTGTCCGATCCGCCCGCCCTTGCTTTCATTGTTCTCGGGTTTCGAATGCGATTCAGTGGCAGCTTTGAAGATTAGAATAAGCCAGTGTCATTCCGAGTGGAGCGAGGAATCTCGCTCTGAGCTCATGCCAATCGCCGGGCAAAGAACCAGAACGAGATTCCTCGCTCCGCTCGGAATGGCAACCTTCAAAGGGGCTTATCAGGAACCAACCAGATTGAACCTATGAGAAGTTTATTCGCTCGCGCGCGCCAAAACGGGGAAACCAATCCCTGGGTGATTGCCCTGACGGTGATGTTGGCCACCTTCATGGAGGTGCTCGACACCAGCGTCGCCAACGTGGCCTTACCTCACATCGCGGGCAACCTCTCGGCCGGCGTGGACGAGAGCACTTGGGTTCTGACCTCCTACCTTGTTTCGAACGCCATCGTGCTGCCCCTGACGGGCTGGCTCTCCTCACTGTTCGGCCGCAAGCGCTTTTACATGACCTGCGTGGCCCTTTTCACCGTCAGCTCGTTCCTATGCGGATTGGCCCCCTCGCTGCCGCTGCTGGTGTTCTTCCGCATTCTGCAAGGCGCCGGCGGTGGCGCTCTTCAACCGATATCTCAAGCCATTCTGGTGGAGAGCTTTCCGAAACAGAAGCAAGGGATGGCAATGGCCATTTACGGCATGGGCGTGGTGGTAGCGCCCATACTTGGACCCACGCTGGGCGGTTGGATCACCGACGATTACAGTTGGCGCTGGATATTCTTTATCAACATCCCGGTCGGTGTGCTCTCGCTGCTTTTCACCTACCTGCTGATCTTCGACCCTCCGTATTTGGTGCGGAAGAACCTGCGGGAAGCGAAGATTGATTACATCGGGCTGGGCCTGCTGAGCGTGGGCCTTGGGTTCTTACAGGTGGTTCTGGACAAGGGCGAGCGCGAGGACTGGTTTGGCTCGAATTTCATCATCGGCTGCTCGGCCGTGGCGTTTGTCGGTTTAGTCGGAGCGCTCCTCTGGGAACTTTACACCGACGACCCCGTGGTGGATTTGCGCATGCTCAAAGACCGTAACTTCGCCCTCGCCACCTTCACCATGTTCATGCTGGGGTTTGTCCTCTACGGAAGCACCGTGCTACTCCCCCTGCTCTTGCAGACGCTTATGGGTTACACGGCCTTGCTGAGCGGACTGGTGCTCTCGCCGGGCAGCCTTCTGGTCCTGATCGCGTTGCCCATTGTGGGCCGCTTGACCCAGTCCGTGGAGCCGCGCTGGCTGGTGGCCATCGGACTCGCCATCACAGGGCTCTCACTCTTGCACATGGCCCATTTCAGCCTCGAAATTGATTTCCGCACCGCCGTCATGGCCTGGGCCTATTCACGTCTGGGCATGGCGTTCTTGTTTACCCCCATCAACGTCATGGCGTTCTATTTCATTCGGAAGGAAAAAATGAATAACGCCACCGGCATCATCAACCTGGCTCGGAACATCGGGGGAAGCGTGGGCATTGCCAATGTCGCCACACTGCTCGCTCGGCGGTCCCAGGTGCATCAGTCCACCCTGGTCAGCCACCTCACCCCGCTCGATCCCGTTTACACAAACTCGCTGTCGGGCGCCAGCCGCTTCCTCATGTCGCAAGGTTCAAACCCCGTGCAGGCCCTGAACCAGGCCCATGGCCTCATCTACGGCAATTTGGTCCGCCAAGCGAACATGCTGGCCTATACCGACAGTTTCTGGCTCCTGGGCCTCACATTCCTCGCAATAATCCCTTTCATGTTCCTCATGAAGAAAACCCAGCCCCGGCGCGCCCCCGCCGCGCCGGCACATTGACGCCTGGTCGGCAGTATGCAGTGGGCAGTCGGCAGTCGGCAGTAGGCAGTCGGCAGTAGGCGGTCGGCAGTCGGCGGTCGGCAGTATGCAGTGGGCAGTCGGCGGTCGGCAGTGGGCAGTCGGCGGAAGATCGGCCCTCTCCCCGGGGAGAGGGTGGCCCGCGACGGCGCTTTCACCAGCCGTCGCGGGCCGGGTGAGGGGTCATTTGCACGGCTAGTAGAAAGGAGGCGGGCTGACGCCCCCTACCGCTGGGGCATCGAGCATGAAGGCGAAAGTGGTGCTACAATTCTCCAAAGGAGGATCTGGTGTCAAGGAGAGGCGCGGAGGTTCTCGAAGAAGCCCTATCGCTTCCTGCTGAGGAGCGAGCAGAGTTGGTGGACCGCCTGCTGACAAGTCTTGATTCTTCGCCCGGGGGCCGAATCGACGCACTGTGGGCAGCGGAGGCCGAAGATCGGCTTGAGGCATTCGAGCGGGGTGAAATCGAGGCCGTGCCTGCCGACGATGCCTTCGGTGCGACCGGCGGCGTAAAGCCCTAATGGTAGTCAGGTTTCTCACCCCCGCCCAAGCCGAGCTCATGGAGGCCGTTGCCTATTACGAATCCCAAAAACAAGGACTCGGCTCCCAGTTCGCCGAAGAAGTAAAACGTACCATCCAGAGAATCCTGCAGTATCCCGAAGCCTGGACACCGATTTCGAAGCGAACCCGCCGCTGCCGAACCCACAGATTCCCTTACGGAGTTATCTATCAAGTGCGAGGCGAGGTTCTTCTGATTGTTGCGGTCATGCACCTTCATCGTGAACCTCGGACGTGGAAACACAGGCTCCCCGTGGACGAGGAATAACCCTCGGCCGCCGCAATCGGCCGAAGAGTCGCCATTAGAGCGTCCTTGTTATGCGGCAGAGGGGTCCCTGGCCCTGGGTGGGCGAATGCGGTTCCCGAGGCGTGTGGGCGGGACGCCGATGCCACGCGGGCTAGGGTGCCTGCAATCTGAACAGGTCACATAAATGTATCCGAACTGTCGATGGCCTGGTTTCACCAGCGACGCTGTGTTGGGATAGCTCACTATTGGCATCGGTCCAGCATATTCATGCGGACGTATGAAGTCACCCGAAAAAGTCTGGGTAGGGATCGGCAACGGATCAGCCCGATCAGCCAAATCTAAATCCCACACAACCGGAGAGAATTTCGGGTCTTTTAGAACGACGCTCGAATCATTCACCAGCAGTATCGCAAAGGCGCTGGGATAAACAACCCTGAGAGAGATATCAGGCTGGACCCTCGATGCTCCCCTCGGAGGAGGCTTCGCCACCAAAGACTGAATTGACTGAACACCGTGTTGCACACTCGTCACCTGCGTTTCGAGCACATGAAACTGCATTCTAATTGCTTCGTTCTCGACCGCCGTCTGGTAAGCCGCATTCGCGTCTTGCACTTTCGAGCGAGCCGCGTCGAAAGTTCCGGCCCCGGCAGCCAACAATATGAACGTCACTATCCAAAATGCATGGCGCTCTCGCGGCTGCTGCTTAGAGACACGTAAACGCCCGCGGCTGCGAGGCCGGCCTGAGAGGCCCAGAATCCCACAACGAGCAAGAACTCCACGACGACCGGACCACCTTCACGGAAAACAGAAGGCAACGAAGGACAAGGCTACCGCTTTCCGCCCCCTATGTCACCTACATCTTCCCTCTATTGAAGAGCACTAAAAACCCGCTCCTTGAGGGTCCAAACCGGTAACCGCCCCGAAGAATGGGGGCCTGCCTCCTAAACCTTTTCGAAAAGCTGGGGCAAGTTTTGAGTCCCCGCCCCCCAGTCGAATGGAAGCGCTGTGGGCAGCGGAGGCCGAAGATCGTCTTGAGGCATTGGAGCGGGGTGAAATCAGGGCCGTGCCTGCGGACGGTGCCTTCGATGCCGCACGGGCGTACACGAACGAGACACCCCTGCCACGCGGCTGACGCCGCATCAGGAGTTAGTCGCTCCCAAGGGTTGGTTGATTTTGTTGATTCCGGCAAGGCGGCGAGCCCAACGACCAATGACGGGATACGCAGCCCATTCGCCCCGACTCGCTTTGATGCCGTAGACGATGCCCAGGACTAAGGCCAGCACCCAGACGCCTATCCAGAAGAGTCCAAACAGCCCAAAGACTATAAAGAAGGCTACCGAGCCAATCTTCGACGCCTTTTCGGCTGCCACGCCTAACACCACGCCACCGAACACGAGCGCAAACCACGCCCCCATCATGACCATGCCAGCCACGAAACAGAATCCCTGAAAAATCACCGCCTGCAGAGCGTGAAACCGCACAAAACGAGATTCGCGTTTAACAAGATAAATAACCAGTGGGCCTATCCACGAGCTGAAAAGCTGCAAAACGTGCGCCAGCAATGCCAGTGTGCATTCGTCGTGACTCGGTGCTGCAAGCTTGTTTTCCTCACCCATCATCGCCCCCAATAGGAAGGAATCATCCCGCAAATCACAGCCGCGTTGGAGCGTTCGCCGTCGCGAGCGCCAAAGACCAGCGTGACTTGCCCTTTGCGGGCTCGCTCCACCAGCGAGTCGAGGAGGGCTTTCCGCGGAAGCTGCAACAGTTCCTGGCGATACTTCTTCCTGAACTCTTCCCACTTCTCCGGTTTGTGGTCGTACCATTTCCGCAGCGCGCTCGAAGGCGCAATCTCTCTCAACCAAGCATCAATCTTCAGTTGCGCCTTGCTGATACCCCTGGGCCAGAGCCCATCCACCAGCACCCGGTAGCCGTCCGCGGCGCTGGCCTCCTCGTACGCCCTTTTAATGGCTATCGGCGTGGTCAGATTCCCCTTTCTTCAACTCGAATTATCTCATACCTTCGCTGCGGGAGTGGGACATTCCCGTCACTCTAGAAGAGGGGACGGCAAGCCGTCCCCCTACAGACTGTAGGGGTAGGGCTTTTCCTGCCCCTCGAGCCCCCAGCAATCACCTTATCGCCCCGCATTCGACAGCCCCATTCGTAGGCCTGGTTTCCATGATAGAATTGTATCTTTGCAGGGATAATTCGCTTCAATTTAACTCCGCAATGACACTGAGCGCCGCTCGGGGTTGCCTGGGCATTTGGAGGCCTCTGGCCACCACCTAACTTGGCGCCGATTGCCGATTGTGGGAGCAGAAACAGGAGAACCGCAATGAAGACCGTCCGGCTCATCTTGAAGAATAGCGTGCGCAATCCGCGCCGGACGGTGCTCGCCATCCTGAGCATCACCATTTCTATCTTTCTTGTTAGTACGCTCCAGGCAGTCCTGCACAACCTTGAAACACTCGGCATGTCCAACAGCTCGAACCTGCGGGTGGTGGTTCACCGCGCGACTGCCATGACAGAGACGATGCCTGTCTCCTACAAGCAGCGCATCGCCGCTCTGCCGGGCGTGAGATATGTCGAGTCGATGGATTGGTTCGGGGGCTACTATGTGGACCCGGGCAACTTCTTCGCCAACTTTGCCACCGATGTCGAGGACTTCGATAAAATCGCCGATGAACTCGTGATCCCTCCCGAACAGCTCGCAGCATGGAAGCGAGAGCGAACTGCGGCTCTGGTGGGCAAGAGGCTGATGGAGACCTACCACTGGAAACTGAACGACCGCATAACCCTGAAGGGCACGATATACCCGGTAGATCTGGAATTTATCATTCGCGCTGTTTACACCGACCCCGAAGACGTTTCCGTCGAGCGGGCGATTTATTTCCATTGGGATTACTTTGACGAATCCTTGGGCCGGCCGGGGCGCACAGGGTCGTTCTATGTGAAGGCCGCCACTGCGGAGGATATTCCACGCTTGGCTGACAGGATCGATAGCATGTTCCGAAACACCGACGCCGAAACCAAGACAGAAACGGAGAAGGCCTTCAACCTCAGCTTCGTTTCCATGCTAGGGAATGTCAAATTGCTTTTGAACGCCATCTGCCTGGCGGTGGTGTTCACCATCCTGCTGGTGGCAGGAAATACCATGGCGATGTCCATTCGCGAGCGGACCGGGGAAGTGGCGATTCTGAAGACCCTGGGTTTCCGCCAAAACGCCATCCTTCATCTGCTGGTGGGCGAGTCGGTGGCTATCGCTTTGCTGGGAGGGATTCTTGGTGCGGTCGGCGCGAAGACGACTTACGGGTTCATTCATATCACGTCAACAAAGGGTTACGCCTTTGGCATGGTCTACGCGCTGGGCGTCGCCCTGCTATCGGGAGTCGGAACCCGCATGCTCTTCGCCGGCTCTACAGCTTTACGCACGTGGATGAAGTTGACGCGCATGGTGGTGACTTTGCTCGGAGGGCTCCTCGGTTTGGCCGCCGGGTTTGCGTTTTACATGGGCGCTGGATTCGTTATGAATCAGGGCGGCTTCCTGGCGGATTTCGGCGTAAACTACGGAACCGTGGCGCTGGGACTCGGAATCTCGGCCGGTGTGGGCCTCGTTAGCGCCTTGCTGCCCGCGCTTCGCGCCTCTAGAATGAGCATCGCCGAAGCGTTGCGATACGTTGGCTGAAGGAGGTGTAAAGTGTAAAGGTTAAAGGGTGGAGGATAAAGGATAAAAGGCAAGGAGTAATCGCTCCGCAGACGCACTGGAGTGAGTCCGTCCTTTAGCGTTTACCCCTTACACTCGACACCCCACCCTTTACCCTTCGCCTTTCACCCTTTACACTTTACCCTTTACACTGCGTATGCCCTTATTCAGCTTAGTTCTCCGCAACGTCGTCCGCAACCGGCGCCGATCGCTGCTGACGGCGGCGAGCGTGGCGATTTCGTTCTCTCTTCTACTCGTTTTCTTTGCTTCCTATCGTTTCCTGGAGTCGCCTCCGGCTTCGAAGTCCGAGCGCTCACACCTGGTCTTGATAGTGGCGGCAAGCACTTCGCCAGTCCAACCCATGCCGGTCAGCTACCGAACGCGTATCGCACGGCTGGAAGGCGTGCGCGCCGTGACGCAGGTTTTCTGGTTTGACGCTCGCTTCAAGAGCGAAGACACGGTGATCGCCTCGCTCAGTCTCGACCCGCAGACCGTGTTCACATTCTTTCCCAACTGGCAGTTGCCGGCGGAGGAGAAAGCGCAGTTCGTGCGGGAGAAAGTGGCGGCGATTGCGGGGCGCGCCACCGCCAACAAATACGGCTGGAAAGTTGGGGACCACATCTATGTGAGCAGCCCAAGCTATTTCGGCGTTGGCGTCGATTTGATTCTCCGAGGCATCTACGATTCCGAAGAAGAGCACTCCTACCTGGTCTTCCATTGGGATTACTTGAACGACGTGCTGGGAAGTCCTAACGTGACGGGGCAGTTCTGGATCCTGGCCAACTCCGTCGACGCGATGCCCTCCTTGATGAAAACCGTTGATGACCAGTTTCGAAACGAAACGATCCAGACGCGCACCCAAACCGTCAAACAATTTGTTGTGAACTTTATCTCCTGGCTCGGCAATGTGAAGCTGATTTTGGTCAGCATCTCCGGCGCTGTGGTATTTGCGGTGTTGCTCATCATGGCGAACACCATGGCCATGTCCATCCGCGAGCGCACGACCGAGCTTGCGGTTCTGCGCGCCCTGGGCTTCTCCGCCAATACCCTGCTGACCGTGCTTACGGCTGAATCGCTTGGCATTTGCCTGCTGGGTAGTTTCGCCGGCTGCCTGGCTGCCTGGGCAATCTGCCGAGCCGTGGCGGGTTACACGCTGGGGGGCGGCCTGGTCGTTAACCTCGAAATCGGCCTGCCCGGCGTGCTTTCCGCTTTAGGCGTGGCCACCTTGACCAGCCTCGGCAGCACCCTGGTTCCGGCTTATCGAACTTCGCATATGAGCATCGCGGAGGCGCTGCGCTACACGGGATAAGGCCAGAATGTCACCGCCCTTCACTTCGCACTAAACTTTCCTCAGGCTTTGCGCGTAGAATCCATGTGGAGCCATGACGCGCCGCCGCTTGGTCATCAAGAATCTCCTCCGCAATCGTCGCCGGACGATCCTGACCTTTCTCAGCATCGCCACCTCGATCGCTCTGTTGACGGCGTTCTGCGCCACTTATCGTTATTTTGACCATCCCCTCATGCCCAGCGATTGGCGCCTGGTTCTGACGGTCTCGGCGCGCACCTCGTGGATACTTCGGTTGCCGCTGAGTTACGGTGAGCGCATCGCACGGCTACCTGGAGTTGCGGCCATAACCCCCGTCAACATGGTGGACAGCCTATATGGCAGCCACGACGACTTCATGTTCGCGTTGGCCAGCGATCCTGCCACATTCTTCAAGATCTACACGATGTGGCATCTGCCTGAAGAGCAGCTCGCCGCTTACACTCGAGAGAAGACGGCGGCGGTGGCTGGACGGCAAACAGCCCTCAAATACGGTTGGAAGCTAGGCGATCGGATACACTTGCGCAGCCCCGG
>Ga0187784_10000889_pt1 | contig 23033 bp, 18 predicted proteins | sample 1015_SJ02_MP15_2_FD_132964 | JGI IMG/M metagenome (GOLD analysis project Ga0187784, IMG submission 132964) | Tropical peat soil microbial communities from peatlands in Department of Meta, Colombia - 1015_SJ02_MP15_20_MG | ecosystem: Environmental > Terrestrial > Soil > Wetlands > Peat | place... | reverse complement strand
GTCGCCGGACGCAACCGGCGCCGACAGATCGATCCCGCTGATCTCGGCACCGAGCGGCGCATCGAGGTTCTTCACCGTCAGCGTCATGATGGCTCCGTCCGGTCCGCGATCCGCGGCGTCGCGCGCGGCCCGCCGATCAGAACGAAATGCCGCTCGCCTTGATCGGCGCTTCCCATTTCTTGATCTCGTCGGCGAGGAACTGCCCCAGATATTGCGGCGTACGGCGCTCCGGCGCAATCACGTCACCGCCGACCTGACGCAGCCGTGCTTGAATCGCCGGCACCTCGAGCGCGGCCGCGGTCGCGCGGTTGAGCTTCTCGACGATCGGCGCCGGCGTCGCGGCGGGAAGAAACAGCGCGTACCAGCTCGGAATATCGAACCCGCTCAGGCCCTGCTCGTCCGCGGTCGCAAGATCGGGCAGGATCGAGGAACGCTGCCGGCTCAAGATCGCGATCGGCTTGACCGATCTGGCCGCGATCTGCGGCGCCGCGAGCGGCAGGCTCGGGCAGTCATAGTCGATGCGGCCGGCCATCACCTCCTGAAGCCCCTGCACCACGTTGCGATACGGCACATGCGTGACGGTCGCCCCGATCGCCGAATTGAGCAGCAGGCAGGCGAGGTGATTGGAGCTGCCGGCGCCCGAGGAAGCAAAGTGCAGCTTGTCCTGGTTCGTCTTCACGTAGGCGATGAACTGCTGCAGATCTTCTGCAGGAAAATCCTTGCGCGTGACCACCACGAGGGATTCGTCGGTCAAGAGGCCGACCGGCGCAAAGTCCTTTAGCGAATTGTACAGCGGCTGCTTGTAGAGCCATTGGCTCTGCGCCACGGTGCCGACATTGCCAATCAGGAACTGATAGCCGTCGGGCGCTGCGCGCGCGATCTTCGCGCCGGAGAGCTGTCCGCCGCCGCCGGGCAGGTTCTCGATCACGACCGGCTGATGCAGAACGTTGCTGATGCCGTCGGCGATGATGCGCGCGATCGTGTCGCTTGATCCGCCCGCCGAGAACGGCACGGTCAGCGTCAACGGACGCGTCGGCCAATCCGGCGCCTGCGCGCAAGCCGGCGCGGCGAGGAAGCTTCCCAGCACGGTCGCTGCGGCGGTCGCGAGCGCAATGCGAAGCAGTGTCGGTTCCACGCGGGGCCTCCCCATTGATCGTGTCCGAGAATAGCCCGGGACGGGAAAGCCACCACTCAAATCGATGATCCGCGCGCTGGCGCCCTCCCGGACGAGGGCGTGGACGCCCGACTCCATGGCGCCGCGGGAGGGAGCGCGCCGCCCGCGCCTTACTCCTCGCCGGGCGCCTTGCCGCGCTGAGCGAGCGCGATCGACTCCAGAAAGATCGCGATCGCAAGCCGCAACATCGGATCTCTGATCGCCGCGAATGCGCGCACGGCACGCAACCCCTCGGGCGTCGAAAGCACGTAGGTGACGGACCCGGCCTGGGGCGTCTCCGCCGGCGAGGCCTCGCTTGTCGCCACGGGGGGGGCGTCCTCGAACAGGTAGGACACCGGAATATTGAGGACGCGCGCGATATCGGAAAGCCGGCTCGCGCCGATCCGGTTCACGCCCTTCTCGTATTTCTGCACTTGCTGGAACGAAACCTGCAGCGCGCGGGCGAGCCGCTCCTGGCTGAATCCCGCCGCGAGGCGAGCCATGCGCACGCGACGCCCCACATGGGCGTCGAGCGAATTCGGGTTCCGTCGCGGCATTACGCCATCCAGTCGGGAGCGGATGCAAGGAAGCGCGGCCTCGCGTCTGCCACGAGAGCGCACACAACTTGGCCGCGCGCAGCATGGTGGGAATGCTGCGCGCGGCCGTTGACGTGTCCGGGGTCGTTGCTCCCTTGCGACCGCGGCACGTATGCGAATCTCCTATGAAGCGAGCGCCAGCGAGGCCTCCTTGACCTTGGTGGTGGCTTCGTTCGCCGCGCTGGTCGCGCCCGCGATCTGGCTCATGTTCTCGCTGATCGCGCGCACGCCGGTCGACGCGGTCTGCATGTTCGAGGCGATCTCCTTGGTGACCGCATTCTGCTCCTCGACCGCGGCCGCGATCGTCTCGGAGATCTCGTTGATCGTGTCGATCGTCTTGGAGATGTCGCCAATCGCGCCGACCGCCTCGTTGGTTGCGCTCTGCACGGCGGTAATCTGACCGCCGATCTCCTCGGTCGCCTTCGAGGTCTGCGTCGCGAGCGATTTGACCTCCGAGGCGACGACCGCAAAGCCGCGCCCGGCTTCACCGGCGCGCGCCGCCTCGATCGTGGCGTTGAGCGCGAGCAGATTGGTCTGCGCCGCAATGGTGTTGATCAGGCTGACCACGTCGCCGATGCGGCCGGCCTGCGCCGACAGGCCGGTGACGATTTCGTTGGTGCGCCGGCTCTGGTCCACCGCCTGGGCCGAGATCTTGGAAGCTTCGGTGACGCGGCGGCTGATCTCCGAGATCGAGGTCTGCAGCTCCTCGGCCCCCGCGGCGACCGCCTGCACGTTGGCGGAAGTCTGCTCGGAGGCGCTCGCCGCGCCGGTGACCTGCTCGTTGGCCTTTTGGATCGCGCTCGCGATAACCCCGAGATCGTGATCGATCTCGCGCTGCAGGATCGTCTTGCGCGTGATGTCGGTCGCGAACTTGACGACCTTGAACGGCTTGCCGGAGAGGTCGAAGATCGGATTGTAGCTCGCCTCGATCCAGATCTCCTTGCCGCCCTTGCCGATACGCTTGTACTGTGCCGCCTGAAACTCGCCGCGCTTGAGCGCCTCCCAGAAGGCCCGATAGGCCGGGCTCTGGCGCTCCTTCTCCTCGACGAACATGCTGTGGTGGCGGCCCTGGATCTCGTCGAGGCGATAGCCGAGGGTCTGCAGGAAATTGTCGTTCGCCGTGATGATCGTGCCGTCGAGATTGAACTCGATCACGGCTTGCGATTTGCCGATTGCGTCGATCTGGCCGCGCGCGTCGGCCTCGCGCATCTTGCGCTCGGTGACGTCGGTCGCGAACTTGATGACCTTGAAGGGCAGGCCGTCGAGCCCCTTGATCGGGTTGTAGCTCGCCTGGATCCAGATTTCCCTGCCGCCTTTGGCAATACGCTTGTACTCGGCGACCTGGAACTCGCCGCGCTTCAGCGCGTCCCAGAAGCGGCGATACTCGGCACTGTCGCGCTCTTTCGCGTCGACGAACATGCTGTGGTGACGGCCCTGGATCTCCTCGAGCTTGTAGCCAAGCGCGGCGAGGAAGTTCTCGTTCGCCGTGAGGATGGTTCCATCGGTCTTGAACTCGATCACTGCCTGCGACCGGTTGAGCGCCTCGACCGTTGCCTTGAGCTCGCCCACCGCATCCGACTTTCGGGAAAACATTCGGCCACTCCTTGAGCGAAGTCAGGGCGTCAGCGTCGGCCGATCGCCCCGTCGCGATCCATTGATGGCCGATAAGTGTGCTTTCTAAGGTAAATTCGAAGTTAATGTAAAGTAGTGGTGGTCGGTTTGGAGTAATTATCGAATGTCTATGACCAATAAAGGGCCGAAGCCAATGAAGTAAATAGTTACAACCGGCGGTTACGGCGGCATGTTATTGTTTATTGACATTCAGTCAATTTGCCGCGTGAGGCAGGGAATGGATGGGTTCTACGGTACAAACTGCAATGACTGACTTTTGCGAACGGAGGCACGGTTGCAATGGAACTAGGTCAATTGTAACGGATCGTTGTTCTGACTTGCAAAGCTCGCCATTCGACATCTTCCTTACGTGGAAATTCGTAAGGTAGATTGACGTAGCGGCCGACAACCTCGTCGAGAGAGCCGAAAGTTCCAGCCCGCAGAGCGTGCGGCCCCTTTACGTCAACGGAACACGATATCGGTATTAGGGTACGCCACGGTGCCAATTCTGGTTGAAAAATTTTCAGCGTGCGCGATCAACGACCGCTATTCCTGAGGCAATCTGTAGAAAAGAACGCCCTCCTGAAAAAAGATAATCGTCTGGGGAAAAATGGCGACAAAGCGCGCCCCGCGCTGCCCAAAGGGCGCGCGCTCGGTGCTGGCCCGCAGCCCACTTCCGGCCCAAGCGCACCGCAACGGCCCAGCCGGTCGACAAACGGCCGGCGAGAGGCAGGCGCGGCACGCTTGGATCAGACTATCGCCGTGCTCACGTCCGTCCGAGCACCGAGAGGTCCGCGCCGTCGTGATAGTCGTCGCAGCACCAGCCGTATAGCCGGCGGAGCCCGTGTCGGTCGGCGCGGTGAGCGCGTCCCGGGTTTTCGGATCATGCAGCGCGTCATAGAGCCGCGCGACCGATGCGGCGGCGTTGCGGAAGGCCGGATGTTTGGTCACGTCCTTGACCCGATCGCCGTAGATGTAGACCTCGCGGCCGTCGCGCAGCGACTCGATGAACTCCGCGCCGGTGAACGGGCGCTGCTTGCCGGCGAGCACGGATTCCGGGGCGTGGGTCACGGCGTTTCCTCCGGGCGACGGCGCGTAGGAGGTGCAGCGGATCCGCGCGAAAGCGCGCAAATCGTCAGCCATATTTAATCGTACACGATCAATCTGTACACGATCAATCCTGCAGCATCCGCGGGTTAGCCGGTGGAGCTGCCGCCTGGACGGCGCGATGCGCCGATCCCACTGCGCCTGACCCATCCTGCGGCTTTGCGCTTCTGGTTCCGCTTCCTTGCCCGCGGCACCATCGCGCGCAGCGGCGCGCGCGAATAATCGTTGTTGAGCGCGACCAGATGCTCGAGCATGCGCATGAAAGCGGCGCGCTCGCGCGCCTTCAAGGGCGCGAGGATGCGCCGCTGCGCGCGCCGCACGCCGGGCTCGACCGATCTCAGCACCCTGCGGCCCTTCGGCGTGATGGCGAGACGCTTGATGCGCCGGTCTTCCTTCGCGCCGACCCGCGCGATGAAGCGCTTCGCCTCGAGCCGCTCCAGCACCTGCGCGAGCGTCGCGCGGTCAAGCGCGACCAGCGTCGAGAGCCGCGTCGCATCGAGCCCCGGCACGTCGCGGATTGCCGCAAGCGAAGCGTATTGGATCGGCGTCAGGTCGAGCCGTTCGGTCTCGAGCATGAACAGCGCGACCGCGATCTGCTGCAGGCGGCGGATCAGATGCCCGGGCTTGCGATAGAGGTGCTTTAGCGACATGCGGGGCATCTCTAATGCAAGGGGCAGGGACAATGGAAGAGGAGTATGCGGCGCGCGCGATCCGTGTTTGACTCGCCGCGGAGCGGGACCAGCCGTGCGCGCCAAGGTGCGAGACACCGAGATCTATTTCGACGTGGTCGGCGCGGGGCTCGTGCCGGACGGTGCGCGCATGCGCGAAAAGCTCGTCGCCTTCATCCTCCACGGCGGTCCGGGCAACGATCACAGCGATCTGAAGGCCTCGCTCGCGCCGCTCGCCGAGACGATGCAGCTCGTGTTCTTCGATCATCGCGGGCAGGGTCGCTCGGCGCGCGGCGATGTCGCCAGATATGTCCTCGACGAGAACGTCGAGGACATGGAGGCGCTGCGCCGTCACCTCGGCCTCGGGCCGGTTGTCAGCATCGGGACGAGCTATGGCGGGATGGTGGCGATGGCGCATGCCGCGCGCTATCCGGGCGCGGTCTCGCATCTCATTCTGATCGTCACGGCCGCGCATGCGGGCTTCATCGCGCGCGCGCGCGAGATCGTCGCCGCGCGCGGCAACGCGGAGCAGCAGGTGGCCGCCGCAGACCTCTGGGCTGGGCGGCTCGATACCGTCGAAAAGCTGCGCCGCTACTACGACGTCATGGGACCGCTCTACTCGCTGCGCTACGATCCCCTCGCCGCGCAGGCGAGCCGCGGTCGCGCGATCCTCTCGCCGGAGGCGATCAACAAGGCGTTCGCGCCGGACGGATTCCTGCGCCGCTTCGATCTGCGCCCCGAATTGCATGCAATCGCGGCGTCGACGCTCATCCTCGCCGGCCGCCACGACTGGATCTGCCCGGTAGAATTCTCCGAGGAACTGCACCGCCTCATCAAGGGCGCGCAGCTGCGCGTGTTCGAGAATTCGAGCCATTCGCTCCGCAACGACGAGCCGGAGCTGTTGCGCCGGACGATCGCGGAGTTCGTCGCCTAGCGGCGCACCCATGCGACCCGCGCGGACGTCGAGCCTGCTGGCAGCCCCGCCGGCTTGTGTTCCCGCCCGGCCTCGAGGCCAGGCCTGCGCGCCGACAAGGCCTTGCCGGTCCGTATCCGCTCCGACTGCCGATTTTCCTGACAAGCGTTTTTGCGCCGCGGCTGGGAGAAGAGTGGACGCGCGGCCGAATCGGCGCGCCGCGAGGGGGAACAAGCGGTGGACGAGGGGATGGCACAGGACGGGCAGGATCGACGCGCGCCCGTGGTGGCGGTTGCGGATGGATCGCGTGACTGGGAGTTTGCGTTCCGCCGCCTGGTTGCCCATGCATGCCATCACGCCATCGAGCCACGCGTGCGGGAATGCGATCAGATCGCGCTCGCAAACCTCAACGTCGTCAAATCGCTCCCCGCGTGCACCGACCGCGACCGCCTGATCGTCGACATCACGGTGGCGCGCCTCGCGATCCACGCCACGCTGATGAAGATCAGCGCCGGGCCTGCGCCAGGGGACAGGTCGGCGTCGCAAGGGTGATTGCGGCGCCAGGCGGCCGCCTTTCGCCGCCGCGCTGGCCGACTGCAGGCCGATACCGCAGGGGCTCGGCGCGTGCGCCAAGCCCGCGCGATGCTATTGCGAAGATTTGCCGGCGGCGCGATTGTAGTGCGCAAAAGACGGGATAACCCGCAGCTTTGAGCTTCACACAGGGAGCAGGCAATGACGATCAATCGCAGGCAGTTCGCGTGGGCGCCCCTTTTCGCGGGCGTTCTTCTGAGCTTCGAGGTCAAGGCGGCTGAGGCGGGCGCCGAGGAGACCGTCGCGAAGAACCTCGAGGCGTTCCGGCAGGCACAGATCGCAAGAGACAAGGCAGCGCTCGACCGCCTTTGTGCCGCGGAGCTGAGTTACAGCCACTCCGATGGACGGATCGAGGACAAGGCGACGTTCATCAAGAACGCGACCGACGACAAGTCCAAGTTCGTGTCGCTTGAATATCAGGACCGGAGCATTCGGGTCGTCGGCGACGCCGCGATCGTGCGGTTCCATTGGCTCGGCGAGGCGGAAGCGCTCAGCGACGGCAAGCGCACGTCGACGAACCTGCATGTGCTCATGACATGGCTCAAGCAGGGTCCGGACTGGAAGCTGTTGTCGCGGGCGTCGACCAAGCTCGAGACAGGTCGCGCATAACGCCTGCGCGCCGGTCGCCGGACCGAGGTGCTCGCGGTTGTCCGCCAGGCAGTGCCGACGGGTGAGCGCCCGTCGGCGCGCGGTCCGGCTCGACGCTCAGTCGACGATGTCGAATCACGAGCCCTGCGCGTTCTTGCCCGAGATCGAGCTGACCGTGCAGGCGGCGAAGCGGGCGGGCCCGATCGTGTCAGCCTTCGTGTGAGCGCCGCGCTGCCGCGCGCACATCGGATGGGGTCGCGCCGAAGCGCCGGCGAAAGACCCGGTTGAAATAGGACAAGTCACCGAATCCGGCGTCGAACGCCACGGTGCCGATCGGCCGTTCGCTCGCGCGCGGATCGGTCAGCATATGGTGCGCCCGTGCGAGCCGGGATTCGAGCACGAATCCCGAGAAGCTCGTTCCTTCGCTCTCGAACAGCCGGCGCAGATGGCGCGGCGTGATGCCCTGACGCGCCGCAATGATCGCGGCCGAGAGGTCGCCGCCGAGATTTTCCATGATCTCGGCCTTGATCGCGCGCAACCGCGCCGCCCGCAAACCTCGTCCGGCCGCCAGGTGATGACCGTCGCGCGTCGCGCCGAGCACCAGCGTGACAAGATCGTGCACATGGCCGACGAGGAGGTGACGGATGTCCGGCGCCGTCACGTCGGTGTTAGGCACGATGTCGGCGTAGCTCACGAGCAGCGACAAGGGCTGCGATTGTGAGGGAAGCGTGCGCACCAGCACGGAATCGAGATCCGCGATCGTGCGCCTGACCGCGTTCACCGGAACGCGGATATTGAGGCACTTCGAGTTGGCCTCGACCTCGCACCAGCCGGGCTCCGCGCTGCGGGTGACGGCGAGTTCGCCTGGGCCCACGATCGCCTCGCGGCCAAGCTGCCGCACGATGCGCCGGCCCGCCAGCGTGACGTTCAGGACGAGATCGTCGCTGTCGATCATCGCGGGCGTACGCTGCGTGCGCACTCCCGACATCGCGGACCAGGCGAGCCCCAATGAAGGCATCGTCTGCAGCATGCTCTGCCAATGGAACGGACTGTCGCGCTGCGGCTCGATCTCGTGCTTGACGATGGCGCGCCCATAGATCTCGCGCACGAACTCGATCCGATCAGACTCAGGGAGGTCGTCGCTGGAAAATCGGACAAGGCCGGGACGGATCTGGTGCAGCATGGAGCGGGTCGCGGCTTCGTAGGAGTTACATCGATTTGTCGCACCAGAGCAACAGCTCGTTCAAAATCAACATATTGCGTCCGCGAAGGCCGCGCCGCTGGTCCGCGTGATCCAAGCTCGGCGGCAAGCCATGCGGGTACGGTCGTCGCCGGAATCGGCCCCGGACACCGGCGATGATCGAAGCTTTGCGCCATCTCGCAGAGACCCGCCCTCTCCCCGCCGGGATGGCGCCCCGGGCCGGCGCGCGCCGGCCTCGTAGCGACTGTCGCCTCGCTGGCGGCCGCCGCGCCGGCCCGGGCCGCTCGCGCATATCGAACCCAACGCGGTCCGCGCGCACCCAGCTTTTCGCAGTCGGTGCGTTCGGGCAAGTCGCAATGCGGTGCGCTCGTTGGCGAATAGGCCGTGGCGGAAGTCACCATGGGACTGAGGGGAAATGGCTGGCCTGATCCTCGCGCTTGAAGCCGATGTGTCGGATCGCTTGCAGCATGATGGTCCTGCCGTGACCCGCGAGCGGTCTCGCGCGGCCGATCGGTGCTGAGGAAGGCCCTCATATGTCCGGGCGCCAGCTTTTCAGCACCGAAACGCTCGCGCCGCGTGATCGCTTTCCGGCGTTTTGCGAGGAGGTCGTCCGTCGCTACACCCGCATCGACATCACCACGAACGATCGAGCCGGCTTCCGCGCGACGATCGAATTCCAGCGCGCGGGCGCGATCGGGATTGGCTGCCTTTCCACAACTCAAATGAACACGGCCCGCACCAGGGATCTGCTTCGCGACGGCAATGATTCGCTGATCGTCGCGATGGTCAAGCGCGGCGAGGCCTATCAGACCCGGCGCGGCAATGCGCTATGGCTCGCGCCCGGAGACGCCATCATTTGCGATTGCGCGTATCCGGGCGAGCTCAATTTCACGACCGAGACGGCATTCTGGGATCTCAGGATTCCGCGTGCCAAGCTCGCGCCCTTGTTGCCGAATTTCGCAAGCTTCGCAGGCGCCTTGCTGGATCAGGACGGCGTCGCGCGCCGGCTGCTGTTCAGCTATCTCGCCGGCACCTTCAGCGTCGATCTGTTCGGCGGCGGCCCGGCGGTCGATCTGGTCGAAGATCACATCATCGGACTTGTTTCACTGGCGCTGGGTGCCGGCAGCGGATCGCAAGAGTTCGCCGAAAGGCACGGGGTCCCTGCGGTGCGCCGCGCCGCCGTCCTGCACGAGATCGAGATCGCGATGAGCGATCCGAACTTGACCTCGGTCGCCGTCGCGGCACGGCTCGGCATCACGCCGCGCTATCTGCGCATGCTGCTCGAGGAGACCGGACGGAGCTTTTCCCAGCATCTGCTCGATCAGCGCCTCAACCGCGCCTTCGGACTGCTGCGCAATCCGGCGCAACGTCGTCGCAGGATTGCCGACATCGCGTTCGCCTGCGGCTTCGGCGATCTGTCCTATTTCAACCGCGCCTTCCGCCGCCGCCACGGCGCGACACCATCGGACGTGCGCGAGGCATCGCGTCATGACGATGTGTGATCGCCGCACCACACTCGTGGCTGAATCGGCCTGGCCTTCCTCCAGGTCCGTCCCAGGCTTCCTGCTGGTCCAAGCGCGCGCGGCGCGAATGCGCGATGCATGCGCGTGCCGCGCCCGGGCGGGGGGATCATCGATGCGAGGCAGGACATCGGCAGCCGCCGCGGCGCTCGCGCTTGCGTTCGCCGGCGTCGGACTTTCCGTCGCGCCGGCCGCGGCGGCCTGCGTGCCGAACGGGTCCGCAGTCCCGAGCGGCGCGACCGTCACCTGCACCGGCACCGATACGACCGGGGTCGGCAATGCGACGCAGAGCAACGTGACGGTGAACGTGCTGCCGGGCGCCGCGATCGTCCTCGGCGACAACATGAACATCATCTCGCTTCTCAACTTCAATAGCGTGAACAACAACGGCGCGCTCGTGGCGGGTAACGCCTCGGCGACGGCCGGCTCGGTCTTCGGCATCATCGGCGGCAGCAGCAACACCATCGTCAACAACGGCAGCATCACGCCGGGGAACGCTTCCGCGGGATTCGCCGGCAGTGTCGTCGGCATCACGGCGACCAACAGCTGAGGCGATCGATGAGGGGAGCGGCAGGCGCGCGGAGATCGAGGCGTACGCCGGTTTGCATCGCCGCCGCCGCCATTGCGGCGGCGCTCGGTGCTCCGTCCGCCCGCGCGCAACCTGCCTTCACCCAGGCCATCATCTTCGGCGACAGCACCGTCGACAGCGGTTACTACAAGGCCTTGCCGTCGCCGAAGGCGAACGCCGTCTACAATTCGCTCTGGGCCGCCGCGGTTGCGGCGGGCGCCGGCGCCCCGACGACGAACCCCGGCTTGATGAACTCGCAGGTGCTCGCGGCCTATTTCGGCCTTTCGGCTCTCCCGGCCAACCAGGGAGGCACCAACTTCGCCACCAGTGGCGCCAAGAATGTCACCGTCAACGACGCGCAGACCGGCGGATTCGGCGCCGCGATTCCGACCGTCACGCAGATCGCGAACTATCTTTCGGCCAATGGCGGCCGCGCCAATCCCAATGGCCTCTATCTGATCAGCACCGGCGGCAACGACGTCTCCTATGCGCTCGGGCAGGCCGGAAACGGGCCGTTTCCATCGAATCCCAACCAGTATCTGATCAACGCCGCGAACGGGCTTGCCGGCGCGGTCGCGCAACTGCAGGCGGCGGGCGCACGCTATATCATCGTACCTGACCAGGCCTACTCATTCCCGACCGGCGACACGGCCGCCGCGCAGGCGACACGTGCCGCCAACCTTCTATACAGCCAGGCACAATGGTCGGCGCTGGCGGGGAACGGTATCAATTTTATTCCGGCCGACATCAATGCGGTTCGGCTCGCGATCGCCGCAAACCCGTCCGCGTTCGGCTTCCAGTTCATTGGAAACGGTCCCGGCCAGACGGCGTGCTCGCAACCGGCGGGCGTCACCTCGGCATGGGCGCTGTTGTGCTCGTCCAATCCGAATGCACCCTCGACACTCGTCGCCCCCAATGCCGAGCAGATCTATCTGTTCGCGGACAATGAGCACCTGACCACGGCCGGCCAGAAGATCATGGCCGACTACTACTACAGCCTGGTCGTCGCCCCGAGCGAGATTTCCATGCTGGCCGAGAGTGCGGTGCAGACGCGCTTCGGCACCATCCAGGGCATCCAGGAGCAGGTCGATATCGCGTTGCGCCAGCGTGGCGCCGGCTTCAACGTCTGGGTGACCGGCGAGGCGTCCAAGCTCAGCATCAGCAATCAGGCGCCGGGCTTCCCGAGCGATCCCGACACGCCGCTCACCGGCACCGTGGGGTTCGACTATCGCTCGCCGACAGGATGGCTGCTGGGTGCCGCCGTGACCCTCGGCACGGTGAGCGCCGCCTACTCGCTCGGCGGCGGCTTCCACGAAAGCGAGGCTGCCGGCAGCCTCTATGCGGGATATCGCGCCGGCGCGGTCTGGGGCGACGTCATCGCGACCTATGGCGGGCTGCAATATGGCGTCGACCGCATCGCGCCGATCGGCATCACGCTGCAGCCGAATGTCGGCAGCACGAATGGCGCGAACACATCGCTCGCGGCCGAAGCGGGCTATGATTTCGTCTGGGGCCCGCTAACCCATGGCCCGATCATCGGCGCGATCTTCCAGCATGCGACGGTCGGCGGCTTCACCGAGATCGGCAGCTTCACCAGCCTGAGCTTCGGTGACCAGACGCGCGACTCGGCGGTGTCGGCGATCGGCTACCGCGCAAGCTTCGAGGTCGGAAGCTTCACACCGTTCGCGCAGCTCCTCTGGGATCACGAGTTTGCTTCGCTCGATCGGCAGATCGTGGCGGCGCTGACCACCATCGCGGCGCCGAGCTACACGATGCCGGCGGTCATCACCGGGCGCGACTGGGGGACGGCGACGCTCGGCACCACGATGCGCCTCGGCAACGGCTTCACCGGGCTCGCGTCCGTTAGCGGTCAATTCGCACAGAGCAGCGTCGCGAGCTACGGGCTCCGACTCGGCCTCAACTATGCCTTCGACCAGCCGAGCACGGTCGCGTCGAAGATGTGACGCGCGGGGCGTTGCGCGTCGTTGCGCCGGAGAGGGGGAGACAAAGCAGGTCCGCCGCCCTGCTCATCCGGTTGCAACCGCCGCAGCGGCAAGCGTAATCTCTCCCGAGCGAGAAATCCTGCTCAAGGGGAGGCTCCCATGATCGCCTTTCGGCGGCTCGCGTCGTCGCTCTGCCTGTCGCTTGCGTTCGCGTTCTCGATCGCCGGCGGCGCGAGCGCCGGCATGGTGCGCATCTACGTCACCAACAGCGCCGGCGACAGCGTTCACGTGATCGATCCGGCGACCAACCAGGTGGTGCAGGAGTTCAAGGGCCCCGAGGCGATGCACGGCATCGCGTTCTCGCTGGACGGCGCGCGCGTCTATGTCAGCAACGAGCATGAGCGCACGCTCGACGTGTTCGATCGCGCCGAGGGCACGCGCATCAAGCAGGTCGCGCTGAGCGATCGCCCCAACAACATTGCGGTCGCCAGGGATGGACGCATCGTGGTCGGCATCGCGCGCGGCAAGGGCGCGCTCGACATCATCGATCCGGCGACGCTGGAGCGGCGCGTGAGCATTGCGGTGAACGGCCGCGTGCACAATGTCTACGTGTCGGCCGACAGCAAATATGCGATCGCGGGATCGATCGCCAACAAGCTGATCACGGTGGTCGACCTTGCCAGGGAACAGATCGCCTTCGAGGTGCCGCTCGACAAGGGCGTGCGCCCGATGACGATCGAGTCCAATCCCGACGGCTCGCCGAAGCGCATCTTCGTACAGCTCTCCGACCTGAACGGCTTCGCGGTGATCGATTTTGCGGCGCAGCGCGAGGTTGCGCGCATCACCTTGCCGAAGGCGACCGCGAGCTTCGAGACCGACGCGGCGCGCGACACCTCGCCCTCGCACGGGATCGGCGTTGCGCCCGACGGCAAGACGCTGTGGGTGACGAGCATCCCGAACAACGCGGTGTTCGTCTATGCGCTCGCCGACCTGACGCTCCTCGGCGAGGTCGCGCTGCCGGCGCTGAAAGTGCCCGGCCGCGCGCCGATGTCGTCGGTGCCGAACTGGGTCACATTCACGCCCGACGGCAGCACCCTCTACATCTCGAATGCGTCGATGCGCGCCGTCACCGCGATCGACACCGCGAGCCGGAGCGTGAAGGCGGTGATCACGGTCGGCGAGGTGCCGAAGCGGATCAATACACTGGTGATGAATTAGGGCGGAATGGCGAGCGTATCGAGCATATTCCGCCGATTCGCTTATCGCCGGCGTCAAGTCCGGACTGATCCAGCGGGATTCGGCGCCGTTGCCGGGGATTGGCGTGCCGCCTGAGCGGTTCTGCGGCACGCGGCGGCCATTGACGCTGCGCAAAGGAAATCCGATAGTTCCGATCGTCGGGGACTGTGTGGCGTACCCTGAATGTTTTTGTCCGTTTTCGATCACAGCCCGTTGCTTTTCGGGATTGTGGTGACAGCGTAGTTCGTTCCATTCGGCACGCCATCGGGTCGACGGCTAGATCGTTTGTCGCGCGTGCGTTGATCGTTTTTCGCCGCGCAATAATGGGGGGCGAGCGGGACCGTGCGTACCCGAGCTCTTTTCCTGATCTTGCCCCTGCTATCGGCCGGCGCCGTGCACGCCGGTCAGCTTCCGCAGGGCGGGACCGTCGTCGGCGGCAACAGCAACGCGACCATATCGACGAGCGGTGGCACGGTCACGGTCGATCAGAAGGCCGCGAACGTCATTATCAACTGGACCACGTTCAATCTCGGAGCGGGCAACAGCGTCATCTTTGATCAGGCGAGCAGCGCGTGGATGGTGCTGAACCGCGTGACCGGCGGACAGGGCCCATCCTGGATCAACGGCACGATCACGGCGCCCGGGACGGTCATCATCGTCAACGCCGACGGCATCGTTTTCGGCTCGAACGCCCAGATCAGCACCGGCAGCTTCCTGGCGACGACCAGCGATATTCGCAATCGCGACTTCGAGCGCGGCTATCTCAACTTTTCGATCCCGGGCCGACCAGATGCCTCGATCACCAATAGAGGCAGCATCACGGCGAACAACGGCGGGTTCGCCGCGCTGGTCGCGCCGCAAGTGCGCAACTCGGGCACCATCACGGCCAATCTCGGCACCGTCTTTCTCGGCGCCGGCAACGTGTTCACCATGAACCTGGACTTCTATGGCGACCGGTTGATCACGCTCGGCGTCAGTGAGGAGGTGGCACGATTTACCACGGACGAAAGTAGCGGGCAGACGCTCAAGTTCCTGGTCAGCAACACCGGCACGCTCAAGGCCAATGGCGGGCGCGTCGAGTTGACCGCCGCGGCGGCACGCCAGGTGGTCGACTCCGTCGTCAACACCACGGGCGTGATCGAGGCGAACTCGGTCGGCTTCCGCAACGGCCAGATCGTCCTCTCCGCCGCAACCGTCAAGGTGTCGGGTACACTCTCCGCCGCCGGCAAAGGGCGCGGCACGACCGGCGGCGACATCACCATCTCGGGCGAGAAGATCAAGCTTCGCAACGCGAACATCAACGCGTCGGGCCGCGACGGCGGCGGCCGCGTGATGATCGGGACCAATGGCGGCGCTGACCGTGGCCGGTCCCGAGATTCCAAAAACGGCGATCAACAACTCGCCTCGACGGTCAGCATCGACTCGCGCTCGATCATCAACGTTTCCGCGACCAGGAAGGGAGACGGTGGCGACGTCATCATCGCCTCAGCGGACAAGACGAGCTTCGCCGGCACCGTCCTGGCGCTCGGCGGCAGGCGCCTCGGCGACGGCGGGTTCGTCGCGATTTCGAGCCAGGGCAAGCTGAGCTTCACGGGTAAGTCGAATACTTCAGCGCCGCATGGCGACACCGGTACTTTGCGGCTCGCCGCGCCAGGCTTCGCGATCGTGAGCGAGGAGGGACCGAACTACGAATCCTGGCTCACCGGCGCCGCCCTCGACCGCCTGCTTGCCACGAACAATGTGACCATCGTGGCCGATGCGCGCCGCAAGGGAGACAGCGAGCAAGGCAGCCAGGGCGACATCATGGTCGAGGCGCCGCTCGTCAAATGGACGAGCGCGAACACGCTGACGCTGCGCGCGTCCTACAACATCGCGCTCAACGGCGCGATTGCGGCCGCGAACGGCGGCCTCACGCTCGATGCCGGCCACAGGATCAAGGCGCCGGATGCCGTCAGTGTCGGAACCTTCACGCTGCTGCATGGCGTCTGGCGGCAGGACAGCGCGGAGTTGCCGGCCTTCTCGGCAACCGATTTCCGTATCGAGGGCGGAAGCTTCCTGCGCGCCGCCGGCGGCGACGGGACGACGGCAAATCCGTACTTGATCACGGACATCTACGGCCTGCAGGGCATTGGCACGCTGCACGGCGCCAAGGTCTTCGATCTCGCCAACAACATCGATGCGACCGGAACCGCGGCTTGGAACAATGGCAGGGGCTTCGTGCCGATCGGCAATGCGCAGTCGCCGTTCGGCGGCACGTTCGACGGCGAGGGCTATACGATCAGCAATCTCACCATCGCGTCGACGCAGCCGGGCTTCGTCAATGTCGGGCTGTTCGGGGTCATCGGCAAGAACGCGACGGTCAGCAATCTCAATATCGACGACGCCATCGTCGCCGCGACGAGCAGCCTCTTCTCGCTGAAATCGGTTGGCGTCCTTGCCGGCTGGAACCTCGGCACGATCGAGAATGTCAATGTGACGGGCACGGTCGGACTCGATGGCAACGGCGTTGTGGGCGGCCTGGTCGGCCGCAATAGCGGCGTGATCGAGAATGCGAACGCCGACGTCGTGGTCGTGGCGAGCGGAAACCGCGTCGCGATGGGCGGCCTTGTCGGGTTCAACGGACGGCACGGCAGCATCGAGACGAGCCAGGCTCTTGGCGATGTGACGTTCGACGAGCGGTTCGCGTTTGCGAGCGTTGCGGCTGGCGGCCTCGTCGGCGTCAACGCCGGAACCATCACGGCGAGCCAGCTCGCGTTCAACAACCCGTGCGGCGCCGGAATGACCTGCGCGAGCGGCAACGTAAGTACCGCGATGCACGCCGAACAGGAGAACGCCAGGAGCCGCACCGATCTCGGCGGCCTCGTCGGACTGAACCTCTCGGGCGCGCTCTCGAACGTCTTTGCGAGCGGCGCGGTGACGACCTCGATGTCGGGTGCGAATGCCGGCGGCCTCGTCGGCGTTCTCGGCGCCGGTTCGATCACCGGCGCGTTCGCGACCGGCGCGGTGACTGCGAACGGGACGTCCTCGAACGCCGGCGGCCTCGTGGGGCGCAACGCCGGTGCGATCACGCAGACATTCGCGACCGGCCCGGTGACCGGCGGCGACAACAGTGCGGTCGGCGGGCTCGCGGCATTCAACAGCGGCGCGATCCTGCAGTCCTTCGCGCTCGGCGCCACGACCGGGGGCACGAACAGCCACGTGGCGGGCCTGGTCGCGCAGAACAGCGGCTCGATCGATCAGACCTATGCGGTCGGGCGCGTCACCGCCGGAGCGGGCAGCGTGACCGGCGGCCTTGCCTCGACGGCGACCACCGCGCCGACCGACTCCTACTGGGACACGCAGGCGACCGGGCAGACGCAGAGCGCCGGTGGCACGCCGATGACCACGGCCCAGTTGACCTCGGGCCTTCCGCCGGGGTTCAACGCCGCGGTCTGGGTCGCGCCGAGCAAAAATTACCCTTGCTTCAGCGGGCAATGCTCGGCCGGAAACCCCAGTCCGGGCCCGAGCCCGGCCCCGCCTCCGACCCCTATACCGGGACCGAGCTCTACGCCATCCGATACGCCTTCGACCACGCCGTCGAATCCACCGCCTGACACGCAGAGCAACCTCGCATCCAACATCATCAGCAACATTCTCAATGGTCCGCCGCAAACCGGCGACCTGTTCCAGGTACAGGCCGGCAATCCCTCCGGCTCCGGGCCGAGCGGCCCGACCGGCTCTGGCAACGCCGGCAACCCGCCAGGCTCCGGCGGACCGTCGACCACCGGCGGGACAGGGACCAAGCCGGGCGACCGACCGCCGCTCGACTTCGTGCCCGGACCGGGCCCCGGGCCGTTGCCGAGCGGGATGCCGCCGGTCACCGAAACGCGCTTCGTCAGCAACGAGGTGGTGCTGCAACTCGGATCGAACATCCCGCCGGAGCAGATCGCCGAGATCGAGAAGGAGTTCGGGCTCGAGGTCATCTCACAGCAGACCTTCGGGGTGCTCGGCCGAACCGTCTACCGCTTCCGCATCACCGGCGGCGCCAACGTGCGTCAGGTCATCGTCGCCTTCGAGGTGCTCGGCGCAACCGTCTCGGCGCAGCCGAGCTACAACTTCGAGCTCACGCAGGATGCCACGATGGCCGGCTCGAGCCAGCAAGGCGCTGCCTCGCAACAAGGCGACTCTTCGCAATACGTCGTCGCCAAGCTCGGCCTGATCGAGGCGCACGCGCTCGCGACCGGCAAGGGTGTCAAGATCGCGGTGATCGACAGCGAAATCGACGCCCAGCATCCGGACCTTGCCGGCGCGGTCTCCGGTGCCTTCGATGCCTTGCCGTCGAGCGATCAGCGGCCGCATCCGCACGGCACCGGCATGGCGGGCGCGATCGGCTCGCACCAGCGCCTCATCGGCATTGCGCCGGGCGCGCAGATCCTCGGCATCCGGGCGTTCGGCGCGAGCGATGGCGGCGCGCAGGGCACGAGCGTCAATATCGTCAAGGGACTGGAGTGGGCGGTCGAGCAGGGCGCGCAAATCATCAATATGAGCTTCGCGGGTCCGCGCGACCCGATCCTCGAGCAGGCGCTCAAGTCGCTTGCCGATCGCGGCATCATCCTGGTCGGCGCGGCCGGCAACGCCGGGCCGAAATCGCCGCCGCTGTTTCCCGGCGCGGATCCCAACGTCATCGGTGTTTCGGCCACCGACCTCGACGACAAGACCTTCAAGGGCGCAAACCGGGGCAAGCAGGTCGCGATCGCGGCGCCCGGCGTCGATGTGGTCGTTCCGGCGCCCGAGGGCGGCTATCAGCTCACCACCGGCACGTCGGTCGCGGCTGCGGAAGTCAGCGGCGTCGTCGCGCTGATGCTGGAGCACAATCCGAAGCTCACGCCGAGCGACGTGCGCAACATTCTCACCGTCACGGCCAAGAAGCTTCCGCAGGGACGCACCGAGGTCGGCGCCGGCCTGATCGACCCGGTGCAGGCGCTCGCAAGATCCGGCGGCAAGCAAGCCGGCTTGCAGCAACGAATTGATGCGTCATCCCTTGCTACGGGGCTTTCGCGCCGTTGACGAAGGCCGCGAGCGTCTTCCAGTCCGGATCGTCCTTGGACTGGAACTGGCGACCGCCGGAGTGGAAGGCATCGCCGCCCGCCTCCGGCGCAAGCGGATGATGCGTCAGCAGACTTGTCTCGGTGTCACCCGGGTTGACCAGCTTTCCGATCATCTCGAAATTGCGGCGCGACTGCGCATCGGTCCAGCCGCTCGCGCCGGGGTCGAGCTTCTGAAGACTGAAATTATTGCTCGATTCCGCGTGGCAGACGACGCAGCGCGTGTGCCCTGGCTTCTTGGTCAGGAAGATCGGCTCGATCTTCGCCTTGTAGAAACCGTAGTCGAGCGTGGGTTTGACTTGCGCCGAAAGCACCGCGGGCAGCAGCAGCGCGGCTGTCGTGATGCAGGTCATCGGCAGCGCCGCTCGCATGTCATCCTCCCTCCGGATTTTGCGCGCATCTGACACTAATCCGGGGCGGCGGGCCAGCCGTTGATAGCGCGATGACAGGCGCATTGGCGCGCTCGGCCCAGACCTGATAGGCTGGTGCTGCGGCCTGAAGGAGAGGGGCGGGCCTTGCGTTTCTCGCTCGCGATTGCAGCGGTCATGCTGCTGGCTGGCTCGGCACACGCGCAGCGCGCGCCGCAGTGGGACTTTTGCGACGCGAAGAATCTCGGCACGCCCGACGTCCGCATCCGCAATTGCACCGCGATGATCGAGTCGCGCCGCGAGACGCTGAAGAACAAGGCGGTCGCCTACAACAACCGCGGCAATGCCTGGCGCAAGAAGGGCGAGCTCGAGCGCGCGCTGGCCGACTATGATGCGGCGATCCGGCTCGACCCGAGCGATGCCGAAGCGCACAACAACCGCGGCCTCGCCTGGAACGACAAGCGCGAGTACGACCGCGCAATCGGCGACTATGATCGCGCGCTCCGGCTCAGGCCGAACTATGCGCGCGCTTACGAGAACCGCTGCGATTCCTGGTATGGGAAGCGCGAGTACGACCGCGCGATTTCCGACTGCGATCAGGCGATCCGGCTCGATCCCAACCACGCCGGCGCCTATGCAAGCCGAGGCAACGCCTACAGCGCCAAGGGCGATCTCGATCGTGCCATTGCCGACTGCAATGAGGCGATCCGGCTCGATCCGAAATATGCCTGGGCCTACCGCATCCGCGGCAATGCCTGGCGCGACAAGAAGGAATACGAGCGCGCCTACGCGGATTACGACAAGGCGATCCAGTTCGATCCGAAGGAAGCGGCCGCCGCCTATCTGGGCCGCGCCAATGTGCACGTGGACAAGGGAGAATACGACCAGGCCATCGCCGACTACGATCAGGCGATCCGGATCGATCAGAACTACGCGCTCGCCTATGGCAATCGCGGCTATGCCTGGAGCGAGAAGCGCGACTACGACCGCGCCATCGCCGACTACGACAAGGCAATCCGGCTCGACCCGGACTTCGCGCGAGCCTACGAGAACCGCTGCGACGCGTGGCACGCAAAACACGACTACGATCGCGCGATCTCCGACTGCGACCAGGCGATCCGGCTCGATCCCAACCGCGCGCGCGTCTATGGGAGCCGCGCTTACGCGTACCAGGCCAAGGGCGACCTCGACCATGCCATCGCCGACTATAATGACGGGATCCGGCTCAATCCGAACTACGCCTGGGCCTACAGCAACCGCGCCAATGTCTGGCGCGACAAGGGCGACCTCTCCCGCGCCATCGCGGACTATGACCAGGCGGTGCGGCTCGACTCGAGAAACGCAAGCACCTATTTCAGCCGCGGCCGCGCCAATCTCTACCTCGGGGCGCTGCCGAAGGCGCTTGCCGACCTCAACCAGGCCACCGAGCTGAACCCCAAATATGCCTATTCGGCGCTGTGGCTTGACATCGCCAGCAAGCGCAGCAACCTGCCGAGCCGGCTTGCCGAGGCGACAAAGCAGATCGACATGACCCGATGGCCGGCGCCGGTGATCCGCCACTATCTCGGCGAGTTGAGCGCCGACGCGCTCTTCGCCGCCGCCGATGATCGCGACGCCAACACCAAGCGCAATCAGGTCTGCGAGGTGAACTTCTACACCGGCGAGCTCGCGCTGCAGCGCGGCGAGAAAGACGAGGCCGCGCGGCTGTTCCGCGCGGCGGCCGCCGATTGCCCGAAGACCTACTACGAGTACGAGGGTGCGACGGCGGAGCTCAAGGCGCTCGCGGCCACGCCCGCCCTGGCCTCCGCGCTGCCCGCGCTGACGCCGCAGGCATCGCCGCCCGCAAGTGCGCGGCCGGCGGCGCAGGCCGACTGCGCGCAGGCCGAGACGCACTGGAAGGTCGTCGACGAGATCAAGACCCGCGAAGTCTACGAGGACCATCTCGCGCGCTTTGGCAACTGCGCCTTTGCGACGGTCGCGCGCGCAAGAATAGAGCAGCTCAAGCAGCGCGCCGAGAAGGAGACGAAATAGCCGACGATCTGACCGCCGCAGCGCAACTGCGTCCGCTGATTGCGTGCTACTGGTAGATCGCAAGCAGCTCCTCGTTCTCGCGGCACATCGTGTCGATGATCGTGCTGCCGTGAGTCTCGCTCTTGAGGGCGGCGACATAGCGCGCGATCACGTCCTGAACCTTCGCCCGGCGTGCCGCATCGCCAGCGGGGTCGCGTGCGAACGCGGTCTTGACGGCCTCGCTATAGGCCTTCTGCTTTGCCTGCAGCGCGGTGGCGCTGCAGCCGAGGGCCTCGCTTGCCGCGAGCGTGGCGGCGGCAACAAGGACGGCGGTGAGGGATTTCATCGGCGATCTCCGGTGATTTTCGGGGTGACCGGGTCTTGGCGGCGGGTTATGCGCGTTGCGCGTCAATCTGCCGCCAAGTGCTCAGCTGCAGGTATTAATCACCACCTCGACGCGGCGGTTGCGCTGGCGGCCATCGGGGTCGTCCGAGCCGTCCGCCTGCTGATTGGGTGCGACCGGCCGCGACTTGCCAAAACCGCGCACGTTGAGGAGGGCGATCGACAAGCCGCGATCGGTCAGCGCGGCACGCACCGCGAGCGCGCGGCGCTCGCTCAAGGCCTGGTTATACCCATCGGTGCCCTTGGCATCGGTGTGGCCTTCGATCATTACGGGCTTGTGGACTTGCCCGATGCGATCGGCGAGCACGACCAGCGCCGGCTCGGCCTCGGGCCGCAGCGCGGCGCGATCGAAGTCGAACAGGAAATCCGCGCCGACGCGCAGCCGCTCCTCGCATTTCGAGACGATGACCTCGACCGGCTTTGCGGCTTCCTTCGGCGGCTCGGCCGGCGTCTCCACGCGCGCCGGCGGCGGGGGCGGCGGCGCAACCGTTGCGGGGCGCGGCGGCATCACGACGGCAGTCGAGACGGGAGCTGGACAGCCCGGCGCCTTGGCGTTCGGCAGCGCGCTGCCGCCCATCAGCACGCAATAAGTGCCGCTTTCCTTGCCGTCCGGAATGATGCGCACCACGTAACGGCCCGCATGATCGATTGGGAACGTCTTGGCGGCTTCGCCCTTCGCGCCGAGGCCCTCCTGCGCCGAGAAGGAGCTTGCCACCCGGCCACTGTCGTCGAGCAGCTCAAAGCCGACGCGCTTGGCGGTGTTCGGCGTGCCCGCCACTTGCAGCTGCGCGATCAGGTCGCCCGCCGTGAGGTCGAGTGCGAGGTAGTAGGCCGTGCCGCCCGACCCGCTGCCCGGGAGATTGCCCGCAACCATGCCGGTTGCGGGATCGACCGGCGTCGGCCGGATGAAGGAGGTCGACAGCTCCGCCGCCGCAGCCTCGCCGGCAAGCGCGCCCGCGAAGGCGAGCGCGCTCAAGGTGATCAGATGTCTGCGCATGCCTGCCTCCCTCAGTTCGTCTGGTAGGCGCTGCCGCCAAGCTCGACCTTGAACTGCGTGCCTTCGACGCCCGACACGCTGACGCGCACGATGTGGCGGCCGCTCGAGTCGATCTTGAAGGTGCGGGTCTTCTCGCTGTTCTGGCTCAGGCCTTCCATGACACTCGCGGTCGCGTTCGGATTGACGCGGCCGTTCGGATCGAGGACCGCGATTGCGAGCTGCTTCGGCGCATTGGCGCGGCCCTTGATCGAGATCTGCGACATCAGATCGCCGGCCTTGAGATCGGCCGCGAAGTAATAATGCGTGACGACCTTCTCGCCGCCCGGCGTGGTGCCGGCGATCACGCCGTTCGCCGGCAGCGCCGCCGGCGCGAGATACGAGCGCGAGAACGCCCCTTCCGCCGGCGCGGCCGCCTGGTTCGGCAGCGCCGAGCCGCCGAGCGCGAGGCGGAACGAGGTCGTCTCCGGACCCTTGGTC
>Ga0187784_10000888_pt1 | contig 23034 bp, 18 predicted proteins | sample 1015_SJ02_MP15_2_FD_132964 | JGI IMG/M metagenome (GOLD analysis project Ga0187784, IMG submission 132964) | Tropical peat soil microbial communities from peatlands in Department of Meta, Colombia - 1015_SJ02_MP15_20_MG | ecosystem: Environmental > Terrestrial > Soil > Wetlands > Peat | place... | reverse complement strand
TAACATCTGGGGATCGGTCCCGCATGTCATCGAGATGCAAAGTGAAGGCGGCGCCGCCGGCGCGATCCACGGCGCGCTCCAGACCGGCGCCCTGGCGACCACCTTCACGGCTTCCCAGGGTCTGCTGCTCATGATCCCCAACATGAACAAGATCGCGGGCGAGTTGACGCCTACCGCGTTCCACGTTTCCGCCCGCACCGTTGCTACCCACGCGCTCTCCATCTTTGGTGACCACAGCGATGTCATGTTCTGCCGCACCACCGGCTATGCCATGCTGTCGTCTAATTCCGTCCAAGAGGCGATGGATCTGGCCTGTATCGCCCATGCCGCCAGTCTCGAAACCCGCATTCCCTTCCTGCACTTCTTCGACGGCTTCCGCACCTCGCACGAGGTCAACAAAATCGAAATTCTCAGCGACGACGATCTTCGGGCCATGATCAACATGGAGCGCGTCTTCGAACATCGCGGGCGCGCCCTCTCGCCCGAGCATCCGGTCTTGCGAGGCACCGCACAAAACCCCGATGTCTTCTTCCAAATACGCGAAACCATCAATCCCATCTACGACGCCGCGCCCGCCAAAGTACAGGCGGTGATGGATAAATTCGCAGGTTTGGTTGGGCGCGCCTATCACTTGTTCGATTACGTCGGTGCGCCGGACGCCGAGCGCGTGATCGTCATGATGGGTTCAGGCGCCGAAGCCGCCCATGAAACCGTCGAAGCCCTGAGCGCGCGGGGGGAGAAGGTCGGCCTGCTCAAAGTTCGCCTCTATCGCCCCTTTTCGGTGCAACATTTTGCCGCCGCCCTGCCGGGCACAGTAAAGAAGATCGCCGTACTCGACCGCTGCAAAGAAGCGGGCGCCGCCGGCGAGCCGCTTTACCTCGACGTCGTGAACGCGCTTCACGAGTCCAACCGCTCAGCCGGAGTCGTCGGCGGCCGCTATGGCTTGTCCTCGAAAGAATTCACGCCTGCGATGGTCAAGGCGGTTTATGACAATCTCGCTGCCACGACACCGAAGGCGCACTTTACGGTCGGCATCCACGACGATCTCGGCCATACCAGCCTCGATTACGATCCGTCGTTCTCCACTGAGCCCGACAGCGTCGTCCGCGCCCAGTTCTACGGCCTCGGCGCCGATGGCACCGTGGGCGCCAACAAGAATTCGGTAAAGATCATCGGCGAGGACACGCCTAATTACGCGCAGGGTTATTTCGTCTACGACTCCAAGAAATCGGGAGCCGTCACCGTCTCGCATCTCCGCTTCGGGCCCAATCCCATTCGTTCTACCTACCTGGTTTCCAAAGCCAACTTCGTCGCCTGCCACCAGTGGATCTTCCTTGAGCGCTATGACATGCTGAGCGCGCTGGTTGCCGGCGGCACGTTCCTGCTGAACAGCCCCTTCGGCCCCGACGAGGTTTGGGACAAGCTTCCGCGCACCGTGCAGGAGCAGCTGATCGCCAAGAAAGCCCGCTTTTACGTCATCGACGGCTACAGCGTCGCCCGCGACACTGGCATGGGCAGTCGCATGAACACGATCCTCCAGGTTTGCTTTTTTGCCGTTTCGAAAATTCTTCCCCGCGATGAAGCCATTGCAGCCATCCGCAAATCCATCCGCGACACGTATGGTCGCAAGGGCGAAGACATCGTCAAGAAAAACATGCATGCTGTGGATGAAACGCTGGCCCATCTGCATGAGGTAAAGGTTCCCGAGCAAGTCACCAGCACGATCGCGATCCCCGAGCCTTTCCCCGTCACTGCGCCTGATTTCGATCGCAACGTCCTCGGCGTCATCTACGAAAATCGCGGCGACCAGCTTCCCGTCAGTGCCTTCCCGAACGACGGCACATTCCCCACCGGCACCGCCAAGTGGGAAAAACGCAACATTGCTCTGGAAATCCCTGTGTGGGACACGAAAATCTGCATCCAGTGCGGCAAGTGTGCTATGGTGTGCCCCCACGCCGTGATCCGCATCAAGGTCTTTGATTCCAAGGAACTCGAAGCCGCTCCTCCGACTTTTAAGTCCACCGAAGCGCGCGACAAAGAGTTCGCCGGCCTGAAATATTCCATTCAGGTCGCGCCCGAAGATTGCACGGGTTGCGCCATCTGCGTCGACGTTTGTCCGGTGAAGAACAAGCAGGAAACACGCCTCAAGGCCCTTAACATGGCCCCCCAACCGCCACTCCGTATTCCGGAGCGCGAGAACTGGGAATTCTTCCTGAAGATTCCCGAACTTGACCGCCGCAAAATCAAGGTCAGCAATATCCGTCAGCAACAGATCCAGGAGCCGTTGTTCGAGTTCTCCGGCGCCTGCACGGGCTGCGGCGAAACGCCCTATCTTAAACTGCTCTCGCAGCTCTTCGGCGACCGCGCCCTGATCGCCAACGCCACCGGCTGCTCTTCCATCTATGGCGGCAACCTGCCCACCACTCCGTGGACCAAGAACGCCGACGGCCGCGGTCCGACCTGGTCCAACTCGCTGTTCGAAGACAATGCCGAGTTCGGTCTTGGTTTCCGTTTGTCGATTGACAAGCAAACCGAGTTCGCCCGCGAGCTCGTCCAGCGCTGTAACGGCCAGCTCGGCGACGAGTTGATCAACGGACTTCTCAACTCACCTCAAAAAGATGAAGCCGACATCTACGACCAACGGTTGCGCGTGGCCCAACTGAAGGACAAACTGAAAGACCTCAACACTCCCGAAGCCACGCAACTTCTGGCCGTCGCCGACATGCTCGTCAAGAAGAGTGTGTGGATTGTTGGCGGCGACGGATGGGCCTACGACATCGGCTATGGAGGTCTGGATCACGTCGTCGCCAGCGGCAAGAATGTCAATCTGCTTGTGCTCGACACCGAGGTGTACTCCAACACGGGCGGCCAGCAGTCGAAAGCCACTCCTCGTGCGGCGGTCGCCAAGTTCGCCGCTGGCGGCAAACCGGCGGGGAAGAAGGACCTCGGGTTGATGGCCATGGCATACGGCAATGTGTATGTTGCCAGCGTCGCTATGGGCGCCAAGGATGAACACACGCTCAAAGCTTTTCTAGAGGCGGAGGCCTATGACGGCCCGAGCGTCATCATTGCTTACGCTCATTGCATTGCCCACGGTATCGACATGACCACCGGCATGCAGGACCAGAAAGTGGCGGTCGAATCCGGTGAGTGGCTGCTCTATCGCTACAATCCGGAGCGCGCCTTGGCCGGGGAGAATCCCCTGGTGCTAGATTCTCGTTCGCCGACGCGCAAGGTTCAGGACTTCATGCAGATGGAAACCCGGTTCAAGATGCTGACCAAGAGCAAGCCCGAAGATGCCAAGCGCCTCTGGGCCGAAGCGCAGCACGATGCCGAAGTGCGGTACAAGTTTTACGAGTATCTGGCGTCGCGAAAAATGACGCCGGCGTTAGAACCCGTGATCAAGTAAGGGGCTGCCAGCTGCGAGCGAGCTCATGCCTCAGCTTTTTGGCTATGCTCGCAGAGCGGAGCTCTTCAACGGAGAAGACAAATGCCAGACCTGACGACGCGCTACCTCAACCTCAACCTTCGTACGCCATTGGTCGCTTCTGCGTCACCTCTTTCTCAGGAGATTTCGTCCATCCGCCAGCTTGAGGACGCCGGCGCCTCTGCCGTCGTCCTCTATTCCCTGTTCGAGGAACAGCTCCGCCAGGAAAGTCTTGAACTTGATTTCTATCTCAGCGAAGGCACCGAGAGCTACGCCGAGAGCCTTAGCTACTTCCCCCAGCCAAGCGAATTCCATCTGGGCCCGGACGATTACCTCGAGCACATCCGCAAAGCCAAATCTTCAGTAAGCATCCCCATCATTGCCAGCCTGAATGGCTCCTCGGTCGGCGGATGGATTCAATATGCCACCCAGATCGAGGAAGCCGGAGCTGATGCCCTCGAATGCAACATCTATTGGATCGTCACCGATCCCGACATGAAGTCCGCCGAAGTCGAGCAGCACTACCTTGACATCGTGCAGGCGGTCAAAACTGCGGTCAACATTCCGGTTGCCATCAAGCTGAGCCCGTTCTTCAGCAACTTTGTCAACATGGCCAAACGCGTTGACGCCACTGGCGCCGATGGACTCGTCCTGTTCAACCGGTTCTACCAGCCTGACATCGATCTCGAGACTCTTGAACTGGCGCCTCATGTCCTGTTGAGCACGCCCCAGGCCATGCGCCTTCCGCTTACCTGGATCGGCATTCTTTACGGCAAAGTCAAAGCCAATCTCGCCGCCACCAGTGGCGTCCACGGCGCCGAGGATGTCATCAAGCTGCTCATGGTCGGCGCTGACGTCACCATGCTCTGCTCCACGCTGCTGCGCAACGGCATCAATCACCTCCGCTCAATCGAACAAGGCGTCCGCCAATGGATGGAATCGCACGAATACGTCTCCATCGCCGAGATGAAGGGGAGTATGAGCCAACAGCGCTGTGCTGATCCCTCCGCCTTCGAACGCGCCCAATACATGCGCGCGGTCAAGGGCAATCAGCATGTTGCCGTGGCTCGCTAGAGCCAGCGTAAAACGTGGGGCGGGATGCGCGGAAGCTCAGAAAAGGAGTGACCTTGACCGGCTGCGCCCAAAGGCGCAGGGACACAACTATCACACAAACCAGTGTGTGGGCCTGAGAGAATGGGAAGAAAGTCTTGGGCCGGTCACTATGCGGCGCTGCGCCAATTGCCAATTTCGCGCATGCCTTCTGCGCGGGAGTGCTCGAACAGCCGTACCTTGTGCCGGCTGTGTTCGAATTCATGGATGTCCGCCCAGACCTCGGCCTCGAGCGAACTTTCATGCGTGGCGGCGCTCCCACAGGTGGCACAACGGGTGTAGAACGTGATCCCTGGCCGCCGCGCTGGTTTCACATCCTGGAGTTCGATAAAAATGGTGCGCACTTCTTCGATTTCCTGGTCTTCGCCGATTACGTGCTCGTAGCGCAGCACATACCCAAAGCCCAACTTCCGCGCCTCGATTTCAGCCTCAGCGCGGCTGTGGAACGGACCGAACTCGGCCCGCAGCGGCTCAGTGGAGTCGCAGGCCATCCAGAATGTGTCCTTCTGACTCACGTTTTCCTCAATTCACCCAAGGGGAAAAACAACCGCCAATACTTTTAGAATCAGCTCCCCGTCAGATCCATTCGCGAGAATCCAGCCCGTTCTCTCCTGCATGGAGCGAATGCGAGATTCCCTGCGAGCCTGGCGAAAGCTGCCATTCCGAACAAGTATGAGCAATTTGATTACCGGGGCCCGATTTTCCGTTTTCATCTTTCGGCTCTCGACCACACGAAACTATAGAGATATTCGCCTAGAGACGCGTGAGAACGATTTCTTCAGCTTGCGAGGACAAAAAGATGCATGGGGAGTGCCGAATATGTGAAATGGCTTGCTCTGCGCATCCAGATATCAGGCGACAATGTCCCACCAGTGCCGTGCGAAGGCGGACAGGCCGAGCAGCCTTCTCCTCAACGGGGACCAGGCGCGAGGCTAAGTTGTACCTCCCGAAGATGCCACGGCAGCGTTGGCCTTGCCTTTCGCCAGTGGCACGTGTTCCTCCATGCCGGGCTCACTCCAAGCCGCCAGTGGCGCCGTCGTGCCGCGAGCAAACTGCGATTGCCAAGAAGCGCCGCCGTGACTGGCCACATAGAGGGCCAGCTCGAGCCGCGTCCACACACCGAGTTTGTCAAATGTGGTCCGCAAATAGTTCTTCACTACCTGCTCGCTGGTTCCAAGGACTGCGGCAATGTCTTTGTTGGTGAGTCCCTGCCAAACCAGGGATGCTACCTGAACTTCCTTGAACGTTAGTCGATCGCGGGGTTGCATGGCTGCACTTGCTCCTTAATGAACATGGCGGTTGCGAGCTTCACTCGTTTCCTGCCTTCTTTGATCCCCGCGCGCAAGAACAGCGTGCGCAGATGCTGCTTTACGGTGCGCGGACTTATATTCAAGTGACTGGCAATTTCTTTGTTGCTGCATCCTTGCACGAGCAGGTGCAAAACCTGCTGGTCACGGGGCGTGATCTTGATTTCATTGAGATTAATCATCGGCTGTTATGTCCACTCCTTTGGTTCAGTCTGGGGGTCGCGACCACGCCCCAGTAAGAGCACGCCTTTCACCAAATCTTCGCCCTATGCGAACCCCTTATTTTTCAGTACATACGCGTTTTGCCGCCGCCTTCTTAAGGTATTTTCATGAGTCTGTTCCCACTTTGAAAATGCCGTATCAGGAATTGGCATCGGAAAGGTGTTTGGCTCTGGCGTGCGCCGTGGAGAAAAAGCTCTAAGAACAAATCTCTCGGGTGGTTTTCATCCCGACTCAAGGTGGGTTACAATAAAACGCAGTTCAACCCATCCTCCCCCTCGACTATCGTGCCGTCGTTGCGACCCAAGCCGATGCTGGACGAGGAATCCTTTCAAGCCTTGTTGGCGGCCGCCTTTACAATCCAAAGCTACAATGACCGCCACAAAGGGATGGACGGCATTTCCTTAGTTGCGCCCAAGGAAAACCGTCCTTCCGTCCCGGATGAACTTTGCGAGAATTGTGGCGCTTCCCTGCCGGGAGCTGGCATGCCTTGTTCGAGTTGCGGGCCTGAAGGCCTGCGTCCGGGTGATCGCTTGCAGCGCACATGGGCCGCTCTATGGAGCATGCACCAGGAACAAGGAACGCAGCCGGGCGGAGACGCCTCGGACGTCGCAGATGGTTCTGCGGCAAGGTCTGGGTGGGCCGGGGCAGCCGATAGAAAAGTTTTGGCAATCGATCGCGAGACCTTACAGCACAAAGGTCGTTTGAATTTTTGGTGGAAACTTCGCTCCCATCGGGCGGATCTCTACCTGGGAGTCGCCGCCCTAGTGGCCATTCTGGCGCTCCTGTGCCCGACGGGAACGACCCAGATTCCGCAACTGCGTCCGTGGGAGAGAGTCTTGGTCGCGTTGGGGATCGCGGATGTCTCATCGCCGACGATCAGCTACAGCGGCGATCCCAACATCAAGGTTTGGGTTGATCCTCACACAGCTCTCTACTACTGTCCGGGCGATGAGCTCTATGGCAAATCTCCCGATGGTTATTACAGCACCCAGCACGATGCGCAGCTCGACCGGTTTGAACCGGCGGAGCGCAGCGCCTGCGTGCCATAGCCCTCCGTACGCAGCTATGGCACCTCCTGGAACGCGTAGCTGAAGCAAGGTTCAAAAACTGTGCAATCGTTTTCAGCCTTGACAATGGAGTCTGAAGCGGGCACGATGCTGTTCTGCCGAGTCACTAGCCCCTGCGCCTCAGAGAAACCAGGCGCAAACAAGAGCGTCTCGCAAAGTGGCTAAGATCTGAAGCAAAGTTCCCGATTTTGAAGTTACCTTGGAAAACAATTTGTGCCCTCCCAGTTTGACGATCCTCTCGACAACTCTTTACACTCAGGTTTGCGGCAAGGGAGTGACCGGAGCCGTCCTCTTCCGGGCTTCGCCACCTGGCCGCTGCTGTTGCCTTTGAAGGTAGATTGTGAGCCCCACAGAAACAAACGAGAGCACCCGGCGCGAGATCGAAGTCGAGGTTCCGGCCGAAGAAGTCGTCCGGCAGACTGAAACTTTGATCCAGAAATATCAGAAGCTGGCGCGCATTCCCGGCTTCCGGCGGGGGCATGTTCCGGCTTCGATCATTCGCAAGCGTTTTTCCGAAGAAATCAAGACCGATGTTGTCGAAGCGCTTGTGCCCCGCTACGTTCGACAGGAGACGGAGCGGCTCGGCATCCATCCCGTCTCTCAGCCCCGGGTGAGTGAGCTGAAACTGCAGGATGGCGAGCCTCTGCGATTCAAAGCGGCGTTTGAGGTCCTGCCGGAAATTCGGGTGGAGGGCTACAAGGAGCTGCGAGCGGCCAAACCCGAGATCAGCGTGTCCGACAGCGACGTGGAGCAGGCGCTTCAGGATCTGCGCGAAGAAGGCGCAAAGTTCGATCCCGTGGACGGCCGGGCGCTCGTCGATGGAGATTTTGCGCAGGTAGCGCTGGATGGGCATCCCAAAGCGGGGGATGGACAACCGGTCCACATGAATGAGGTCCTGGTCGAGATCGCAGGCAAGAACACCATGCCCGAGTTCACGGAAAACCTGCGCGGAGCAACCGCGGGAGATGAACGCGCTTTCGACGTGAACTATCCGGAAGACGCGCAGGATAAACGGCTGGCGGGAAAGACCTTCACTTACACGGTCAAGGTTGGCGCGATCAAGAAGAAGATTCTGCCGGAACTCGACGCAGAATTCGTCAAGAAGTTTGGCGAGTTCGCCAGCTTAGACGAATTGCGGGAGCGGATCCGGCAGCAGATCGAATCCGAACGCCGGCGGGAAAGCGAGCGCACGGCCAAGGACAAATTGGTGGAGGAGTTGATCCGGCGAAACGAGTTTGAGGTGCCAGAGTCGCTGATCGACCAGCAGATCGACATCCGGCTGGAGCGGGGTCTGCGCGCGCTGGCTGCACAGGGCGTGAGCGCCGAGCATATGAAGAAGATGGACCTGCCGCGATTGCGCGCCGGCCAGCGGGAGCAGGCCCTTCACGACGTGAAAGCCGCGTTGTTGCTTGAAAAAGTGGCGGACACGGAAAACATCCGGGTCAGCGACGAGGAAATGAACGGAGAACTCGAGGCACTGGCAAAACAAACAAAACAGACGGAGGAAGCAGTCCGGGCACGTTTGACACGGGATGGGGGTCTGGATAGGATACGGACAAGAATCCGCAACGAGAAGACCCTCAATTTTCTGTATCAACAGTCCGCATGAGAAGGCCGCGGACCATTTCGATCCTCCCCCGATTGCGTGCAGCAGATTCAGGGCAGGAGTGTGGAAGGTGAACTTGAGCGATCAAAGAATGATGCTGGTTCCGATGGTAATCGAACAGACCGGGCGCGGCGAGCGGGCCTACGACATCTATTCCCGATTGCTGCGCGACAATATCATTTTTATTGGCACGCCCATCGACGACAACATCGCCAACCTCGTGATCGCCCAGATGCTGTTTCTGGCGCAGGAAGACCCGGAAAAAGACATTCAACTGTACATCAACTCGCCGGGAGGCTCGATCACAGCCGGGATGGCGATTTATGACACGATGCAGTACGTCAAGAACGACGTGACAACCATCTGCATCGGTCAGGCGGCGTCGATGGCGGCGCTGCTGCTTTCCGCCGGTCAGCCGAAGAAACGATTGGGCTTGCCCAATTCGCGCATCTTAATTCATCAGCCCTCCATGGGCGGGCTGAGCGGGCAAGCTACTGATATAGACATTCATGCCCGCGAGATCCTGCGCATGAGGGAGATCACCAACCAGTTGCTGGCCAAACACAGCGGCCAGAAACTGGACAAAGTGGAAAAAGACGTGGAGCGCGACTTCATCATGAACGCGCAGCAAGCAAAGGAATACGGAATCATTGACGATATCATCTATACGACACGATAGCGGGTATCATCGGCTGTTTGGACCGGTTAGCCAGAGACGCTTCCGGCGCATGCAGCCACGGGGGCGTGGTAGGGAGAAAAGGAGCACGGCCGCGTGAAAACCAGATCGGGCTCGGATGAGATGCTGCGGTGTTCGTTCTGCCACAAGTCGCAGGACGCGGTAGCCAAGCTGATCTCGTCGCCAAGCGATTATCCCCGCGCTTACATCTGCGACGAGTGTGTTGCAGTCTGCAATTCCATTCTTGAAGACGACCGCTCGGCCACGCCCGCCTCGGCGGTTCCCAATCAATTGCCCAAGCCGCAGGAAGTGAAGACATTCCTTGACGAATACGTGATCGGGCATGAACAGACCAAGAAAAAGCTGGCGGTTGCCGTCTACAACCACTACAAGCGGATCTATATGAATCGCCAGCGCACCAGCGACGGCGTCGAACTAACGAAATCCAACATTCTGTTGATCGGACCGACGGGCACAGGCAAAACGCTGCTGGCGCAAACTTTGGCGCGCATGCTCGACGTGCCGTTCGCGATCGTCGATGCCACTACACTGACCGAGGCTGGATACGTCGGCGAGGATGTCGAGAACATTATTCTCAAGCTCTTGCAGGCCGCCGAAGGCGACGTTGGCCGGACGCAAACCGGGATCATCTATATCGACGAGATCGACAAGATTGGCCGCAAGGATGAAAATCCGTCGATCACGCGCGACGTGTCGGGAGAAGGCGTACAGCAGGCGCTGCTCAAGATTCTGGAAGGCACGATCGCCAACGTTCCGCCCCAGGGAGGGCGCAAGCACCCTCACCAGGAATTTACGCCGGTCGACACGACGAATATTCTTTTCATTTGCGGCGGCGCCTTTGTCGGGCTGGAGAAGATCATCGCGCGGCGGGTGGGCAAGAAATCGCTGGGTTTCCGCACCGGCAGCGAGATGGAAGAGGACCAGGTGAGCACTTCGGCGAAGCGCAATTTCGAACTGATGTCGGAAGCGCAGCCCGAGGACCTGATCAAGTTTGGCTTGATCCCTGAGTTTGTCGGCCGCCTGCCCGTGGTGGGCGTGTTGCAGAACCTGGATGAGAACGCGCTGGTGGAAATTCTGACGCGACCCAAGAACGCTATCGTCAAGCAGTACCAGCGTCTGTTTGAATTCGAAAATGTCCGGTTAAGGTTCAGCGACGACGCCAACCGCGCGATCGCGCGACAGGCAATGATCCGCAAGGTGGGAGCGCGCGGCCTGCGCATGATTCTGGAAGAGCTGATGCTGGAATTGATGTACAGCCTGCCCAGCCAGAAGAAGGTCAAGGAATTTGAAGTGACGCGGGAGATGGTGGAGAAGCGCGACATTTCGCTGTCCGTGATCGAAAAGGCGGCGAGCTGAACGGCTTATGGTTCAACCCGCAAGAGCTGCAGCTGTGGCTGGGTACCCTCGAGTCAAGGGAGATTAGAGTTTGTCGAATCCCAGGGAAAAGTTCGAGAGCAAGAAACTGCCGATGATGCCCATCCGGGATGTCGTCATCTTTCCCCACATGATGACGCCCTTCGTGGTGGGCCGGGAATCCAGCATTCGCGCCCTCGAAGAAGCTCTGGCCGCCGACAAAAGGATTTTTCTGGCCACGCAGCATGACGCCTCGATAGACGAACCCAAACCAGCGGACATTTTTCAGGTGGGCACGATCGTCAACATCGTGCAGAGCCTGAAGCTGCCCGACGGCAACATCAAAGTTCTGGTGGAAGGCGTGGAGCGGGGCAAGATCCTGCAGGTCACGGAAACGGAAGGTTTCCTGCAGGCAACCGTTCGGGTGGCACGTTACGCCACCGAGACGACGCCGCAGTTGGAATCCGGAATGCACCGCGTGACGGCTCTCTTCGAGCAGTACGTCAAGCTCTGCCAGTCGCTGAACCAAGAGACGATGATTGCAGCCGTGCGCATGGAGGACCCCGCCAAGCTTACCGACACGATCGCCGCCAATCTCCAGCTCTCGATCGCAGAGAAGCAGGCGCTGCTGGAAATCTTCGATCCGGCTGAACGGTTGATCCGCATCGGCGATGTGCTGGACGTAGAAATCGAAAAGCTCAACATGGACCGGACCATCCAGTCGCGCGTGAAGCGGCAGATGGAGAAGGCACAGAAGGAGTACTACCTCAATGAGAAGATCAAGGCCATCCAAAAGGAACTCGGACGCGGCGAGAAGAGCGAATTCGATGAGCTGAAAAAGAAGATTGAAGCCGCCGGCATGCCGAAAGAGGTTCGCGACAAGGCGCTGCAGGAGCTCAAGAAGCTGGAAGCGATGCCGCCCATGTCGGCCGAGTCCACGGTCTCACGCAATTACCTCGATTGGCTGCTCGCCGTTCCCTGGAAAAAACGCTCCAAGGAAATTCGCAATATCGGCCGCGCCGAGAAAGTGCTGAATGAAGATCATTATGGACTGGAAAAAATCAAGGAACGCATTCTCGAATTCCTGGCCGTCCGCCAATTAGTCAAGAATCCCAAAGGTTCCATCCTTTGCTTCGTGGGCCCGCCGGGCGTGGGAAAAACCTCGCTGGGTATGTCGATCGCGAGAGCTACTGGCCGCAAATTTGTGCGCATGTCGCTGGGCGGTGTGCGCGATGAAGCGGAAATACGTGGGCATCGTCGCACCTACATCGGGGCCTTGCCTGGCCAGATCATCCAGATGATGAAAAAGGCGGGCACCAAGAATCCAGTGTTCATGCTGGATGAAGTCGACAAGATGTCGATGGATTTTCGCGGCGATCCCTCGGCCGCGCTGCTGGAAGTGCTCGATCCTGAGCAAAACTTCATGTTTGACGATCACTACCTCGACGTGGAGTACGACCTCTCGCAAGTGTTTTTCATCGCCACGGCCAACGTCATCCACACCGTTCCACCCGCGTTGCAGGACCGCATGGAAGTGCTGCGCCTGCATGGCTACACCGAACCGGAGAAGGTTGAGATTGCCAAGCAGTTCCTGGTCAAGAAGCAGATGGCGCAGGCCGGGCTGACGGAGAAGAACGTCCAGTTTCCCGACGAGGCGATCAAGCAGATTATTCGTGGTTACACGCGCGAGGCTGGTGTGCGCAACCTGGAACGCGAGATCGGCAACGTTTGCCGCAAGGTCGCGCGCAAGGTCGTGAAAGAAGGCACGGGCTATTCCCTTGCGCTCGGACCAGAGAAGATCGACGAGTTTCTGGGAGTTCTGAAGTTCCGCGACACGCTGGCGCACGAGAAGAGCGAGGTCGGTCTGGTTACGGGTCTGGCGTGGACCGAGGTAGGCGGCTCGATTCTGAGCACCGAAGCGACCGTGGTCGATGGCAAGGGCAAACTGATGCTGACCGGCAAGCTCGGCGATGTCATGCAGGAATCCGCGCAAGCCGCGATGTCCTATATTCGCTCGCGCGCCGGACGATTGGGTTTGCCGCGAGATTTTTATCGCAATCTGGATATTCACATTCACGTACCCGAAGGCGCGATTCCCAAGGATGGGCCCTCGGCAGGGATCACCATGGCTACCGCACTGGCGAGCGCCTTGAGCCGCGTTCCGGTGCGGCGCGATATTGCGATGACTGGGGAAATCACGCTGCGCGGCAAGGTGCTGCCGATTGGCGGGCTGAAAGAAAAGCTGCTCGCCGCCCATCGTGCCGGCTTGTTTGAAGCCATTCTGCCCAAAGAAAACGAAAAGGACCTAGCCGAAGTCCCCGAAAATCTGCGCAGCGCCATGAAGTTGCACTTTGTCGACAACATGGATCAGGTGCTCGCCATCGCGCTGGAAGGCCCGTTGCCACAAGCGTCTGAAAGCGAAACTGCAACCATGGCTCCTATTGCGCCGCCGCACACCGGCGACATACCCACGGCGCATCAATAGCTGGCAGGAGCACAGATTCGGCGCGCGTCTACCTGAAACCAATTCCCTCCGTTCGGAGCTAAAATATTCTCAACATGCCCTCCGAACGGCTGCCTCGCCTAGGTCTTGGGTTGCGCGGCTCTTCTGCGCTGATCGTCGCTATCGCCGTGGTTGTGATCCTGCTCATCGCGCTTCCTGCCTACCGTCTGTTTTTCCTGATCAGTGTTCTGATTGGCCTCGTCATCGCCGCGGGCCTGGCACTTTGGCACAAACTGCGGCCGATCAAAGAGACGGACGTGGAGAATAAGAAGCCACTTGGGCTGTGAAAGAAGTGTGCTAAGCTGACGCTCGTTTTCAGCGAAGTCGTTTGTCGAATGTGCCGCACATGGTAAAGCGCTCCTACATCTTGCGGGTTTCGCTGGCGGCAGCGCTGATCATGGCCGTCCCTGCCTGGGCCAACGAGCTGGGCTGCAGCCAGAAACTCGTGGATGGCACGACGCCGCCCTCGACCGTGTACTTCATCTATCCGCGCGTGACCGTCACGCCCTTTTACCAGTGGGAAAACAACGACGGCTACTGCGGGGAAGTTTCCATGATGCAGGCGGGACTCAACAATGGCCAGTGGATGTCGCAATTCAATGCGCGGCTCGTCTGCGGCACGGGCCTATCGCAATCGGGGCCGGACGGAGCCTGCGCCGCCCACCACGGCGAGGTCAACTACAACGCCCAGTTGCTGATCGAAAGCCCTGGAACCGAGGTCAGCGGCCCCAACCGCTATGCTGATGCAGCCTTGTGCCTCTCCAATTCACGGCTGCACGCATCCACGTTCGATTACACGCACCAGTCGCCGGGTATGCCCGGTTTCCAGCAGTACATGTCGTGGGTCAAACAGGAAGTGATCCGCGGCCATCAAGTGGCGGGCGCGCTGTTCATCCATGGTGGCACCGATCCCCAGTACGACCATGAAGTCGCGGTGATCAAGATCGGCACGAATCACTCGCCGGACGATCCCACCTATTACGCCGACGATGTGCTCTACTTCGACGACCATGGCGTCTACACGCTTTCCGGCGACAAGTTTACTTCGAATCCGGCGATTCCTCCGGGGCCTGGTTCAGACACTAAGGACTGCACGCCGTATGTGTTCGGATACTCGTTCGCGTCTCTTGCCAATACTCGCAACGGCGCAAACGGCAAGAACGCGCACGCTTACTCCATTGTGATTCCCGGCAATCATACGATCCACACGTTTACTGGCGGCAACGGCTACGACACCGTCCCCATCCTTGGCCCGCGCAATTACGGATTCTCTGTGGCCGGACCCGAAGACCGAAGTTCGGAGACATTGCCCGTCACGCTGACGATCGTCGGTCCCACCTATACCAACGGAGTTGAGAATCCTTTTGACGCGCTGGCTGGCTATGACTATGAAAACGCTATGATCGGGAAAAGCGTCTGGGGAACAAGTTGTACCAACAAGCCGCCTTCGGCCTGGATGACGAATTTTGCGCTGCAGGTCACGGTGAGCCAGTTGACTCCCGGCGTTTCCTATAACCTCTACGAATACGATTTCTCCTCGGTGTCCGGCTAGGGCCCCGGTGCGGCATTGGCCGTTCCGATCGAGGACTTCAATGCGAATGCCGGTCTGGCCACCCATGTAACAACGTTTACCGCCGCTTCTTCCACCTACACAACTTCGGTCACCACCACCTCTGACAAGATAGTCGTGTTCCGCTGCGTTCCGGTGGATGCGCCATAAGCAGCAGCGACCACGGGTTTTGTGAGATGTCCTTGCCACTGACCAGCCTTACGCTGGACACTGTCGTATGCGAATCCTGGCCCGCTTCCTGCTTTCGGCGAGTGACGTCGCGCACTTCCCTGCCCCCGGGCCGCCAGAAATTGCTTTCCTCGGACGCTCGAACGTGGGCAAGTCCAGCGTGATTAATGCTCTGGTCGGCAAGAAGCTCGCACGTACCAGCTCCACGCCGGGGCGTACCCGGAGCATCAATTTCTTTGAAATCCGACGCGCCGGCCAGCCGCGGCCTGATTTCTTGTTCACTGACCTTCCCGGTTATGGATATGCCAAGGTCTCGCGCGAAATCTCCGGAGACTGGGCGCGCTTCGTAGACCCATATCTCGAAGAGCGCTCCAGCCTGGCGCTATGTCTGGCATTGATTGATGCCAGTGTTCCCCCGCAGCAAAGCGACCGCCAGCTTCTGGAATTTCTCGGGTCGCGAGGCAGGCCGCACGTGGTCGTGGCGACAAAATGCGATCGCATGTCCGGCAATGAACTGTCGCGAGCGCTGCGGCGAATGGTGGAAGAATATGGCGACGTCCTGATGGTGCCGTTCTCCGCCAAGACCGGGGCCGGCACAGGGGAGTTGTGGGCCCATATTCGTGCTTCGGCAGAAAAGTTCTCCGCAGACTAAGCTCTTCCAGCCAGCAATCCGTAGTGCAGAGTGCCGTGAATTCAACACAGGCCCAGGTTACCGCAGTCATCGCCTATGTTCCGATCCAGCTCCCTTCATCAGGGTATGATGAGTTTATGGCGAAATACTTGGTGACCGGCGCTGCTGGCTTCATTGGGTCGTCGCTCGTGCGCGCGCTGCTGGATGGTGGCGAACAGGTTTGCGGAGTCGACAATTTTGCTACCGGCCGGCGCGAAAACCTGACGGAAGTCCTCGACAAGATGGACTTCCGCGAGGCCGATATCCTCGATCTCGAGGCCATGCGCAGTGCGTGCGAAGGTGTGGATTATGTCCTCCACCAGGCGGCGATACCTTCCGTGCCGAAATCGGTGCTTGATCCACTCGGCAGCAACCGCGCCAACGTCGACGGCACCGTGAATGTGCTCGTTGCCGCCCGCGACGCCAAGGTGAAACGCGTTATCTACGCGGCGTCGTCATCGGCATATGGCGATACACCCACCCTGCCCAAGCGTGAGGAGATGCCTCCGAACCCAATCTCGCCGTATGCCGTGGCAAAACTGGCCAGTGAACTCTACATGATCTCGTTTTACCGCTGTTATGGCCTGGAGACCGTCTCCCTGCGCTACTTCAACATCTTCGGTCCGCGCCAGGATCCATCGTCGCCCTACTCGGGTGTGCTGGCCAAATTCAGTATGCAGATGCTGCGCGGCGAACAACCCACCATCTTCGGCGACGGGGAAACCAGCCGCGACTTCACTTATATTGACAACGCGATTTCGGCCAATCTGCTGGCCTGCACCGCTCCAGCGGCGGAATGCGCCGGGCGCGTCTTCAACTGCGCCACCGGGCGTCGTGTCACGTTGAATGAAACCTTCGCCGCCCTGAAAACGCTGACTGGCTATCGCGGCGCGGCCAAGTACGGGCCGGAGCGAACCGGCGATATTAAGCACTCGCTCGCGGATATCGGCATGGCGAAGAGACATCTCGCCTACAAGGTCCTGGTGAACTTCGAGGAAGGGCTTCGACGCACCGTGGATTGGTACAAGACCGAAGCCAAGGCCGTGGGCGTGTGAACCGGAGTCAACGCCAAGTCCCTAAAGTAGCCGTACAATTAGCTTATGGCGACGCTGCATGAAATTCTCGATGAGCGCACAGGCCTTGGCGACCGTGCGCTTTGGGAACCGATCGAGTCTGGAAGCAGCGGATGCAGCCGGATTCGTTGCTATGCCTGCGGCCACTGTTGCCCGATTCCCGAAGGACAGCCAGGAGTCTGCAAAGTTCGCTTCAACCGAGGCGGAACGCTTTATGTGCCCTATGGGTACGTTGCCGGGGCGCAGTGCGATCCAATCGAGAAGAAACCCTTTTTTCATGCCTGGCCGGGAGCGCTTGCCTACAGCTTCGGGATGCTGGGCTGCGATCTGCATTGCTCCTACTGCCAGAATTGGGTCACGTCGCAGGCCCTGCGCGATCCAAGCGCTGTTTCTCCGCCGCTTGAAACCGTTCCCGAAAAGCTGGTGAGCGAAGCGCTGGCGCAAGGCGCGAAGGTCGTGGTCAGCACCTACAATGAGCCCCTGATTACCAGCGAATGGGCGGTTGCGGTGTTCCGCCAGGCGCGCGCTGCGGGACTGAAGACCGCCTATGTTTCCAATGGCAATGGCACGCCTCAGGTACTTGAGTATCTGCAGCCATGGATTGACCTTTTCAAAGTGGATCTGAAGAGTTTTGACGACCGTCATTATCGTGAACTGGGCGGACGCCTGCAGCCGATTCTGGACACAATTGGCGCCCTGCACGGAATGGGCATTTGGCTGGAGATTGTTACGCTGCTGATTCCAGGATTCAACGACAGCGACGAAGAATTGCGCAAGCTGACGAAATTCATCGCGAGCGTATCGGTGGACATTCCCTGGCACGTAATCGCCTTTCATCAGGATTACAAGATGACTTCGCCTCGCGACACGCGCCCGGAAGATTTGCTGCGTGCCGCTGCCATTGGCCGCGAAGCGGGACTGCGCTATATCTATTGCGGCAACCTGCCCGGCCGAACCAGTGAATTTGAGAATACGCGCTGCCACAATTGTGGAGAGACCGTCATCCGGCGCGTTGGATATTTGATCGAAGAATACAAGCTGACCGCTGATGGAGCTTGCCCGGCATGCCTTACCAAGATTCCGGGACGCTGGTCAAAGAAGTTCGACAGGCAGATCGCAGCCACTCCGTTTCTTCCGCGACGGCAGCCGCAATTGTTTAAAATCCTAGCGCGACAATAATCCAAATCTATGGGAAGCGGCAGAATTCTGATGCTGTTGAGCTTGTGTCTTGCCTGCAGCTGTTCCCCGCGCGATTTTCTGACCCGCAGGCTTGCCGCCGATTTGATCTCTGCGTCCGATGCTTTCAAGACGCCGCAGACTTATTGGCTCACGACCGGCATTGTTTCAAACAAGGACTTCAATTCCCCGGAATCCATGGTCTTGCAGCGGCGAGGATGGATCATCGGAAATGAGGAAGCCTGCCCCGCAGGCGTTGAGCCCCCGCCTTGCTGGAATGTTGTCCTTTCGCCATTAGGAGTGGATACAATTCGCCCGCTGCTCGCGAGCGCAACAGGCAATGGGCCGATTGCGATCCAAGTGGCGAGGCGTGAACTCATTGGGGTTGATGGAATCAGCAAAGCCGGAAGTTTTGCCGATGTGGAATTCACCTGGCATTGGGTTTCGCTGAACAAGGTGGGCGCGGCGCTTTACGATAGCGGCGTGCATTACCGCTCGACCGTTGGATTTCGCGCTTATGACGACGGTTGGAGAGTGGTGACGAATCCTACTCGCAGCAATCAGACACTGGATGAGGCACTGCGCAATGCTGAGCCGACTGCGCCGTGAATTTTTCTATGAATCAGTTAGCCTAAGTCTTTTTGTACTCCGCCGAAGGCGCACAGAACTGTGCCTCTCCTAGCGGCGCGGCGCGACCGGCTGTAGCTGGGCCACTTTCGCCCTGGGCGAAGATTCCTCATATCGTGCAATCCCCTTGTATAACGCCTCGGCGATCTGCTGACGGTAGGTTTCGCTTTGCAGGTTCTTTTCATCCGTGGGGCTGCTGACAAAGGAAATTTCCGTGAGAATGGCAGGCATGGTGGTGCCGGTCAGCACGATAAATGCCGCGTCTTTGATGCCGCGGTCGCGAATGTCCGGGCTCCTGGTGGCCAGCGTGGCATAGAGAGCCCGCTGTACGCTGGCCGCGAGCCGTCGTGACTCCTCTGTCTTGTCGCGCAGCGCGTCCGCCGATAACGAGATCGAAGCCGGTTGCGCAACGCGTCCGGTTGCTGGCGCCGCAGTTTCCCCTTCCGTGGGTGCGGAAAACTGATTCGTGTAGTAGGTCTCCACTCCGCGCGCACTGGCTGACGCGCTGTAATTGGCGTGAACGGAAACGAACAAGTCGGCCTGGGCGCGGTTGGCGATTTCGGCACGCTGCTCGAGAGGAACATAATCATCGCTGGTGCGCGTGAACATTACCTCCGACCCCATGCGATCGCGCAACATCTTGCCCAGCCGCTCGGCAACGTCCAGCACCAGGTCTTTCTCCAGCAATCCCTTGCGCCCGACTGTGCCGAGATCCCATCCGCCATGTCCAGCATCGACCACGATGCGCAGCTTCCCGGTCTTTGCGATTAGCGGCAACTCTGGCAGAGGTTGGGTCCCAAGCGGCTTCGCGGATAAAGGTTGGACCGGAAGATGCTCGGGAGAGGTTCTGGCCGTCATCGCTGCCGCGTCAGGTTTGCCAGGGAACGGCGTAGTCGAAGCTAGCTGGCTCGCCGCCGGCGATTTGGGACCGTCGCGCAGCTCAACCACCAGGCGATAAGGATCGGACTCGAGGCTGACGGAGAAATTCGATCCGCCTCTTGTGTCGAGCAGAACACGCGTTACGCCGGCCACGGGCTGCGTCACCTGCACTCTGGCCAGAGAGGTGTCTCCCACTTCCATCGTCTTGTTTTCCAGATCCGAGGCCAGCGCCGTGTCGTGCAGATCGAAGTAGATCCTCTCTGGCGACGTCAAACGATGGACCTCGTAGGGAACTTGGTCTTCCATGTCGATCACGACTGTGCTGCCATTGGAAGAAGACCAATGGCGCACGCTGGTGATCTTGGGCAGCGCAGCCAGCTTGCCCTGTGCGATGGGGCTGAGAGAATTGCTTTCCAACGTCGAGTCGTCAGCGGCACTTGCGATCGATGAGAGAGCGGCCATGGAACCGGTCGCTTCAATCTTCGATCCGTCGAGCTTGGCGTCCGCAATCTGGGTTATGGCGTTTCTGGCTTCCCGGCGGGCCGATGCAGTTCTCTCGTGCATCAGCATTCCCCACCAAACTCCGGCAGAGAACAATGCAGCGACGGCAACCATTCCAAACACGACGGCGAGTCCGGGATGCGCGTTGATGGAGGCGCCGAAATTCACCTGCCGAGGCTGAAATGCCGGCTGTGAGATAGGAACGGGTAAGCAAGGCTGGTCGTCATTCTCATCCTTCGACGGCGAGGCTGAATCAACCTCGCCGTGAGCGATCCCAGCAAATGCGGTTTCCCAAGTCACAGTTCCCTTGGCCGCAGCTTCGCCCGCTTCGGACGGAGGCGGATAGTTGCCCACTATTTCCTCGATGGCGAGGAATGCGGGTTTCGGCAACAGTACCTGGCTCGCTACATCCTGGAGCCAGTGAAATCTGCGATCCTGCGCATCAGGCCGGAGTGCGCCAAGGATCAGTTCGGCGAACAGCTCGATACACTGAACATCCTCGTCCGTGAACGACCAGGAGGCTGCAGTAAAGGCCTGTAAAACGCCGAGGCAATAGCTGCCGGCAAGCAAGGGAACGAGCACGGTCGAGCGCGCGCCAGCGGCTCGCGCCAGATCGTGGGCGAGGCGCGCATCAGCTTGCGAGTCGTCGCAGCGAAGTGTTTGTCCCGACTCAAGACACTCCTTGAGGAAGTGAGAAGCGCCGTTCAGGCGGGCGTTGCGCTTTATGGGAAGCGTTCCCGATGCAGCGCGGCAGACCAGATCCGGACCTTCGGCCAGCACGACCGTGACTGCATCGGCCCAGGTGAGCGCTCGCATGCGCTCGCAGAGCAACTGCAACGCGTCATGCAGAATCGGGTCTGCCAAAGTTTGGTCTGCGGCTGGGGCAAGTTTGCCAGTGGAAGCGGCGAGCCAATTGCCGTCTCGATTGCGTCGCTGCAGCTCGGAATAGGCGCGGAGCGCGGGCAATGCCGCATGACGCTCGATCAGTTCGCGCACCCGGCTGTCATCAGCGAGCGGCACCGACGAGTTATCTGGCAGATTCGCGATGCCGAGCTGAGTGAGCGAGAAACTCATGCGCCTTCAACCCAATACTTCCAAAAGGCCAGCCATCTATCGTATTCGCGGCTCGCCGAAAGCTCATTGCCGGTGTTGGTTCGGAACCGGCGCGAGCGACGAAACCGCAGCCAAGTCCGCGGCCAACCGTTGCTACAGGCCAGCAAACACGGATTGAGCACGGACAACTCGGCTTGGAGACAAGCGTAACCGTCTTCGGGCCGAGGCCGCAATGCTCGTTGGTACACGTCCGCAGATTGGCGTCGGAAGTCGGCAAATTGCCTGATGGACGCAGTCTTTCGGTTCATCTTATGGTCTGCGTCTATTCAGAATTTGCCAGATCTCGCGATTTCGCCCTAATCTTGGAAAAGGACCTTGGAAGTTGGAATGACGAAAGAAGACAAACTGCAAAAATCAGGAAGCGATCGAAAAAAACGCCGCAAAATAGGCTGGTTCTGGCCGCTGGGACTGGCGGCGACGGGCGTGGCTGGCCTGGCGCTGATTGCGCTTCGCGGGTGCTGGCACAGGCGCATGAGCTGGCCGGTGCGAGCGCAAGGGCGTTCGTATCAGGTGTGCCTGGACTGCGGCATCAAACGGCTTTTTGACGAGAAAAGTTTCTGCTCCTATGGACCTTACCGCTACGACCTCAACGAGTTGGCGGCCTGGGACCGGGAGCGCCGAGAGCACGCGCGCTCGACCGCAGAACGCAGATCAAGCCAAAGCGCGGGGTCGCGCCTAGGGTGAATGAAGAGCGAACATGCGTATACTTCGCTCACGATCACAAGCGAATAGAGTTCTCAAGGCTCAGGTGTCATGAAAATCTCGGGTCACCGGAAACTCCCTGGTGGTTGTGCGGGGTAGTCGCCTGAAATCAAACCTGGAAAATTGATGTTCGCAGCCGTTTTCCTACCGCGTCCAAATTCACACTCACCCAAACACCCTTCCGTGACGTGAATCACGACATGGCAGCGCGCCCCCTTCCCATAATGATCGCGTGCAGTCGCAGCCAAGATCCGTTTGGAGAACGAGGAGGAAGAACATCCTTGTGCTTTGGCTGGCGGCGTGGATGTTGACGCTGCTCTGCGCGCCCGCTTTGCATGCGAAAGAAGGAAGCGATCAGTATCCGAATGGGGCGGAGAACTGGTTTGCGGGAGCGCTGCCGCCACCGGGATTCTATTACGTCAATTATTTCGGCTATTACACGGGCCAGCTAAGAGACGGCTCGGGCGGCAAGGCTCTGCTGAATGGCGCGACGCCATCGGTGGATGCGATTTTCAACGCCTTCCGCTTTATCGAGGTCACGCGATTCAAGGTCCTGGGTGCGGATTACGGAGTGCATGCCATTGTGCCGGTGGTCGATCAGTCGGTGAACCTTAATGGAAGGGCCGGTACCACGGGCCTTGGCGACCTCACGATTGACCCGCTTGTCCTGGGATGGCACGGAGAAAGCTGGCACGCAGTGGCGGCGTTCGACATTAACCTGCCGGTGGGGACTTACAGCCGCATCGATCCGCGGGTAAGTATTGGCGCGAACTACTACAGCTTTGAGCCGCTGATCGCGCTCAGCTACCTGCCGGAGGCAGGCTGGGAAGGCTCGATCAAAGTGATGTACAACCTCAAGACCACTAACCCGGCGACGAATTACCACTCGGGACAGGAGTTTCACCTCGATTACGCGGCGGGCAGGCATGTGGGGGGATGGATGCTGGGCGCGACCGGGTATGCACTGAAGCAAATGACCGCGGACACGATGAATGGGCAAACAGTTCCGGCTGAGCCGGGAATGTGGGACGCAGGCCGCGAAGGGCGCGTATTTGCCGCCGGACCGAGCGTAGGCTACCGCACCGGGCGCGGCATGATGTTCACGGTCGAGTGGCAGCACGAGATGCTGGTGGAGAACCGGTTCGGCGGAGACAAGGTGTGGTTCAAGGCGATTATTCCTCTGAGCAGCGTGTGGCGGAGGAAAGCGTAAGTGGCTTTGGTGGGCTGAACGGCGCGGCCCTATCTGACGTCGGCGGCTAAAGC
>Ga0187784_10000887_pt1 | contig 23038 bp, 19 predicted proteins | sample 1015_SJ02_MP15_2_FD_132964 | JGI IMG/M metagenome (GOLD analysis project Ga0187784, IMG submission 132964) | Tropical peat soil microbial communities from peatlands in Department of Meta, Colombia - 1015_SJ02_MP15_20_MG | ecosystem: Environmental > Terrestrial > Soil > Wetlands > Peat | place... | reverse complement strand
TCGCATTGGCGAGGCGCTGGCGTTCGGCGCTCCGGTCGTCGCGCTTGCCCACAGCTTCGAGGGCTATCCGCCGAGCCACCCATGGCATCAACTCAAGGATTTCACCGCCCTCGCCGACGCCTGCATCGATCTGGCCTTCGACCGCTCGCCGCTGGCCGCCCTCGGCGAGGCTTCGCAGGCAAGCCAGCGATTGCTGCAACAGAGCACTTCGGCCGCAACTGACGAGGTCGTCGACCGGATCGCCAGAACAAACCCGGCGGACCTCTTTATCGTCGACACCGCGCGGCTTACAGCCAATCCCCTCCTCGTCCGGCACATTGCCGCAATGGTCAACGTCGCGGCCAATTACGCAAAGCCGCTGGTGCTGTTGAAGGGCGCGCCGAATGAAGATTGTGTGCCTTTGGTCATGCTGATCGAGAAGTCCGCGCGCCTATGGGCGACGGAGCCGGGCCCGCCCCGTCTGCAAATGCAGCAACCGGAGCGCGCCCGCTCGGCGGCGGAGCTTTTGGCGCGCTTCCGCATCGGTAATGTCTGGCTTTTCGGCCTCGATAGCCTCGAGGAGATAGCGCGAACGAACTGCACCATCGTCGACACGCTCGGTGTCATGAGCCGGGAGGACATATCGGCGATGACGGCGGACGCGATCCACGTCCCGGCGGCGGCGGCGCCGGCGCGTTTGGGCCGATTGGTCAAACAGGCCGCCAGAGTGGCGTTTTCCGCCGACGGCGTCGTTAATATTCCTTACTTTCATGAGCTGCCGCGGGAGCACCTGACCGGCGGCAAGCTGTTTCCCGGCCAGCGCGAAGTCGCTATCACCGTGCCACCGGCAAACATCGATTTCGCCCTGTCGCTCGCCGCGGCGCTCCTGCTCCAGAGCGAAGGCAGCATCGTGTTGCTGGCCGGCGACGATTTGACGGCCGCCAAAATGAATGCGCTGGTGGAGGACCTGCCGCCGCTGCGGCGCAGGGCCGAGATCTTCGCTCTGCAGAGCGCCGAGCTCTACCAGCGCGGATTTAAGCTCGTCGTCGATCTCGCCGCCGGCAGCTCTACCTTTGCGCTGTTGATTGAATATGCGATCCAATTCGGCATTGCGGTCCTGCCGGCGCCGCTCGGCACGGAGGCGACCGCCGGCGACTCCGAAGGCGGCGGCCTGCCATTCATGCTGCAGGTCATCAAGGCGGCGCAGGATTCCTCGTACCGCGAAGAAATCTTGGCCAGGGAGCGGTCCGCGCGCGACTCCGGCGAAGTAAACATCGAGGCGTTCGCCGAACGGCTCGCCGAAAGTTCATTGTGGGCGATTTGAGACATCAGAAACGCCTGATTGCTGATTTCTGACTTCGGATTTCCGAATTCAGAAAACGCGCCGGACGAAGGATTTGCTCATGAGACTAATATGTGGCGGGCGCTAAATGAAAGTGTTCATCCTCGCCAACGATCGATACATACTGCACCTTCTCAGGTTTCTCGCCAGCGCGGCGCTGTTCGCCCCGCAATTCGCAATCACCCTCATTCCATTCAATGAGGACTTTTCACTCTGCCGGCGGGTCGCCGAAGTGTTCGGCGCAACAATATATGATGGCGATTTACAAACGATAGACGATTTCGGACGCAAGCTATTCGATGAAAAAAATACACCGCAGCCGCCCAATCCCTACGCGCTGGGTAAAGTGAGAAAACTGGTCATTCTCGCTGCCAGCGAGCCGAGTCTGTATCTGGACCTGGACTTGATCCTGACCAACGATTTTCGTCCCATCTGCGACTGGCTACAGACCAGCAAGTATGGTTTCGCCTATTACTCGATATCCCGCGATTGGGTTTACAATGACAGCGACGCTGGCAAAGAGTTGGCTGCCGCATCGAACCTGTTCGCGACAGGTTTTTTGGCTAAAGGGCGCATAGAGCTGAGCCTAGCAAGCATATGCGACAAACTTCTTCAGGCCAAAGAGCAGTTTCATCGGGTGCGCAAAGTGGGAGTCGTCGATCAGCCTCTCTTCAATTTTTTGGCTGATCACCTGGGCGTTGGGCCGGTGCACAACATCCAGAAGACGCTCGGACTGAGCGCGGCCGTGATACCGCGCGAGGGCGCGCATGTACGGGGCGACTGGTCGGCATGGCACAAAGGTCTCCCGGTTCCGTTCATTCACCAGCCCGGCGACTTCAGGAATGACCGGCGATGCCGTTTTCTATTCGATGGGATGCTCGCTGAAGGCTACAAGAGAATTACCAAGTCCGATCCCGAATTGCTGCGCGTCCTGCGACAGCGCGAAGTCTGGACGTGGCGGCGGATGCTCAATCAAATTCAAACATAGGCGCGAATGAGTGGTCATAGGCCGGACATTAGCGCGGCAGGAAGATCGATGAGCAAAGACGCGAGCACTTCGCCGCAAATCTGCATATTACTGGCGCACCAGCGGTCGGGGACGCATTTTCTTCGCAGCATGATGGGAAACGCCGCCGGCGTTGCGGCACTGGGGGAGATCTGTAACCCGGACCGGGCCAACCAAAGGGCCGGGTTCTCCTTCCTCACCTTTCGCGCCGATGCTTCGATGGCGGATCAGAGATTCTTCTATCCGACCACCGAAGTGCAGACCGAACTTCTCGACAATTACATGGCTTTCCTTTGCAGGGCCTTTGCACCGGCCCGTCATGTCATCCTCGATGTTAAATATTCGCACATTTACGTTTTCCAGCCCTGCTGGTGGAGCATCATCAGCCGCCCGTTTTTTCTGCATTACGCGATCGAGCGGGGAATTAAGTTCATTCATCTCGTGCGCGAGAAGCCGTATCACACGGCGATTTCAAATCTCTATGCGCTGAATTCCAAAAAATGGCAGGTCCGCAGCGGCGAAGAGCTTCCCTCTGCCAAGATCACGGTGGATCGGGCGGCACTTCAGGACCGCGCCGTCAACATTGCCAAAAGCGTCAGCCTGTGCAGCGAGTGGCTCATTGGAGCAGATCAAATCAGAATGTCCTACGAAGCTCTGGTCTGCCAGCCCGCGGAGACTTTGCGCAACTTGCGGGATTTTTTGGGATTAAAGGTGGATATTCCGCCTCGTTCGGAATTCATCAGAATGACCCCACGCTACGAGGAGGCGATCGCGAACTTCGGCGAAATCGCGGATTTGCTGGATTTGGATTTGACAACAGTCCTGGACCGAACGCCGACGCTGCAACCACTGACTTAATCAAACCTGTCGCGACCCCGACCCAAACTGTTGCGATCCATTTGCTTCAAACGTAGCTGCGAATTACCGGCTCCAAGGCCAAAGCGGCCCGCATGTGCATTTCTTGACTGGGATAGTAGCCGTTGTTCTTCATGAGATGGAGATCGCGCTGCACCTGCACCCGCTTACCGGTGAAGCGGTTAAGCAGCGGCGCCGGCAGGCCGCCGGCCGATACGCACATGACGACCCGATCGAAATATCCGCTCACGCGAGAAAGTGTCGCACCATCGACCAGCTGCGGAAATGCTCCGAAGAGCCTGTTTACGGATGAGTAAGATATCTGATAATCCGGCTCTCGAACCGAAAGCCAGAGCAGTACTTTCGGCACGGTAATGCGATTGGCCAGCTCGGCAAAATCAGTGACCCAGGAGTCGCGAGTCTCCTGTACGAGCATAGCCAGCTCCGCCTTGGATTTCCGATTGATCAACTCGCGGTAAAGCACTACGGCGTGCCGCGGTTCAACACCTTCGGAATCTGCCCGCCAGCGAAACACGCTGGTGCCGAAGGGATTCACCATTACGCTGTTCTCCGCCGAACGGCCGGAAAGGACCTGAACGACGCAGCAACGCGCTCGGTTCGCCAACTCCATGCATCGCGGCATTCGTAGAAACATTCGCGGACCTGCGCCGCCAAAACTCAGATTGAGAGCCTCCAGTCCCAGCATGCTGCTCAACAGATTGGGAAATGGATAGCGGCACAACGTCCCGAATGTTTGTGCTGCGCCTAGAAATGCAACGAACCTGCCAGAAGCGGAAATGTTGTTGGGGCGCGGACCGCGCAAGAGCTGGGTGATACCGGGCAGGGCATAAAGCTCATAATCGCAAACATCAAAATCTTGAACCTGATATAGGTGAGACATCGATAACACCGCCTAAACAGCGCCTCGCCGGGAGAAACCCACGATGGGCGGACCGTCGAGACTTTTATTAGCAAAAACAACGACAGGCACCGCAAATTGAGGATTCAGCCGCCACTATATCTCCAGTTTTTCCGGTGTTGGCGTAAATTCATCACAGGTGCCAAGTCCGCAGTTAGTGGGCTAAATGACCAGTGCGCTGCAAGCCGTGCAGCTTGATACACTAGCATCACCGCGGTTGACGAAGCTGGCCCCCACTCAGGCGATGAAGAATTTCGGAATTATCCGACCTGATCGATGCGATTTATGGACGATACTTTAACGGCGAGAACACGCATTTAAATTTGCCAAGCTGATCACGCGCACACTAAAATCTCCCGATGGCCGAAATTTCTCCGGAAGTATGCCTTTTGCTGGCGAACGAGCGATCCGGCACGCATTTTTTGCGCTCGCTGCTAAATAAGGTCCCCACCATTGCTGCTGCCCACGGCGAGATCGCGAATGCGGCGTGGGACGGGAATCGAACTTCACCACTTTCCTTCTTCAGATTTCGCGAGCAAGCCTCCATTGCAGATCGCAGATTCTTCTACCCTACCCCCCTCGTGCAGAGGGAGTTGCTTGACAATTACTTCAGTCACGTCGTTTTGCTGCATCCAGGCAACCAATCGATCGTCTTGGATGTAAAATATTCGCACGTTCATAACTTCAATGCGTTTTGGTGGGACGTGAACTCCCGTCCCCTTTTGCTACAATATGCTTTCGAGAGAAACTTTCGGATCATCCACCTTATCCGCAAGAAGCCATACCAAACAGTCGTATCTGACTTCTACGCCATGGCATCAGGTGTCTGGCAGACAAAAAGTAAGGATGAATTGCCCTCCTTGCGTGTCAACATCGACCGGAGAAAGCTGCAGGAAAGGACGATTCAACTGGTCAAATCCATCGCCGCCTTCCGCCGATGGCTGCAAGGTTGCCGCGTGGCAACGATCGAATATGAAGGCTTGACTGGCAACACGAACCGCACCCTTGCGCAGCTTCAGAAATTTCTTGGTTTGGACAACCCGATCCCGCCTCATTCAGACCAGTTAAGGACTACTCCGCCTTATGAGGAGGCCATAGAGAACTTCCCTGAAATCGCCGATCTGATTGAAAAGGACCTTTATATTCTTCTCACTCAGATGTGCTGATCCGTTTGTTGCATTTCGAACTTGCAAACCGCGCGGCTTTATTAAAGACGTGATGCGTCCTTGAAATAACCGGCCACGAGCTCGCCGACCCCCGAATTTGAGTCGTTGCCACACTGTACGTCCTGCAATGTCGTCAGCGGACCCCGATAGTCGGCGACAAATATTGTCCGCGGGAAATCATAAGCCCACTCGACAAGGCCAATCCTCTTGCTCTTCAGGTATTCGACCATCCCCCGAGCGAACTGCGGCACATCAGGGTTGCAAACCTTTCGAAAATTTACATTCCATTCTGTCGCCATCACAGGATGAGTCGCGGCAAAACGTCCAAATATGTTGTCCCAATCCGCCTCTACGCGGAAGTTGCTGGCGTAATAAGGATGAACGGCGTACGCGAATTGAGAAAGCGGATCGCTCAGCGCCGGCGCGTCGTTCAACATCCGCGCCCAATCCAGTCCGTCAGCGAGAATCACGTTCCTGGCGCCAGCCTGACGAACTGCATCTACAATCGGTTGCATCCCCGCGCGCCACGTCGGCCAATCATTTTGAGGCGCGGCGTCTGGGCCTTTCGGAGCGGGCTCGTTAAACAACTCAAGCATGATGCCGCGGTCCTTGGCGAATAGCGGGGCCAGCGATCGCCATGCACGCTCTGCCTTCGCATTCGGCATACCAGTCTCGTCCAGCCCGCTTGGCCGCTGCGAGTCAACGCAAACAATCACGCTAAAGCCGGCGTCGCGCGCCATTTTGACAGCAGCGAGAACTTCCTTGAGGTAATCGGCGGAGTAGATGCTCGATTGAGGGTCGCTGCCCCCCTGGCTGACTTGGAAGCGGATTACATTCGCTCCGAATTGCCTCACACTTTCCAGCTCCTCGGCTCCAAATTGATTTCTCGCCTGGAGATATCCCTTTCCCTTCGTAAATTCGGCAGGCGCAGTGCGACCAACAATGCCAACACCTTTTGCAATCCACGGCTTGCCGTCGCGCAAAAACTCGTTTCCCCGGACCGAGACCTCGCCGGCAGCAGCGGCAGGGCTCGCGTTTAGAAGGAAAATTAAGCCCGCGGCCGCAAAAGCGAGGCAAATGCCCGAGCGCGTTGCGGCAGGCTGAGCAAACCCATCCATGGCGTTTTCTCCAGCGTTCGCGGCCTGATTCGTATCTGTGGACTATTTTTTGCGTGCTCTAAGGCGATCTTACGGCGTGCCCAACCGTTGCCAAGGCACCGCCGGCGCTGATTCTTAGATGCCTGCCCGGAGCGGTGGAGAACTTTTCGAAAATCGCTGATCTGATCGGAAGCCTCCTCTCGCTCAGATGCCTTGATTTGCCTATGGATTGGCCGATGGCACCGGCAATTAGCCGTGTCACTTTTTCCTTGACACCGCGTCCCCGAATATGTTACTCGGCACCATCCCGCTCGGTAAGGGCGCCGTTCCGGACAGCGATGTACCCGAACTTGTCAAGTTCGGGTACATCGCCTTCCGGACGGTAAGCCGTAACAGCGGAGCGGGACGCGGTGCCCGCGCGCGGATTTTTTTTGTTATTTGCCAATCCGCAGCCGGGCGGCTCTACAATCCGCACCCGGGCGGCTCTAGTGGTCCGATTCTAACATTCGCAATCCATCTCGGCACGTTCGTGATGCGAATGTTAGAATCAAAGGACCACTGGTAAATATGGTTTTTAGTGGAGCTTTGGATTTGACATTCGCTTCACGAGTGGCGGTCGGGGTATAGCGAATGTCAAATCCGCTCCACTAGGTCCCCGGTCGACCGGCACGAAGACCGGTCCGCACGGAGCGTGCTTAACCGCGGCAGCTTTTGTGGGCGAAGCGGGCAAAACACCTGTCAGCCGCCGCCGCGGGAAACCCGGTTCTGGGGCTGAGCCATCGGGTGGAACCGGTGGCGAGTGCCGCAAGCGTGAACGCCGAAAGGCGGCGCGCCGCAAGACGAGCAGCGCGCAGCCGCGTTTTCAGCGCGGACATTGGTTGGACGATGCGCCTTTCGGCGCTCCGCTTCCCTCTTTTCTGCGCGTGATCTTGTCCGAAAACCGCAACTGCACCCTCGGATCAAGTGCAAGGGCAAGCTGTTCGGGATCATGCGTTGAGCCGGAAGCGAATCTTTGTGTGGCTTCGTTGTTGGCAAACCTCGGATGCAACCGCATCGCGAGAACGATCGACCTCATCCTGAGGCGCGAGCGTCAGCGAGCCTCGAAGGATGATCGCTCAGGCGCCGGGGCCTGCATCCTTCGAGGCTCCCCCGACAAGTCGGGGTCGCACCTCAGGATGAGGAAATAAGATTGCGCCGCGAGACGAGTCGATGCTGCCCTGCGCAAGAGGTAAGCCCTCGGGAGTTGAAAGTGTACGAGACGATGATCGCATCCCAGGCGCTAATTTCTTATCACGCACGACCGGTGCGGCCGCCCGGTGCCGGATCGTCGAGCGCGAGCCGGCGCGCCTCGCGCCAGAACGCAATGAGAAAAAACCCGAAGGCCGCGGCGGTGGTCATGAGCACGATCAGATCGAAAATCGACAGCGGCGCCCACAACACAACGACCGGCGCGGACGGCAGAACGAGCATCAGGAGGTTGAGGATAATCATGCCGACACGAACTTCCGTCGGGCCGATACCGGCAAAGGCGATCTGCAGCGTGCCCTTGATCACCGTCTGCACAAAGGTCAATACCGCCATCAGCAGATAGGCGATCAGGGCAAGGCAGGCGACCTCGAAACGGACATAGGAGGATAGCCCCAAGCCCAGCGCCAGCAGCACCTCGCTCAACAAGTCGGTGCTGTGGTCGATGAAAAAGCCGTAGCGCCGGCGCTCAATTCGGCGATAACGCGCGAGCGTCCCATCAAGCGAGTCGCCGAACCAGTTGACCGCAAGGCCGGCATTGGCGAGCCAGAGGAAGGCGGGATCGCGCGCCGAAAGCACATAGCCGGCAAAGGCGACAAACGCGCCGGCAATGCCGATCGCCGTCAAATGGTCCGGGGTCACGGCCGCCGGCAGGCGGGCAACGATCCACGCCAAAGCGGGACGTTCCAGAGGCCGCCACAGGCCCTCGTTCAACCGCCCCTGGATTCCCTGCATGTCCCGCATTCGAAGCCCCTCGCGGAAACGACTCAAAGCTAACACAGATAGCCGAACCGCCAGCCCTTCCCGCCCTGCATTTGCCGAAACGCTGATCGCGGCGAGGGCGGTTCCAAATCGCCCACAATTGCGCGCCAGAGCACTCATCTGCTTGGCTTTTTCGACGATATTATGCGTTCAACCTTTGTTGCAAAATTACAACATGCGGACTCATAAACAAGCGCCAAAAACAAAGACAGGTGGAAATCGAGCAGGCCCTGGCGAGTGTTATGATAGCCCTTGGCTGGAGAGGGTGTGCGGGATGATGGGCGAGTGCCGAACCGTTGGCTGCGTCGTGGCCTTCGCTTTCCTCACGGTCGCCTGCTCGCAACTGCCTGCCGCGGGGCCAAGCGCGCACGCGATCCTCGACCGAGCTTCCAGCCCCGATAACACGGTCAATTTGAATTACGTCCTGATCGACGTCACCGACCCGGTCATCAACGTTCTTTTGGGCAGGCCGAAGATTTCGCTGGCGTCGACCTTCGGCGTCGGTGGCCCGCCGCCGGCGCTCACCATCGGAATTGGCGACAAGGTCGACATCACCATCTGGGAGGCGGGGCCCGGCGGACCGTTCTCAAGTTCGCCATCCGAGCTCACGGCCGGCTCGCGCACCGCCAAATTGCCGACGCAGGAAGTCTCGGCCGACGGAATGATCAGCGTTCCCTATGTCGGCCGCATCCACGCCGCCGGCTTGAAGCCCGCCGAAGTGGAACGGCTGATCGTCAAAGACTTGAGCGACAAAGCAGTCCAACCGCAGGCGGTGGTGACCGTGGATCACGCCGGCAACGCGGTGTCCGTCGCCGGCGAGGGCACGGGAGGAAAACGGGTACCGTTGCTGCCGTATGGCGAGCGCGTCCTCGATGCGGTCGCCGATGCCGGCGGGTTAAAAATAGCGGCGCGTGACGCGTGGGTGCGGCTAACGCGCGGCACGCGGACGGCGAGCGTTCCCTACCTCGCCATCCTGGGAAACCCGCGCGAGAACATTTACCTGAGCGCAGGCGACGTCCTGACCATTGTGAGCCTGCCACGAACATTTACGGTTTTCGGCGCTACGTTTCGGACGCAGGAATTTCCGTTCCCGTCCGATACGGTCTCGCTCGAAGAGGCCGTGGCCGCGGCCGGCGGGTTGACCGACGCGGTCGCCGATCCGGAAGGCGTCTTTTTGTTCCGTTTTGAACCTCCCGACATCGTTCGACACATGGCGCCCGATGCGCACGTGTCCGGACCGGGCCTGGTGCCGGTGGTCTATCGTCTTAATTTCCGCGATGCCGGTTCATTCTTTCTGGCACGGCGATTCGATGTCCGCGACAAGGATATCGTCTATGCGTCATACCATCCGATCGCGGACCTGGAGAAGTTCCTGCACGTTATCGGCGACCTCGTTTACCCGGCCGCAGTTGGCGCTGGCATAACTGCTGATTATCGTATCCTCTCGACCCCGTGACGCCAGATGCGAAGCCGGCGTTCGGTGTCGATTGCAAATATCGTAGAGTATATTCGCAAGCTGGGACCCTTGGTCGGCCGGCATTTCGATGGCTGAATGGCTTTTCGGTGTGTTCGTTGTTGCAGCGTTTGCCGGATGGCTCCTGATTGCGGCGATCGCCTGTTTCTGCACCTTCAATTGCCAGCTCGACCCGCCGCCGATCGAGACGGGTTACGCGCCGGCCACGGCAGTGATCATTCCCATCCGCGGAGCCCCTCCCTGTTTCGATGCTTTTTGGCGCGCACTTTGCGCCCAGATCTACCGGCCTTTCCGTGTCATCTTTGCCGTGGAGAGCGCTGACGATCCCGCCTACCGCACCGTTGCGGGTCTAGCCGGCGGGCCGGCGACTGAAATCGTGGTCGCCGGCGCTACGGTCAGGCGCAGCCAAAAGGCGCACAATCTGCTCGCGGCGCTGAACGCCCTGCGGCCAGATGATGCGGCCATCGTCTTTGCCGATGCTGACATCGTGCCCGCGGCCGATTGGCTGATGCGGCTTATCCGTCCGCTGTGCGATCCGCAGAACGATGCTGTCTCCGGCTACCGCTGGATGCTGCCGACCGACAATCGCTGGTCGAGCGCGTTTGTCTGCGCCGCCAATGCTTCAATCGCCACGCTGCTGCGGTTGCGGCCGCTCAACGTTGCCTGGGGCGGCTCGACAGCGATCCGCCGCGAGACCCTGGACGCGCTCGACCTTGGCGCCCGGTGGGACCGTACGCTGGTGGATGACTTCGCGCTGACCCAAGCCATCCGCGCGCGCGGTGGTTACGTTTACAGCCCGAGATACGTGCTTCTGCCGACGCCGGTTTCGTGCACGTGGCGGGAGGCGCTGGCCTTCGGCCGCCGCCAATATCTCTATGTGCGGATGCACGCCCTGCCGATTTGGCTGCTGGCCGCCGCGGCAACTACCGTGCCCCTGCTGGGCTGGGCCACGGCGCTGCCGCTTGCCGCGCTCGGCGACCGGGTCGCAATCGCGGTTTTGGTCGCAGCCAACATTCTTGATCACGCCCGCGCGCTCATGCGGCGGCGAGTCGCCCGCAAGTTTATCGGAAGCGACATTCCGTACCGCATGGCGTTGCTCGACCGCTGGGCAACGCCGGCCTACCTCGCCTTTCATTCTCTGATCATCTGGTCGGCGCTGTTCGGCCGCACCATCACTTGGGCCGGCCGCACGTATCACCTCGATACCCAGCGCCGTGTGAGCAAGGTTTTGGGCCCGACGGCGTAAAAGGCGCGGGGCGACGGCAGAACAGCGCCGCGCGCTTTACGAAGGACGTCGGGCCACCAGCAAGAGGCTGCCGCCCTCATCCCTCGTCCGCGGCGTTTTGTTCACGGCGTAAAGCAGCCTACCGCCCAAATAGCCTGTCAACAACGAGGCGTGCCATGTCCAATGGTCGCGAAAATGGATATCGCGGCAGCGGATCGGCGAACAGAGCGCCATCCAATACAACAGCGAGTCGGTCGCATTCCACTCCGCGTGTTCGATGCTTTCGACCTCCGCGCCCGCACTCGCCGCAAGCGCGCGGAGCGCTTGTTCAGTCCACCAGGTCAAGTGATGCGGCGGCGCGTTGAGCACGAAATTGGGGATGCGCGTCAGCGCCGATGGGACTGGCGGCACACCGACCATGACACAGCCGCCGGGACGGGTCGCCTCGACCATTTCGGCAAACATTTGCGCCGGCGCGCTGACATGCTCGATGACCTGGAAAGCGCAGACCGCATCATAAACTCCGGCATGCTCTTTCAGATGTTCGCCAAGCGTTTGCCCGATTACATCCGGGCTGTTGTTTTTTTTCGCAAAATGCGGGTCGATTCCGGTGTAACGGGCTTGGGGGATGACGCGGCGAAAACTGGCGAAGCCGCAGCCGACGTCGAGGACACGGTCACCTTCACGTATGCGGCGCGCAGCTAGCTCGAATTCTCGGCGAATGACGTGTTCGGTAAAATGCTTCTGTCGCAGCAGCTGCTGGTAGAACTCTTCATAAAACGCGTGATCGCCTTCGAACGGCGGATCGAAGAAATAAAGTCCCGTTGGAGATTCCCACAGTCCGAGACGATCCTGTTGGCCGAAGCTCGGGCGCGCGTCGACCTTGAAAAGAACGCGCCACAGCCCGGCGAGTAAACCGACGGTGACCCACTGGACGAGCCGCACCGCCGACTCTCCGGTCACCGGACACGGAGGATTTGCCATGGCTAACGCTCTTGATTACGCCGCCCTTTAACGGATCTCTCGCGCCGTTCCTACAAGGACTTGCTGTAAATACGATAGGTCTTCGCCGGCGGACCAGCGGCCATTTCGGCAAGTTTGACCATTCGATTGTTGGTCTCGACGATCCACGAAAACTCCACCCATTTCAAATTGTGCTGCAGCATCTGTGGAATGAATTCCGAGATCAGCAGCGCCAGCAGCATGCTCGCCATCGGCGTTGACTGATACGCCTTTCTAATTCCCATCAGCGGCACGCGGGTCGTCGGAATCGCCTCGCGCTTGAGCAACCACCACAGCTTCAGCCAATTAAACGGCAGCAGCCGGCCGTCATAGGGCGCTATCGCTTCATTGATATTGGGCAGAGCCACCATGACACCGACTGGAACGTCATTGAGAAGCACGAAACGCCCATAATGGCCGCGAAACAGCGGGCGCATTTCCGCGAGCAGCGCATCGATCTCCGCCTCGCTAAACGGTACAAAACCCCAGTTGTCGCGCCACGCGTCGTTAAAGATGTCGACCAACGTGCGCACCTCCTGGCTGTAACGCTTCATATCAATCTGGCGGATCGACAGGCCGGGGTTGCGCGGTGCATCCTGTCCGATCTGGTGCACACGCTCGGACAATTCTTGCGGGGCTGCGCGGTAGGCGAATAGATCCACTTCCTTCGCCAAACCCGCCTGTTCGAGCAATCCGCCGGTCCAAGACCGAGCGTGCGGCATGAGAATGGCGGGCGGTGTATCGAATCCGGCAACGAGGCAGCCGCACTCCTCATTGATCGAAAAGCTGAACGGACCGGCCATGCGCGACATGCCTTGGCTGCGCAGCCAACTCGCCGCTGCATCGACCAGAGCTTGTGCCGCAATTGAGTCGTCACAGCAGTCGAAGAAGCCGAAATGTCCGCACTTGTCGCCGTGATATTCGAGGTAACGGCGATTGACCTGGGCCGAAATTCGGCCCACCGGGCGCTGACCGCGATAAGCAACAAAAAGCTTTGCTTCGCCGAAAGTGAAGAATGGCGCATGACGGCGTGAAATGCGCCGTCGCTCCATGAAATCGAGCGGTTGAACCCAGGCCGGATCGTCGGCGAAAACAACGCCCGGCACCGCGAGCCAATCTTCGACTGCTTTGCTGTTCTCGACCGCGACAACGTCGACACCTGAACGGGAACTTCTCACGTCTGTCCTTACTCGCCTACACGCAGCATAAGCAGCCGATCGGATACGACTGCCGGCAGACAGGCGAGGAAGTGCAGCCCCAGCGCCAGCGGCCAGGGGAAGACGATTTGCCCGCGGCCGCGCGCTAATTTCCGCGCAATGTACGCAGCCGCCCGGTCCGCCGTCCAAACAAATGGCGGTCGAAAAGGCAAGCTTCTGCTCATTTGGGTATCCACAAAGCCGGGATAAACGACCGAAATACTGATGCCGGAGCGCGCCAACAAAACGCGCAACGCCGAGCCATAGCACGATATCGCTGCCTTGGAAGCAGAATAGGCTGGGCATGCCGGCAGACCGATAAAGCCTGCCAGCGAACTAACGAGTGCGATCTGACCACGGCGGCGCTCCGTGAACCGAGGCAGCAACGGTGTAACGGTGTTGATAACGCCGAGCGTGTTGGTGGCGATGATTGCCCGCGCAACTTCTGCGGGTTCAGGGCGATCGGCGGTCAAGGAGGCAGCTCCGCCAATTCCGGCACTGGCGACAATTAGATCGATGGGCTCGCGGTCATCGCAGGCCAGAAGCACATGCTCGATTGCGTCAGAATTGGTCACGTCGGCGATGTAGGTCTCGGCCGAAGCCCCTCGATTCCTGCACCATGCCGCCACCTCATCCAGGCGTACCCGATTGCGCGCGACCAACGACAAGTGCCGTTCCGGCGCACTGTAAACCCGCGCCAAGGCGGCGCCGATGCCGCTGCTTGCGCCGGTTATCAGAACATGGCGCGGCTCGCCTGTTCGTCTGCCATATCGCACCGGCCGCTCGCTCCCGTTGGCGCGGATTATCTAGAGTTTTTAAGGCTGCCGCGCGTTGATTGCGAGACCGAAGTTGAGAAAAGCGCGCTGTCTGCCGGAATGTGCAGCTGACGCGGCCGCGTGGTCGACCTCCGCGTTGGAGGGGTTTTTGAGGAGACCACCTTGTTGCCGGAGCTAGCCGGCGGCGACGGAACTCTGCGAAGCACCACTGATTTTTCTGGCGTAGCGCGACTGCCTGCACCGCGAATGCGACGCCTCCACGGCGTCGGCTAAAGCGTCCACCACGCCAGAAATCTGCTCCGCAGTGTGCCTGGCGGAAATAAAGAACCGAATGCGCGGCTGGTCCTTAGGGACAGCCAGTTGCAAGATCGGTGGGGCGAAGTAGCCGGCTTCGAGCAAGCTTTGCGAGGCCTGCAGGCACTCACCCTGCCCGCTAAACATGATCGAAACCACCCCGGCGCCAATTGCAGGACCGGTATCAAGACCACGCCGCTTCGCTGTCTCCAGGAAGCGCTGCGAATTCTCCTGCACCTTTGAGACACGCCAGGGCTCTGTGGCCAAGATCTTGATCGCTTCGCGAACGGCAGCTGCCAGGGCCGGCGATATGCCCACGCTGAACACGAAAGCGGGAAGGCTAAAGCGCAACGAATCGATCAGGCCCTTATTGCCAGCCACGAAGCCGCCGCAAGAGGCGAGCGTCTTGGACATCGTGCCCACTAAAATGTCGATCCGCTTAGGGTCAATGCCGAAGTGTTCCGCGGATCCGCGTCCGCTGCGCCCGAGCACTCCCAAGCCGTGGGCATCATCGACCATGAGCCAGGCGCCGTATTGCTCCTTGATTTCGAGAAGCCGTGGCAGATCGGCGACATCACCATCCATGCTGTAGAGACCCTCTACTACAATCAGGGCCCGATTCGCCGCGCCGCGAACCTCAGCAAGAATGGAATTGAGGTGCTCCAGATCGTTGTGAGCAAACCGGATCACCTGCGCCCGCGATATGTCCGTCCCAACTATCACGCTATTGTGCGACAGATCGTCAACAAGGATCAGATCGTTTTTGGTGAGGAAATGTCCAAGTAGCGAGATGTTGGTCAAGTAACCGCTGACTAGGGCGATTGAATCTTCGACACCGAGAAACCGGGCAATATCGCGCTCGAGTTCGGCGTGTATGGCGCGCTCGCCGCCGACCAGACGCGACGCTCCGGCGCCTATACCGATATTCATGATAGCATCGCAAGCCGCGGCCTTGACCCGCACATCTTCGGCCAAAGCGGCATAATCGTAATTGGCAAAGCTAACGAGTTCGCGCCCGGTCCGCAGACGCTCGCTGGCGAGCGTGTCCAACGGCCGCAAATATACCGACTTCAGGTAGTCGAAAAAATCGCCATCGAGCGACTTGTCACTGAACAGCGATCCCCCGGCCAATTGCAACCGGCGGCGGCAGTAGCTTTCCACCGTAGCCGGCACCGATCCGAATGTTGGTGCTTTAACGTCCACCGACTCATCCCCGTCCGCAAGGCTAACATACCCGTAAGCGGACTGTCTCGGCTTAATTAGTCCGCTAGGACGCGGTTCAACAGGTTCCATCAGGCCCTCCGGGCATGGTCAAGTGAAGTCCGCAGCCCTTTGTGCTTATTTATGGCGTTGCGCCGATCGCGGGAACTCGTCAGCGCAATGGAACGGTTCACGATGAGCGAATGTGTTGCATTCGACATTAGTCGATTGTTCATTGGGCCGATGAACTCCGCCCCCCGGGGAATCGATCGGGTCGACCTCGGCTACGCCCGACACTTTTTTGAGCGATGGAACGGCGACAGTGCCGGCGTCTTGCCGACTCCGTGGGGCATTCGGTGGTTTAACCGCGAGCGTTCGCTGCGCGTCATCAATTTCATCGAGGACTTTTGGAGCGAGACCGAAGAGCCGAACGAAAGTCTCGCTTACCGCTGGGTCAAGGCTAGGCTTGGAGGCGAGCAAATTCCGCCACCGGCAAACACAGAAGCACGGTCGGTTGCCGGGCGGCTGGTGCGCGGATTCGCAGAATTCTGCCGCCGTTACGGACTTGCGCTAGGACAGCCGATCAATTCGCTGCCAAAAGGCACCATTTATCTGAACACCGGGCAGATTACGCTCGCTGTTCCGCAGCTGTTGCGCTGGCTCGACACCCGACAGGACATCGCCCCGGTTTTCATGCTGCATGATGCGATTCCGATCGACCACCCTGAGTTCTGTCTGCCGAGGTCGCGGCGGCTGCATGAGCAAATGATTGCCAATACGGCGCGGAAAGCCGCCGGGCTCATCGTCACCACGGAAGCTGCCGGAAGTTCCATTCGCAACGCACTTTCACGTTTTGGGCGGTCCAATTTGCCGACATTAGTCGCGCCGCTGCCGGTAGCAGGCGCATTTTTGCGCCGGCGCGCAGCCGACGCTGAGCTCCGCGGCAAAACTTATTTCGTCGCCGCGGGTGCGATCGAGCCGCGCAAGAATCACCTGCTGCTTTTTAACGTATGGCGACACATGGCCCTGGAATCCGGCCCGACGACGCCCAAACTGGTTTTGGTGGGTTCAAGAACGCGTCTCGGCGCCAGAGTCGGCGAGATACTGGACCATTGTCCACTTCTGAAGGAGCACGTCATCGAAATCGCCGGTTTGCCCACCCCTGCCCTCTGCCAGCTTCTGTCGAGCGCTCGTGCGCTGTTGATGCCGTCCTTTGCCGAGGGATTTGGTCTTCCGGTCATCGAAGCGCTGGCGCTCGGGACGCCCGCAATTGCGTCCGACCTGCCCTCGCATCGCGAGGCAGCAGGCGATTATGCGACATATGTGAGTTCGGCAGATGAGATTGGCTGGCGCGAGGCTATTCGGCGTCACGCAACGAACGGAAATCCGTCAGCCCAGGTGCGGCTCCGGGCTCAATCTTACCGCCCGCAGACGTGGGAAGATTATTTCCATCGCCTTCAGCCGTTTATCTACTCCGCCGCGGTGGGGAAGCATCGATGAACGTGGATTGGCGGTGGCGTCAGCCGAGGTGGATGCGGCTGCGTACCCGTTCGAGGCCCCAAAGACCTAGGCAAGTCAAGCATATCGCCCACAGGTAAGGATACCAGATCGTGTAATAGGTGACCACCGCGTCACCGACGAATCCTCCCCTGACCATTTCGTAACAATGCACCATGGGTATAAACCAGGCGATGTTCTGTAACTTTGTCGGCAGCCAATACACCATGTAGAACGAGCCCGAAATTGGCAGCAGGAAATACTGTATCGGCCCGACAAACCTCTCGACTGTCTTTGAGTATTCACTTGCCACCGCCAAATTCAAACCGACGCTCGCCGCTAGCGCCGCCATCGCCAGCCAACCGACGACTACCGTACCCAGATCATGGGGTGGATCGATCAGATTAGCGTCGATCAATACCGCCCCTATGAAAACAAACGACGCGCTCATCGCGGCAAATTCCAGGAATATCCGCGATATGAAGATATCCAAAATGCTGACATTGCGATGATAGAGCAAACCGGAGGTCTGTTCGAAAAGCCCGACGCCGCTCTGCGTAAAGTGTCGCCACATGGTGAGCAACAAATAACCGGTGAAGGCCATAAAAATCATCGAAACGCCGTGCTCCAACGACGGCCGCAGTACTGACCAGATGATCATGACGCCGACGGCCAGCATCATCGCCTCAACCACTACCCAGAGAAATCCAATATTGTCGCGACCGTAGCGCATCATCAGGTCGCGGATCATTAGCGCGTAGATGCTTCTCATCTGCACCTTCGCGCTACGCGAGAGATCGCCTTTTACCGTCGGTTTATCGAACAATTGCGGCGTGTTCTCCGATGCCAGTGCCGATGAGCCAGACCACCAGAAGCAGGATCACGTTCAGCCCGAATACGGTTGCAATCCAGCGCAGGCTTTGCGGCGCCATCGCGTAATCCGGCCTGCTCGGCTCAACAACACGACTGAGGTACATTTGCTGGCGCTGTGCCTCAACCCTGGCGTTGTCAAGGCGCGTGGAGGCGGTGGCGAGGATGCGCGCCGCAAATTCACGTTGCAGCGAAAGCTGCTCATAGGTCGCAAGCTTGGCGGCGAGGCCGGTTGACTCGTTTGAAATCTGGCTGCGTTCCCGCTGGATCTGCGACTGCAACGCTGTAACGCGCCCGCGCAAAGTCGGAATCTGCGGGCTGTTCGGTGAGGAGGTTACCAGCGCGCCCAATTGCGCTTTGGTCTGCGAAACATCGGCCTCGAGCTGGGCGATCAACTCGGTAATGATAACCGAACTGCGATTTGCATCGATCATCATCTCCTTGTTGCGGAAATTTGTAAGATCGATCTCTGCCGCGACAAGTTGCTGCTGATCGTGCTCGACCTCTGCGGCGGCGACACCGACAGCGTCCTGGTAGATACGCTCATTCATCCGGTTGACCAGGCGCTCGCCCGCTTCGAGCAGGGCAAGCGCGATGGCCCGAGCGTCTTCGGGCCGGAATGCCTGCACGGTGATTGTCGTCACGCCAGTCGTGCGCGTGTAGATGACGCTGATCATCCATTGCAGATAGCGGTGAAACTGTTCGCGGCTCGTGCCATAGAAAAGCGACGGATAGCGCGCGATGAAATCAGCTCCTGGCTGGTTATAGAACTCCCGGAGAGGCAGCCTATCCTCCAATTCCTTAACAGCGTCGAGCGACGTCATGTAATTTTGTACCGCGTAGACGTCATCTTCGCTGCTTGAAAGGCCCGCTATCTGTAAGAGCGAGTCGAGCCCTGAAAGGCCGTGCGGCTTGGCGGCGGTGCGGACCACAAACTGCGCCACGGCGACGTAGCGGTCGGTCGCTACGAACCCGAAATAGATGATTGCCAGGCAGGTGGGGACGAAAGCGAGAAGGAAAATAAATCGCCAACGACCGCTGCCGGAAGACGTGCGCAACAACCCGGGCAAGCCCGGCAGCGCTTGCCGTAGTGCGGGCAGCGTTGTCGTCCTTGCGAGGCCCAGCGGGTATCGGTTGAGGAATGAAACGGCGACCGGCAGCCCGGCAAGCCAGTTAAGCGAGCGCGCAAACAATGCGACCTTGGGTGGATTTTGCATTTTCTGCATCGAAGCCGGCGTCACGCCCTACTCCGTGCCAGTTTTGCGGCCGAGGCCCGGAACTTGAAATAAACAGGCCCCAAAGGGCTTTAAATGTCAACGCCGCGCCCGGGAAACGCCTTGCTGGCCGAAAAACCGCAAATGTGTTAGAGATTTTCGCGGTGGGGACTGCGCGGATGGCTCGGCCGCAAAATCCGGAAATATTCGTTCAGCCGGCGGAAGTGGTCCGTCTGCATTTGGCGGAACCGGCACGGCCGTCTGCGAAGCCCACCGTGCTTAAACGCATCTACGCCTTCATCCGGCCGCGCGCCTTATTCGTCTGCATAGTGGTGCTGCCGACGCTACTGGCGATAATCTATTTCGGTCTGATTGCGGCGCCCCGTTATGTCAGCGAAGCGAAGTTCGTGGTCCGGGGTCCGGGAACGCAATCGGTCGGTCAGATCGCCAGCATGGTCCAAGGCTCGCAGATCGTTCGTTCGGCCGACGATTCGTATGTTGTTATCGAATACATGCTTTCGCGCGATGCAATGCGGCAGCTGGTGAAGGATGACGGATTAGCCAACATTCTGAATCGCCCCGAGGCGGATCTTCCATGGCGGTATCCGGGCTGGTTCTGGTCTAGCAATGAAGAGCACCTTTACAAACATTACCTCAGGTTCGTATCGGTGACGTATGACGACAGCAGTGGAATCTGCACGCTTGATGTGCAGGCTTTCCGCCCGGGCGATGCGCAACTCGTAGCGGAAGCACTGTTGCGCGACGCGGAGGCGTTGCTCAATCAGCTCAACGCGCGCGCCGAACAGGACGCAATAGATACGGCGACGCACGAAGTAGCAGCGGCCAAGGAGCGAGCGCGTGCCGAACTAAAACGCTTGACGACTTTTCGGGATCGGGAACGGATGATCGATCCCAGCCGCGTTTCCACCGAAGTGCTCGATACGATTTCCAAGTTGTCATTGCAGGAGGCGCAGACTCGGGCTCAGCTCGCGGAGATGATTAGCGGCGCGCCGGATAGTCCGCAGGTATCTTCGCTGCGGCTACGCATCAGCGCGCTCGACGATCAGATCGACAAGGAGCGGAGGCAGCTGGCGGGCGCGGACGGCTCGATGGCGCCGCTGATCGCCGAATATGAGCGTTTAAGCCTCGAACGCGATTTTGCCGATAAAACCTTCGTATCCGCCCTCAATTTGCTCGAAGCGGCTCGGCTCGATGCGCTGCGGCAGCATTTGTATATTGATCGCGTCTCAAGCCCGATGGCGCCAGATCTTGCCATCTATCCTTACCGGCTCACTTTTATTGTGATCACCCTCCTCCTTTGCTACATGATTTATCGCATTGTCCGCGCTGTATTGCGCGATACGCTCGCCCATGCAATCGCTTGAGCAGACAACCGAGGCGCCAAAGCAAATCGCCGATCAGGGCATTCGGGATGACCAGCCGGAGCCGCTGATTGCGCCGCGGTGCATTCAAGCCATCGATCTCGCCAAAGAATTTCATACTCAAGTAGGCACGCATCGCGTGCTGAACGGCATTTCCTTCCGGGTGCACAAAGGCGAGCGGATGGCCATCCTCGGTCGCAATGGCGCGGGCAAATCTACCTTAATTCAAATCCTCTCCGGCATGCAGCTACCGACCCGCGGTCGTATCGAGCGCGGCTTGAGGATGTCGTGGCCGCTGGCATTGACTGGTGGCTTCGCTGGAGAGCTGACCGGCTATGACAACGTTCGCTTCATCGCCCGCCTTTACAACGCTCGATTTAAGGAGACTTACGAGTACGTGAAGGACTTTACCGAGCTCGGCGAACTCATGCATGTGCCCGTGCGGCTGTACTCTAGCGGCATGCGCGCTCGGCTGGCGTTTGCCCTCTCACTCGCGATCGACTTCGAGTGCTATTTGATCGATGAGGTTCTCGCAGTCGGTGATCACAAATTCGCTCAGAAATGTCATTTCGAGCTGTTCGAGGCGCGCCCTCAGCGCGCGATGATTATGGCGACGCATTCTATGGAAACGGTAAAGGAATTTTGCTCCTCCGCGCTGGTGCTCAAGGGCGGCCGCGGCAAGGTTTTCACCGATCTCGATCTTGCGGCCAGCATTTATGCGACGTTGTGATTAATTTGACGCGAGGCTGACGGCGACGGGGCTTCAGTCATTCCGGAATAAGTTGAACGTGCGACAGGCTGACCTTTCCCTCAATGGCGCCTTCTTCGTTGCGAATGCGCAACTCCAACGCATCCTGCGGGCGTTCATGGTTCATCGAGAACGTCACTTGGAAGGTGCCTTCGCCCTTTGGTTGAATGATCGCCTTGGCGATCAACGCGCTGCCGTGGACTTCAACGGAGAACGGCATTCCCAGAGGATCATCTGAAAATGATATGACCATACGCACTCGCCAACGCCCGGCCGGCAAATGGAAATAAGGGCCGTAGAAGATGACCCGGGCCGGGCCGGTTAGATCCGCCTTCGGCGGTGCGTGCTTGTCAGGCTGATCGCCAAACAGAAACACCGATGACGGCCAGCAAATCGGGTCGATATTCTGACTGCTCGCCATCGAGAGCATCGGCCTGAGCACTTGCTCAACGATTGCTGCTTCTTCTGCGGATAGCGAGCCAATTCTCCCAAGCGGAGCGTAGCCCGCAACGTGGCGAGATAACGCCGCTTCGAGCGGAAATGAGAACTTCTCCGGCAGCCGCTTCTCCGCCGTGGTATCCAGCCCGAGGCGCAGTTGCTCGAGCAGCCGTGCCGCAATGACACCTGCCGATCCGGCCGAGCTACGATCGAATAGTGCAACACTGCGGTTGTCCCGCAACTGAGTATAGACCGTGGCTGCCGCCGTTTGGGCGCGAATCGCCTCAATAAAGTTACACGAGAGCATTTCTCTCATGTAACGCACTGCATCGACTGGATCGTCGATAAATGCGACCACTGGCAGGCGTTCACTGCGAACGAGGCGGCCTAGGCTAGGGCTCGGATATTGCGAAAGATAGAATGTTCGTAGCTCTTGCGGATCCGGTGGCACTTCCTCGACTTCATCGGTCCAGTCGATCGAGGCAAGTTTCACATCGCTCAACTGACGCGCAACTGTGCGGACGAGATCAAATCCCCAAACCGACAGCACGCCTGGTGCGCCAATGATAATAACGTCGTTGGATGATAGCTTAATTGCCATTCGCGGACTCGCTCATGCGTGAATGGTCGGATGACCGAGGCGGGAAGAATGCGCTGTTGTGCACCACCAGCTCATCAGCACTGGCTGCGTCCATAGTGGGGGACGTTATAACAGCAGGACGGTGCTTGCGATGGAGTGCTGAATTCAAAGCAACCCCTCGGATCCTGTATTGACTTTCAACTGCGGATTTCCTGGATAGTGTCGAGCATCGTATTCCGGACGCATCAGTTGGACATGCTCTATCATACCGATCTGGCGAAAATGACGCGCGCGCAGGCGGAACATGCCATCCGGGCGCGCGTACAATCGACGTATCTCGGCAACAGAGTGGTGCTAGCCCGAATCCTCGGCGGACCGAAAATCCTGCTCTCTACCGAGGACCTCGGCTTTGCTTGCCACGTCATGCTCGATGGCTATTGGGAGATCTGGCTGACGTTGTTTTTGGCACGCATCATAGGCCCCGGTATGACGCTCATCGATGTGGGCGCGAACTTTGGATACTATACGGTGCTTTTTGGCCACGCAGTAGGACGGAATGGCCGTGTTATTGCGATCGAGCCAGTGCCTACGACGGCAGCAATGTTGCACGATACCATCGCGCTTAACGGTCTCAATGGCAACACGCAGTTGATCGCGGCAGCTGCCGGCGACCGCGACGACGTTGCGGTTCCGTTGGTCGTGCCGCCCAATGAGCCAAAGAATGCGAACGTCACCGCGGAGCCGTCTCCGGGATCGATCATGGTACCTTCG
>Ga0187784_10000885_pt1 | contig 23056 bp, 23 predicted proteins | sample 1015_SJ02_MP15_2_FD_132964 | JGI IMG/M metagenome (GOLD analysis project Ga0187784, IMG submission 132964) | Tropical peat soil microbial communities from peatlands in Department of Meta, Colombia - 1015_SJ02_MP15_20_MG | ecosystem: Environmental > Terrestrial > Soil > Wetlands > Peat | place... | reverse complement strand
TGCTCGAGTTCGCCTTTTTCTTTTCTCAGATAGGCGACGAAGCCTTCCAGCTCTGAAAGTCTCTCCTGGAGGCGCCTCACCTCGTTTTCCTTGGCTGCCCTCTGCATGGCGCCTTCGAGTTCCTTCTGCTGATCGGCCATCTCCTTCACCTTCGTGTTGAGGCCGTCGTTGTCCTTCTTCACCTTGTTAAGCTCGTCCTCAATCGACTTCAGCTGCTCCTCGGCCACGATCAGGTACCTCTGCCTGCTGATCACAGTGGGGAACTTGGTGTCGCACTTTGAGCACGTATACATTCCAACCTTCCTCTCGGTCATCCCACGCTCGCCCTTCGAGGGTTCGACGATTACCGAGAACGTCTTGGTGGGCAGGGCTTCCTTGTGGCCGCACTTCGGGCAGTCTTGCAAACGCCTCGACGGCGGGTGCGAACGTGTTAAAGGTTTACTGCTCGCGGATTGATTCTAGCTCCGAAACTGCCGACCAAAGCGTCACCCTCGCGAAGGAGGGCATGTTGGGGTCCTGCGCGACCTCGTCGAGGAGGCTGATCGCGTTGGCCGCCCTCACCGCGACGCTTTGCTTCTGATCCTGGAGCATCAGAACTGAGTCCTTGACGATCTTCCTGATGTTGCGGGGAGTGATATTCGAGTCGGCGATCTGGTTGAGGCTCACCGTAGCCTTTGCGAGCTTCGCATTGTTCTCCTCCTGCTTTTTCAGCTTGGCACTCACGAACAGAAACCTCCTCTGCGAAAGTAGTCCACTGTTAGGTGGGAATAAGTGCTTTTCGTCACAGTGGTCTCGGGCTGGCAGAATGTCGTCTTTTATAGAACCGAGTGCCTCGTCAGAAGCAATGAGTAGGGCCGACAAGGACAAGATGAAGCTGGCCGTCGAATTGGTCAGGAAGGGCGCGACCATGCTCGGAGAACCCTGCGCGAAATGCGGAGGGATCAAGGTCAGCTACCATGGTAAGGTCTACTGCACTGGTCATGAAGACCTCTCCTCGGTGGTGGCAGTCGAGACATTGTCAATGGACACGGTGATTGCCGGGATGAGAGAGGTCCTCATCGCCAAGCTCAACGAGGCAGCCTCTCTTTTGGGCCAGGAGAAGGATAACGTTAGGCAGGAACAACTCGTCATTTTGATGACGAAATACTACGACCTGCTCGAAAAACTCCCTCAGAGACAGCAGAGGCCTTAAATCGGAACCTGTCCATTTTGCGGTCGTGGCGCCCAGGATAGGGCAGAAGGTGCCGGAGTTCGACCTACCTGACATCGACGGAAGGACTCGATCTCTGATTGAATTCACCAAGCAAGGACCGGTTGTAATCGCGTTCTTTCCTTTCGCCTTCTCGGGCGTCTGCGACAAGGAGATGTGCGCGTTCCGGGACAGTTTCGTGACGCTACAGGCGTCTTCGTCTCAGGTCGTCGGTATAAGCGTGGACAGCAGTTACGCTCTGAAGGCCTTCGCCCAGACGTACAACCTGCAATTCCCACTCCTGAGCGACTTCAACAAGAGGGTCTCGAAGCTCTACGGCGTAATCCAGGACCCCTGGGTGGGCCTCGGCTACAAGGGTGTGGCCAAGAGGTCCATTTTTCTGGTCGACGGCCGGGGCATCCTGAGGTACAAGTGGGTCTCCGACGTGCCCTCCATAGAACCTCCCTACCAAGAGGTCATGAAAGCGATGGAAAAGCTGGCTCAGCGGCCCAGTATTTTTATACGAGCAAAGCATCACTAATCAAGAATTGACGCAAGAGACGGCTGTGAAGCCGATCGTCGAGCTCACAGAAAGGGCGACGGAAGAGTTGAAGGTGTACCTCAACAAACAGGGCAAACCAAACGCGGCGTTGAGAATCTTCGTGACTGCTGGAGGATGCTCAGGTCTTTCATACGGGATGGTAGTCGATGAAAAGCTCACGGAGGACGATTACGTGATTGACGTAAATGGCGCCAAGGTGGCAGTGGATAGGTCAAGTGCGCCGTTCATCGCTGGGTCGACGATAGACTACAAGGCAGAGAAGTTGATGGGCGGTGGCTTCGTAGTCAGCAACCCGAACGCCGTGTCGACCTGTGGCTGTGGCGAATCGTTCAAGACCGCGTAGACAACCCTAACGGCGGAATATACAATCGGCCAGAGTTCCAAGCAAGTATCAAGTGAGTTTCCCCATCGCCCTTCTGAATGAAGCGCCGGGGGTAGGATTCGAACCCACGAGACCCGAAGGTCACGGGCTGACTGGTCACTTGATCTCGAGTTGCGGACCCGCTAGTTGCCTCGCGGGTTGCCCGCGCATTAACCACTCTGCCACCCCGGCCGAACCGATGCCCGACTGAGCCTCTATTATTTCTTTGAGTGTCGTTGATGTCACAGTGCAGGAAAAGGGCTGTACACCCTATTTTGAAAACTAAGGTTTGCCGATGCGTTTGCAAGTCGATGCTGGCCTCTATCCAAGTTTAAATCAAATCAGTGGCCGGGCTCAAAGCGAAACGTTGAAGGTTTCTCTCGTCTGGTCCAGCCCGAACCCCGAGCGGACAATCGCAGTAGCCATGAGAAGGTGCTACAGCACGAAGGTGATTGAGGACATCGAAGCCGAATTGGAAAAGAAGGGACCTGAGTACTGGAAGTTCCTCCTGACCAAGTGCCTCCAGGACAAGTCGCTCGACGTCCTTGAGCATTTCACCATGTCGCTGCTCGTCGAGAATACCAGCGAGACAGAGATGAGCAGGCTCATCCGCAGGTTCCCATATCTGCATACCACCAGCCTCGCCGAAACCGACTGGCTTCTTTCCGTGAACGCCAGGACGCTCGTCGAGCTCTGGAGGGACAGCGAAGGAAAACCGTTTGCAGAATCGATAGTTGCTGAACTTGATAAGAAGATGGTCAGCCCCATCTTCAACGAACTTGCCTTCGGTGGTAGAACACATGCGCGTTAAGCTCCTCTACAGCACCGACCTTGGAGCCCTGAAGAAGGTCATGGCCGAGAAGAAGATACCCTTCGACCCTGAGTTGTTGATGGACCACGTCGTCTACATGTTCGAAATCGAGGATTGCAGCAGGGTCACGACCCACCAGCTTGTCCGCCATAGGGTCGCATCCTACGATCAAGAGTCTCAGAGGTTCTCGGCGGCCACAAAGGAAGGGGTCGTCACCCCGCCAAGCATCCAGACCAACGAAGCCGCCAGCAGGGCTTACGACGAAGCCCTCAGAACCGTCTACTCATCCTATGAAAAGATGGTCACGGCGGGTGTGCCCAAAGAGGACGCCAGATACATACTGCCGACGGGCATAAAGACCAAGCTCGTCATGACGATAAATGCCAGGAGCCTGATGCACATAGTATGGCAGCGCACGGCCCTCCAAGCGCAGTGGGAAATCAGGGAGCTTGCGACTTCTATGTACAATCTGGCCCGTGAAGCGACGCCTGAAATCTGGACCAAAATTGTGGAGAGGTAACGCTTGGCAAAAACCTTCGGGACGGCCGGCGTCAGGGGTGTCTTCAACAGGACACAGACGCCCGAACAGGTTTACAGGCTCGCAGAGACGATCGCCTTTGCTATAGGGAGGGGGAAATACGGCATCGGCTGGGACTGCCGCAAGGCATCAGCCCTCCTCCCCAAGACCGTGGCTTCGGCCGTCAGTGCTGTGGGCAGTGATGTTCACGCCTTCGGCCTCGTCCCCACTCCCGTGGTGGCCTTTGGTACCAAGTCCCGAGCGTGTCTGGCGGGCTTCTCGGTGACCGCTTCCCACAATCCTGCCGAGTTTTCTGGCGTCAAGGTCTTCAACGGGGATGGGATGGAGCTTCCGGCTTCCGACGAAGAAAGGATAGAAAGGGCCATGGCCGTAGACGTCATGAAGCCCTCGGGAGTCTTCGGTCAACTCGTCCCTGACGAGGAGGCAGTGGACGATTATATGCTGGCGCTCATATCTCGTTACGAGACCGCCCGTGAGCCCCTCCGAATAGCAGTCGACTGCGCCAACGGGCCGGGAGGCTCCGTGACTCCGCAGGTCCTCAAATCTCTGGGCCACCATGTGATCCCTGTCAATGCTCAGATTTCGTGGAGGTTTCCTGCGAGGCCTCCTGAGCCGACGCCCGGCAACCTCGCGGACTTTTCAAAGATGGTCCCCGAACTCGGAGTCGACCTGGCCTTCGCGCACGATGGGGATGCCGACAGGCTGGTGATGCTCGACGCATTCGGTAGGGTGATACCCGATTCCATCCTCACGATCTTGGCGCTCCGAGGATTGAACGTTTGCAGCGGCGTCGCCGTCTTCTCCGAGAATACTTCCGCCGCAGTCGCTGAGGAAGCAGAGAGGCTCGGGCTCAACGTCATCAGGAGCAGAGTTGGGAAGACCTTCGCCGTCATGCAGGCGGAAGGGGGCGTCTTCGCGGCGGAGCCGAGCAAGGTCGTGGACCCTCGGTGGGGCTTCTGGGAGGATGGCATCAATGCCGCTGCGATGATTTCTGGACTTGTATCGACCGACAGAGGGGTGCTTAGGCAAGTGATGGAAGAGACGAAATGGACCTACAAGCAGGTCAATTTCGACGTGTCGGTCAGGATGAACGCCCTGACCGAAAAAGCGAGAGAGGCCTTCAAGAAGTTCAAGATCCAAGACGAGCGGACGCTCGACGGCCTAAAGCTCCTCCTCGCCGACGGCTCTTGGGTGATGTTCAGGCCATCAGGAACCGAGCCGAAGGTGAGGCTCTACTGCGAGTCGAAAGACCCCCAGTTCCTAGACGTCTTGGTCCAGCTGGGGGCCCAGTGCATCGAATCTTCTAAATAGAGTAGAAGGGTTCAGACTGCAGATGCCCGAGTCTGAGGCGATAGCGAAAGTCCTCGCGTCAGGTTATCTCTTGGACGCTAAGGCCTTCGAGATGATCAAACGGGCCCCCGCCGGAGTCGATGTGGAACAACTTGTCGACAGCCTGCTGAAACAGAAGGCGGGAAAGGCAGGGGAGGCGAAAATGATCACCGAATCAGACGTGGCCGAGGTAATGCCCGAACCTACGCGACAAAGCGCGGATGAGCCAGGTAGTCTCTTCAACGAGCCTGCAGAACTCGAGGTAGTCTCCGATCCGAGCCTGGCAATAGCTCCCGCAGAGGCTACCGAAGGTTTCAACAGGTTGTTCCTCGACAGGTACCAGAGACTCTATTCGATTCTCAGGAATCGTCTCGATACGAAGGGGACTATCATGGTCTCAGGCACGAAGGGGCTACCCCCCAACAAGAAGGCGAAGGTAGCTGGTTTGCTGTCCGATCGAGCCAACAGGAAAGAGAGCGTCGAGTTGAAGGTGGACGACCCGACTGGGACGATGCGGGCTCTCTGCCAAGATCAACTGGTCGAGGAGGCGGCGCTGAAGGCGCCCTTCGACGGCATGGTCGTGGTTGAGGTCTCGCGCAGTAAAACAGGACAACTGTACGCGAGCTCGGTACTTCTGCCCGATGTCCCAGTGCGGAAGGTGACTTCTTCCTCCCACCGCGTGTACGCTCTTTTGCTCTCCGACCTGCACATCGGCAGCAGGATGTTCCTCGCCGACGACTTCATGCGCTTCCTTCAGTGGATCAATGGCAAACTGGGCGACGAGGAAATGGTAAACCGCATTAAGTACCTGGTAGTAGCCGGTGACCTTGTCGACGGGGTAGGCGTCTATCCAGGTCAAGAGTACCAACTCGCTGAGAGGGATCCGAGAAAACAATACGGGATGGCCGCAGAACTCCTAAAACAGGTGCCGAGCCGAGTGCAGATTGTGCTCTCCCCAGGGAACCACGATGCAGTCAGGCAGGCCCTGCCGCAGCCTGCCGTCCCTGTCGACCTCGCCGAAGGCCTTTACGGGATGGAGAACGTCAGATGGGTCGGCGACCCTGCCTACATCAAGCTAAATGGCGTCTCGTTCTTGGTCTATCATGGGAAGAGCCTCGACGATGTCATAGCAACCACGCCCGACCTCACCTATGATAACCCGACCGAGGCGATGAAGCTTCTCCTCAGGTCGAGACACCTATCGCCGACCTATGGGAAGCGAACTGCGCTGTCCCCTGAACTGCGAGATTTCATGGTCATCGACCAGGTGCCAGATGTTCTGCATTCAGGGCACGTCCACACCTTCGGGGAAATCAGCTACAGGGGGACTCTTATAGTCAATTCAGGGACTTGGCAAGCGCAGACAGACTTCCAGTCGAATATGGGGCTGGAGCCCACCCCGAGCATCATACCCGTCATAGATCTTTCGACTATGACGGTCTTGCGACGCAACTTCGGCGCGGCAGGCTACCAAGCCTACGCTAAGACCGCGGAGGCAGGCGGAATCAGCTCCTAGACAGACTTTCCGAACGCGGTGTCTTCTGAAAGTGTCTCTTCGAGGGTATCGTCTCCTATCAAGAGCTGGATCCGTTTGGTTCTGCCACGCCTTCCCTTGCTTACGACTGACGCTTCAATCAGGCCGAGCAGGTCGAGCTCAGCGAGGATTCCACTGACGCGCCTTTGTGTAAGTGTTTCAAGGCCTGTCTTCCTGCAGAGGCTGCTGTAGGCCAAGTAGAGCTCTCCTGTGTTGGTCCCTCCCTTGAACTGGGAGACCGCAAGCAGGATGGCCTTGTTCTGAATCGGGAGTGAGCGTATCGCCTCCTCCACGCGGTCATGTTCCATCTTGTCCGAGGCTCTGCGGATGCAAGAATCGTCGATTTCCTTGAGTCCCTCCCTCTCGGCCACCTCGCCGGCAATCCTGAGCAGGTCGATGGCGCGTCTGGCGTCGCCATGCTCCGAGCCTGCCATTGCTGCGCAGAGATTGATTGCTGAAGGCGACGCGGCGGCAGGCTTGAACGCCAGCCTGGCTCTCTCTGTCAAGATCTCCCGCAGTTCTTCGACTGTGTACGGGGGGAAAACGAGCTCCTCCTCGCTTAGGCTGCTAAGGACCCTCGGATCAAGTTCATCCTTGAACTTCAAGTCGTTGGAGATTCCGACCAGGGAGAGGAAGCCCGGCGAAAGTCTCTCGCTCGAACGAGTGAATTCGTATAGGATTCCGTCGCCGAAGGTCTTCACGAGGTAGTCGATCTCATCGAGGACCAGGATGACATGTTTCCGTTCCGACCTTACCCTCTCGGATATTCTTTCGATAACTTCACCTATAGAAAGTCCCGTGAAGGGAATCTGTTTATCGATTGGCAGATCAATGAACTTGGCGAATTCGGCCAGGGCCCTATACTCCGTGTTCGACAGACGTGTGTTGACGTATGCCACCGTCAAGTTTGGGGTGGTTGCTTCTGTCTTCAACCTTCCAAGAACATATCGCGCGACCGCAGTTTTTCCAGTTCCCGTCTTCCCATAGAGTAATAGATTTGATGGCTTGGAACCATGCAGCACGGGAGCAAGAACTTCGGCTACGGCTTGGGTTTCCTCATCTCGGAAAGGGAGCTTCTCAGGGATGAATTCTGGACTTAGGGCGTTTCGATCGGTGAATAAGACTCTGCCCTCTCGGGCCCTTCTGAAGATTTCATCGATAGCGTTCGGCAATAATTTATCAGTGGAAACACTGGTTAGATAAGCCCTCCGCCCCAGCTCTTCAACTGTTTCCGATGTAGAGGTCCGTCTAAATGTTGTTACCTCTACGTTAGTATAACGGTCCGTTCTTGGTACGCAACTTAATTGAGATATGCTTTGAGGTCTATGACAGAAGACACTGGCTTTACATCCAATTCATAAAATGACCTCTCATGATTGAGAAAGGGGCTCCAATGGAAGCGTAGGGGCCGGGGAGTGGCAGTGAAGATCGGTGAACGAGCCTAACATCTTGGTGGGAGGAAGACCCCTATGTTTCCACTGCAGCTCATGCAAACCCAGACAGCTAGTTAGAGTGAATTTTCACCCCAGTATTTCCAATGGAGCTAATTTCAACCTATTCCACTTTTTTCATAAGTGAACCCATGTGAACCTGGTCGAAACTCTCAATGCGGGTCAAGGAAACTTCCGTTCAAGTTCACAAGTTCACACTACTCTGTGATTTAATCCGCTATACCTGACAGGGCGGACGCCTTGCACCGACGGATAAAATTCGAGCTTGAAGACGACGAAGGAACCAAGTACACGCTAGCGTTGGAAGGTAAGGTCTCCCGGGACAAGCTGATGAAAGCTGTTGAAATGCTGGAAATCATGGACGTCCCGATGGACCAAGCACACAAGGCTCCTGATCAGGGTACTTCCTTCGGCAAGGTGGTGACGCTCCTTGAGACCGAGTTCGCGGCGGGAGATTTTTCGTCTTCGGACGTCGCACGTGCATACGAAGAGAAGTTCAACGAACCAGTCAAACTCAGCACAATCTCCACTTACCTCGCAAGATTGATTGACAAGCAGTACATCAGGCGCGAGCGGTTTGGGAACTCTTGGGTGTACAGAAGAGTCTATCTGAAAACCAATCAGGTAGCGGAAAGGTAACCGCGACCAGCCTCCGTAAGCTGGTAGACGAAGGGCTTTTTCGAAGTGTCCCGCGAAACCAGCCCGGAATCGTATAACGCTTTCATCAAGCGCGCAGCGTGCTCTCTTGACTTTCCGATTAGCTCCTTGATTTCGACGGAGCTCCGGGGCTTCGCTCCTAGAAGCTTGATCACAGAAACCTCAGTTTCATCTAACGTGATTTGTGATGTCTGCGTCGTAGGAGTCACATGCTCCTCTGTGACCGGTGTGACAGGCCTCGAGATTTTATCAGCAACAGCTGACTTGGGCGTAGGTGGAGGAATGACCGGAACTGGCAAGACTTCCACAGAGAGCCGCGACTGAATGACTTCGAATCTTCCCATCACATCCAATATGCGTTCGTCCTGCTTCTTCAGACGCTGTTCTAGCGCTTCCCAGAGATCCCGACCTAAGTCGGTGGACGCATTGACCTTCAGCGAAATTTGTCTGTACTTGAGCAGCAAGCCAAACGACAGGGCCACGAAGAATGCAGAAGAGGCGAGCGCTACAAGTGTCACGACATCGTCCAAGTTGTGTACATCACGAGGTCACGCAGGACCGTGTGATAAACATCACCATTACATCACAATCTTGTCAAGCAGAGTCTGCAATATTTCGCCAAAACGCTCGCTATCTTCTTCAGCGACTTCCGTGTTCGCCTTGCCAACTAGTTCCAACAGCCTCCGAACATCTTCCAACCTAATCAGACCTATCTCCATGGCGATTAGAATGGTAACGACTGACTCTCTGACTCGATTTCTTGCCTGCTGGACGGTCCGATAGTACGATCCGACAGTCACAGGTTTCTTGGATCTTGATCCGGCTGCATCTCTGAAGTGCATTTGTCCAGACTTGACCTTGCGGTAACTCAGAAGCGATTCGAATTGTGTTTCTGTCAGACTTGACCGCTGAAGCAACACGTTTGGAAGGCTCAAGGAGACCCGAGTTAATACAGATTCGTATTAAGGATTCGTAATATGAATTTGGGGGGAAATTCAATTTACTAGCTCAATTCCAGCTATTTTTCCGTATTATGTGGTGGATATAGGTAATTAGAGCAAATGACAACATCGACCATATCCGCTATCTTATTTAGTTCATGAGTAGGACACATGCGCGAGATTACTTGGGTAGGAGACGTAAGAAGACTCTTCGAATTACCAGACGGACTCTCCCCAAAGTCTTTGCTTGTCCTCGTTGCGGGATGATCACCATAAGGATAACATCACATGAAGACGAGACATCACAAGACACTGTCTTCCTCGTGGCGTGCGGTAACTTAACGTGCGGAGTCAGGAGAGAGTTTAGGTATCCCGCCAAGAGAGCTGACATCGACGTCTACAACACCTTCGTAGACGACTTCGCACGTGCAGGGGCTTGAGTTGAACGGTCCCGGCGAAGTCGAGAAGTATCTATTTCATAGAACGGCGAAGTCCACAATTTGCGCGGCGTTAATAGATCCGGAGAACTTCTCTCAAAAAGAGGCGGCTGCGACCGCTTCGAGTGCAATCAAGGCCGGGGTCGGGATGATTCTAATCGGCGGATCCACCCTTTCCAACCAGGGAAGCCTGGATGACGTGGTTAAAGCCGTCAGGCGTGTCACCAAAAACATCACAACATCACGAGGCACATCACAAATGTGTCCCGTCGTCCTTTTCCCGGGGAACATCACAGGGGTTTCACGGTTTGCTGATGCGATACTCTTCAGCAGCCTCCTCAATTCGACGAATTCCTACTTCATCATCGGCGCGCAGGCCTTAGGCGCAATGGAAGTGTACAAAGCGAAGATCGAGAGCATTCCGATGGGGTACTTGGTGTTTGGAAATCAGAGTACGACCAGCTTCATCGGTCAGGTCAATAGCCTTCCACATTCAAGGCCTGGCCTAGCCATCATCTATGCTCTCGCCGCGAAGTACCTTGGAATGAGAACACTCTATCTCGAGGCGGGGAGTGGGACGGGCGAACCAATCCCGCAAGAAACCATCCGACTCGTAAAGAGCTACTTTGACGGCATCGTAATAGTGGGGGGAGGTATCACATCACCAGAGGCAGCTAGCAAGGCAGCGAAGGCGGGCGCTGACGTGATTGTAGTGGGAAACCTACTCCAAACCCCTGGGTATGAGACACCACTAAGAAAGATTGTCGCCGCCTCAAGACGTAGATAGTGCTTAAGACCCAGCGGCAGACCGAACAACGGATTGTCTTTTTCAGCAGACACCGCGTGGAATCGGGTACGCAAACTCGCGCCGTTTCCCGCGAGGCTCGACGCTTACTACAAAGAAATCCTCGGGCAGTATGAATCTGCGTACATGGTCGCGTCGAAGGCCAGGTCATTGGGCCTCGACCCGACCGACGCCGTCGAAAGCGAAACCGTCTTCGACCTCGCTGACAGGGTCAACCAGATGCTCCGTCTGGACCAGTTCGAAGGACTCGTCGACCGCCTCCGGGAGCTCCTCCACTCCACATCCAAGGAGCGCGCAGCTCTGACCATCTCCCAAGAGATTGCCCTTGGCAAGTTCGGTGCCCAAGAGAGACACGTGGCGCTAAGCTACGGTGTGCGTGCAGGGCTCGCAGTGATGACCGACGGAGTGACCATAGCCCCGCTCGAGGGAATTTCAGGCGTCACGATAAAACAGAACGACGACAACAGCGACTACGTCTCCGTCTCCTATGCCGGCCCCATGCGATCGGCTGGGGGCACTGAGGCAGCCTTCTCTCTTGTCATTGTAGACATCACAGGGAAGAAGCTGGGGTTGTCAAACTACAGGGCGAGGAAGGAGGAAGTCGACAGGTTTGCGGAGGAGCTCAGAATCTACGAAAGAGATGTCGGCAACTTCCAGTACAAAGTGACCGACGAGGACATCAGGCACACGATATACAACCTTCCCGTCGAGATAGACGGAATCGAGACTGATCCCATCGAAGTCGTCGTTCATAGGAACCTGAAGCGAGTAGCCACCGACAGGCTCAGAGGAGGAGCGCTTAGGGTCCTCAACGATGGTGTCATAGGTCGCGCCCACAAGCTTGAGAAAAAACTGGTTTCCCTCAACATCCCCGGCTGGGAATGGCTCGCGGATGTGAAGGGGGGCACTCAGCAGACGACAAACGAGACTGAACAGAGCGGGGCCCACTTCGAGGAGGTAATCTCAGGGCGGGCTGTTCTTTCAAAGCCGAGGAGCAGGGGAGGCTTCAGGCTGAGATACGGCAGGTCGATGAACACGGGGCTCTCGACGCTGGCGATACACCCCGCGGTGGCAGTCCTCCTGGACTTCCCTGTCGTGCCAGGGACGCAGGTCAAGGTCGACATGCCGGGTAAGGCAGCGACAATCGCCTTCGTCGATTCGATAGAGGGGCCGACGGTCCTGCTGAAGGATGGAAGCGTCCGGCGCATCTGGTCTATCGAAGAGGCTGAACGGGCGAAGGATAACCTTGTGAAGATCATTGATCTTGGGGACACCCTCATCAGCTACGGCGATTTCCTTGAGAACAACAAGAGCCTGCCCCCGTCTCCCTACGTCTCTGAGTGGTGGGTCCAAGACCTCCGTCAGGCTATGTCACTTGCCCCAGGGTCATCAATCCGGCTTTCTGAAGTTGGGGTTGGACCCGAAAGGATGGCCGAGCTGAGCTTGGGAGAGCCGAGCGTACTTCCTACTGCGGCTGAGGCTCTCGCTATCTCGCGCCTTCTCGGAATACCGCTTCATCCCACCTACACTCCGAGGTTCGATCGAGTGAGCTCCACCGACCTGGCCGATCTTCGCGCCAGCAGTCGGATACAGGGGCGTGATGTGATTATAGATATCACATCAAATCACACAGATTTGGTCCTTCGGAGTTGCCTGATTGAGCACCGCCGCGAAGGTGAAACAGCCATCGTCTCAGGCGATGGGGCTTTGATCATGATAGCCCTCCTGAAACTCGACAATAAGTCGGGCTTCCCAGTTCCTCCGGACCCGCTCGAATTCGTAAAGGCACTCTCGGGGCTGACTTTGGGCAGGCAAACGACGACGACCGTCGGCATCAGAGTCGGGAGGCCGGAGAAGGCAATGACTAGGAGGCTGAAACCTCCCGTGCACACGCTCTTTCCGGTAGGCCTAGCCGGGGGCGCCTACAGAGACGTAGTCGCCGCCTCCAAGCACGGGCCTGTGAGAATAGATGTAGTGAACAAGTTCTGCCCTGAGTGCAAGCAGAGGCGGTTTTCATCCAAATGCGAGGTCTGCGGTTCAGTAACGACACCGTTCAAGTCATGCCCCCGCTGCGGATCGATCATAACTAACGACTTGTGTCCTAACTGCAAGACGAAGACGCTCCCATACTCGAATCTGGACTACGACCTTCGCGCTAAGCTCGACGCGGTAAAGGCGAAGATTTCCTTCGACACCACGAAACCGGTTAAGGGGGTGCGAGGCCTCATGAGCGTCTCAAAGACACCGGAGCCCCTGGAGAAGGGCATCATCCGGAGCAGGCACCAAACATTCGTCTACAAGGACGGGACCCTTAGAATCGACGTTACCAACGCGCCGTTGACCCACTTCAGACCCAGAGACATCAAGGCCGACCCGAAGGCTCTCCTGAGGCTGGGTTACGCGACCGACCGGGACGGCAGGCCTCTGGAGAAAGACGACCAGCTACTAGAATTGAAGCCACAGGACATCATCGTCCCAATCGACATCGCGGGCGACCTCGTGAGGATGGCTCAGTTCATCGATGACGAGGTGCAGAGCTTCTACGGCCTGCCGCCGTACTACAACGTTCAGAATCCGGCCGACCTTATTGGAAAGATTGCCATAGGTCTGGCGCCGCACACCTCCGTCGGCGTAGTAGGCAGGATCATCGGCTACTCTTCGACTCAAGTCTGCTTCGCGAACCCATACTGGCACTCTGCCAAGAGGCGTGACTGCGACGGCGACGGGGACTCGCTCTTGCTCTTGCTGGACTCTCTCCTGAACTTCTCGCTGGAATATATTCCGCACCAGATAGGCGGGATGATGGACACCCCCCTCCTTGTCCAACCCATACTTCTCCCTTCGGAGGTCGATGAACAGTCACACAATTTCGACATCGCCAACGCCTACCCGCGGGAGTTCTACGAAAGGACTAGGGAGTCGCCGTCCGCGGCCTCGGTTGAGGACTTGATAGAGCGGATCGGTTCGAGGCTTGAGAAAGAGACCCAGTTCTACGGTTACGGGTTCACCCATCCAACGAACTCCCTCACGATCAGGCGCTCGAGGGCTTCCTACTCAACAATGAGGACCTTGGCAGAGAAAATTGCGAAACAGATTGAGGTCGCCTCAAGGGTGGACGCCGTTTCTACCAAAGAAGTGGTCGAATCGATAGTCAAGACGCACCTAATCAGGGATGTAATGGGGAACGCCAAGAAGTACGCGACTCAGGCCTTCAAGTGCAGGAAGTGCGGGCTGACCATGCGAAGGCCGCCGCTAACTTGGACTTGCCCAAACTGTGGAGGGCCAATCAAAGGTACTTTGACGCGCGCATCTGTGGAGAAATACCTCTCGATCGCCCAGAGACTGGCTAGGGACTATGACGTTGATCCATATCTCAGAAGCCGGCTCGACATGTTGCAGAGGGAGCTCGACCAGCTCCTACACGGCGATAGGAAACCAGACCAACTCGAGTTGACCGACTTTCTAAAACCGGTTCTCGCGGAGGAAGCAAGTCAGTGAATTCGCCGAGCGTGCCTCCGGGCAAACTACAGGTCTATCTCGGGATAGAGTGGGAATCTTTCGCATAACTCGAGGACCTTTTTCCTTACCTCTTTGATCTTGGCGTTGTTTTTTATCTCCTCCCTGAACCTTCTCACCTCGACCTTTCTTGCTTCTTTGTCGCTCGGCATCTGGTAGCCTTTTACTTGTTCAACGATATCTGCAAACCAGCCAGCCACAAGCTGCATCTCCTTTTCCTTCATTCCTCTCGTAGTCAATGCAGGAGTTCCGAGTCTGATTCCGCTGGGATAGAATGGGGTCGAGGGCTCCATCGGGATCGTGTTCTTGTTGACAATTATTCCTGCAGCTTCGAGGGCCTCCTGCGCATAAATTCCCATACCCTTGCCATAGCCCGTCAGGTCGAGTAGGAGCATGTGATTGTCCGTGCCCCCGGTCACAAGTTTGAGTCCCCTGTTCTTCAGGGTCTCTCCGAGCATCTTCGCGTTCTTCACGATCTGGGCTGCGTACTCCTTGAACTCCGGCTTTGAGGCTTCAAGCAGCGCGAGGGCGATCGCTGCAGTGGTGTTGTCGTGCGGACCACCTTGGAGTCCTGGGAAAACAGTCTCATCGATAATGCGTGCCAGCTCCGAATTCTTCTCCAGCCCGCGAGCGGTTACCATAAGCATCGCACCTCTAGGGCCCCTTAGCGTCTTGTGGGTCGTAGTCATGACGACATGAGCGTAAGGGACCGGGCTCTGGTGCACGCCGCCCACGACCAGCCCTGCCACATGCGAAATGTCAGCAACAAGGTACGCTCCGCACTCATCGGCTATCTTCGCGAACTCTTCGAAGGGAAGCTGCCTTGCGTACGCAGTCGCGCCTATCCAAACGATCTTGGGTTTGTTCTGGATAGCCAATCTCCTTGCCTCCTCTATGTCTATGTATCCGTCAGCCTTCACATGGTAGGGAATGCTCTTGAAGAACTGTCCCGTCACGCTGGCCTTCCATCCATGAGTCAGGTGGCCGCCGTCGGTGAGGTTCATGCCCATTACGATGTCGCCTGGCTTGCATAACGTAGCGTAGACCGCGAAGTTGGCAGGGGAACCGGAGTATGGTTGCACATTCGCGTGCGGCACCCCGAAAAGCTTCTTCGCCCTCTCTATCGCTAGGTTCTCTACAACGTCAATGAAGGCGTTGCCTCCATAATACCTCTTTCCCGGATAGCCTTCGGAGTACTTGTTCGTAAGTACGGTACCCAGCGTCCTTATCACGTTCAAACTCGCGAAGTTCTCAGATGGAATCATTTCGAGGGTATTCCTCTGCCTTTCAACCTCTCCCTCGATTGCTTCAGCCAGCTGCGGATCGGCTTTCTCTAATTCCTTGAACTCTAGCACGTCTCAAGACCTTAGAATTTTTGAAGAGGGTGAGCTATTTCTGTGTTTTATTTGCGACAGAACGCACACATCTAAGGGAGAGCAGAGATTCTCCGCTACGCTTAAGAAGCAAGCGGACATCAACATTCTCGATGAGCGACAAGAAGAACGCGCCGATGCCCGCTTCAAGCGCAGGGCTCCTCACCTTCTTCAACGAGGAGACGCAGGGCGTCAAGATAAGGCCTGAAATAATCCTCATTGGCGCGCTGGTATTGATCGCCACATCAATTGTCCTCAACGCGTTCTTCCGCTGAGCGGGAAAATCCCAGAGGCTCTGCGACCGAAATCCTCTCCAGCCGATACAGACATCTCTTCGTCCTGCCATCTACATCGACGCTACTGTTCTACGCAGCCATGACGAACTTCATCCTGGCGTTTGCATCGAGGGGAACAGGTGGAGCCGTTGTGTTCGTGCTCGCCTTTTCCGTTTTCACCCTTTCAGCCGTGGTAATCTCCAGCGCCCTCCTGCTGGTTGACAGAAAGACAATCGCAGACTTCAGGCGGGTCAGTGCAGCCTTGTTGGCGGGCGACATACTATGGATCATATTTGCGACATGCGGAATCGTATTCGCCGCGCTGACCGGGTCGACTAGCGCCCTCAGCAACGCATTTCTTTTCGGCGCCTTCGTGTCCGCAGGATTCGGGTTTTTAGTCATCGACGGTGTCTTTACTGAGCGCTCATGGCTGGCCATCGTCCTCGCCGCAATCAATCCTTCTGCGTCCTTCGTCATCCTCAGATATCACGAGTTCTCGCTTCGATTAGGCATCCTCCCCGCTCTACTCGGTGTACTCGCCTTCGCCGCGATAGCGGCTTTCACACTCCTCCTTAGAAGTAGAAAGACAAGCAGAGGATACAGCGTCCTCAGCCTCTTCAGGGCGTTCATGAAGACTTGGGTGGGAGGCGTAGCAGACGAACTGGAAGAAATAATCGCGGCGCACTCTGAGGAGGCGAAGGTGAGCACCAAGGTGATGCGCTTCCAGACTCGGAATTCCGACCTGTTCTTGGTCCTCCCAGGCGTCCATCCTGGCCCCTTCCACCCAGTCGGAAGCTATGACCTACCCGGGGTCATCTCAAGCGCATTCAAGGGGCAGGGTGCAGTTATGACTCTCCACAGGCCCGGAGGACACGAGAGGAACCTGGCAACCCGTGAGGGGACGGAAAGATACGCTAATGAAACGCGCAACTACGCCCGGATGATATCTCCGTCGATGACGGGGGCAATCATGAAGGGGCCAATCCGCGCACCAATCGGCAAAGCCAACGTCGGCGCCACGGCCTTCTCTAAGGACTTGCTCCTCACGGTTTCCTTCGCCCCCCTGGGGTCGGACGATCTAAATGCGGAGGTCGACGCGGCACTTTCAGGCCCGGCTTCATATGCCGGGTTCGACGCGGTCGTCGTCGACGCCCACAATTCGCTTGCGGACACTCAGGAATCAATCGACTCCGCGAACCCTGGATGGGAAGAGCTGTTCGAGCGGATGGGCTCTGCCCAAGCGACCACCTTCAGGGTGGGTTACGCCCATTCCAGCGAATTAGGAATCGGGGCGCGTGAAGATTTGACGGAGATCGGAATCGGCTTGGTTATGTTCGAGACGCCCAGGGGCAAGTCGGTCCTCGTCTTGGCCGACTCGAATAACGCAGTCCCTCCTCTGCGGGCCGAGGTAGCCCATGCATTGAGTCCTCTGGGCTATGAATTGATTGAATTCTGCACCTCAGACAGCCACAACCTAGCTGCCAGAGGCTTGACTGTTTCTCGAGGCTACAAGGCGCTGGGCGAGGCGACCGCCCTCACATCTATTGCCAAGTTGGTTGCAGACATCGCGAAGCTCGCAGAGACTAGGCTCTCCCAGTGTGGCTACGGTTCGGGCGTGTTCACTAGCTCTGTCAGAGTCTTCGGGTCCGAGGCGCTCGAGGAGTTCGCGACGATTTCTCTCTCCACTTCGCGGCTGGCGCAGAGGTACCTGGGGGTTGCAGTTCTCTCGGTTGCCGTCCTGTTCGTTCTCTCTCTTGTCTTTTGAGAAAGGGATTTAGGCGGACAAGGAGTCGACGCACCGCATGAACAGCGGCTCCAGAGGTGTCCTCATAGGCATCGAGGGAATCGATGCTGCAGGCAAGAGGACACAGACTTCGATTCTGGGCTCGTGGTTGCGGTCCAGGGGCTACACTACCCGCACAATTTCCTTCCCTGACTACGGCACCAATCTTGGAACCGAGATTAAGAAGTTCCTCTCCGGGAACAGAAAGTACCCACCAGAAGTAAGGCACATGCTTTTCGCTGCAAACCGCTGGGAGAAGAGAGATGAGCTTGTATCGATTCTTTCCAATACCAATGTTGTTGTGGTCAACAGGTACTCGGAGTCGAACCTCGCGTACGGCGTCGCGAATGGACTCAAGCTGGAGTGGTTGATTAACCTCGAGGCAGGCCTCCCGAAGGCGGACGCGGTGATCGTCCTGGACGCTCCTCCGATGGTGCTCAGCTCAAGACGTGAACGAGGAAAGGACGAATACGAAAGGGATACCAATCTCCAAGAGAGGACCAGGGCTGCCTACATCAAGCTCGCTGGTGACTTCGCCTGGAAAGTGATAGACGCGAGAGGCGGGATACAGGCCACTAGCCAGCAGGTGATTGCGGTGGTCTCAGATTCGCTGAAGGACGTAGGCCGAACCGTTTAAGACGACAAGAGCCGCCTTCAAGCAGGCTTGCTCCTGAAGCCGGTCGCAGAAATTCGAGACCCAGTGCATGGTTACATCAAGCTGACAGAAGTCGAACGCGACCTTGTTGACACACCGTTCGTCCAGCGTCTAAGAAGAGTCCACCAGCTCGCGGGCTCGTACCTGGTCTACCCGGGGGCGGTGCACACGAGGTTCGAGCACGTGGTGGGAGCGATGCATCTCGCAGGTCAAATCGCAGAATCGCTAGTGCCGACATCAGGAGTAAGTTTGGACGAAGTTCAAGAGATAAGGATCGCCGCGCTCCTGCACGACGTCGGGCACGGGCCGTTTTCTCATATGTATGAAGAAGTCCTAGCCGAGAAGACGAATGTGACTCATGAGGATATCTCTCAGAGAATCGTGTTGGAGACACCAATACGCGATGTCCTAGAGAGAAACGGCTTCTCTGCGAAGAAGATGTCTGGCTTCGCAGTTGGCAAACAGAGCAAGAGGCCAGCCTTCATGAACGAGATCATCGCGGGTGGGCTAAGCGCCGACATTATGGACTACTTGCTCCGGGACTCCTACTTCACGGGAGTCGAATACGGGAAGGTCGATGTCAGTAGAGTGATAGACTCACTGTTGGTCGTCGAGGGGCACCTGGCTGTCGAGAGTGCCGCTCTTTACGCCTTCGAAGCGCTCCTGCTTGCCAGGTACGAGATGTTCAAAGCGGTCTACTTCCACAGGACGGTAAGGGCAGCCGAGCTCATGCTCGTTCAGTCGATGAAGCTCGCTGATGACGCCATTGGCCTGACCGACCTCTCAGACCTTGATAACTACCTAGAGCTCACAGACGAAATCGTGTTGGATAGGCTGGCCACGTTGAGTCCTTCCACACCAGGGCTGAAAGAGGCGAAGCGCTTGGCTCTGGACTTTCGGAACAGGGTCTTGGTCAAGTGCGTTTTCGAGAGACTCGTCCAACGGAAGGACCAGATGGTCTCGAGCCTCTTTGCGAAAGGGAGGGTGAGGAAACATGTCACAGCCGAGCTCGCAGAAGTCGCAGGCGTGAACAGGATACACGTCTTCCTAGACGTTCCAACGACGCCCTCTGTGCCCTATACTTCGTCCAGGGAGGCTTTCACCGCGGTCAGAGTTGTTCAGACCAGGGGCGGGAGACGAATAATGAAATCGGTGCCACTTAGCGAGCTGCCCATCGTGGGTTCTATCGCTGGTTTCATGGACGTGCTGCGCATCTACACCACAGCCGAAAACAGGCGCGCTGTTGAGAAGGCCACCACAGAAATGTTCAATGACAAAAGCTTCGTCACTAAGATATCTAAGGCACGGTGAACCTACGGCCTGCGTCGCTTACTGAATCATCTTCAGCAATTATGCAAGAGATCAGATGTCTTTGAGGCCGACCACTTCGCCCTTCCTGAAGGCAATCTTCGCCGCAGCTCCTTGGTCACCCTGGAGACCTCTTACCCTGACCCTTCTGACAGAGGTACCTGATTCGTTTACCATCTCAATCGATGCGTCTGGGGCAGCAGACTTCAGAGATTCAACAATCTTGATCGCCGCTGAGGGGCTCCCGTTGCCCACTCTAATCACGAATCTCTTCGCGGGAACACCCCGCACGAAGTTCCCTACTCTGAGGTTGAGTTGGGAGACAGAATCGGAAGTGCTGTACTCCAGGTTCGTCTCTCCGTAAAATACAGCCAACCCAGTTCTTGTTCCAGGGTCTATCCCAATGAGCACCACATCACGGCCCCCATCCAGCTTCGAGAGAAGCTGGCCCTTGAAGACCCCCGGGCTTTCGCTAAGGTCTTCCAGGGAAAGGACCCTTCCGCGAAATTTCTTCGCCTCTGCCGCACTGGTCACTATCAGTTCACAGTCCTTGCAGTCGTCAGCTTTCTCCATGCTGGTGAAGGGAAGACCGGCCTTCCTCATCCTTGAAACGATGGAGTAGTACGCTTTCGCCTTCGATGTCACCACGCAGATTCGGTTCACTCCGAGATACCTACTCGGAATTACGACGATCAATGGCACTATTGAGTCTTAGTACACAGTTGCCAAGTCGTTCCCGAACCTGAGAGTGTCGTCTGATCAGATGTTGAAATAAGGCCCCCAGTTTGGAAAAGCGCACTTGAGTCTAGGCGTGCAGCGAGCGCACTCCTTCTTTTCGCCCCTAAAAGGCAAGACCGTCACCTTTCTTGTCGACGACAGGCGGACTAATCTCTTACTTGCCAGGACCATCACCTTGCTGAGCTCGGCGGCCGGACGGAGGCTTGCCGTCTTCGATATCGATGCATTCTACTCAACGAACTCAACCGAGATCCTGTCGGCCCTCCCCAAGGACGCTGCTCAGTCAATACACATTTACGTCCCAAAGCTTGGTTGGAGCATCGAAACCGAAGTCGCCAGGCTCTTCAGTACTGAGTCGGATGTTCTCTTATTGGAGAGCCTGAACACCATCTACCATCTTTTCTCTTCATCTGGCGTGAGCTCGCGGAGTAGGAAGCTCGCATTCTCTATGGCGAGCCTCTCTTATCTCGCTAGGATTGGCACCAAGCCGGTGCTCCTAATCATGTACAGGAGGGAGAGAGTGGTGAGGACTGAAAGGGGTGGGTCAATCTCCAACCTATCAGACGCGACGGTCGCCGTTGAAATCAACACCTCGGGGTTGCTTATGAAGTGTAAGCGCGGAAATGCTTGGCCCGAAGAAAGGTTCTCCCTTAGATTCCCTTGAGCTGCAGCAGCTGTATGCCCGCCAACGTCGAGACGGCCAGTAGGAGGAGTGCAATCCCCAGATACATGTTGACCGCCCTCGCCTTGGTCGTCTGCCTCCCGCTTATGAAGGTCAGATAGATTCCTGCTCCACCGAGCAGAATTACGAAGGCATCTAGAACCCCCTCTGCGATGGTCTGTGCCCCTGCCCCAGGGTAGACGATGGCTCCTTGGTCAGGCACTGGAAAAGCAAGCGCATCGACCATGCCACCCGCAAGACCGACCATAATGAGCACGTAGATGACTGGAAGAAGGCTCCCTCTTCTCAAAATTGAACCAAAGAGGCCCCATACGATGTCCTTCAGAGCGCCTAGCGTTTTTTTGTAACCTGACGTGACCAACTCCCTAATCATCCTGCGGTTCCTCCAACATTGCCACTGTTTCCCTTATCCAGTAAGCCGCTCGCCCGTTATGTTTAACCTTATCCAAGCAGTCTTGTTGTATTTGCAAGTACAATTTGATGTGCAGCAGGCACGACCTCTCATCGCCTCTCTTTTTCTGCAAGGCCTGAAGAAGCATCCCCGCCACACAGATTTCACTTCACGCGCCCTTCTTGGACTTCGCGGGACAGGCCGGGTTGACGCAAAGCCTCCATGTCCTCCTTAGATGCATCACACGCACGACAGGCCAAGAGCAGTGAATGCATGCTTCGAATGCCGTCTTGATGGTCCCTCTCTGTGGAAGCGGTGCAGATGCCAGGCACCCTGAAGCATAACGTGTACAACCTACGAATCTCTTTTTGGTCTTCCTGGACCGAATTACTCTCAGTTGACCTGATTTGCAGACCGGACAAAGCCCCAAGACGAGCGACTCTCCTGTGGTCGCGACGGCAGCAGCGTCTATATCCCGGCCCACCAAGTCTTCGTTCAATCGAAGACCTTCCAACTGTTCTGCTATCGAGCGGATCGTTTCACGGATGAGGTCGGAGTCTTTACTTGCGTCGCTCTCTACGCTTTCGATTTTGTTCTCTATCTCTCGCGTCAGTTTGGTAGTTAGAATCTCGGGCGCGTACTTCTCCACCGTTTCAACAACGGCTGTTCCCAGTTCGGTCACCTTCATGCTGGTGCCCTCGACGTATCCCCTTTCGACCAAGGTAGTGATTACGTCGGCCCTCGTGGCTTTCGTTCCAATGTTCTCTCTCTCCATCTTCTCAAGGAGGCTGCTCTGATTGTATCGCTGCGGCCCTCGCTCTAGCTTCTCATCGATTTCCACGTCAACAACTTGGAGCCTGTCGCCCTCGGCCACGTTCGGCAAGTTGGTGTCTCTGATGTCAGCATATCTGCCGTATGACTCCAACCAGCCCCGAGATAGCGTCCTCCCTCCGCTGAGCACGAAGCCATGCCTCCCTACAGCGATCTTCACTGTGAACAGCTCTCTCCTAGCAGGTGGTCCAAAGGAGGCGAGGAACCTCCTGACGATTAGGTCGAAAACTCCAGCCTCTGGCTTGTTCATGCGACCATGTGGCGCCTCTCCAGTCGGATGAATCGCCGGGTGTGCCAGGTCTGCCCTGTTGCCTTGCGTAGGATTCAGAACGCTTCCGAGAAGGCTTCCGGCTGCCTTTGAATAGTCGCTCAGCCTTTCGAGTCTTTGGAGGATGACTCTGTAATCGATTGAAGGAGGGAGGCGCTGGCTACTTGTTCTAGGATACGAGATTAGGGCGCTGAGGTAGAGTTTCTCGGCGACTTGGAGGGTCTGACTTGGCGAGAATCCGAAGGCTTTGTACGCTTCTTTTTGGAGGTCGCCCGTGCTGAACGGTGGCGGACTTGAGACTTGGACCTCGCTCTTTGCGACGCTTGTCGCAAGAGCTTCTCTCTTCTTGCAATCATCTCTAACCTTCTCGGCGGCCGCTCTGGACTTGACCCTCTCCTCCGAATATCTTGCTGTGAGCCGAATCCCTTCCTTTTCAAAAGTTCCGGAGACGCTCCAGAATCGCGAAGGCGCGAACTGTCGTATCTCCTTCTCCTTCTCCGCGAGGAAAGCCAGCGTCGGCCCCTGGACCCTTCCAATGCTGATAGTCTGGTACCTGTGTCCGGAATTCAACGCCGACTGGGAGAGTGCTCTCGAGAGGTTTACGCCCCACATGAAGTCGAC
>Ga0187784_10000884_pt1 | contig 23070 bp, 19 predicted proteins | sample 1015_SJ02_MP15_2_FD_132964 | JGI IMG/M metagenome (GOLD analysis project Ga0187784, IMG submission 132964) | Tropical peat soil microbial communities from peatlands in Department of Meta, Colombia - 1015_SJ02_MP15_20_MG | ecosystem: Environmental > Terrestrial > Soil > Wetlands > Peat | place... | reverse complement strand
CTTGGCGAAGAGGCCCGCGAAGAAGCGCTGGTCGGCCTCGTGGACCGGAGCCACCGAGAACCCGCAGTTGCCGGCCACGACCGTGGTGACCCCGTGGAAGCACGAGGCGGTGGCGTAGGGATCCCAGGTGATCTGTGGGTCGTAGTGCGTGTGCGGGTCGATGATGCCGGGGGCCACGATGCGGCCCTCAGCGTCGATCTCCTCGGTGGCCGTGGCCCCGTCGAGCCGACCCATGGCGGCGACCTTCCCGGCGCGCACACCTACGTCGGCCCGACGGCGCGGGTTCCCGGTGCCGTCGATGACGGTGCCGCCCCGCACGATGAGGTCATAGTGCGCGGTCACCGTTCGGCCCGCCCGGATGGCTCGCCGCTGGCGCTCATCGGGCCCCGACCTCCACCGGCAGCGATTCGAGCGCGTGCACCAGGAGCGAGTCGCCGTAGTGCGGTGTGAAGCCCGGGTCCACGCGCATCGCCGGGAAGCGGCGGCTCAGCTCGTCGAAGAGGACCCGGACCTCGAGCCGGGCCAGGTTCATCCCCAGACAGACGTGCGGCCCCGTCCCGAACGCCAGGTGCGGGTTGGGCCACCGATCGAGGCGGAGCTCCTGGGGCGCTTCGAACACTGCCTCGTCCCGGTTGGCCGACTGGTAGAGCAGCAGGATCCGCTCGCCCTCTCGGATCCGCTGGCCGGCGAGCTCGGTGTCCTCGGTGGCGGTGCGGGAGAAGCTCAGCACCGGTGAGACGTACCGGATGATCTCGTCGGGCATGGTCTCGAGGAGCGAGCGGTCGGCCACCAGCCGCTCCCACTGCCCGGGGAACTGGCTGAACGCCCACATCCCGCCTGCGATGGCGTTGCGAGTCGTCTCGTTGCCCGCCACCACCAGGAGCACCAGGAACATGATCAGCTCGTCGTTGGCCAGCTCCTCGCTCGACTCGAGGACACCCTCCTCGTTCGCAGCCACCAGCGTGCTGATCAAGTCGGATGGTCCCTCCTCGGCACGGCCGCTGCGGTAGAACTCCCGGCGCTCCGCGATCAGAGAGCTCAGATAGTCGACGTACTCCCCGAAGGCGACGGCAGCGTCGAGGAGCGCCGGGTCGTCAGGCTCGGTGCGCCCCTCGCCTCCCATCATGGTGTCCGACCACCTCCAGAAGCGCTCGCGGTCCACGACCGGGAGTCCCATCAGTTCGGCGATGACGATCAGCGGGACAGGGACGGCGATGTCGGCCAGGAAGTCACACGACTCCTTGGTGCCCACCTCGTCGAGCACCTCGGTCACGACCTGGCGCACGCGTGGTTCCATGTCGCGGATCAACCGGGGGGAGAACCCCTTGTTGATCAGCCGGCGCAGCTGGTGGTGGCGCTCACCGTCCATGCTGACCAGTGAGAGGTTGAGATCACCCCCGGTGGGGCGAATGCCCTTTCCCGAGCAGAAGACTTCCGGATGCAAGGATGCGTAGCTGACCTCTTCGTAACGGCTCAAGACCCAGATCTCGTTGATCTCGTCCCACATCACTGGCCGGTTCTCCCGAAGCCAGGTGTAACCCGGGTGCGGGTCGAGGTAGAAGGCGCGATCGAGCACGTTGATGTCGCACGTCGGCCGGTCGAGCGCATTGTTGGCCATGGGTGATCCTTTCGGCGCCGTTGCCACCCCGTGGGTGTTTGCTCCCCGTCACCCCGGCGCGCCGCCCCCACGAGACGATCCCCGGGACTCCCCCATGGATCTTCCCTGACTAGAACGTGTTCTAGATAGGGACCAAGGTCCCATTCGGGCCCGGCCCAGAACAGAACGGGTCGGCCGCAGCGGCCGCCCCGGCGCCGGGGTCACCCCTGGTTGTTCTCGGGCACGTAGGTCCGGCAGGGCTGACCCCGCAGGGTTCCGCAGGGAGGGAGGCTCGTCGTGGGGACGACGCCCTGCACGACGTTGACGGTCAGCGAGGACGGGGTGACCCCGCCGAGGCCCACCGTGGCCCGTTGCCCGTCGTCGAGGGTGTCGAACGCCCACACCGGACGGTCCCCACCGGGTGCCGAGAGGACGACCCGGAGCTCCGTCCCGGACCCGAACGTCTCCGCGATTGGGTCGATGGGGATCCTGACCAGGGAGTAGCGGGTCGGCGACAGGTACCGCGAAGCCCCGAGCAGGTACTCCGGGTCGGTGTAGAGGGCGGTCGAGTTCGGCGCGTCGACCTGGTACGTGCTGCGCAGGAAGCCCGAGGTGACGTACTGCTCGTCCCGGCCCCCGGGCTCAACTTCGGTCACGGTCGCCTGGAAGTCCTCCACTCGGGCCGTCGCCCTCACCCACAGGTTCAGCGTGGCCGGCCCGACGACCGTGACCGGGCCGGGCATCGGGGCGCTCTGGAAGGCGACCCCGTCGTGCGCCGGGACGGGTGCCCAGTTCCACGGCGGGCTCGCCGACCAGACGTTCCCGCCGGGAGCGAGGCTGGTCGCCGGTCGGGCGCTGGGGTCCAACGTGAACGTGGCACTGCTCGCCTCGGCGGGAGCCGTCCGGCTCAGCCCCCCTTGCGGTCCGAGGTACCACGTGACCACCCTTCCCTCAGGGGGCCAGCTGTCGAAGCCGGCGCCATAGGTCGACTCGAGTCCGCCCGGCCCCGCGGCCGCACCGGCACCGTTGTCGAAGAGCACCTGTACCTTCGGGGTCTGGGCGGCGAACTCTGCGCGGGCCGCGGCCACGTCGGGCGCGGTCGTGAAACGGATCGCAGGCAGCGGCGCGCTCCCTGACACCGACGCGCCGAATGCCGCGAACTTGTCGAGCACCAGCGCCGCCAGTGCGCTCGGACGGGTCGGGACCTTGTCGGCGACGTAGATGTCGAGGAACTCCAGCCAGCGGCTGACAGTCTGCGGGTCGAGCGAGTCGATGTGGTCACCGTTGACCATGTTGGCGAACACCGGCGTGGTCTTGGGAATGGCGTCGATCAGCGCCGGCCACTGCGGTCCCGTCTGCTCGTCTTGGAGCGCGCCGGAGAGGAAGACGGGGACACGCACGTGCGCGGCCCACTCGATCATGGAACGGCGGTCGAAGAGCGCTGGGTCACGGCCCGGGCCCGACCCCGGGGCAACCATTCGCGGTCCGACCAGCTTGCTCAGGTCCTGTGACTCGAGATGCAGCGATTGATTCGCCAGGCAGGTGGACGACGCCCCGTGGCTGGCGGCCAGCTCGTTGTCGATCTCGTAGTACGTCCAGGGCTGGCCGACCCCAGAGACGGGCGTCGTCGAGCTCTGCACGACGGCACCGTTGCTCCACGTCGCGGCAGCCTTGGCGTCGCTGATGCGGGACTGGAGCCACTCGGCTGCGAAGCCGTCGTTGTAGATGCCACCTGGGTACCCAGTGGAGAAGAGATCGTCCGTCGGACTGAGCGGCGCGATGGCGACCAACCCCGGTGGGTCGGTGCCGGCCGCGGGGAACTGCGACAATCCCGAAAAGCTGATGCCCACCATGCCGACCTTGTGGTGGGCCACCCAGGGCTGGTGCGCCACGATTTCGATGGCGTCGTAGGCGTCGTAGTCGGACGGGTAACCGAAGAGGTCGAAGGCTCCGCCCGAGCATCCCGTCCCTCGCATCTGGAGGCTCACCGTGGCGAATCCCGAGACCCGGGCCAGCACAGCCCCGACATCCGTGGCGCTGTCCGGCAGCAGGTCGGAGTCGCCGCAGTTGGTGCAGGGGGCGCCCAAGGCGTCGTCGATCAGCTGGGGGATGGGGTCGGTCGGGCCAGCCACGTCGTAGCCCGAGTACTCGATCACGGTAGGAGACGGTCTCGTTGCAGAGCAGGTCGCCCCGTAGGAGTAGCGCACCGTTGCCGCAAGCTTGATCCCGTCGCGCATCGTGATGTAGTTGAGTCCCTGCTGCAGCGGCTGGTCGGTGTAGAGCCGGGAGTTGACGCCGGGATTCGCGCCCGGCGCGAGCACCGAGAAGGTCGACGTGCGCTGCCCTGTCGTGTGGTCGACCCAGGCGTAGCCTGCGCCGGGCTCGAGGTCGCGGACGATGAGCGAGCCCAGCGGGTCCGCCACGCCCGGATTGGACGGGTTCGCCACCTCGCCCCCCCACCGGGTGAGGGTGATGGCGTCACCGGGCCGGGCGCCGGTGAGCCAGGCCTCGTCGATCGACCCGTTGCCCGCCAGCGTGGACGCGGGCGCCCCCGTCGCCGTGCCCACCGGGAGCACGACGGACGCCAGGCCGGTGCCTGCGGCCATGACGGAGGCCACCAACGCGGCGACGCCCTTCCTCCACCGCATCATCCTCCCCCGACTCCCTCGACCTGCCTGTTTCTTAGCAGACCGGATGGCCGTGGCATGCTGTGCCAATTGCACCGTCTCGGGCGCTGTGTTTAGGTGTCGCCCCGTGTTCACCATGCGGTTCGCCATGCGGTCGAGCGCGCCGGACCCCGCCTTCCGCGCCGCTCTGTACGACACAGCGATCGAGATGGCCCGGTGGTCCGAGTCCCGGGGCTGCCTGGGCGCCATCTTGAGCCAGCACCACGGCGTGGACGACGGCTACCTGCCGTCTCCCGTCCCCCTGGCCGCCGCCATGGCGGCGCGGACCGAGAGCATCCCGATCAACGTCGCCGCGCTGCTGCTGGCCCTCTACGAGCCAGTGAAGCTGGCCGAGGACATGGCTGTGGTCGACCTCATCAGCTGGGGCCGCGTGTCCTACGTCGTCGGCATCGGCTACCGGGACGAGGAGTTCGCCATGTTCGGCGTCGACCGCCGCACGCGGGCCGGCCTGGTGGAGGAGCGCATCACCCTGCTCAAACGACTGTGGTCGGGGGAGGAGGTGCTCGTCGACGGGCGGCCGGTCCGCGTGACGCCCCTCCCCTTCACGCCCGGTGGGCCACTTATCGCCTACGGTGGCGGGACGGAGGCGGCTGCCCGGCGCGCCGGCCGGCTCGGGCTCATGTTCATGGCCGAGACGCACGACTCCTCGCTGGAGGGGGCCTACCGCGACGAAGGGGGGGAGGCCGCGCCGGGGTGCTTGTTCCCACCCGACGGCGTGCCCCTGACCGTCTTCGTCGACGAGGACCCCGAGCGCGCCTGGGCGGAGATCGGCCCATACCTCCTGGCCGACGCCGTCAGCTATTCGGCCTGGAACGCCACGCGCACCGGGACGGCGTCGATCTCGCGGGCCACCTCGGTCGAAGAGCTCGCAGCGGAGCGCGGCGCCTATCAGATCCTGACGGCGGCCGAGGCGGGCGCGCTCGTAGCGCGCACCGGCTTCCCGCTCAACCTCCAACCCCTCGTCGGCGGCCTTCCGCCGGGGCTCGCCTGGCCTTACCTCGAAGCGGCCGCGGCGGTGACCGCACCGGCCGGGGGCACCACCGCCTGAGGCGTCACGGACCCCGAGAAGCTCCCAACTCCACTGCGATCGCCGCCAGCACGTCGAGCTTGGCGGCCCGACGGGCTCGCCAGCTGGCGGCGACGAGACCGAGCAGGGCCGCCAGGACCAAGAAGGCCGTCAGGCTCGAGACGGGCACCACGATCTGCGTGATCCCCTCGGCCTTGAGCGACCAGGCCAGCGCAACACCGAGCGCCGTGCCGACCACGATACCGACCACCGCGCCGAAGACGGCCAAAATGACGGACTCGGACCGGATCATCGCCCGGACCTGGCGCCGCTTCATGCCGACCGCCCGGAGCAGTCCGATCTCACGGGTCCGCTCGAACACCGACAACATGAGCGTGTTCACGATCCCGATGAGAGCCACACGTCAGGTCCCCACGATGCGCATGCGCTCCAGGATCGAATCGGGGGTGGGCCGCACGAGCTCGTTGACCACGTTGCCGTCGGCCAGGAAGACCACCCGGTCCGCGTACGAAGCACCGCGCGGGTCGTGGGTCACCATGACGATCGACTGACCGAACTCATCGACGGACCGCCGCAGGAACGACAGCATCCCAGCACTCGAGTTGGAGTCGAGGTTGCCGGTGGGCTCGTCCGCGAAGATCAGGTCCGGACGGTTGATCAGCGCCCGGGCGCAGGCACAACGCTGTTGCTGACCGCCGGACATCTCACTGGGCTGGTGGTTCAGCCGGTCGCCGAGCCCGAGCTGACCCACCAAGTCGGTGAACCACTCCCGGTCCACTTTGCGACCGGCCAGGTCGACGGGCAGCGTGATGTCCTCGCCGGCTGTCAGCGTCGGCACCAGGTTGAACGACTGGAACACGAAGCCGATACGGTCCCGGCGCATCTGGGTCAAGGCGGTGTCGTCCAGCGTACTGATGTCGAGGTCACCCACGTAGACCTGGCCGGACGTCGGTCGGTCCAGTCCGGCCATGCAGTGCATCAGCGTCGACTTGCCCGAGCCGGACGGCCCCATGACGGCGGTGAAGCGGCCTCGGTCGAACACCACGCTCACCCCGTCGAGGGCGCGCACGATGGCCTGGCCCGTCCCGTAGGTCTTGCGCAGCTCGACCGAGCGCGCCGCACGCACCTCGGGGCCCGGCGGTCCTGGTGCGGTCGCGGCGGACATCACGAAGCCTCGATTCGTCGGCGAGCGGACGTGGGAGGTGAGGGCAGGCCCACCCACTGTGGCCGCTGGTCGCGCCCGTGCACAAGGCGGTCCCTCCCACTACCCTGATCCCCCACACGCTCAGACAGGAAGGCACGTGGACGACCCGGGGGGGCAGTTCGCAGTGGAGCACCACGCCAAGAGGAAGGCTCGGCCCGCTGCGCGCGCGTGACCGGCTCGCGGGCGGGACACCCACCGTCGTCATCGCGTGCGTCTGCGTCGCCGCGATCTTGCTGGTCCAGATTTCCTTGTTCCCGGTGCCCCTGGGGGTGTGGCTCCAGGGTGTCGTCCTGGGATTGCTCGGCTCGCTCATGGCCCTGGGCCTCGGGCTGACCTACCGACTGAACAAGGTCGTCAACTTCGCACAGGGAGATCTGGGAACGGCGCCCGCCGTCCTCGCCGTGGGCCTCATCGCCTTCTCGGGGGTGAACTACTTCCTCGGCCTGGCCACCGGGCTGGTCGCCTCGATCCTGCTGACCGCAACCGCCGAGATCGTGGTGGTCCGCCGCTTCCGGCGGTCGCCGCGCCTCGTCCTCACCGTGGCCACCATCGGTCTCTCGCAGCTTCTCGTCGTCCTAAGCCTTCTGGTCCCGCGCATCTGGGGACAGACACCCATCTCGAGCGCGGTCATTTCGTTCCCCTGGCGCTCGAGCTGGCACGTCGGACCGGTGGTGTTCACCACCAACCACCTGGTCGCCGTCGTGGTCTCGCTCGCCTGCTTGGCCGCTGTCTCGTTGTGGTTCACCCGAACCGACGTGGGCATCGCCATCCAGGCGGCTGGCGATCGCCGCGACCGTGCGTCCACGCTGGGCATCCCCGTGGGGCGGCTGCAGTCGGCCACCTGGGTCGTGGCCGGCGTACTCTCCTTCCTCAGCGTCTTCTTCCAAGCTGCCATCCTCGGCCTCCCGCTCGACCCCACCTACGGCCTGACCGCTCTGGTCTCCGCGCTCGCCGCTCTCGCGCTGGGCAACTTCACGGAGCTCCCCGTCATCGCCGCGTCGGCCGTGGCCCTCGGCGTCCTCGAGCAGGCCATCGCCTGGGACGAACCCACTGACCCGGCCCTCGCGCTCGCCGTCCTCGCCGGCATGGTGTTCGCCGCCGTCGTGGTGCGCCAGCTCGTCGCCCGGCACCGCGACCGCCAGGCCGAGACCACGCTTGCTCTGGCCAGCAGCGTGCGCGACCTCCCGGCGTCGGCACGCCGCCTCGTAGAGGTCCGGGTCGGGGCCCCGCTCGGTGCCCTGGTCGCCGTCGCCGTCACCTGCACGCTGCCCCTGTGGATGGGGGCGGGCGAGCTCGTCCGTGCCGCGGAGTTGGTGGCGCTCGCCGTGGTGGGGTGCTCCATCGTGATGCTCACCGGCTGGTCCGGCCAGGTCAGCCTGGGCCAGATGTCCTTCGCCGCCGTCGGGGCCGCCGTCAGCACAGTGGCGCTCGTGGACTGGCACTGGGACCTGAGCCTGGCCCTCCTGCTGGCCGGAGCCGCTTCGGCCGTCGTGGCGCTCCTGGTCGGCATTCCCACGCTCCGTCTCGACGGCATGTTCGCCGCCGTCACCACGCTCGCCTTCGCGCTGGCCGCGTCGGGCTACCTGCTGGTACCCGCCGAGTTCTCGTGGATCCCTCAGGGGCAGCTGACGGAGCCCTACCTCTTCGGCACGTCCGTCACCTCACCGACCTCCATCTTCCTGTTGTGCCTGGGCGTGCTGGTGCTCGTGCTCGTCGGCGTCTCCGGCCTTCGCCACAGCCGCACCGGTCGGGTGCTGCGGGCCCTCCCCACGAACCAGCGCGCCGCCTCGGGCTACGGCGTGCGCGTCGCGCGAGCGAAGCTGACCGCCTTTGCCGTCTCGGGGTTCGTCGCCGGCCTCGCCGGGTGCCTCTTCGTCGTGGTGAACCAGCAGTACCAGCCAACGGTCTTCCTCGTGCCCGTCAGCTTCTTGGTCTTCACCTCGACGGCGGTCGGCGGGCTGGGCTCTGCCCTCGGGGCGATCCTCGGCGCCGCGCTGGTGGAGGGGAGCTCCGTGTATCTCCCGCCGAGCTGGCAGCTCTTCCCGTCGGCAGTCGGCGTCCTGGTAGTGCTCATCGTGTTCCCGCGCGGCCTGGCCGGCCTCTGCTACGACCTGCGGGACTGGGCCCTCACCGCGCTGGCCCGGCGCCGCGCCACCGCTGCGGGCGCCGGTGGCGCTGCCCCGTCGAGTCCGGGGCCGCTGGAAGGAGCACTCGCCCCGTGAGGCACCGCCTGGCCGCGCTCGGCGGAGGTGCTTCGCTGTTCCCCCTCGGCATCCTCTTCGGCATCGAGTTGCTGGACCAGGCCACCCAGAGCGCCTTCAACGTCTTGACCCCCAACGTGCGCGATGCCTTTCACATCACGAATGCCGGCATCCTGCTCATCGTGGCCATCGCCGGTGCCGCCGCCCTGGCTTTCACGCTCCCTGTCGCCGTGCTGGCCGACCGGACCAACCGAGTCCGCATCGCGCTGATCGGCGCCATCGTGGGTGCCGCCTTCTCCATCGGCCTCGGCGCGGCAGCGACCGTCGTACTCGTCGCCCTCATGCTGGCCGGGGTCTCGATGGGGCAGGCCGTCATCTTCCCCACCCACAACTCTCTCCTGGCGGACTACTACCCGGTCCCGGCTCGGCCCCGCATCTACTCGGCCCATCGCTCGGGCATCAACCTCGGGGCCATCGTCGGCGTGCTCTTCGGAGCCGGGCTGGCCGACGTCTGGTCCTGGCGGGCTCCCTTCTTCTTCTTCGCCATCCCCATCACCGTCGTCGTGCTGGTCGGCCTGCGCCTCCACGAGCCCCCGCGGGGACGCCACGAGCAGCTGGAGCTGACCGAGCAGATCCTGGCTTCCGAGCGAGGAGAACCGGCCCCCCTGAGCGACGTCAGCGGGGCGCTGGCCGCGTCGGGCGCGCCCGAGACCCCGACCGAACCGGCACCTTCCCTCGGCGAGGCGTGGCGCACGGTGTGGAAGATCGGGGTCCTGCGGCGCATCTTCATCGCCCTGCCGTTCCTCGCCGCCGCCATCGCCGGCTTCACCTCGCTGGCGTCGCTGCAGTACCAAGAGACGTTCCACCTCGACGCCGTCCGACGCGCCTGGCTCATCGCGCCCATCCAGCTCTTCGACCTCCTCGGCTTGTTCGTCGGTGCCCTGGTCGCCACCCGCCTGGCCGCACGTGACGTGGGGCTGGTGTTCCGGATGCTCGCTGTGGCCTCGGTCATCGCGGCCGGCTTCGCGGTCCTGTTCGCGCTGGCGCCGAGCGTGCCAGTGGCCTTCCTCGGCAACGCCGGCATCGACGCATCGCTCGCCGTGGTGGGCCCCGGCGTGCTGGCGTCACTCTCGCTCGCCATCCCCGCACGCGTCCGCTCGGTGGGCTTCTCCATCGGCGCGCTCTTCGTGCTGCCGGGATTCCTCGTGCTGCCCGCGGTGGGAGCGCTCGGCGACGCCCTCGGCTTCCGTTACGGCCTGCTCATTCTCGTCCCCATCTTCACCATCGGCGGACTGATCGTGGCCAGCGCCGGTCGACTGATCGAGCGCGACGTGCGTGACGTCTGGACCTCCACGCGGACGCGGGCCGAGATGTGGGCGGACCGCCGGGCCGGACGCCTTCCCCTCCTCGCCGTGCGCGAGCTCTCTGTGGCCTACGACGGCGTCGATGTCCTCAACGACGTCGCCATCGAGGTCGGCGAAGGCGAGATCGTGGCGCTGCTCGGGACCAATGGTGCGGGTAAGTCCACGTTGCTCCGGGCCATCGGCGGTGTGGTCGAAGCCGACCACGGCGCCATCGTCTTCGACGGCCGCGACATCACGCACCTGCCCCCTGACGAGATCGCCCGTCTGGGCATCGCCCAGGTGCCGGGTGGCGAAGGGACCTTCCCCAACCTGCGGGTCGAGGAGAACCTCCGGGCCGCCGCCTGGCAGGGCAGGCGGCACGGTCGGCACGACGCCGACATGATCGAGAACGCCCTGCGCGCCTTCCCGGCACTGGCGACACGACGGCACGAGCGCGCGGGCAACTTGTCGGGTGGCCAACAGCAGATGTTGGCGCTGGCCATGGCCACCATGACCCGGCCCAAGCTCTTCCTCATCGACGAGCTCTCGCTGGGCCTCTCCCCGATCGTGGTGGAGCAGCTCCTCGGTGCCATCGAGGCGATGCGCCAAGCCGGGACGGCCATCTTGCTCGTGGAGCAGTCCGTGAACGTCGCCGTCACGGTGGCGGACCGCGTTTACATCATGGACAGCGGTGCCGTGCGGTTCTCCGGCGCGGCCGACGAGCTGGTCGCCCACCCCGAGCAGCTGTGGTCGATCTACCTCGAGAAGGCGGCGAGTTCGCTGGCCACCACCGCGGCCCACGTGCCGCGGCCCCGGGGCGGCCAGCTCGAGGTGCGCGAGATCTCGGTGCACTTCGGCGGCAACGCCGCGCTCGAAGACGTCTCCCTACGCGCCGACCACGGCGAGGTGGTGGGGATCATCGGTCCCAACGGGGCCGGGAAGACGACCCTCTTCGACGTCATCTCGGGGTTCTTGCGGCCCGACAGAGGCCACGTCCTGCTCGAAGGACGGGACATCACCGGGCGCAGCGCGGCGGCGCGTGCCCGGCTGGGGATGGGACGGTCGTTCCAGGACTCCCGGCTGTTCTCCGGGCTCACCGTGCGCGACGCCCTGGCAGTGTCGCTTGAACGCTTCACCGACGTGGGCGACCCCTTCAACGCCGTCCTTCGACTGCCGATCCAGGTCCGGACCGAGGCGGCCGTACGTCAACGGGTCGACGAGCTGCTCGAGATCTTCGGCCTCGAGCGCTTCGCCGACAGCTTCGTGACCGAGCTGTCCACCGGGTCACGGCGTCTCGTGGACCTGGCGGCCGTCGTGGCCCTCCAGCCCTCGGTGATCCTGCTCGACGAGCCTTCGTCAGGCGTGGCCCAGCGCGAGGTCGAGTCCATGGTCGGCTTGTTGCGCTCCGTGCGCGACCGGCTCGACGCCACCATGCTCGTCGTCGAGCACGACATCGCGTTCATCGCCGAGCTGGCCGACCGCCTGGTGGCGATGGACCGCGGCACGGTGTTGGCGACTGGCGCGCCGCGCCATGTGCTCGAGTCACCGCTCGTCGGCGAGGCCTTCCTCGGCTCCGACCCGCTCCGTCGCTCCCGTCCGGGGCAGGGGGATGGCGCCGGGGCGGCGCCGGGGCCGGCGGAGCGCCCTGGCGCAGCGGCTACGACGACGCTCTCGCCACCCGCCGGCTCGACCGCCACGACCAGGACCGAAGGCGAACCATCATGACCCAGCCTGAGCCGACGCGCGCTGAGCGGCCCTGGCCGCGGGTCGGCCGTCTGCGCATCGTCGGCCCCGTCGTCTTGATCGTCGCCGCGCTGGTGGCGGCCGGAGTCACGGCCACCGTGCGCGAGCACAGTGGTGGCGCGGGTACGCCGTCAGCGGCGCCGAGCGGGCAAGGCAGGACACACCCGGCCGCCCCCTCGGTGCCCATCACCTACGCCCTGGCCGCCAAGGAGGGCAAGACCGGCGACTACGACTGGGGCGCCGAGTGCGACCACAAGACCGGCCGCTACAAGATGCCGGTCTACGACGCTCCGCCCTGCGTGCCGGTCCTGGCGGCCGGGGCGAGCAACGGAGGCGCCACCGCGCCAGGCGTGTCCTCCCACGCGGTCAACATCGTGTACTACCAGGCGCAGCCAGGCGGCCTGGCCTCGGCCATCTCCGCCGCGGCGGGGACCAACGCGCAGGGTCTTGCGACGGCGCAGGACTACGTCGCCATGTTCAACCGCATCTTCGAGCTGTACGGACGTCACGTGAACCTCATCCCCTTCACCGCCAGCGGGGCGGACACGGACCCGGTCGCCGCGCACGCCGACGCCATCACGGTGGCCGAGCAGCTGCACGCTTTCGCCTCCATCAACGGTCCGGCGGAGACGCCGGCGTACGAGGACGAGCTGTCCCGCCTGCACGTCTTCTGCATGGCGTGCGGCGACTCGAGCACGTACGGCCAGATCGAGCAGAACGCTCCCTACCAGTGGGCCAACCTGCCCACGGCCGACACCTCGCTCCTCGAGACTCTCGGATATGTCGTGGCCAAGCTGAACGGCAAACCGGCCATCTGGGCCGGTGACCCAGCCTTCCACTCGCGTACCCGCACCTTCGTGGTGGTCAGCGAGACCTCCGAGCCCCCTTCCCCCGGAACGGCAGAGTTGACGAACGAGTTGACCCAGCGGATCAAGGCGGGCCGCGTGCGGGTGGCCGACCCGAGTGACCTGCAGTACACGCTCGACCTGGCCACGCTGCCCACCCAGGCCGCCACCATCGCCGAGAAGCTCAAGGCCTCGGGGGCGACCAGCGTGATCTTCGCCGGCGACCCGATCATGCCCATCTATCTGACCCGGGCCTGCGCCGGAATCGGGTACTACCCGGAGTGGGTCATCACCGGCATCGTGCTCACCGACAGCTCCGCCCTGGGCCGCTACTACGACCAGAAGGAGTGGGCTCACGCCTTCGGTGTGAGCAGCTTGGGCGCGCCGACGAGCGGGACCGCCGAGGACGGGAACCGCCTCTATCGTTGGTGGTACGGGGCTGGCTCCTCACCGCCCTCTTTGGCCGCCCCCGCGATCGTGCCTCCGATCCTGCAGGTCTTCACCGGCCTGCAGCTGGCCGGAACCGACCTCACCCCGGCGACGTTCACGACCGGCCTCTTCGAGATGCCGCCGGCCGGCGGCGGCCCCACCACCCCGCTCCTCGCCTACGGCTCTCAGGGAGCCGCACCGCGCCCGAGTTACTCCTCACCCGCCGACTACACGTTCATCTGGTACGACGCCACGGCAAAGGGCCCTGACGAGGAGGGGGTCGACGGCACCGGGCTGATGCGGTTCGTGAACGGCGGCGCCCGCTACCGGGCCGGTGTTGTGCCGGCGGGCCCCGTGCCCATGTTCTCGTTGCCCGGCTCGGTCACCATCTACTCGTCGCCGCCCGACCGCGCCCCCTCCTACTCGCCCTGGCCCCGGTCCCCGGCGGCGTCGGGCGCCTGAGGCGGACCTCAAGGACCCGCGCCGGCTGGCTTGAGGCCTCTGGCCCGACGGCCCGGAGACCACGTCGCGCAACGGGCGAGCGGGCGCCGCCTCTCAACCGCTGAAGCCGGCGATGCTCGCCACCTCGTCCTCGAGGTACTCGCGCAATCCCGACACGATCACGCGCTCCACGGATCGCCCGACGATGGGGACGCGCACCTTGAGATCACCGTCCACCAGGACGAGCGTCCCCACGGGACCCTGGGGGCCAGGCTCGAAGCGGTACTCGCCGCGGGCGCTCAGCCGGTCCGGGTAGTGGTCGGCCCGCACCACCCAGGTGGCACGGGCATCGGCGGGACGCACTTCGGTACGCGTCACCCACGACAGCTTCGAAGGATCCACGACGGCCCGCACCGCCGGGGACACGTGACCGGTGAAGGCGAAGCGCACCTCCATGACGACGCGGTCGGTATGGACCTCGTGCAGGACGACACCGTGCACCGCGATGTTGTCGCGCGGTGGCCGACCCTCGTAGAAGGCAGGTGACGAGTAGGCGGCGACGGCCCGCGCCGGCGGCACCGCCACCTCGTGGCGAATGGTGAATCTCACCGCTGAAGGTTCACGCAGTTCGCGGACGCGACGGCAGCCCCAGCTTCCGGTGGTCCCAGCTGACGGTCTTCTCCACGTGGAGCTTGATGGCCACCCGCTTGTGCAGCATGGCCTCGACGAAGGGCTTGAGCTCCTCGGTGTACGGTGCGTTGTAACGCTCGAAGACGTTGACGCCCAGCTCCCACAATCTGTCAGGGTCCTCGATGATCTCGGCTTGGCCCACCAGCTCCACGCCCCGGAGTTCCTCGTAGCAATCGCCGTCCTCGAACAGACACGTGCACCGCGGGTCGCGGCGCAGGTTCTGCACCTTCTGCGACTTGGCCTTCGTCTCCACGGTCACGCAGCCCTCGAGGAAGCCGTACCACATGGCGACCGCGTGAATGGACCCGTCCGGCGCGATGGAGCACATGGTCATGGGCCGGCGCTCGGCCAGGAAGCCCTCCACCTCTTCGGGTGTCATCCGAATCGCCTTGCGCTGATTCACCCCATGGCCCATGGCCTCGGTCATTGCCGCACCTCCCGGTCGTGTGCCAGGCAGCGTAACCCTCCCGATCAGGGGTGCAGCCGATCGCGCTCAGCCAGAATTTCATCTGCAGCACACTTGTTGGTTGCACCTGTTTCACAGCCCGTTCACCTCGGCTTCCTAGCGTGAGGGCCGATGGCGTCCGTCGTCCGGCACATGGGTCACACCGGTGGGGAACCTTCTTCCCGCCCGGGCAACGGACGCTGTCGCGGCCAGGACGACCTGGCCGAGGTCATCATGATCCGACCTGGCGCGCGGCGCAGCGGGCTGCTCGGGTCATGGGTCACCAGGGTGCGGGTGTTCGCCTCCCCGCGCCGCCAGGCGGCGTCGGTGCGGCCGACCCCCCGTCGCCCGTCGTCGCCTGCCCCTCTCCGCTCCACACGACCGCGCGCTCCCCACGACGCAGCCTGAGGCGGAGCAGTGGCCATCGCACCCGCACCGGCCAGTGCCGGCCGCCCGTCCACCGGGCCCACCCGCGACAGCCGCCCTCTGGTCCTGGTGGTCGACGACGAAGAGTCCTACCGCCAGGCCCTGGCCTCGGGCCTGACGCGCGAGGGGTTCACCGTCGAGTCGGCCGGCGACGGCCACGAAGCCTTGCGGCTCTTCCATCGCATCCACCCGGACCTGGTGCTCCTCGACGTCATGCTCCCGGACCAGTCGGGGATCGAGATCTGCCAGCAGATGCGCAGCCTCAAGCCGGTACCCATCATCATGGTGACCGCCCGTGACTCGGAAGTCGACATCGTCCTGGGCCTCGAGCTGGGCGCCAGCGACTACGTGGCCAAGCCGTTCCGCTTGCGCGAGTTGGTCGCACGCATGCGCGCCGTGCTGCGGCGCGGCGTCGCGGTAGCCGAGCACCACGACGAGGTCCTCGCCGTGGGCCCGGTCCGCCTGGACGCCGGCCGCCGGGAGGTCACGGTCAACGACGTCCCTGTGGAGCTGTCGCGCAAGGAGTTCGACCTCCTGGCCCTGCTCATGTCGCACAGCGGGCAGGTCGTGACCCGGGACTGGTGCATCGACCGGCTGTGGTGGGACCAGGAGCTCACCGACACCCGGACGCTCGACACGCACATCAAGCGCCTGCGCCGCAAGGTCGAGCCAGACCCGGCCAATCCCCGCCACCTGGTCACCGTGCGCGGCGTGGGCTTCCGCTTCGAGCCCTAGCGCCAGCGGCCCGCCGGCCCTACATTGAGCGGGTGCGCCCAGGTGACACCGCTCCCGACTTCCAGCTGCCCGACCAGACGGGGACGCCCCGGAAGCTGAGCGAGCTCCTGGCCGACGGCCCGGTCGTCCTGTTCTTCTACCCGGCGGCCATGACCTACGGCTGTACCAAGGAGAGCTGTCACTTCCGCGACCTGGCGGCCGAGTTCGCTGCCGTCGGGGCCCAGCGGGTAGGCATCAGTGCCGACGCAGTCGAGAAGCAGAAGCGGTTCGACGAGAAGGAGTCCCTGGGCTTCCCGCTCCTCTCGGACCCCGACCGCCTGGTGGCTGCCCAGCTCGGCGCGAAGCGCAGCCTCGGCTTGCTGCCCAACCGCCGGGTGACGTTCGTCATCGATGCCGACCGCACCATCCTCGACGTGATCCACACCGAGGTGTCCATGGGCGCCCACGCCGACCGTGCGCTGGCGGTGCTCAGGGAGCGGGGAGCGGCTGCGGGGAGTGGCTGACCGCACCGTCGTCATCACCGGGGCGGCGTCGGGGATAGGTGCCGCCACGACAGCCCGGCTCGCGGGAGCAGGGTGGCGCGTCATCGGCGTCGACAAGGACGAACTCGACATCGTCGCGGACCTCGGCACGCCCGAAGGGCGCCGGCGCGCCGTCGAGGAGTCGGCGGCGCGCTGCGACGGGACGCTCGCGGGCATCGTGACGTGCGCCGGCCAGGCCGGGATGCCGGGCCGCGCCGGTTCGACCCTCTCGGCTGTCAACTACTTCGGCACAGTCGAGGTCCTCGAGGGGTTGCGACCGCTGCTCGCTCCCGGCGGTGCCGCCGTGGCCATCAGCTCCAACTCGACCACCGTGCAGCCGGCCATACCCTCCGACCTGGTCGACGCCTGCCTGGAGCACGACGAGGAGCTGAGCGCCCGCCTGGCGGACGCCCACGGCCCTCTCGCCGCCTACCCGGCCACCAAGCTCGCCGTGGCCCACTGGGTGCGCCGGGAGGCCACCGGGCCGAAGTGGGCAGGTGCCGGCCTCCGCCTGAACGCGGTGGCGCCGGGCATGATCGACACCCCGATGGTGGCCGAGATCCGGGCAGACCCTGAAGCCGGGCCGCTCCTCGACTTCCTCCCCATCCCGGTCGGCCGCCCCGGCCGGCCGGAGGAGATCGCCGCGCTGATCGAATTCCTCCTCGGCTCCGACGCCGCGTTCTTCTGCGGGTCGGTGATCTTCTGCGACGGCGGGAGCGACGCGGTGCTGCGGACGCGGGACTGGCCGGCCGCCTGGGATATCTCGCTGAGCGACTTCGGCGTCTAGATCTCGACCTTCTCGAAGGCCCCGCCGCCGAACTGCCGCGGCTCTGGCGCTCAGGCAGACCGGACCGGGGGCGATCGTAGGCTGCTGCCATGCCGGGCCGGATCCTCGTGGACACCACCCCGCTGCGGGCGAGCCGCGACTTCCGGCTCCTCTTCACCGGCCAGCTCATCTCCATGTTGGGCACGCAGCTGACCGTGGTGGCCATCCCTTACCAGGTCTACGCCATGACACACTCCTCGCTGCAGGTGGGTGCCATCAGCCTGGCCCAACTGGTGCCTTTCCTCGCCGGCGCGCTGTCGGCCGGGCCGATCGGCGACGCCGTGGACCGGCGCCGGATCATGATCTGGACGGCAGCCGGCAGCGCAGCCACCAGCGCCGCCATGGCCGCCAACGCCGCCGTCGCCCATCCGTCGCTCCCGGCGCTCTACGTGATCAGCTCGCTCGCGGCCGGCTTGATGGGTTTCTCGAGCACCGCCCGCATGGCGTCGGTGCCCAGCTTGGTCGAGCGGCGGCACTTCAGTGCCGCCGCCGCGCTGATGCAGATCATCATCCAGGTGGGCACCGTGGTCGGGCCGGCCCTCTCGGGCATCTTGCTCACGATCGGGCTCCCCCTGGTCTACGGCCTCGATAGCGTTTCGTTCCTCGTTGCCCTCGTCGTCTCGGCCATGCTCGGGCCCATCCCTCCCGCCGCGGGCCCCCAGGCCGTCTCGTTGTGGCGATCGACCAGGGAGGGCCTGCACTTCCTGCGCTCGCGCCAGGTGCTCCAAGGCGTGTACCTGATCGACGTCAACGCCATGGTCTTCGGCATGCCCCGGGCGCTGTTCCCCGCCATGGTGAGCTCGGTCTTCGGCGGCGGCACCGTCGCCTTGGGCTTCCTCTACGCCGCCCCCGGAGTCGGTGCGCTGGTCGGAGCGGTGACCACGGGTTGGGTGGCCAACCTGCGCCGCCAGGGTTGGGCCGTCGTCGTGGCCGTCTCGGTCTGGGGAGGCGCCATTGCCTGCTTCGGCCTGGTGGACACGCTGTGGGTGGGCCTCATGCTGCTCGCCGTGGCGGGCTGGGCGGACGTCATTTCGGCCGTCCTGCGCAACACCATCCTCCAGAGCACAGTGCCCGAGCGCTTCCGCAGCCGCATGTCCTCCATCCAGATGGCGGTGGTGCAAGGTGGGCCACGCGTCGGCGACATGGAGTCGGGAACAGTCGCCGCGCTGACCAGCGTCGAGTTCTCCGTGGTCTCCGGCGGCCTGGCCTCGATCGCCGGCGCCGTCATCATCAGCGCGCTCCTGCCCGCCTTCCGACACCACCTCGCCGCCCAGGCCGACGACACACCCCTATGATCCGCCGAGTGAGCGACGCCTTCGCCGAGCCGACGTGGGGCGAGGTCGATCCGGGCGCCTTCGCCCGCATCGTCGTGGTCTCGCCCCACTTCGACGATGCCGCCATGGGAGCCGGCCACCTGATCGGCAGCTACCCCGACACCACCGTGGTTACCGTCCTCGGCGGTCGGCCGCCCGCGTACCCCGAGCAACCGACCGAGTGGGACGCCCTGGGCGGTTTCGTGGGCGGCGACGACGTGGTGGCGGCACGCCGGGCGGAGGACGTGGCCGCCATGGGGGTGCTCGAGTCGGACTACCGGTGGCTCGACTTCGCCGACCACCAGTACCTGGCCCCCGAGGAACGGCCGACGCCGGCCCAGGTCGCGCCCGTCCTCGCCGCCATCCTGGCCGAGATCGGCCCCACCTCGGTGTTCTTCACCATGGGCCTGGGCAACCCGGACCACGTCATGGTGCACGACGCCTGCCTGCTGGTGCGCGACGAGCAGCCGGGTCGCGAGTGGTTCTGCTACGAGGACCACGGGTACAAGCACATTCCGGGCCTGCTCGCCTGGCGGGTGGCCCGGCTCCTGCGCAGCCACCCCTGGCCGACGCCGGCCATCGTGCCGCACGTCCCCAACGAGCAGCGCAAGCGAAGGGCCATCTGGTGCTATTCGTCACAGATCCCGCCGCTCGAGCGGGAGCACGCGCTCAGCGCCCGCATGGAAGGCCGGGTGCCCGAGCAGTTCTGGCGCCTGGCCCCGCCGCCCCGGGGCTGGGAGGCCCTGGCCGACTTCGTCTAGGCGCTGACTTCCCCGGGCAGATCCCGACCACCCACCGACGGGGGCGCTACGAGGTGGAGGGGGAGGGGGAACGGCTCGTGTCGAGCGCGCCGAGCACGGCGGTGGCGCTCAGGGGGCCGGGCACCACCCGCGCGGATCCGAGCTCTCCGGTCAGGCCGGCCACCTTGTCGACCGGGGCGACGACCACGACGGGCTTGTCCTTGGCCACGGCATCGAGGTCGCGCACGACGCACGCACAGGCCGGATCCCGCACGTCGAGCGCGCTCACCACCACATCAGCCTCGTCGACCAGCGGACACTGGCCGCTCTGGGAGAGCACGCACTGCGCCCCGGGGCCACTGCGGGGCCCGGGGCACCACATGGTGCGGTAGCCCTCGCGCTGCAGCAGTCGCCAGGCCGCGTGTGCCTCGGCGCCGTCGGCTGACTCGATGAGCACCCGTGGCGTGGCTCGGTCGTCACGTTCCCAGCTCCTGGCCTGGTCCTCGCCCAACGGGCGTCGTTGCCACATGACGCACATGGTGTGCCTCCGTTCCTCCGCAGTCCTCCGGGCCCCAGACCGGACGGTCATTTCCAGAACTCGATTCTACCTGATCTCACTTGAGAAATGGGACAAATCGCCCCAGTGAGCAGGTTCCGCCGCGCGCCCGGCGGCGCGGGGTGGAGAATGAGGCCAAGATGAAGCTGACGCCGACGAACCGGACCGACTACGGGATCCGCGCCCTGATCCACCTGGCCAACCACGAGGGAACCCGGGTCAAGGCGGCCGACATCGGCGCCGCCATGGTCATCCCGACCGGGTTCCTCCAACAAGTGCTCCAGGAGCTCCAGCGGGCCCGGCTGGTCAGCTCCCGTCCAGGCCCCTCGGGCGGGTATCAGCTGGCCCGGCCACCCGAGCAGATCACCATTCTCGAGATCGTCGAGACGCTCGAGGGCCCGATCGAGACTTCCGAGTGCGCGCTGCGAGGCGGCCCCTGCCGCTGGGACCAGGTGTGCGCCTTGCACTGGGTGTGGTCGTCCGCCCGCGCCGCCTTGAGCAACACCCTGCGGGAGGCCACGCTGGCGCGCGTGGCTGCCGACGACCGCGCCATCTCGGACGGCACGCGCCCGGTGCCGGCCGACTCCCACCGGCAGAGCCCTCCTGACCCCGCGAGGCGCCGTCCCGACCCTCGGTAGAGTCGACTGCGGTGCCAGGCGAGGCAGGCCGCACAGTGGAGGTGGACGGCCGCGAGCTGCGCATCTCCCGCCCCGACAAGGTGTACTTCCCCGCCCTCGGAGCCACCAAGCTCGACCTGGTGTCCTACTACCTCACGGTGGGCGAGCACCTGCTCGTCACGGCCGCGGGCCGACCCGCCATGCTGCAGCGGTTCCCCGACGGCGCAACCGGCAAATCCTTCTACCAGAAGCGCCTCCCCGCCGGGGCTCCCGACTGGCTGCGGTCCACCGTGGTCGCCACTCCGAACGGGACGACCTCCAACGCGCTGGTCGTCGCCGACTTGGCGCACGTGGTGTGGGCGGTCAACGGCGGGTGCATCGGCCTCCATCTCTGGCCTTACCTCGCCGCCGACCCCGCCCACGCCGACGAGCTGCGCATCGACCTCGACCCGACCGACGGCATCGGCTTCCCCGAGGTGCGCGCCGCCGCCTTGCATTGCCGCGACCTCCTCGACGAGCTCGGGCTCGAGAGCCATCCCAAGACGACCGGCAGCAGCGGGCTGCACATTTACGTCCGGCTGCAGGCCCGCTGGGACTCGTTCGAGGTCAGAGCGGCCGCCGTGGCCCTGGCCCGGGAGCTGGAACGTCGGCATCCCGACCTGATCACGGCCAGTTGGTGGAAGGAGGAGCGCGGGTCCCGGGTCTTCGTCGACTTCAACCAGAACGCGCCGCACAAGACCGTCTTCGGCGCCTGGTTCGCCCGACCTCGCTCCGGCGGACAGGTCTCGACGCCGCTGAGCTGGGACGAAGTCGGGAGCGTGGTGCCCGACGAGCTCACCATCCGCACCGTGCCCGACCTGGTGCGGCGCCGCGGCGACCCGTGGGCCGCGATCGCGGCGCGGCCCCAGTCCCTCGAACCTTTGCTCTCCCTCGCGGCGAGGGACCGCGAGGCCGGGTTGCCCGACGCGCCGTGGCCACCCCAGTACCCCAAGATGCCCGGCGAGCCGCCCCGTGTGGCCCCCAGCCGGGCCAAGAAGACCACGCCGGGGGCCTGAGCGTGGATCCCGTCGAGGCCCTCGAGCAGATCGCGTTCCGCCTCGAGCGCAACGGCGCCGACAGCTACAAGGTGCGCGCCTTTCGGCAGGCCGCCCGCGCCGTGGCCGCCCTCCGCCCCGAGCAGCTCGCCGCCCTGGACGCAGCGGGGCAGCTGCGGCGCATCGACGGCGTCGGCCCCTCGACGGCGCAGGTGATCTCCCAGGCGCGCCGCGGCGAGGTCCCCGACTACCTGGCCGGACTGGGCGACGGCCCCGACGACCTCGTGCTCACCGGCCCCGCAGCGGCCTTGCTGGCGTCGCTCCGTGGGGACTGCCACTCGCACTCCGACTGGTCCGACGGCGGGAGCCCCGTCCGCGAGATGGCCGAGGCGGCGCGCCGCCTTGGCCGGGAGTACCTGGCCCTGACCGACCACAGCGCGCGCCTGACGGTGGCCCACGGGCTCGACGAGGGCCGGCTGCAGGCACAGCTCGAGCTGGTGCGCGACTTGAACGAGGAGCTGGTGCCCTTCCGCATCCTGACCGGCATCGAGGTCGACGTCCTCGAGGACGGATCGCTCGACCTCGACCTGGACCTCCTGGGCGAGCTCGACGTGGTGGTGGCAAGCGTCCACTCCAAGCTCCGCATGGAGGGAGCCGCCATGACCGCGCGCATGCTCGCCGCCGTGGAGAGCCCGCACACCGACATCCTCGGCCACTGCACCGGCCGGCTCCTCAACGGCCGGGGACGGCCCCCCTCTTCCTTCGACGCGGAGGCTGTCTTCGCCGCCTGCGCCCGCACCGACACTGCCGTCGAGATCAACGCCCGGCCCGAGCGTCAGGACCCGCCGGCGGACCTGCTCCGCCTGGCCGTGTCCCACGGCTGCTCTTTCGCGGTCGACACCGACGCCCACGCGCCGGGGCAACTGGCCTGGCTGGGCCGCGGCTGCGCGAACGCGGTCGCCGCCGGCGTGCCGACCGAGCGTGTGGTCAACCGGTGGCCGGCCGACGAGCTCCTGGCCTGGGCCAGGTCGCACGGGGAGGCGGCGTGACGCTGCCCGTCCACCCGCCCGTGGCACCCATGCTGGCCAAGCTGACCCGCGAACTGCCCCGCCACCCCGACCTGTTCTACGAACCCAAGTGGGACGGCTTCCGTTGCATCGTGTTCCGGGACGGGGAGGAGATCACGCTGGGCAGCCGCAACGAGAAGCCCCTCACCCGCTACTTCCCCGAGTTGGTCGACGCGCTGCGCCACGAGCTGCCGGAACGCTGTGTCGTCGACGGTGAGATCGTGGTCGCCGGACCCAAAGGACTCGACTTCGACGCGCTCTCCCAGCGTATCCATCCGGCCGAGAGGCGGATCCGCCAGCTGGCGGCCGCGACCCCCGCCTCCTTTGTCGCCTTCGACCTCTTGGCGCACGACGACACCACCTACCTCGATGCCCCCTACGCGCAGCGGCGTGCCCGGCTCGAAACGCTGCTCACACGGTCACATCCGCCCGTGCACCTCACCCCGGTGACCACCGATCCCGGCACCGCGGCGGACTGGTTCGCACGGTTCGAGGGCGCCGGCCTCGACGGGGTGGTGGCCAAGGCGGCGGACCTGCGCTACCTGCCCGGCAAGCGGGTCATGCTCAAGGTCAAGCACCAGCG